>JAABUY010005878.1_pt1 | contig 12165 bp, 9 predicted proteins | sample 5560271 | NCBI WGS metagenome assembly JAABUY01 (sample SAMN10711886, study PRJNA513374) | rock metagenome | isolation source: Antarctica rocks | place: Antarctica: Victoria Land, University Valley
ATGGCGGCGGAGGCCGGATTCGATGTCGAGCTGACCCAGCTTGAGTCCGCGACGGAGGTCGCTGCGACCAAGGCCGGCGCCTACCAGGCGGCGATGGTGATCTGGAGCGGGCGGCCCGACCCGGACGGCAACGTCAGCATCTGGCTGACCTGCAAGGGGTTCCTGAACTGGACGGGCTATTGCAATCCCACGCTGGACGAGGTGCTGGGCCGGGCGGCCGCGGAGACCGACCCGGCGCTACGCGCCCCGCTCTATGCCCAGGCCACCGGGATGTGGCTGGCCGACCGGCCCTACATGGTGCTGTTCCACTTCACCTGGTTATGGGGCGCTCGCGCCGGGGTGCAGGGGCTGGCGCCGCGGCCGGACGGACTGTTGCGCTATGAAGGCGTGACGCTCGGGCCGTAAGCTTTGTGTTGGCCCAAGGCTTGCAACCCTGCGATGACGGACCAAGCCAGGAACAAGACATGCATAAGCGCGTATGCCGGATATTCGCAGCGGTGGCGGCGGCCGGCGCGGTGGCGTTCAGCGGCGTGCCCGCGGCCCGGGCTGACGACATCGGCTACTTCCAGCACCAGATCGAGCCCTACCTGGCGAAGCCGGGCTTCGTCGCACCTGGGGAGGCCTTCGACGCGGCCGAGTGCATGAAGGGCAAATCGATCCTCAGCATCCCGGTGTCCAGCGCCAACCCGTTCACCGCCAACATCGAGAAGGCGATGGCGGCGGTTGCCAAGAAGGTCGGCTTCAAGTTCACCACTTGGGAGAACCAGGGCCAGAGCTCGCAATGGGTGCAGGGCATGGACACCGCGGTGAACCAGAAGGTCAGCCTGATCGACCTGCTCGCCGGCACCGACCCGCGCGTGCTGGTGCCGCAGGTCAAGGCGGCCCAGGCGGCGCATATCCCGGTCATCGCCTCGCACTACAACGGCGTCGAGCAGACCGCGCAGGTCAAGACCTACGCCGACGGCGACGTGCCGATCGATTATGCAAAGGCCGGCGCGTTGCTGGCCGATTGGGCGGTTGTGCAGACCAAGGGCCACCTCAATGCCCTCGAGCTGATCGCCTCCGGGCCGCTATCGACCGACAGCATGATGGCGGGCATCGACGCGGAGCTCAAACGCTGCAGCGACTGCAAGACCAAGGTGATGAACTTCGCCGTGCCCGACTGGGGCACCCGCATCACCCCCGGCGTGCAGGCGGCGCTGCTGGCGGATCCGACGATCAACTACGTCATCGTCATTTACGACAGCATGGCGCAGTTCGTGACCCCGGCAGTGAACATCACCGGCGCGAGCGGACGGGTGAAGGTCGATGCATTCAACGGCACGCCGTTCGTGCTGGGCCTGGTGCAGACCGGGGCGGTGCAGATGGACGTGGGCGAGAACCTCGACTGGATCGGCCATTCCATCATCGATTCGGAGATGCGCCGCCTCTGCGGGCTGCCGCTGTCCACGGACCCGAAGATCCCGTTCTACATCTTCACCGGCGACAACGCGAAGGAGGCCGGCACGCCGCCGCAACTGTCGCAGGGCTATGGCGACGCCTACGTGAAGGGGTTCGAGGAGCTCTGGAAGCTGCATTGACCGCGTCCGCCGAAGGAGTCGCTTCCGCACCAGGCTTGGCCGCGGTGCGCCCGGCCCCCCTGGCGCTGCATCTGACCGGGCTGAGCAAGACCTTCGGCGGCCAGAAAGCGCTCGATCAGGTGACGTTGGAGGTGGCGCAGGGCGAGGTGCACGGCCTGCTCGGCCAGAACGGCTCCGGCAAGTCGACGCTGATCAAGGTGCTGGCCGGCTTCCACGCGCCCGATCCCGGCGGACGCCTCCAGGTCTGCGGCGCCGAGGTGGCGATGCCGCTCGCGGCCGGGGCGTTCCGCCAGCACCGCATGAGCTTCGTGCACCAGCACCTCGGCCTGGTGCCGAGCCTGACGGTGCTGGAAAATCTGCTGATCGGCCGGCTGGCGCAGCGCAGCGCCTGGGCGATCAACTGGCGGGCGGAGCGCCACCGGGCCGCCGAACGCTTCGCTGGCTACGGCGTTGCGCTCGACCCGGCGGCCCAAGTGGCGGACCTGGCACCGGTGCAGCGGGCGCTGCTGGCCATCGTCCGCGCCGCCGGCGAGATGGACGAGGCGGGCGGCAGCGGCAACGGCCTACTGATCCTGGACGAGCCGACGCCGTTCCTTCCGAAACGGGACGTCGAGCAACTGTTCCGGCTGGTGCGCGCCGTGGTGGCCCGCGGCGCCAGCGCCATCTTCGTGTCGCATGACATCGACGAGGTGATGCAGATCACCGACCGCGCCACGGTGCTGCGCGACGGTCGGGTTGCGGCCTTGCTGGTGAGCCGGGCTGCATCGAAGCAGGATTTCGTGCAGGCCATCGTCGGCCGGCGGCTGTTGGCGGCGGAGCGTCCGGCGGCAGGCGCTCCACAGAGCGCAGAGGGTGTCACGGTGCGCGACCTCGCCGGCGGCAGCATCCGCGGCTTCTCGCTCGATGCCGGCAAGGGCGAGGTGATCGGCATGACCGGCCTGATCGGCTCCGGCTACGACGAGGTGCCGTATCTCCTTTATGGCGCGGAGCCGGCCGCGCGGGGGACGATGGCCCTGCCCGGCCGTGCGCTGCCGCTTCCAGGCCTTTCGCCAGCCACGGCGATCGCGAACGGCGTGGTGCTGATCCCGGCCGACCGGCCCAATGCCGGCGTGATCGGCACGCTGTCGGTCAGTGACAACGTCACAATGCCGACGCTGGGTGCCGGCCGGTCCTGGCTGCTCGACCGCCGCGCGATGGTCGCCCGTGCCGGGGCGCTGGGCCAGGACTTCGAGGTGCGGCCGCCCGACCCGGCGCTGCCGGTCTCCGCCCTCAGCGGCGGCAACCAGCAGAAGGTGGTGCTGGCGAAGTGGTTCCAGCAGGCGCCGCAGCTCGTGCTGCTCGACGAGCCGACGCAGGGCGTGGACATCGGCGCCCGGCAGACCGTGTTCGGCCACATCGCCAAGGCCGCCGCCGGAGGGGCGGTGGTGCTGTGCGCCAGCTCCGATTACGAGCAACTCGCCGCGATTTGCAGCCGGGTGCTGATCTTCTCCGGCGGCGCCGTGGTGGCGACGCTCGCCGGTGCCGCCATCAGCAAGCAGGCCATCGCGGAGCGTTGTCTCGGCAGCCTCCCACCGGAGTGACGACCATGTCCGTGCAAACCGATGCCGAGCCGCTCCCGCTGACCGTCCGCACCCGCTCCTCCACCAAGGTGCTGGTGCGGTATACGGAGCAGTTTGGCCTGATCGTCGTCTGGCTGCTGTTGATCGCGCTGTTCGGGGCGATGCGCCCGGACACGTTCCTGACGTGGCCGAACCTCTCGACCATCCTCGGCTCACAGGCCGTGCTGGTGGTGCTCACACTGGGACTGATCATCCCGCTCACCGCCAACGACTTCGACCTGTCGATCGCCTTCGTGATGACGCTGTCGTCGATGACAGTCGCCGTACTGAACGTGAACTACGGCGTCGGCATCGGCTGGGCAATCCTCGCGGCGCTGGCCCTGGGGGCGGCGGCGGGCCTGGTCAACGGCGTGCTGATCACCGTGTTCCGCATCCACTCGCTGATTGTCACCTTGGGGACCGGCACGTTCATCCATGGCTTCACGCTGTGGATGAGCGATTCGATGACCATCAGCGGCATCTCGCCCAGTCTGATGGACGCGGTGATCGTCAACCGGCTGTTCGGCATCCCGCTGGAGTTCTACTACGCGACCGGGCTGGCGGCGCTGGTCTGGTATCTGCTCGACTACACGGCGCTGGGCCGCCGCATCCTGTTCGTGGGGCGCGGGCGGGAGGTGGCGCGGCTCAGCGGGATCAACACCGACCGGATCAGGATCGCCTGCCTGATGGTGTCGGGCTTGTTCGGCGCGCTGGCCGGCGTGCTGTATGCCGGGACCCAGGGCGCGGCCGACCCGGTGTCGGGCGTGTCCTACCAGTTGCCGGCGTTCGCGGCGGCGTTCCTCGGCTCGACCAGCATCGTGCCGGGGCGCTTCAATCCCTGGGGGTCGACGGTGGCGGTGTACTTCCTGGTCACCGGCATCACTGGGCTGGTGTTCATGGGCTTCAGCTCGTTCATCCAGGAGATGTTCTATGGCGGGGCGCTGGTCGTCGCCGTTTGCCTGTCGCAGCTCGTGCGCGGGCGGCAGGAGCAACAGTTCTGACCGGCGGCGGAGGGGACCTCACATGATCGTACCATCGCTCGAGCGCGACTTCGTCGGCTACGGCGCCAACCCGCCGAACCCGCGGTGGCCCAATGGCGCCCGGCTCGCGTTGAACTTCGTGCTGAACTACGAGGAGGGCTCAGAACCCAGCATCGCGGACCAGGACGGGTTCAGCGAGGCCGGGCTGACCGAGGTGCCCGGCTCCCCGGTGCCGCACGGCGGGCGCGACCTTGCCGCGGAATCGATGTTCGAATACGGCAGCCGGGTCGGCTTCTGGCGCCTGCAGCGCCTGTTCAGCGAGCGCCGCCTGCCGATGACCATCTACGCCTGCGCCCTGGCGCTGGAGCGCAACCCGGACGCGGCGGCGGCGATCCGGGCGGCGCGGCACGACGTCTGCTGCCACGGCTGGCGCTGGGTCGAGCATTTCCGGCTGAGCGAGGCCGAGGAGCGCGAGCACATCCGGCGCGCCGTCGAGAGCCTCACGCGCACGGTCGGCACGCGTCCGCTCGGCTGGTATTGCCGCTACGGACCCAGCGTGAACACGCGGCGGCTGCTGATGCAGGAGGGCGGGTTCCTTTACGACAGCGACAGCTACAACGACGAGCTGCCGTATTACGTGCTGGCCGAGGGCCGCCCGCAACTGGTGGTGCCCTACACGCTGACCAACAATGACACGAAGTGGCGCAACGGCAGCGTCGGGACGGGCGAGGAGTTCTTCGCGATGCTGCGGGAAAGCTTCGACATGCTCTATGAGGAGGGCCGCACGGCGCCGAAGATGATGTCGGTGGGCATGCATATGCGCCTGCTCGGCCATCCCGGCCGCGCCTCCGGCTTGGCGCGGTTCCTCGACTACGTTGGGTCAAGACCGGATGTGTGGATCTGCAACCGGATCGACATCGCGCGCCACTGGATGGCTGAGCACCCGCCCGAGGGCGCGGCAAAGTGATCCGTCGCCAAGCTGCTTCAGCCTTTTCAATAGTGCCGTCAATCGAGCCCTCTGCAGGAGCATTCATGCGCGGACGCTGCCTTCTGCCCGTTTTCATCTTGCTCGCCCCAGTCCTGCTTACAGTCCCGAGCGTCGCCTGGGCGGAGTGCCCGTCCAAGCTGCCTGCCGCCAGCCTGGTCGAGCCCGGCAAGCTGCAGCTCGCCATCAACCCGACCCTGCCGCCGCAGCAGTTCGTCGATGAGAAGGGCGAGCTGCAGGGGCTGAACGTCGAGCTGGGCCGGGAGCTGGGCAAGCGCATCTGCGTGCCCACGGCCTTCGTCCGCATGGACTTTCCCGCCATGGTCCCGGCGCTGCGCGGCGCCCGGTTCGACGGCATCGACACCGGCATGTTCTGGACCGAGGAGCGGTCCAGGCTGATGTTCATGGTCCCCTTCGCGCAGCAGGCCATCGGCGTATTCGGCATGGCGTCCTCTCGATTGCAGATTAAATCCTTCGACGACCTTGCCGGGCGGGTCGGCGCCATCGAGATCGGCACTTACCAGGAGCGGAAGGCGAAGGAGGCGAAGGAGGACATGGTAAGACGCGGCCTGACGCCGGTGGACCTCCGGACCTTCAGCACCGCGACGGAGGCGACGGCGGCACTGCGGGCCGGACAGGTCGAGGTCGTCATCATCGTGGAGGACGCTGCGCGCGCCATCAGCAAGCAGCGGGGAATGCAGTTGCTGCTCACCGGCTTCGGCGGCACGGACATCACCTTCGGCTTCCGCGACCGTGCCGTGGCGGAAGCGGCTGCGGCGGCGTTCAACGAGATGCGTGCGGACGGAACCTACGACGCGCTGTTCGACAAATTCGGGCTGGCGAAGCTACCGGGCGAGTTCGCCATCCGTGGGTCCGGGCCCCTGTAGCGTGCCGAAGGTAGCGTCCAGCGTCTGACCCTGGATGTTCGATTTCTGGGCGTTCGTCGGCTACCTCGACAACGGCTTCCTGTTGCGCGGCGTGCTGGTCACGGTGGGCCTCACAGTTGTCTCAATGGCCGGCGGCCTGATGCTGGGCACCGTGCTGGCGCTGATGCGCGCCGGCGGCGGCTCGGTGCTGCCGCGGCTTGCGGCGCTGTACATTTGGGTGTTCCGCGGCACGCCGCTGCTGGTGCAGCTCGTCATCGTCTATACCGGCCTGCCGCAGGTTGGGCTTAAATTCGGCGTGGTGATGTCCGCCTTCGTGGCGCTGACGCTGAACGAGGGCGCCTACCTGAGCGAGATCATCCGCGCTGGTTTTTCCGGCGTGGCGCCGGGGCAGCGGGACGCGGCGCGTGCCCTGGGGCTGAGCCGGGCGCGGACGGTGTGGCTGGTCACGCTGCCGCAGGCGTTCCGCATTATTATTCCGCCGCTGGGCAACAGCGTGAACGGGCTGCTGAAGGCCACCAGCATCACCTCCGTCATCTCCATGGAGGAACTGATGCGGCGTAGCCAGATGATCATGCAGCTCAAGTTCGAGGTGCTGGAGGTGTATTGCGTCGCTGCCGTCTATTACCTGGCGCTGACCACCTTGTGGGACTTCGCTCAGCGCGCGCTGGAGCGCCGGTTTGGCCGCGGCTATGCCGTGACGCCGCTTCGCGTGTCAGCACCGCAAGTGTGAGCAACGTGGCCGGCCGCTGGCATGGGATCTATGCCAGCACGGTGCTGCCGATGCAGGCCGACTTCCAGCCGGACTGGGACTCCTACGCTGCGCATACTGCCGCATGCGGCCTGTATCCCGGCATGACCGGCGTCCTATGCAACGGCCACGCCGGCGAGAACTTCGTCCTCTCCCCGGAGGAGAAACGGCGGGCGGTCGCCGAGGCGGTGAGGGCCGTCGGCCATAGCCGGGCCGTGGTGGCCGGGGTGAACCAGGAGGGCAGCCTGGACGCGGCGCGCGAGGCGGAGGCCACGGCCGAAGCAGGCGCGGATGCGCTGATGGTGTTCGCTCCCAACAGCTTCGCCCTGTCCGGCGACCCGGCGATGGCGGTGCTGCACCACCGCATGATCGCTGACGCCGTGCCGGGCGTGCCGCTGTTCCTGTTCCAGGCCAGCCACGCCGCCGGGCATATGGCTTACGACCCGGCCACGCTCGACCGCCTGCTGGAACTTCCGGCCGTCGTCGGCATCAAAGAGGGCGGCTGGGAGGTGAATCGCTACGACGCCCTGCGCCGCCGGGTCCGGGCCCGCCGCCCGGATGTCGCGGTGCAGGCCAGCGGCGACGAGCACCTGCTGGCCTGCATGGCGCATGGCAGCGACGGCAGCATGGTGTCCCTGGCCGGCATCGTGCCCGGCGACATCCTGGCGCTCGACACCGCGGTGCGCCGCTCCGACCTGCCGGCCGCGCGGGCGGTGCATAAGCGGATCGAGCCGCTGGCCGACGCCATCTACGGCCAGCCGCCATCCGGCCGAGCCACGGCGCGCATAAAATGGTGCCTTGCCGCCCTGGGCCGCATTCCCGGCGCTGCCGCGCGGCCACCGGTGGGTCCGGTGACCAATGCGGAGGCCGCGGCCCTTCAGGCAGCGCTGGACGGGCTATAGGCTGAACGCCGTTGGCAGCGCCGCCCGGCCCAGCACCGCATCCGCCAGCATCCGGCCTACGACCGGCCCCAAAGTGTAACCGTTGCCCGTCACGCCGTGCCACAGGCCCGGTAGCCCCGGCGTCCCGCTGATGACGGGCGCGCGATCCAAATGCGGCGCTAGGCCGGTCCAGGCGCGCAGCACATCAACCCCGTGCAGCCCCGGCAGTGCGCGGCATGCCAGGGCCAAGTTGCCTTCCAGGCTGTCGCGCCGCACCTGCGCTGCACCGTTCGCATCCTGCGTGCCGGGCCAGCCGCCGCCGATCAACAGGTGGCCGCCATTGCCCTGTTTCAAAGACAAGTGCCGTCCGGTCCAGGCGACGAGCTGCCGCAGCATGGGGGGCGCAGCCCCCGTTGCGATTACCTGCTGCACCAGCCCGTGCATTGGAAGCCGTACCCCGGCCAGGGCGGCGATGCGCCCGGCCTGCACGCCCGCGGCATTGACCACCTGGCCGGCCCGGATCGTGCCGGCGCCGGTCAGCACCCGCCAGTCCACCCCGTTCCGCTCCAGCCCGCAAACATCCAGCCCCGGCGCAAGGCGCACCCCGGCGCGGCGCGCCAGCATCAGCAGGGCCATCGTGCCGCGCAAAGGATCGCCCTGACCTTCGGACGGGCAGAATGCGGCGCCGGCGAAGCGCCCGTCCAGCGCGGGGGCGATCCGCTGTAATTCCTGTGGGCCGATGACCTCCGACGGGATACCACGCGACCGCTCGAATGCCGCTTTGGACCGCAGCAGCACCAGTTCCGCCTCGGTTTCGGCCAGGACCAAGCCGCCCTCGGTCCGCAATCCCAGGTCCTCGTTGCCGTCCCGCGCAACGTCCCGCCAGAGGGCCACGCTGGCAGGGCCAAGCGGCAGGGCGTCCGCCATCGGCCCGCCGCTGCCGGCGGCATAGACATAGGGCACGAGCTGGATGTGCAGGCTGCCGGCGTTGGCGGTGCTGGCCGCCAGGCCGGGCTCGCCGCGGTCTACCAGCAGCACGTCGGCGCCGTCGCGGGCCAAGTAGAGCGCCGTGGCCAGGCCGATGATGCCGCCGCCGATCACGACGACCTCGGCATCGCCGGGCGGGACACCGGGGGCAACCGTGGCCCAGCGCGTTGGGGTCGGCAAGGGCACCACCGCGTCCTGCGGCTCCGGGTGATCTGCCAGGATCGCGCCAGCGGGAACGGGACGCAACGGCAGGCGAGGGGCGGCGAACCCGGCCTCGTTCGCGGCGCCGCACAGGCGAGCCAGTGCCGCGCCGCAGAACCGTCCGGCGCAGCGGCCCATGCCGGCCCGGGTCGCGCGCTTGAGCGTGACCAGCGATGCCGCCCCGGCCTCCATCGCACGGCGCACGGCGCCGGCCGAGACTTCCTCGCACCGGCACACCACGACGTCGTCCGGCAGGTCCGCCGGGTCGGGCGGCGGGGCGGCGAAGGTGGCCCATAGGACACGCTGGAACCGCTCGGCCCGGCGCAGTGCCGCGCGGGGCGGTGGCGGCGCAACAAGGCCCAGGGTGCGCGCCGCCGCCAGCCCTGCCGCCCGGCCCCGGTGCAACGCTACCTGCGCCCCGCCTATCCGCGCCCCGTCGCCCACGGCAAATACCCCTGGCAGGCTCGTACGCCCCTCCGCGTCCGTCACCGTTTCCAGCCCGCCGGCCACCACGCGATGCTCCGCGCCGAGCGCACGAGCGAGGCCGGTCTCGGCCTGAAACCCCCAGTTCAGCGCCACCGCGTCGGTTGCGATCACCGCCGTCCCGCGCGGCCCGGCGACGGCCAAGCCGTGCACCCGGTCCGAACCCAGCACCGCCAGCGGGCGCGTCCCCCACAGCACCGGCACGCCCGCCCGCCGAAGCCGCGTCAGCATTTCCCTTCCCGCCCAAGCGAGACCTGGAGAGGCCAGCGCCAAATCCAACCCGGCGGGCCGCGCCGCTGCCTCGATCACCGCAGCCACGTTGCCGCCGGCACGCAGCAGCTCCGCCGCCACCTGTAGATTGAGCAGCCCGTTGCCGGCGATCACCACGCGCTGCCCGGGACTGACCCGGTGCGTCCGCACCAGCCCCTGCAGGGCACCGGTCGTCATGCAGCCGGGGAGCGTCCAGCCCGGCAGGTGGAACGGCGCTTCATGCGCGCCGGTGGCCAGGATCAGTTGCCGGGAACGCAGGAGCAGGCGGGCCTCCGCGGTCACGGCGGCGATCTCCGGGCCGGGAAAGGCGCCCCAGACGGTGGCGTGGACGGTCCGCACCCGGGCCGCGCGGGCGCGCAATCGGTCGCCGCGGCGGGCCTGCCGGTCCGGAACAGCCGCGGTCTTGTAGTACTGTCCACCCAGCTTCGTGCGCTCGTCCAGCAGCAACACGTCTGCCCCGGCCTCCGCTGCCGCGACCGCCGCTGACAACCCGGCCGGGCCACCGCCGACAACCAGCAGCGCGGGCGCTAGCACCTGTTCCAGCAGCGCGTCCGGCCGCGTTACCAGCGGGGCGCGGAGCGGGCCGGAGCCGATCCGCATGCCGTCCGCCACGGGCGTCGCGCACGCCCGCTGCGCAGGACGGCCGTCGATGGTGACGATGCAATCGTAGCACGCGCCCATGCCGCAATGCAGCCCGCGCGGCGCCCCGCCCGGCGTTTGCCGAAGCGTTAGGCGCCCGGCAGCGGACAGTGCGGCGGCCACGGTTTCCCCGGACCGGGCGTCCATCGGCTCGCCGTCAAACAGGATGTGTACAGTCGGCGCCGCAGGGCGCGGATCATGGAGGCGCATCGGCGCGAGACTTGCACGGTGCCCGCTCGCCTGCCAAGGGAGCCTGCATGTCCCGACCCTTCCGCGGCACCTATACGGTGCTCGTCACCCCTTTCACCGCGGACGGCGCCGCGGTGGATCTACCGGCGCTGGAGCGCTTGGTCGACTTTCAAATCGAGAACGGCGTCGACGGCCTGATCCCCCTGGGGTCGACGGGCGAATTCCTGTCCGTCAGCCGGGAAGAGCGCACGGCCATCACTGAAACCGTCATCCGCGCCGCGGCGGGCCGCGTTCCCGTCCTGGTCGGCACCGGCGCCGAGGACACCCGCGACGCCGTGGTGCTGGCGCGGGAAGCGGACGGGCTCGGCGCGGACGGGGTGCTGGTGATCCCTCCGTTTTACAGCGTGCCCACGGAGGACGAGCTTTACGTCTATTACAAGTCCATTGCCGACGCCATCGGCATTCCCCTCATGGTTTACAACAACCCGTCGACGGCCAACGTGGACCTTACACCCGCGATCCTCGCCCGCCTGTCCACGATCGCTGGCTGCCGCTACGTGAAGGAAAGCACGCTGGAGGTGACGCGGGTGCGCGACATCATCGCCGCGTGTGACGGCCGCATGGAGGTGTTCGCCGGCGTGCTGGGCTTTGAAAGCGCCTGGCTCGGCGCGGTCGGCTGGGTGGCGGTTTGCAGCAACGTGGCCCCGCGCCTGTCCGCCGATATGTTCCGCGCCGCCACGGCCGGCGACCGTGCGACGGCGCTGCCGCTGTATCGCCGTCTGGCACCGCTGCTGCCCTGGGTCGGCGGCCCGCGCTACGTCAGCGGCACTAAGGCGGCGATGCGGCTTATCGGGCGCGATATGGGGCCGCCGCGCCCGCCGCGCCTCCCTTTGCCGGAGAGCGACATTCCTGCACTGCAAGCCGTGTTGCACGCGATCGGCACCATGCCGCTGCCGGGATAGGACAGCGTCATGGCGCCGATCGCGGTTACGTCGCCAGCGCGCGGCCGCTCTCGGGCACCGGTCGGAATGCGTCGTCGCCCGGAATGCGCGCAGCCACGTCAAGGTAGTCCCAGGCGTAGCGCGACTTCCCCCCGGCACCTTCACCCGGACGAGCAGCAGGTCGAAGGGGGGACTGGGGTTCCGAGGGACTCTCTGCAGCCTTGTACGTTCTGATGTCCGTTTTCAAGGAGGCTCTTATTGGGTTCCGGGGTGATGAGGCCAGTACCGGGAAGCGGGGCTGGGGGCCTCTGGTGCATGAGCAAAAGCGGGAGTAGGTGGCCTGCTCGCGCGAGGAGCTTCTGTCATGGCCGCATCCGACCTGATCAACCTTTCCGGCTTGATGGGACGACGCCAAGTGCTTCGCCTTTGTGCGCCAGCATCGCTGGCCAGAGGGCGTGCGCTGCCCCGCCTGCGATAGTTCTTCGGTCATCCGGGACGGGTGCGACGACACGCAGCCGCATCGGCAGCGTTACCGCTGCAAAGCGTGTGCGTCCCGCTTCGACGACCTGACCGGCACGGTGCTGGCAGGGCATCACCAGCCGCTGCGCGTGTGGGTGCTGTGCCTCTACTTCATGGGCCTGAACCTCTCCAACGAGCGCGGCTCGGCGTGCCTCCTATGGCGGGAGAAACGGTCAGGTGTATGATCAGCACCGGAGGGGCGCGGCCGCTCCGTTTTTGGTGGTCAAGAACCCCGTTTTCCAACTTGGCCCGTGGGCTGCTGCGCACTTACGAGTGG
>JAABUY010005879.1_pt1 | contig 12165 bp, 8 predicted proteins | sample 5560271 | NCBI WGS metagenome assembly JAABUY01 (sample SAMN10711886, study PRJNA513374) | rock metagenome | isolation source: Antarctica rocks | place: Antarctica: Victoria Land, University Valley
AAGACCGCCATCCGCACCTACATCGACGCCTGGAACGACCGCTGCCAACCCTTCATCTGGACCAAAGACGCCGACACCATCCTCGCCAGAGCCAAGCGTCCAACTACTTCGCTACCGCAGCACTAGCCGTTCCAGGTCGGCAGCAAGCGGCGGCAAAGGAAAGGTTTCAAAGACCTGGCCCTGGTTGTAGCTAAGGTCTTCCCTCATCGTCGTGCTGTGCGTGACCGCCCACACGAAGTGCGCGGCCGACGAAAGCACCGACAACATCGACGTCTTGTCGGTGGCGAAGATCCGCACCTTGTCACTGAAGACCTGCCCCGTCTCGACCATGGTCGGCATAACGGTCCGACTTACCGCAGCCATGACGACAACACAGTCGAAGCCCTTGATGGCCGACATCAGTCCTGGCCTCGCTTCGGCATAGCGCCACCAGTAAGCCCGATAGGCCTCGCGATTGTTCTTCTCCCGTATCGGCCGCACAAGCGAATCCACCCGGCTCATTGGCGCCACGTACGTGCGGGCTCGCTCGAGTGGCCAGTCACGAAAGTCGATCACGCAGCGGCTAGCCGATGAATCTGGCCTCTGATTCAGATCCTCGCCATTGACGAAAGGGAAGATGACATCAGCGTTTCTCGGGTCGGCCCTCAACATCTCCTCCGCCTCGTCGCGCGACATGCTGAAACCGATCCCGTCCAATTCCGATCCGTTGTGCACCACTCCAGCGTTGGCGAGCAACTTCTGCGGGTTCCCCCTGAGCCGCTGGACACCGTCGAGGGCTGCGTTGATGGCAGGCACCCGGACGCCATCGGCAACCGCACGGACTCCGTCGAATCTTTCCGCGCGGGAGACCCAAGTGACGCAGTAGGACAGGTTGGCTCCCTGCGTCGGCCACTGCTCGCTTTTGACCGCTGCTCTAACGTCGGCGACGTCGACGATCCAGTCGAGAGCCACCTCCCTGGTATCACCTTGGGCCAGCGTGTTCGTAGCGATCAACCCCCACTGACCGCGCTGCTCATCCATCAGTTCAAAGGCTTGGAGACACATGTACGCAATCAAGTCAGCGTTGCCTCGCCGTCCGAGACCTATGACCCGCACCAGATGCTCGCGGTAAGCCAGGCCGATCGCCCCGGTCAGTCGGCTTCCGCCCAGAAATGGGGGGTTGCCGACGACCGAATCGAAGCCGCTCCGCCCGCCCGAGAAGGCTTCGGGGAAGGCCAGCGGATAGTGCGCAGGATGATGCTGACCAACGCCAACGCCAACGTCACGCGTCAACAAGCGTCCGACGTGGGCCTGGAGCTCTTGGTCGTCGGGATCGCGACCTCGGCTGGCATCGCTGATGAGGGCCGCGAGCTTCAGGTAGTCGGCATCCTTGCCTCCGGCGAGGCTCGCGGCGGTGAGGCCGTCAGCGACGAGGCTGAGGCGTGCAGTGATCTCGTCTGCCCGCCGAAGTAGGCGTCGTTTGGTCTGGGCGTCGCGGCCGTCGCGGTCACCGACGAGCGGGATCTGGGCGCGGAGCTCGCTGGCGCTCTTGAGGTCACTCTCGACGGTGGACGTGAACAAGTCGAGCGTGTCCTTGTGGAGCGCACGGCCCTTCTTCGGGTCGAAATGAAGATCGATGAGCTGTTGAGGGCTCGTGATACCCAGGAGGCTGTCACCGACGGCGAGATGGTCGTCAAGGAAGCTGAACGGGCGGTTGCGGTCGAGGCTGGTGAGCCAGAGGGACAGCTTCGCCATCTCGATGGCCATCGGATTGATGTCGACGCCGTAGATGCAGTTGACGATCACCGCGCGGCGGGCGTCCAGCTCCTCTTGCTCGGCTTGGGCGAGCTCGCGCAGACCGAGCACCGCCGGGGTGTCAGCGGCTTGGGACGCTGCGTCTCGGCTGCCGGCCGCATGTGCTGTTGCGCCGGTGGCGTGCTGGCGCCGGGACTCCAGCAGCCGTTGCGCCAGGTAGCGGGTGGCGGCGACCAGGAACGCGCCGCTGCCAGCGGCGATGTCGCACACCTTCAGGTCGAGGATCTGTTCCGGCGTCTTGAGGAGCCACTGGCTCTTATCTTCGGTGTCCAAGGGGCCGGGTGAGTAGACGATCGCCTCAAGCGTGGTTTCAACGACCTGCTCGGCGAGGACGCGAGGGGTACAGACGGCGCCGGTGTTGGCGCGAGCGGTGCTGTCGGTGAGGTAGAGGCTGCCGGGCGCGTAGACGACGGGCAGGTCCCGCGGGTCGAGGCGCAGCAGCTTCGCGAACGGCAGCACGCGGGCGGTGATGGCGTCGTCGTTGCCGCATGCTTCGCGAACGAGCCGCTCGTACCTCGGCTTGTCATCGCCGTCGAGCGGGGTGAGGGCTTTCAGGATGCTGGCCTTGCTGCGGTTGCCCTTCATGCTCTTGACCTGCTCGACCAGCCAGGTCGCGAGCGCGTCGTCGCTGACCGCATGGCGCTGCTCGAGGCCGGTAAGCAGGAGCTCCGGGCCGTTCTTGCGCGGGTCCTTGTCGCTCACGGCGACGCTGACGACCCAGTCTCTCGCGGTCAGCGCGTCCTGGTCGAGCAGGCCCTCGTAGACGTAGCCAATCTGCTCGACGTCGAGGCTGCGGTAAGACACCTGACGGCGTTCCTTGGCGAACTGCAGGGTCTGCAGCGAGTCCAGGGCCTTCAGCAGGGTCCGGTCGTCGACGGCGGGGACGTCACCGCTGCCGAGCGGCGCATCGAGGGCTACGCGGCCTTCGAGCCATGGGAAGCGGTCCGGGTCGAACAAGCTCCCGCCGTACGCGGGCAGGATGAGCTGCTCGTGTCGGGCGCCGCGGTGGACGCCACGGAACAGGGCGAGGAGCCGGTACCAGCCGGTGGCGGTGCGTTCGAGGGCGTCTTCGCCGTGGTCGGTGGCGCGGTCGCGGAGGCTGTCCGCGAGGGTGTTGACGGCGTACGCGCTGGCGTAGGTGTCGTCGTCGAGCGGAAGCAGGCCGCGTTCTTCGGCGTACAGCAGGAACACCAAGCGCATAAGGACGGTGACGGCAGCCTGGTACACCTCGGCTGGCCCGACGTCTGATGGGAGCAGGCGGGCACCGTGCTCGGCCTGGTGCTGTGCGTCGAGGCGGCCGAAGGTGGCGACGAGCATCTCCACGACCGCCTGGGACTGCTCGGCGAGGCGTTCGGTGACCTCCTCCTGCCGGGCGAGGCTCTTGGTTAGCAGACCGGGGAGCGTCGCGGCGTCAGGGACGCCGTAGAACCGGGTACGGGTCAGGAGCGCGACGAAAGCTCGCAGCGTCTGGGGCTCTTCGAGCCAGGCGTGACGGGTCCAGGTCGCAGTGCTAACCGCACCGCCATCGGAGACGGTGACGAGGGTCCAGGTGTCGCCGTTGGTGACGATCCCGAGCGGGACCTTCCGCATCCGCAGCGCGTGCGAGAGCCGGTCGGCTGGGCCGGCGGTCCAGGTGCCGGACCCGGCGGGCGCGCGACCGGTGGTCTCAGTCTTGGGCGGCAGGACAATCCCAATCAGTAGCGCGGTGTCCTGGACGGTGCCGTCCTGATCCTGGGCGCGCAGTGCGAAGGAGATCTCGACGGTCTGGTGGTGCTCGGGGACGGCGACGTTGAACGCGGCTGCGTCTGGCCCGGTGGCCAGGTTGTGTCGCCAGTCGAGGGTGTGGGCGAGGACGTGGCTGATGAAGGCGTCGCGGGTGCCGGGGTTCGCGTCGTACAAGGTGCTGGCGGCCCGCAGCGCGTCCATCTGCGACTGGCTGAGCGCGGGGAGGCCGTCGGGCCAGGTGTCGTGCACGACTGGTGCGGCGAGGAACGGGCCGTCAACGTCGAGGATCTGCAGCCAGTCAGTGCTGCTGGGGCGGCGTCCACGCTTGGGCTTGTAGAAGGCGCTCATCGGTCGGTTCCCGCGGGGACGAGGTGAACGACGGCGGCGGGGAACGTGAAGAAGTCGACGCGGGCGTAGCGCTCGGCGATTCGGGCGAGCTCCTCCTCGCGCTCCTTCGGGAGCCGGTCAAGGCGTTCCTGCCAGGCGGCGCGGTCGGCGGTGAGCTGCTGCCGTTCGTCGGGTTCGAGGTCTGCGAAGGACAGCTGCTGCGGATCGCTTTGGTTGCTGATCGCGCTCGTGAGGGCACCCTTGAAGGCGTCGAGCAGGGCGATGGTACGGGTCTCCTCGTCCTTCTGCCTGCGCTGCAAGGCGCGCTCCAGGCTCTCCTGGCGTTCCTTGGCGCGGGCGTCGATCGCGGCGGACAGGTTGTTGCTGACCTTCGGCCAGCTGTTCACGAGCGCTTGCCGCGCGCGGTCGCTGGCGGCGGCCGGTTGGGCGTCTGGGCCGAGGGCGGCGTCGAGGCTCTTGGCCAGGTCTCCGACGCCGAGCCGGTTGAACGAGCCGTCGCGCAGGACACCGCCGGCGGGAACGAGCTCCTCGTGGAGGCGCTTGCCGTCCGCACCGATGAGCACGAGCCTGCTGTAGGCGGCGAGGACCTCGTGCTGCAGGGTCGGGTCGGCGACTCGGATGCTGGCGACGCGGGCGAGGCTGCTCTTGTCACTGCCCCACACCTCGGCGCGGAGCAGCCGGGTGGCCATCGCGACAAGTGGGTGGTTGAGGTGGGCAAGGACGACGTCCGGTCGCTTCGCCGCGTAGTCGGGGTCGAAGGAGATGGGCCGCTGGCCGTAGTCGGGGTCGTTGAGGTCGACGATGGTGCGCGCCCAGGAGCCGGTCAGAGTGCCGACGTGGAAGACCGTCGTGCCGTCACGCTGCTCGGCGATGAGGTCGGGCTGCCGGCCGAGAGCGAGGCCGGTGCGGACGACGCGCTCGACGTCGGCGGGGGCGCAGTGCAGCTCACGGCGGCTGTCGTCGAGGGTCGCGGCGAGGCGTTCGGTCTCTTCCCGTAACTGGCGTTCGACTTTGAGGGCGGGGTCTGCCTTGACCTTCGCGAGCGTCCGTTCGACGTCGAAGTCGCGGGCTGGTCGGCCGAGCATCTTGCGTTCGACGGCGTCGCTGATGACGGGGTTCACGCTGCCGAGGTCTTCACGGGCGGTGGCGATCTTGCGGGCGATGATGGTGAGGAACTGCAGGTCGCCTTGCAGGTTGTCCTTCGAGGCGGTCTGCCAGTCGCTGCCGGCGAAGTGGTAGACGAGCGGCACGTTCGTCTGGCCGTAACGGTCGATACGACCGGCGCGCTGCTCCAGCCGGTTCGGGTTGAACGGCAGGTCGTAGTTGACCAGCCGATGGCAGTAGTTCTGCAGGTCGACGCCCTCGCTGGCGGTGTCGGTGGCGAGGATGATCCGGAGCTTATGCTGGGCGGGGTCGCGCTGGAAGGCCCGTATGATCGCGGCGCGATCGTCGTTGTCCATCCCCCCGTACAGAAGTGCGACGCGGCCTTGCTCGGCCAGGCCGTGCTTTTCCAGCAGGTCGAGCAGCCACCGCTGGGTGTCGCGGTACTCGGTGAACACCACAACGCGCTCGTCGTTCCAGGTGCCGCCGGCCAGGCAGGTTGTGCGCAGGAACGCCAGGAGAGCAGCGGCTTTGGCGTCGGTCTCGTGGCCGTGCTGCTCTGCCCAGGCGCACAGCTGGTCGAGGAGGTCGGCTTCCTTCGCGTCCGTCTCTCCAGCGGCGCGCTGCGCCTTGGCCAGCGCGGTCTGCTCAGCCTCGTCGGCCGCGTCGTCGTCGGTGAAGTCGCCATCCAGCAGCTGCTGTCGGTCCTCGGCGAGCCCGTGGGCGTAGTCGAGGTCGATCTCGACGTCGTAGTCCCCACTCGGCCACTGCAGGTCGGCCCGCTTGCTGTTGTCCCGGACGGTCAGGATTGCTGCTGAAGGCTGCGGGGCTGCTGAAGTAGCGCTTCTTCAGCAGCAAACCAAGCAGGTCGATCCCGACCTTCTTCGCCTTCGCGCGCGCGGCAGCGGCCTTCGCCGACCGGGCGCGGGTGTACTCGGCCAGCAGCTCCTGGACCTGCAGCTCCGCGGCCGGGTAGGTCACGGTGATGTCCTTGGCCTCTCGCGCCGGGTAGCGCGGCGTGCCGTCGGCGTTGGTGATCTCGGTCTTCAACCGCCGGATAAGGATCTGCTTGAGCGCGGCCGGGTCCGGGATGACCCCGCGGGCGAACCGCTGCGGGTCGAGCATCGCGAGCAGCGCCGTCCACGACTCGACGTACCCATTGTGCGGGGTCGCGGACATGAACAGCCGGTGCTCAGCATGATCGGCGAGCCGCTTCACCGCGCGGGTCTGCTGACTGTCCACGGCGTACCTGCCCTTGCCGGGCGGAGCGACGTGGTGCGCCTCATCGACGATCAACAGGTCTAGCGGGCGGGTGCGGCTCGGACCGGCCTGTGCCAGGACCTCATCGAGCAGCCGACCGGCCTTCGGCCCGCGGAGCCACGCGAGGCTGACGATCGTGTAGGGGTAGACCTTGAACGGGTTCGCGTGCAGGCCGCGATCACGACGGACCTGGCTGAGGGTCTCGCTGTTGACGATCGCGAAGTCGAGCCCGAACCGATCGAGCATCTCGTCGTGCCACTTGTCCGTCAGGTGCGCCGGACAGATCACCATGACGCGGCGGATCCGGCTCCGCAGCAGCAGCTCCTGGATCACGAGGCCGGCCTCAATCGTCTTGCCGAGCCCGACGTCGTCCGCGACGAGCAGGTTCACGCGCGGGAGGCTCAAGGCCCGGATCGCCGGCTCGAGCTGGTAGTCCTCGACCGCGATACCGGCGCGGAACGGAGCCTGCAGGACCGTGGTCTCGGCGCTGGTCACAGCGCCCCAGCGCAGGGAGTCGAGAAACGCGCCGAGCTGCGCCGGGTCGTCGAAGCGGCCCTCGCTGACGTCGGGAAGGGTGGCGCGGTTGAGGACCTTGCGCCCCGACTCCAGCTCCCAGAGAACCCGCAGTTCCTCACCGAGTCCGTCGTCCTCGACGCTGCTCAGGCTCACGAACGTGGCGCCCTCGCCGAGGCTGGCGGCGGTCACGTCGTAGGGAAGAGCACTGGGCTGGACGTCCGTGACCACCCAGTTGCGCCCGCGGACGGTGACGAGCTGGCCGTTGCTGGGGAGGTCGGCGACCGGGTGCAGGTCGGTGGTGAGCGTCACCTTGTCGACGCTATCGACTAAGGCCGACATTCGCGGCCAGTCAGTGCCGCTCGCTGCCACCGCACCGTCGGAGCGACGTGCTCAGGGACGCCCCCATAGGAAACGAATGGGGAACGGCCCAAACAACAGTCAGTGCCATGATCGGTGATCATAGCCCTGACCTGCGGTTTCTCTTGTAGCGGGGGCAGGATTTGAACCTGCGACCTCTGGATTACGAGCCCAATGGTTGGCAGTCCAGCCGGGAGGCGCTAGGCCTGAGCGCCTGGCCCGCCTGGCCCGCCTGGCCCGCCTGGCCCGCCTGGCCCGCCTGGCCCGCCTGGCCCGCCTGGCCCGCCTGGCCCGCCTGGCCCGCCTGCGCGCAGGCGAACTGCTGGCCCGGGCCACAGCGAGCCCTGAAATGCCTCCTCCAGCTTCGCGATGGTGATCATGTCGGGCCAACGTTGACCGTGCAACACGGCGAGCAAGGTGGTGTGACTGATGCCGGCTTCGCGGCCTACATCACGCAAGCTCCGGTCGCCCACTGCCGCTTCAACCGCGATCGCGAAGGCTTGGGCGTAGAGCACCAAGCGTGGGCCGTCCACGTGGCCGACCTTCCAATCGCTATCGGACACGTAGCTGGCCGGAGACCGCAGGTTCACACGCATGGCCATGGTCATCCGACCGTAGGAGCCCCATACGACAGAAGCTTGCAGACTTGCCGTTGGTCTGATTTCAGACCACACTCAACAGATGGACACCGAAGAGGTGGAGGTCGGCCTCCGGATTTACGTCCCGATGGCCGCGCGAGCGGCAGGCGCGTGGCCTGCGACGCAACTCGCCGTGTGCGATGCCGTGCGTCGCAGCACCACCTCGGCGACCAACGCGGCGAAGTACCTCAGTCACCTATCTGACTTCGCTGCGTGGGCACATGAGCAGGGTGGTCCGTTGGCGCTGGAGGCCCTGCTAGACCCGGATGTGATCGAGCGCTACATCGCCGTCGGGATGCCGGGGGCCCGAGAGAGCACGCGCGCCACACGGCGCGCGATCCTTCGACGGATCGCCCGGCACTGCGCCTCGCCACCGCAGGACCTACCGCTGCCGATCGCGTACCGACGGGTCCGGCCCCCCTACAGCCCGGCCGAGGTAGAGGGCCTTCTCGCGCTGGCCAGCGCGCAACCAACGCCGAGCCGCCGCAGGACGCTGCGCGCGATCCTGCACCTCGGTCTGGGCTGCGGGATCGCCTCCCGCGATCTGGCCTGGGTTCGCGGGCAAGACATCGAGCAGCTGCCGGACGGGGCGGTCAGCGTCACCGTGAGCGGGGGGACCCGACCCCGCAACGTCGTCGCCCTGCGTGCCCACGAAGGGCCACTGTTGGACCTGACCCGGTTCAGCAGCAGCGGGCTGCTGATCGGCGGCAGCATCCGCGGCCGCCGGAACGTCACCCGCGGGCCGCTGGACCGTGTCGTAGGCGGTGAGGACCTTCCGCGGCTGGAGACCGCCCGGCTGCGGTCGACGTGGCTATTGGCGCACCTGCAGGCCCGGACGCCGCTGCCAGCGCTGATGACCGCTGCCGGGCTGACGACCGTGCGACCCCTGGAGGACCTGCTCCACCACTGCCCAGTGGACACCGCCGCAGCGCGGGTAGCGCTGCGCACAGCCGGATGATCCGACGCCGGGACATCACGCGCACCCTCGAGTGGGTCGATGCCAGCGGTGTCCCGGCGGTGCTTGAGCAAGCACTGCGCCCCACCGGCCGGGGACGACCCCGGCAGCTCACGGTCCGGGCGCTACTAGTCGGGTTGAAGCTCGCCGTCGACAGCGCGAAGACCGCCTGCCTCACAGACGTGTTCGTCGTCCTGACCGAGGCGCTGCCGGAGGCGGTCCAGCACGACCTGGGTGTGCGGGACCGCCACACCGGACGCGTCATCACCGTCCACCAGGTACGCCGGCTACTGAACAGCATCAAGAACCGACTCGACCCCGCGAAGACGAGGCCAGAGGACCGCGCCGCGCGATTCGACGCCCTGCAGCAGGTCCTCGACGACCTTCTTGCCGCGACCATGCCCGCCGAGGTCCCGACCAGCGGCGCTTACGCCGTCGACGGCACCGGCACCTGGTCCTGGGCCCGCGGAAAGGACAAACTGACGGCCGCGGCTGACCCGGACGCGGCCTGGGGCGTCAAGACCAGCAAGTCAGGCAAGCAGGAGCGCTACTTCGGCTACGAACTGCACGCGGTCGTCCGCGTCGGGCGCCTCAACGACGACCGCCCAGTGCCGTGCCTCGCCGAACGCATTGTGGTCACCCCCGCATCGACGAACTGTGCGGAAGCCGTGCTGCCGGCGATCGCTAGGATGCGTGATGAGGGCCTGCGGCTCCGGGAGGTGATCGCTGACCGCGGCTACACCTACAAGACAGGCTGGAGCCGCGGCCTGCGAGCACTCGATGTCGACTCCGTGCTGGACCTGCACCCCACCCAGCTCGGCGCCAGGGGCAGCCACGGCGGGGCGCGCGTCATCGCCGGAGTTCCGCACTGCCCCGCCACCCCTGACGCGTTCGACACCATCCAGCGTCCTGAGCGCCTCGCCGCAGCGCCGGCGCTAGACGTGTTCCTCGGGCAGATCAACACCCGAGAGGCCTAGGCGTTACGCCGCGTCGCCGGCCCCGACAGCAGCGGCGCGGAGCGGTACGAGTGCCCGGCGCGCGCAGGGAAGCTGCGCTGCCCACTCGTCCCGCCGTCCATGGCGCAGCCCGTCACGCTGCCGAAGGTCCTCGAGCCGCCGCAACCCTCGGCTCACCGGTGCTGCTCGCAACGCACGATCACCGTTCCCGGCGACGTCGATTACAAGTCCCGGCAGCGGCACTACTGGGGCAGCCGTGACTGGATCAGCTCGTTCAGCCGGCGCTCGCGCGTCGAGGGCTGGTTCGGGAACCTCAAGGACCGGTCCCGCGAAGCACTCGGCCGCGGCGCGTTCCGAGTTATGGGCCTGTGCAAGAGCTCGCTCATGCTCGGCATCTACGCAGCCGCCACCAACCTGCGCCTACTCGACGCCTGGGCCACCAAGATCGGCTTGCGTGAGCCACCCGCACTGGCTGCTCGCGCAGAGCAGCCGGCGCTGGCGTCTGGGGCGAACGGGGTCGCCACCCGGGGCCACCCGACCAGCGACGACCCACCGGACGGTTGAACCCCTACTCCGCCGCTTCTTGACCAACCAGCACCCGTAGGCGCCAGCATGAGCTGAGGCGCCCATCTCGGGGCCCGCACCGCGGCAGGCGCCGCACTAATAGCGACGCGCAGAAGAGGCGGCAGCGCGCCTCGACGGCGAAGAAGCGTCCCAGCCCTCGGTCTGAGGGTCGGGACGCTTCTTGTGCTGACTTTCGTGAGCATCCACGGCGTAGAACCGTGAACACCCCGTCGTGGGGTCTTCACGAATTTCCGGAGCCCCAGGTCATTGCCATGATCATCAAGCTTGCGCGAGGCGCTTGCACACCGAGTTCATGATCATTTCACATCGGGGGTTGGCCGCGGTTGGCCGCAGGTGGCCGCCTAGTAGCGGCTTCCGGGGAGTCTTCTACCGCGCGCGGGCATGTGGCGTTCCTGTCGGCGCTGCGACGAGGACAAGGCCGCGAGCTGTTGGCCGATGGGATGGTTGCCGCTGAGCCAGGATTCGGGAGGGTGGCTGCCGGTCAGCCCGAAGTCGGTGAGGTCCTGGATTGTGTTGTGGCCAGCGCCGTCGCCGAGCAGCTCGCTAGTTACCGCCATGAGGCAGTCGGCGATGTCGCTCGTTTGGACGGGCCCGCGGCTGGGGTGGTCGACTCGTCCGTTTCGCTCCTCCAGGTTTCGCAGCTCGCTCTCGGCGAGCTCGTGCTGTGGCGCGTGAACGAGTCCCCTGAGCACCGCGGTCTTGAAGGACTCGGCGGTGGCCAGGTTGCTCGGGGCGGTGGCGTGCCGGACCGACACGTGTGGCCGGCGCTGGAGGCGCGGGTCGGTGCGAGCGAAGTGAGCTAACTCGTCCAGCAGGCCCGCGCTGTTGAACTGGTCCAACGTGAAGGACTGAAGGGGGAAGGCGATCAGCAGGTCCGTGATGTCCCGTGTGACCTGGCGGTAGTTGATGGTGTGGTTTGGGTAGTCCGACGGGCGCCACACTCGGATGAGGTCCACCACCACGTGCCGCTGCCCCGTGGCGGGCTCCACTTCGGGGTGGGCGATGACGAATGCGAAGTTGGCGTTGACGCGGGAGGGATCCCCGTGGGCCACATAGTCATGTCGCATCATGCCGGAGCCGCGCATCGTCAGGTGCTGTCCCTGCCAGGGTGCGAAGAGCGCATCGACATCGGCCGGTCGCAAATAGGCGGCGACCGAGGTTGCCCACAACGCGCAGTACTCCACGTCGAAATTGACCGGGTCGGCGCGTCGCTGCGCGGCACCCACGGTCTCCTCATCGAAAAGCGACGCGGTCTGCACGGGAAGCAGGGGCCCGTCCGGCCAGGCTGGCAGGCCTTGCCCGCGGGTGCGATCCCAGTCGCGGTAGAGGTCCCACGAAGGCAGCTGCACGACGAGCACGTCGGGATCGACCGGCGAGCCGGTGTCCCCGTCAAGGGCGAGTCCTCGCTGGTAGTTGTGGAAGAACTGGCCGTGCTGCTGCCACGGCGAACTGGCCTGGTAGATGAAGGCGCTCGCCCCGAACTGGGCGGATGCTGGCACCGCCGCCGAGTACATCTCCTCGGCGCTTCGGTTGCTACCGGCCGCGGTCATGTGGGCCATCTCGTCAAACAGTTGCAGTGGCGCTGCTGGGCCCCGGCCAGAAAGTGGGGTCGACTCGGCGGCCCGGATCAGGATGGCCGCTCGGGAAGGGTCGCTCACGCCAGCGGCGACCTGAGCCGGGGAGAACAGCAAAAACGTGTCGGGCCCACGTCGTGCCAGGTAGGGCGCGAAGCAGGGGGCCCGCTCGAGGGCGTTAGCGATGTCTGCGAACTGGTTGGCCTTGGCCTGGTTGTGTTTGCCGGCGGTAACTACTCAGCTGGTTTTGGCGCCGTTCCTTTGGAGGGCGAGGGTCGGCGCTAGCCAGCGATGGCGGGCATCCAGGGGTCACCGTCGTGCAGCATGCGCAGGGCAACGAATCTGGATTGGCCTTG
>JAABUY010005881.1_pt1 | contig 12164 bp, 17 predicted proteins | sample 5560271 | NCBI WGS metagenome assembly JAABUY01 (sample SAMN10711886, study PRJNA513374) | rock metagenome | isolation source: Antarctica rocks | place: Antarctica: Victoria Land, University Valley
CGGGCGCGCGGCGCTGCAGATGGCCGGCCTGGAGGTGTTTGAGAGCGCGCTGCACCTGGAGGGCGGGTCCATCCACGTGGACGGCGAGGGGTGCGCGGCATGCCGCTCTTGCTCCTGCCCGCGCGCCCACTGTCTCGTCTGGATCCAGTCCTGGACGCCGCGCCGTCTGCAGGGATGCCGCGCTGCAGGGCCTGCGGAGCCGGCGTCGACCTCAGCCCCAGCATGTTGCAATGTGCACGCCGTGCACGCAAGGGGCCGCCACAGGCCTCTGAACGACCCGGCGCTAGTTAAAGAGTACGTTGTTTTAAGAAGTGGGCCGCGCGCGCGCGCAGGACGCTGATCGCGACCGAGGAGACGCTGCTGCACCCGTCGCGCAACCCGCACCTGTCGCGCGAGCAGATCGAGGACGAGCTCAAGGCGTTCCTGGGCCTGGAGAAGGTGGTGTGGCTGTGGAAGGGCATGGCCGGCGACGACGCGGTGCGCGGCGCGCCCGCGCCGCCGCGGCAGCAGCCAGAAATAGAGTTCATAAATATAACATTCTTTGTAGTCATACGCCTTGTTTCAGCGATAAGCGCTTTTGCTTACGTTAATTGGCTCTTAGGGAGCGGTCCTGCGCGCCGAGCAGCTGGCTCGGAAGGGCCAGCAGACGCCGAGATGGCCTGCCTGCCGGCAGGTCGTGAACGGCCACGTGGACAACCTGGCGTGCTTCATCCGGCCCGGCGTGGTGGCGCTGTCCTGGTGCGAGGACGTCAACGACCCGCAGGCGCGCCGCGCAGCCAGACCCCGCTTTTACCGCTGCTTCCGTGGTCCTGCTGGCTGTTTGACCAGCTGCCTGGCTATGCAGAGAGACCGCGCCCTTTCCAGCATGTCATGTAGCTGACCTGCTGCCTAGCTATAGAGAACGGCCGCGCCCTGTCTGGCACGTCGCGCAGTGCCCCGGCGTCGCACGCAGTCCACGCACTGCCGGCAAGCGCAGAGCATGCCCAAAGAGCCTGCCGCCCGCCGCGTAGCTTGCTGGTGCACTGATCTGCCGCACAGTGACTAACACAGCAGGGGTCTGGACGCTGCGCAGTACGAGCGGTCCACGGACGCGTACGAGCGCCTGACCAGCGCGACCGACGCGCGTGGCCGCAAGATCGAGGTCATCAAGGTTCCCTGCCCGCCGCCACTGTTCCGCACGTACAAGGAGGCCTCCGGCGTGCACCAGCATGCCAGCAATTTGGAAGGTGGCCCCTTCCGCGCGGCGCCCCTCTGCCTGAGACTCGCAGCGAGCGCGCACGCTGTCGCGGCGGGAGGCGGCGGGCGGCGGCGGCGGCGTGCGCATAGGGATGGGGTAGAGTAGGGTGCGCACCCGTCTCCAGCGTCTGCACAAACTTGGCCTCCTCGCGGCCCAGCTCGGCCGCGATGCGCGGCGCATTGCCGGCCACCGTCGGGTCGCAGCCGTCCGCGAGCGCGACGGCCGCCGCTGCCACGTCGCACACAAACGGCTTCTGGATGCCCAGCAGCCGCCCCTGCGTCGCGCGCAGGCGCGTTTGGTGCGGACGCCGAGCGGCAGCTGCCGCCTCGCTGGTGCAACGTGGGGCGCCGGCATCACACATCATGTGGGGCCAGGGTATGCGGCACGGGACTCGAGCTCGAGCCGCGGTCTGTTTGGCTCTGTCGCCGCCGCCGCCGCGCTGGGAAGTGCAAACAACCCCCTGCCATGATTGCAGCTGCGCCTGACACAGCGGCAGGCTGCATGTGCCGGCCGAAAGTGAAGTCCCGCACCTTCATGACCACCCGGCGCAGGAGGCGCCGCAGCACGTAGCCGCGGCCGACGTTGCTGGGCGCCACGCCGTCCGACACGAGGTACACGCACGCGCGCGTGTGGTCCCCGATGACCTGCTCGACACAGACCGAGAGATGCGCGTCAGGCGCGCTCCCACGCGCCCTGGGGTGGAGCTGCGGGGGCGAGTGCGACGTGCGCGTCATCAGGCACTGTCCTACACCACCTTTGGGAGCATGGTGTGGGGAGACATGCGCGCCAAGCACGGGCTCATGACAAGGTGCTAGGCAGCAGATCAAAGTAAGGCACTGGCAGAGGGCATGCTGTACGTGTCATGCTGCGGGGTAGAGAAATGAGACCTTGAGTGCGGCGCGCTGCTTGGGCGTGGCAGCGGCGTACTCCAGGCCGGCCAGGCGCGCCGCGCACGCCACGATGGGCAAGATGAGGTCTGTCTCGTAGTTGTTCGGCACGCCCTGCAGGATCTGCCGCGGAGCCGCGGACGCAGTCAGCAAGCCGCCTGAGGCCCCGTCCACCTCGACAGCGCCACTCTGCTCAGCATTTGTACAGCGCGCAGGCAGCAGCACAGCGAGCCACCAGCTGCACGCTTGCTTTTCACCAGGCACCGGCCAGAAGTGGGCTATTCTGATATGAGGACGCGACAGAGCAGGGCCGATCCAGGCACGGCGGGCGGCGACCCGCGCACCTGCGCAACGCGCTCCAGGCCCATGCCGGTGTCGATGCAGCGCGCGGCCAGCGGGCGCAGCACGCCGTCCGCGCCGCGGTCGCTCTCCATGAATACCAGGTTGTAGAACTCGATGAAGCGCGCGTCGTCGCCCAGGTCGGCGCCGGCCTCGCCGCGCTCCGGGTGCAGGTCGTAGTACAGCTCCGAGCACGGGCCGCACGGGCCTGCCGTGGCAGGGCCGCGTGTTGGGCGGCGGCGCGCGACTAGGTGGAGGATTAGGGTTGGGGTCTGCAGCTGTCAAGCCAGCGTGGCGACGCACGCCAGATTGCCAGCCAACACAGGCCTGCCCAAGTTGCGCGACACGGAATGCGCCTGATCACGGCGCGCATGCGACAACGACCCGCATCCGCATGGGCCCACCTCTGCCTGGTCCCCGCATGGCTGCCACAAGTGAGGCAGTAAGCGTCTGGGCGCTCGCTGCCGCCTGCCGCGCGCGCCCGGCGGCGGACGGGCCAGGGGCGCGCCCGTCGGCCCGCTGGCCCAGAAGTTGTCGGCGGCGCCCAGGCGCTGGATGCGCGCGGCCGGCACGCCCGCGCGCGCCTCCCACAGCGCCGCCGCGTCGGCGTCGCCTTCGTACACGCTCACCCAGATGCGCTCGGCCGGGATGCCCAGCTCGCGCGTGGCCAGCTCCCAGGCCATCTCGACCGCCTCGGCCTTGAAGTAGTCGCCAAAGCTGAAGTTGCCCAGCATCTGCGCGCGCCCGTCCCGGCGAGGTTAGGGTAGGGCAGTGATAACCCGTGCGCGTGCCAGGCACCGGGCGTGGCTTGTGCAGCTGCAGCAGGCCCGTGCATACGTCCAGGCCCCTGGCTGGGCCTGCACCCCATGCAGCTAACCTGCATGCAGGAGGCCGACACCGCCTGCCTGTGAAGCCAGGGTCGGCGCCCAGCGCTCCTTCCCCTCGAGCGCCCTGGCCCACACAGGACCGCTGGCCGACTCTTGAGCACAGACGAACCGCTCCGACACAGCGCCCAGGTAGGAAGTCCGTGGGGCGCGCCTCGAAGAACGTGTGGTGGCGCGCGGTAACGCCGACGTTCTCGATGTCGTTCGTGCGGATGCACTTTTGGGTGGTGGTCGCGCGCGCGTGCGCGCGCGGCGCCTGGCCCAGGAAGATGCGCTTGAACTGCAGCATCCCCGCGATCGTCAGCAGCACGGTCGGATCGTCCGGGATGAGCGACGCGCTCGGCAGCCGCGCGTGGCCGCGCCGCTCGTAGAAGGTCAGAAAGCGCTCGCGTATCTCGGCGCCCCGCAGCGGCGCGGGCGCCGCCTGCCCGGCCGGCTGGGGCGCGTGCTGGCGCGTGTCTGCGCGGCGTGCGCCGGGCGGTGAGAGCGCACTTGCATGAGTTGACCTCGCCGCTGCATGGGGTCCCGCCCTGACGTAGCCCAGCAAACGGCCATACATCAGCGGTTGCCAGCGGTGTCAGCACAGCGTCCTCGCCCGTCCGAGCAGGTGCATTTACTTGGCGTCCACCATACAGCAGCCGGTGGGTCGGGACTATGTCACGTGAAGATGCAAATAAGCGGTGGGCGCAGCAAAGCACCTACAGTGCCCCTGCTGCAGTCTGCGTCCTCTGGAGGAAAAGAAGCTCGAGTCGATAGGCGGTGCTGGTACGCACCAACACTTCACCAATACGAGGCGAGCGCGGTGTGCCCCCGAGCATCCACGCACGCCGTGTCTGGTCACGGGGAGGCCACAGACAACACGGGTCATGTTCGGCTGCTCAGAACGCCCGCTCGCAAACACCGCGCACCCGAGGTCGCCGCTTCAGTGGCTGCCGCTGCAGTGCACCTCAACATGACGTGCCGCACCATGCTGTTACCTGCGGCGCTGTGCTCCAGGCCTGCGTATCAAGACAGTCTTATGAGCGGCAGTGCTAGCATGCAAGTCGTTGCAGGGCGCCTGTGACAAGTCAGAGTTGGCTTGGGATGCATAGGCACCTCTGGCGTCTCCAAGGTACCGAGAGGCTCTGGAATGCGGCCATGCTACAGCAGGCCGCGCGCCCCAGGCGCCGCGTTGCAGCGCGCCAAACATGTGCGGGCACCTCGCTGCGCAGAGCCACATGCTTGACAGGTCCGCAGGGCGCTGCTGCAGCGCGCCTCCCGCACAGGGCATGGTGGTCACTTCACTGGACGGCTTGCCTTGTGCTTCTCTGTTTTTCACTCCAGAGACAGAGCAGCGAGACCGATAATCTCGCAATATCGATCAGGTTAATCAGACAATCTGCCACCTTAGCTGATGTCAGTGCTCATGTCAACATGCAGAGCTGTGATGTGCCTTTGGGCACTGTAAACAGGCTGGCAACTTGCTTGTGGAAACTAGGAGGCACCATGTTCACGTCGCTTGACTTACAGCAGCTCACTCAGCACTGGCACAGCACCATGCGCACAACGTCCTCCTCTCAGCCTTGAGGTACTTCGCAGTCACGACTTCACGGCACAGGCTCGCTCACATAGAAATCAAATGGGTATGCCATGCACCTGTCACTGGGCAGGCCAACCCATGCGCTGCAGCAGGCACCGCAAACAAGTTCAAGCACTCATCGCGACCTCTCGCTCACTGCACCAGCTCTATGCAGGATTTCTCATGCAAAGCCCGGCCCACAGAGCCAAGGCTAAATCACAGGACTGCATCGCATGCACCGAGCAGCGCACCACGCCAAAGAATGCTGGGGAGCACAACGCACCAAGGGCTTGGCTGCGTGCTCCCGCAAACAGTGGGACAATTGTATTGCAACGTTATCAGGGCTGGCAATATGCCCTCGCAGTGCTGCTAATGATGCAAGGGCTGCTCAGCATAGCCCAGCTGTGAGACACCATCTCCGTCCTAAGTTGCAAGCAATTATCCCTGCACCAGCCAGCTGCCCCTGCTTCTCATCACGACTGCAGACAACTGTCCTCCCGCTCTCACGTTGCAGCGCACGCGCGAGGCCAACCAGAATGTCCAGCAGTATTGGCCCTTCAGCCTACTTCCTGCCGCCGCTCCAGCCGCTCGACGGCTGCGGCTGGCTCCACGACTCCTGCCAAGCGCCAGGCAGGCACACTATTAAGAAACATGGTGTAGGTAAGGACAGAGCGCACAGCACGAAGGCTCGGCAGCACAGTCTCATCTCCGGCCTTCCCTAGCTGCACGTAAACTCTCAGCAGCGGGCCTGGACAGAGAAACACTTGGTCACACAGGCACAGGAGCATGTGCCGCGTGGCAAACAGGTGCGCACCTGCTTGTCGTCCTTCTTGGGCGCCTCCGGGGCCGGCTGCTGCGGCTGCGGCTGGCTCCAAGACTCGGCGGGCTTGTCGTCCTTCTTGGGCGCCTCCGGGGCCGGCTGCTGCGGCTGCGGCTGGCTCCAGGACTCGACGGGCTTGTCGTCCTTCTTGGGCGCCTCCGGGGCCGGCTGCTGCGGCTGCGGCTGGCTCCAGGACTCGGCGGGCTTGTCGTCCTTCTTGGGCGCCTCAGGCTGCGGCTGGCTCCAGGACTCAGCGGGCTTGTCGTCCTTCTTGGGCGCCTCAGGCTGCGGCTGGCTCCAGGAAGACTGCTGCGGCTGCGGCTGCGGCTGGCTCCAGGTGGACGGCTGCGGCTGCTGCGGCTGCTTGCTCCAGCCCTCGTCGTGCTTCATGTGGGCCGGCTTGTCGTCGCCGCCGCTCCAGCCGCTGTCCTTGCCGCTCCAGCCGCTGTCCTTGCCGCTCCAGCTGCTGTCGTCCTTGTCGTGGAACTGCGCCGCGCGCGGGGCGCTGTCAGCAAACCAGGGCGCGCGAGCGCAGGTGCTTGTACAAGGCATCTGCAGCGCGCCTATGTGGCGCTCATTAATCCCCAGTGCAGCACCACCCCGCTGGGCAGAAGGGACTGCTGCTTGCAGCGACGTTCCCAGACGAGCTTGTGTGGTGGATGGGGGGGCTGGTCGACAGCTATAAACAGCCGGCAGGCCTGTCGGTCTGGCGGCCTCCGGGATGTCGCACGAGCCTTACAGCCGGAAGCTGACTGTCTGGCGTGTCCCCGCCAGCCTTGGCTCCTACTGCTGCATAGGGCGTCGAGTCTGAGACGCCCCATTCACTCAGGCCAGCTGTACTCAACAGCCAACGTGCTCGCCCTGTTCAGCCCCGAGCAGAGGGGCACTGTGCGCTACAGAGGCGGGCCGCACGTGAGAGAGGAAGCGGGCGTCTGCTCCGCGAGACATGCGCGGCACACAGCGGTCAGAGCCGGCCATCACTTGATGACACGCAAGCCATCTGGCTGCCTCAGCCGCTGGTCGCGTTCACACTACAAAACTGTGCCCATGTGCCACAATGCAGCTCGTCTGCACGTGTGTTGTGACGCAGGGACGCAGGCATTCAGGCTGGCCAACAGTTTGCTACCTGCATCAAGCCGTGATGCGGTCCGAAGTCGCGAGCACAAGGCAAGACCGCCTCCTAAACAGGGTCATCGACACACCAGCTTGCTTCATCAAGCAGGCATCAGGGGTGCAGCCATCCCCCGGACTCTTGCGAGTTAGCGCACCAGCAACGGCAGCCACGGCCAGCAGGGCCAGCAGAGCAAGCGTGGTCTTCATGGCTGTGTATCTTTGATTGCGATCGGAGCGGGTGTGGATTAATCTGTGCAGCAGCCGCCGCAAACGAGCTGTCTTTGGAGAGGCCAGGCGGTAACCTAGTAGGGCCAGTTGATCCCCACCTGGCCAAGGGCCCGGGGTGCACTGTTGCTGAAACACTCTGAGTCTGACCTTGCAGGGAAGCTGCTGGCAAATCGAGGGCGCGCTGCCTGAACCCACCATCCCGAGCACATGTGCTTGGTCTCCCGGTCTAGTCTGGCGGCCGCAGTGTGAGTCAGCGCTGCGCCGGGCATGTCGGGGAGTCACGGTCGGCGTGGCGCGCATGCGACTCGTCTGACAGCGCCGTGCTGACTGCGGCTGCGGGCCGGGGATGGGTTCGGGGTATCCTTACACCAAAGGCAATGGCAACGGCGTGCTGGGCGGTGCATGGGGCGCGCGGAGGCAGAACAGCTGGTCAGGATACTGGATACTCGGCGCCGTTGCGGCAGGCGTGCTTCTGGTGCAGTACTTGCTGAAGTCGCAGGCGTGCAACCACCGTCCGGCATCGTCTCAAGTTGCGACAGGCTCTGCGTGTGCATGCAGCCTGTGGTCTTAGCACCATACCTGCTGGGCAGTCAATCCAATTCAATCATATTTGTGACATAGGCTTCTTCAAAGCTATGCTCACAGTGCCAACTTTCCACCTTGCGTCAGAACAGCTCACGTCCTGTTGTTGAGTGAGTCTGCATGTCTCCGCACGTCAAGCTGTTGACCACCGCTCGTGACCACAGAGCCGACACTGCATGCCGTGCCCGCCTTGCCACAACCCGCTGGACAAGGTGGCCGTCACGTCTGCAGGCCAGGTGGGTCGCCCCGGCAGCACGGCGTGCAGACCAGGCGGCAGAGCAAGGTCAGTGGGTCTGGCCCTGCCGGTCTTCCGCGTCTCTCCCGTGTGCCTAGCGCGAAGCGCGCTGCACCTTCCCAGTCATGCTCAGGGTAGGGTAGGCGCGCTTGTTTCCAGGTTGTGGCGCGGCGTGGAGCGGTGGCACCAGCTGCGCAGGAGACGAAGACGCCGGCGCTGAAGTGGGCGTACGAGTTTGGGCAGAACCTGTACTACCTGGACACCTGCGCGACTGACCAGGTGGGGGCGGTCTGGCAAACACGTGTCGGCGGCGTGCAAACATCAGAGCGCTGGCGGCTGTTAACTCAGAGGTGCTCTGGGTGTACTGCATATTAAACACTGCCAAGTTCCCGTTCTTCGGCGATTTTGTTTCGCCCCCAGAGCGCTGCGCCGCACTTCAGCGCACAGCAGCATGTGCATGAGGTGCTGACAAACTATGTACTTGGCAGTGGCAGACGGTGAAGACTCCTGCACATTCTGAGGTCACAGCACACGTGCGCCTTCCGGCGCGCAGGAGCTGGTGCGGACCACGCGCGACGCGCTGCCGGCGGGCGAGTTCGCCGCGCTGCGCGCGGCGACGCTGCGCCTGATGGAGGCGCGCAGCCGCACGATGGCCGAGGACGGCGCCACGCGCTGCCTGTACTGCATCCACATCGTGCTCAACATGGCAGGCGCGTGCGCGCTTGTCGGCGCCGCACGCGCACGCATGTGGGTCACTTTCCACATGACACAGGTTATCACGAGGTGCATGACCGCAACGCAGACCCTGCCCCGGCCGCGCTCCGCCCGGGCCCAGCGGGGCGCGCCGCGGCGCGCGCAGGCATCGCCAAGCTCAAGGCGCACGCGCGGTTCGGTTTCCTGTTCCCATACTTCCAGCGCGCGCGCCTGGAGGACGCCAACGCGTTTGACATTAATGTGGCCATGGTCTACCCGACCACCGACCCGCGCAGCGACGCGTTCGAGCAGCACTACGACGTCGTGTTCACCAAGTACCTGCTGGATGAGGCGCCGGTCGCCGGGCTCACCGTGCGCGCGCCAGCACAGAGTACCTGCGGGGCGGCACTGGTGCTGGGTTCGCAACGGCGGGCACCAGCAGCTTGCCCAGGCCACCGAACGCGCCAGGGCTCCTTCTTCTGACCGAAGCGCGCCCGGCGCGCAGGTGCTGCGGCGCTGGGAGTACGGCGTGATGAGCGACGTGACGTCGGTGCTGTACCTGCAGGCGCCGGCCGACATGCGCGGCGGCAACTTCCGCGTCTGGGACCCCAACGTGTACGACTGGACGCTGCGCAACATGACCGTGCCGCCGGCGCCCACGCAGACCGTCGTCATCAAGGCGCGGCGGCGGTCTCGTGGGCAGTTCCGCACCACTGGCAGGGCCTGAGCAGTCAAACATGAAGGGAACAGGTTGCATTACTTCTGACTTGCGGGGGCGCACTAGGTCCTATCCTGCTGACTGCGAGCGCGCGGAGCACTGAGCATGCAGCGTAGGAAGGTCGTGTGGGGCGCCCAGTGCCATGATGCGCCCACTGCATGGACCCTGGAACCTACACGTATCCTGTTCATGCCCTGTAGTACCTGAGGCCGAGCGGGGCCGGGAGCCCAGACGGGTCGTCACCTCTGCGCGAGCGCAGGAGAACACGCTGGTGCAGCTCCGTGGGGACCGGGGCGTGGGCGTCACCCCGCGTGCGGGCGCGCATTAGAACATGCTTGTTCAGTTCCGCAGGGAGTGGGGCGTTACCCCCACGCGCGCGCGCAGGAGAACACGCTGGTGCAGTTCCGCGGCGACGCCATGCACGGCTTCGACCCCTTCCAGGCCGAGTCGGGGCTGCCGCGCATCAGCCTGGTCGTGCGCTCGTACAAGGTCGCGACGGCGGACTACCCCTTCACGCCCGACTTCCACGTCCCGGCCGACGGCACCTGATGGGGCCTGGCCTGTCAGTGTGCCTCCATGTGTCACCCTAACCCTAACCCTAATGCTGCCCAACATCCCACGCTTGGCGTCCACTGGTCGGCCTGGTCGGCAGGACGTGCTACGCATTGGCGCTAGAGTAAGCGCGCAGTTTGGGCTGGTGGGGTGGCGTTGGCACAATATTGGCTGTGACCGTTTTGGTCTTGGAGCATGCATTGGACGCGGGGCTGTCGCATACCGCCTTGGCGGTGCATGTCCGTATTGCCGCTTGCAGGAGTCCCGCAGCGGGACCTTTGGCCACGCCCGCAGCATGTGTCGTGGGCCTAGTCGTGCCCCCGCTGTCCAGGGCATGGTGTGGTCATGTCAGTGACCTGGCGTCAGTGGCCCGCGAGCACTTACCGCGAGCGCTTGCATGCCATCTGCAACCAGGTGTCTCAGATGGGGCCTCTCGTTGCAGGTGGTCGCGTGCCTTCTCAGTGACAACATTCAATATCATTCTTAGCTACTGGTGTGCACTCGACGAGTCACATGCTAGACACTTGGGAGTGTATCCCTGAACTGAGGAAGTGCATGTGTGCCCTTCCTCTTAACACCAGGAGCATGTAATAAACAAGAGAGGCTGGCATTGCCGGACGCCTTGACGCGAGCCCTCTGCCTTCCCAATGCACCCTGCCATGCACCTCCAACACGAAGTGCTCTGAAGCATAAAGGTGCTGACGCGTGTGCCGTCCCTGTCAGAGTGCAGACTCGGCCGAGCCATGCCGCTGCCATCAAGGTGGCTCGAAATACCTAGTGCGTAGCTGGTGCCCACCTGGGTACCAAAATGTGACGCTGCCTGCTTACACGCGCCGTTCCAGGCGTGGAGCAGCGCGCACACTTGCAGCTGCGCTGGCGTAGTGGTGCACCAGCCAGGGCATGCCACGCGCTGCCTGGAAGGTTCTGACAATGGATGTCAAACATGCAGGCAAAGGGGGCATGCGGAGCCGGCGCCCCCCGCGCCGGCCTCACGCGGCGCGCGTGCAGCCCGGGTCAAAGTCGTCCGGCGCGCAGCGCGCGGCCCAGGCGGCCAGGCGGCGCTTGGCCTCCGCAGACGCGGACGAGGAGCTCAGCTCGTACATGGAGCACAGGTTGAGCAGGAGCGGCTCGCGCAGGTGCGCGCCCGGCCGCGCCTGCAGCCCTGCCTCCAGCCCCTGCGCACACAGAGGCGGGTTCTGTGAAAACTCGGAGCAGACCGCCAGGCTGGCAGCCGCTCATGCGGGCAAAACTGCAAGCAGCCTTCCAGGCCCCGTGGAACACGTCCGCCTGAAGGTGGACCAGATGTAGTTGGAGCATATGCAGCAGCTTGCCATGCCTGCAGCCTCGTCAAGGCACCCAGGCCTTGTGCCGGCAACATACTGAGCCACATACAAACGCATCACGCAGCACATGTCCGCACCTGCAGCCTCGTCCGAGTGGAGACACGTGCGGCTGGCCTGGGACGCAGCCCAAGTGCGCAGGACGACGCGCGTGACGAGGCGGCAGCACAGGCAACCCACGCGCACCCATGATCTTGGAGGAAGCAGGCGGCGGGAGGCGCTGGGCCGCGCGCCTGGATGGCGCCGCCCAGGTCGCAAGCGTACATGCGGCACAGCGCGCAGTTGTTGAGCGCCACCGCGTCGCCCGGGTCCGCCGCCAACGCCGCTTCGAACTCTGCCTGCGCGCCTGCGCGCGCCGCAGCACCTTTGGCGCACAGCGACACCTACCATACTCTACCCCTGTCGCACCCTCGCAGGGCCGCTACGCCTGCCATGCAGCGCTTACCATGAGCATGACAGCGCAAAGCTATGCGCGCATGCGGGACTGCCCCCCTAGGGCAGCTGATGGCTTGACTCCCCGCGACGACACACACAGGTCGCACAGCCTGCAAGCGGACCGCCGTTGCAGACCAGGCGATTCAACGCCGCGCGTGCATGCCGGCCGGCAGGTCGAGGCAGCAACTTTCAGGTAAGCAGGGCATGAGTAGGCGGCGCGCCCTTGTACTCGCCCTCCGCAAAGAGCTGCAGCCCGCGGCCGCGCCGCGCCAGCCGCTCCAGCTGCGCGACGGCCGCCGCGCCGCCCTCGGCCCGCGCCTCTGCAGGCTCAGCGTCCGCGCCGGGCTCTGCGTCCGGGCGCGCGCCCGTCGCGGCCGCGCCCGGCGCGCCCGCGGCCAGCTTGGCGACCACCCCGGCCAGGCTGTCGGCGTGCGGCGGCCCCAGGCCTGACCCCGGGCGCGCGTCGCCGAGCCCCGCCGCCTCGGCCGCGGCCGCGGCCGCGCGCTCAAAGCTGGCGGCCGCCGCACGCGTGTCGCCGAGCGC
>JAABUY010005882.1_pt1 | contig 12163 bp, 15 predicted proteins | sample 5560271 | NCBI WGS metagenome assembly JAABUY01 (sample SAMN10711886, study PRJNA513374) | rock metagenome | isolation source: Antarctica rocks | place: Antarctica: Victoria Land, University Valley
TATGCACACCGGTAATGGAGACGCGGGGCTTCTTGTCGAAAATGAGAGCTGTGAGTTGATGACGGGCAGATTGGCTCCACCTGCACAGGGCTATCATAATCACCTTGCCTTACCTTACACAGTACTCCAGCACCAAGATTAGAAGTGAGACATGGGACATGGGGAAATGACGCCGATGCTGGTGGCTTACAAATACAATACCGTGGAAATGGCAATGGAAATGGAAATGGAAAAGGAAAAGGTGCCGTCTTATCTCGTCGGGCCTAAGAAGCGGTGGCGTACCTTGCTCTCAAATGCAATCCCGAAATAATACCTACCACAGTACGGAGACCGTACTCTCGGGCTTCGAACAGTCAAGACTCGAGAGATAAGAAAGCCTGGGACCAATAGGGATCCCTCAAACGTCATCCCTGCCACGCCGGATCATCCCACGCTAAAGTGGCATCAGCCCCCGGAACCGAGAATCTTATCCTGGCGCTACTGGATTGTGCGTATGATTGCCCCACGTCCTGGCTTCTCGACGACGACGATGCATTCCTGGGAACCAATCATCGTGCTCGATAACAGCGGACACACGGGCATTTCCTATCCGCCCCAGGAAGAGACGAGTGCCTGATCCCCGAGGACGGTATCGCAGGTCCCGGTGGCGGAGAAAGAGGATGAGATGAGATGAGATGAGATATGGACAGAGCGAGAAACATCAGATTGCCATCATCTAGATCCACCTCGAGCGAGGATATCCATGTTGATCCTTGCACTTCCCGGCTCCTATTCCATTCCTGTGGACTGTGGTTCCTCTGAGCGAATGGCCCATAGCCTATTGCCAACTGGGTCGGCCCCACTGGTGGTACCTTAGGCCACTGGGAACCAAGGTACTGAAGCCAAGTAATAATAATAATAATAATAATAACAATAACAATAAGAATGACATTAATTGTCAGCGTTCTGCTTTTGCCGGTCCCGATAAGCTTCCCACCAATCCGACAACCGGCGGATTGGATGAAATACCTTAGGGACTTAGAGGAATATAAACCAAGCCATGCCCTCCCTAGGCTTCCGGTTCAGCCTCTTTGCACCCGACGTCTGCGCCGGCGGTGGGAACGGACCGGATATCGAAAGCATTTACAACATCGCTTTACGTGCCAACACTTCACTTGTCAGCAGCGTCTGGATATCTTATCTAAACCCTAGCGAACTCTTCCCGTCACGTGTTTTCCCTTTCTTCGACCTTTCTTCGAACCGTACTCGATCCGTCTTCTACATTAATCCTGAGTTGTCTCTCCCACGGTCTTTCTTGTGACCATTTTCCGACGTCAAAATGTCAACATCCGGCTTTGCTCCGTCTTACTCATGGGTTGGACCGCCCACCCAATTCAATGGGACAAATCTGCTCACTGGCGGTGATTCATGTAAGATACATCCCCAATGCAATTATGCATTCCATCATTTCAAAAGATACACCGGAATTCTTGGAGAAGACAGTTCGCGAACTTAATTGACTGGGAACATAGCCGTCGAGAACTTAAATCAATGGTATGCTGCTGGTGACCAGGCGTACATCATTGTGGCTTCGGCCATGGTGGTGGTCATGATCCCAGGTCTGGGCTTCCTCTACTCTGGTCTTGCACGAAGAAAGTCGGCTCTGAGCATGATCTGGGCGTGCATGGGTTCTTTCTCTGTAATCACCTTCCAATGGTATTTCTGGGGTTATTCGTTGGCTTTCTCGGCACAAGGAACGAGCGGCTTTATCGGAGATCTCAAGCATTTCGGTCTCATGAACACACTTGGCGCACCCAGCCCCGGTTCTCCCTTGATACCAGAGCTACTGTACAGTTTCTATCAAGTACACGTCCACTCCTGATACCGGAAAGACTGTGGGCTGACTCTTCACTCAGATGCAATTCTGTGCTACTACTGCCGCTATCGTTGCCGGGGCGGTCGCGGAGCGAGGTCGTTTGTTGCCGATGATGGTATTTCTTTTCTTCTGGGCCACTCTCGTCTACTGCCCAATAGCGTGCTGGGCATGGAACATCAACGGATGGGGCTTCAAGTACGGCGTTATGGACTACGCCGGTGGAGGGCCGGTCGAGATCGGCTCCGGAATGTCTGCTCTGGCTTATTCCATGGTCCTCGGGAAACGTCAAGAAAAGATGATGATCAACTTCCGTCCCCACAATGTCTCGCTGATCGTCCTCGGGACCACTTTCCTCTGGTTCGGCTGGCTTGGTTTCAACGGAGGGTCTTCTTTTGGCGCCAATCTTCGAGCGGTGATGGCCTGCTGGAACTCGAACTTGACTGCCATGTTTGCCGCTGCAACCTGGACGATTCTCGACTGGAGACTTGCGAGAAAGTGGTCGATGGTCGGTTGGTGCTCAGGGGCCATCTCTGGACTCGTAGCGGCGACCCCGGCGTCCGGATACATTACTCCCTGGGGATCCGTCGTTTTGGGTGTCGTTACCGGAATCGTGTGCAATTATGCAACCAAAGGTTGGTCGAACGCCCAATTACGTCCTATGGTTCTGGGTGATTAATGCCTGAGCAGTCAAATATTGGATTCGGATCGATGATTCACTTGATATCTTCGCTGAGCACGGCGTCGCTGGCATGCTCGGTCTCCTAGCGAACGCTATCTTCGGCGCTACATACATCATCGGTCTCGATGGCGTCAACACCGGTGTCATTGAAGGTGGTTGGGTCAACCATAGATACAAGCAATTGTACATCCAGCTTGCCTATGTCGTTGCTGCGACTGGCTATGCATTTGTCATGTCCGCTATCATCGCTTATCTCGTCAACTTTATCCCCGGACTCCATCTGCGCGCTTCGGAAGAAGCTGAATTACTCGGCATGGATGACGACCAGCTAGGAGAATTCGCATACGACTACGTTGAGGTCCGACGTGACTACTTGGCGTGGACCCCGGCAAAGACAGATCCGCACAGCTCAGAGGCCGACATTCCACCGCACCAGAGACATGGTATTGGTGCGCACGGAGATATGCTAATGGGCAAACCACCCAGCGATGGGAGCAGTGATGGCACTGAACACCACGGTATTGGAGGAGACAGGCATGGGGTAATGGCAGAGAAGGTAGAGCACGAGAAGCACCACACCACATAGATTTTCTATCTTGGGGGGTTTGAGCGTGCAATTTTCAAGGCTCGATATTTATGGTCAGGTTTCGGTCGATGAAGACTGCAAGCAGCTTCAGATTGGTACATAGTGTGGGACGGTGTTGCTTTTCGGGCGTGTTCGGTATCGTTGGAATACCAGAACTGGTGGACTATTGTACAATTCGGAACATACCCATCACTTAAGACACCATCTTTTGTAATCAGGTTTTGGGGGATTAGAGGTTGGATTGCATGTATCAGCTAAGCCCTCACCAAGTTATTTACAATCTCCAGTCTCAACTCGCAGCGTGTGACAGGGATATCGTACAGGATCGAGAAGAGCTTTGGAACAGTGATTAGCCCTACGAGTACGGCTTCGCTACCTTAGGTCACCCGCTCTCCCGCATTTGGCAAGGAACGCGCGAATGACCAACGTTTCTTTTCAAATGATAGAACCTCGAATATCGAAGCAATTAGCCGAAGCTTCGAGGAGTCTTCCTCTGCATGAGGTAGAGACGCCGATCATGGTCAAACCAATATGATTTCTACTGCTAATGGAGGCGGCGTACCTCCAAGAACTCGTCGCCCGTGCAGACCAAACGTAAGCCGTTTGCCCTGGGATTGACTGCGAGCACGGCTGACGATGCCCGTTACAGCTACGTCAGGCAACATTGATCTTACCAAAAACCGGGGAGCGTGTCAAGAGAGCTGTTACTTTTGGAGAGCCGGTGAGCCTAGATCGTGCCAACAACGATGACCCGTCAGATGAACGCTCGCCTTTGCTCGGCCGGAGGGGCCCAAGGCTACCAGAGCCCGGAACCTGGCGAAGAGTCAAGGATACGTCAAAGAAGCTTTTGGAGCAAGCATGGTCATTTGCAAATTCCCAAACCGGACGCGGTGTCTTCAAGTGCAGTCTAGCATATCTCCTTGGAAGTCTTGCCACCTTCCTGCCTTTTATCGCAGCATTCTTAGGCCAACAAGATGGAAAACATATGGTTGCAACAATCACAGTGTACTTCCATCCTGCCAGGTCGAGAGGGAGCATGTTTGAGGCTATATTACTCGCCGCACTGGCATTTCTCTATGCAGTATTTATCTGCTTCACCAGCATGGGTGTTTCAATCCTCTTCGGCCGAAATTTGGACATGATCCTGCTCGGTCATGTTATTGTACTTCTTGTTTTCTGCGGTGGTGGGCTTGGCTTTGTCGGCTGGATTAAGCAGCGACTCGGTAACCCTCTGGTCAACGTTGCCTGTTCGTTGACCAGCCTTGCAATTATCACGGTAGTGACAAAGGAAGGGGCGGTGCAAGCTGCAGTTTTTTCAATCGAAAAGGTTGTAATGGTGCTTCAGATGATCGTGCTAGGATGTATTGCAACGACTGCTGTGTGCTTTTTCATTTCCCCAGTATCAGCAAGGAAAGAGTTGCGGAACAACCTGATCCAAGTCACTGATCTGTTCGCGGACATGCTCACACTGATTACTCGAAGTTTCCTCACAGGTTCTGAAGCGGAGCTTCACGAGAAGCAGTTTTTAGATGCATCCAACCAGTACAGGGCCATTTCCAATTCCATGTCCAAGAATCTGCGAGAAGCGAAATATGAGCACTATGTCATGGGTACAGAGCGAGAATACAGACTTGAAGCCAAGCTGGTCAATTGCATGCAGCGGCTCGGGCAGAACATGGGTGGTTTACGGAGTGCCGCATCCACTCAATTTCTCCTCTTAGCACAGCCAACGTCGGTTGGCGGAAAGGCTACATCAATCCAAACGAGCGGATCATTTTCAACTATGGCAGATGGCCTACGATCGCCTTCAGAAGCTTATGGTGTACTGACTGCGATTGATGAATCACCAGAGGATCGCGGAAGATCCACGGAAAGCCCGAAAAGCACAAGCTGGCAGTCATCGAACGATGAAGGCTACCTCCCTTCGGCTAACTCCCCATCTGGTATCTTCTCGAGATTCATCGTACATTTAGGTCCATCCATGGTTAGCAAGCTCGCCCTTGGTTATGCGAGATGATCCTGCTGAGGCTGACCTGAGTGACAGAAATCGCTCGCATTTACATTGAAACAGATTCTGGACGAACTCCCATATGGTCCTGGTCCAGAGTTTCGCATTGCGCCCAACACCCAACTACGGGCCAGCCTTGTCGAAGCCGTTGACTTATACACAAAGTCTAGGGAAGAAGCTTTAGCCTTGCTTTACAAGACCAAAGAGCTCAACCAAGCACGTCCAGTGGAAGTAGAAGCCGATTACGAGGAGGTTGCTGCTAGCTGTGGCCATTTCAGTTTCTCCCTTCAGTACTTTGCCAACGATATGAGAGTCTACCTTGATATTCTTGATGAATTGAAATTTGAGATGGATGAAAGACCCGGAGGCAGGACGTGGAGTTGGCTGAAGTTGTGGCGTAGAATGCGAGGCTCTAGGAATCTTAAGCCGAGTGGAGATACCGGTAAGTATCTACTTCCGCTGTATGGTCTTCTCTCATCCGGAACTCACACTGCTGCAGAGCAAGAGGGTTCCGCCAATCGTAGTGAAGAAAATTATCTTTCCCTTGACGTACCAAGCCCAAGCGAGAGAAAGATTCCATCGGCTATCGTTCTAAGAAATGACGAACGAGGAGCGTCATACGCCTACAGAGTATGGACAGCTCTGGGCTTTCTTCGGCGAGATGACACTAAATTCGCCATTAAAGTTGGCGCCGGAGCTGCGTTGTACGCTCTGCCTTCATTTCTCGTATCAACTCGACCCATCTACCAGCACTTCCGTGGTGAATGGGGCCTTTTGTCCTATATGTTGGTGTGTTCGATGACTATTGGAGCCTCAAATACAACAAGCTACGCTCGGTTCCTGGGAACATGTATAGGTGCGGTCTGCGCAATAGTCGCTTGGATTGCCTCGCAAGGCAATGTGTTCGCATTGGCGGCTTTTGGTTGGCTCATGTCGTTGTGGACCGCCTACATCATTGTGGCACAAGGTAAAGGTCCCATGGGTCGTTTCATTATGCTTACATACAACCTCTCCGCCCTATATGCCTATTCGCTCTCTGTTCGAGATATGGTTGATGACGACGATGAAGGAGGGATTGTACCAGATATTGTGGACATAGCTTTTCATCGAGTAGTTGCAGTGTTGTCGGGGTATGTATAACAATGAACAGTAAACTCCTTTCCAGGTCACTGACCTATATGTTAGGTGTCTTTGGGGTCTTATTGTCACTCGGTTAATCTGGCCCATCAGTGCCAGACGAAAATTCAAGGACGGTCTTAGTGTACTATGGCTACGCATGGGTCTCACATGGAAGCGTGATCCTCTTGCCATGTTCCTCGAGGGAGATTCCCCTCACCCCTATATGGATCTTCGGGAAGAACTTGCGCTTCATCGATTTCTGGCCCGATTAGAAGGCTTGCGCAGTTCGGCATCATCGGAGATAGATATTCGAGGGCCCTTTGCCGACGAGGCATATGGGAGGATACTCAAGAGCACAGGAAGCATGTTAGACGCCTTCCACGCGATGAATGTTGTGATTATGAAAGATCTTACAGCATCGAAAGGAGAAGCCGACCTATTGAGATTTACTGCCAATGAAAGAGCTCAATTGTGTTCGAGGATAAGCCACCTGTTTCAAGGTAATTCCGTTTTCATTATTTTCTACACCGACAGTTCTCTACATCGGAAATTCTCCTATTCAGATGTCTCGGTATAGCAGGGCAACCGAAACTAACTTTTGACACCCAGTTATGGCATCATCGATGAAACTTGAATTCCCCCTAAATGATGCTCTTCCCAACACAGACCACTCACGAGACCGGCTGCTGGCAAAGATCTTCCGCTTCCGTAAGACGGAAGATGTCGCGAATGACGCCAAGGACGAAGACTACGCCCTGTTGTATGCCTATGGTAAGGAGGATTGTTCTAATCAATGCGAGAGTTTACCTACTGACCCTGCTATGCGAAACAGTATTGATAACAGGACTACTCTCAAAGGAAATCAGAGAAGTCGGCAAAGAAATTGAGAAATTGTTCGGTATTCTCAACGAGGACTTGCTCAAGTTACAATGATTTCGCTATGGACGCGCTGCAACCCTTCACCCCCGATCCAGCATCGTCTCCCGCTCCGAGGATTGCAAGCTTTGAGCATGTGAAAAGGCAAGTTGTTTCAAGTCCATCTGAAAGGTTTTGATTGTCACGTCTTGACGCCGTGATAGTTTTAGACCAAAGACCGTTCCTACACATATACGATATATATAGGATCTTGCACAAGGTAGCGATTGATCGCGACACGTGTGATGTTGAGAGCAAAAACTATCACCACAGAGTCCATATATAACGAAAAGCTGCAATGGGGTGAAAGGTATCTCTTGTAGACTTTGACTCCAAAGACATTGAAAGTGCTTGTAAAAGAACTACGGGTATTCTAGAGTAAGCGCAATGCGGATAAGGCGCGTGCCGCATCGGCTGCAGATCATCGTCCACACCCCCCCCCCTCTGTGCCCTGCGCCAGATTTGCCTCACCCATGTCAAACCAACGCAGTCCCTCCTTGCAACTACTCTGCTACTCTACCCTTGAGCCCAGTCCATTCGTTCTGCGTCTTGTTGTACATTAGCTACATTCACGGTGATGCGGCGCCCACGGCCCTAGGGAATTCAGGCCTCTGCCTCCATCGAAGCAACCTCAGCCGACATCATGCCGGACATTGATCCAGCTGCCCTTAGCCGTTCAGATTCTATCTCCCAGCCTACATTGACTCCCCTCACGACAACAAAGCTCAATGGCGCCTCCGTGTCATCCTCGCAGAAGACCACGAAACCTACCAATTCTGCTCAGCGCATCGACCTCGAGCCGTTGTACACGGCCTTGAAGGCTGCCATTGGGGATTCATGGGGCACATATAAGGAAGCTGTCAATTTATTAGCGATAGGTACATCATTCACCAAACATGCGGGTGCGGTCGTTTGTCGCTAGAGTGGGCAATTGACCGCTTATAGGCCAGCTCAACCAAAACGAACTTTCGGAGCGGATAGACCATTATATCACAGCTGATCCTTCGATATTACATCTCCATAACCAGTTCATGTGTGCCATCTTTGGAAATGTTCTACGCGACCTACCAGAGCAGGGCGTTGCGCCCTGGGTTTCCGCGAACGACAAGCCTATGGTGTTGTCGAAACCGGTATCGGGGAATGCAGCCGAGCAGAGACTGAAGACGGAGGTCATGCATTTACCAGCGAGAGATCGAAGGAGGATAAAGGAGGTTCCTGATGTGAGTGAAGTCCGGAATGCCTTGAAGCAGAAGCGAGAGACGAAATTCGAGCGCAGTTTTCTAACAAGGTGCACTCTATATACAGGTTGAAGTCATCGACCCTGTCGCTCATGCAGTCGCTAACGAAATGACGGAATATCAACAAGCCAAGCAAATCAAACTCCCTGACACTGTCCCTGCTAGCGCTGGGGGGCTGAACAAGACAAGTAACTTCTTCGCCATCCCCGCTCTTCACTCGTCTAGCCTGAACTCTTACTAACTGCCTTACCCCTTTTACAGACTGGGATCTCGAAATCCGTAAACGCTACTCCCAACCACTTGCATCCGAAACCGGCGAATTCCCCGACACCGACGCCATCCAAGGCCGCATGGTCCCCATCTGCTACGAAGAAGCCCTCCCCAACGGCTGCGCCGATTCCTGCGCCGAATTCATGGCCACCGCCACCGAGCAATTCGTTAAGGAAGTCGTTGCTGGGATTCTTGTCCGGACGAGAAGTAACACGATCGCGACGAATGGCATTGTAACGAGGAAGTATCGGAAGCAGTTAGGGAGGGAAGAGGAGGGGTGGCTGAGAGGAGAAGTCTTGCGTGGCGTCGGGTCCGGGCTCTTACCTGTAGAAGCCCGAGAAGCAGGCGGGCGAAGAGCGCTAGGCATGGGCGACCTGCGCATCGCACTTCGTGTCGGAGCCGCGGAGTTGGGACAGATGCCCGGGGTTGTCAAGGCAGCCATGGGTGGGTGGGAAGAGGGGATCTTAGAAGGATGGGGCAGAGCTAGGCGAGTCGAGGAGGGGGAGTACGAATCGATAGGAGAGCCCAGATTGAACGGGACCGCACTCACCAACGGTGTGCACGACGACGAGGAGATGGAAGAGGAAGACTGGGGATGGGAAGGCGGGGCCAAGAAGGACCGAGAGAAGTTGGATTCGTTGCTGGATGATTGTTTGGCTGTGGGGCAATGACCTCCACTCATACAGCCCCGTTGGATATTATGCATCGCGGGCTGCATTCCAGGCGTTTCTATGTATTGGGCGGCTACCTTGTCCAGGACGGGAAAACGAGAGGTCGGACGCCAGAACCTGCGTCATTTGAGCGCGGGGCGGCCAAGATGACAGGACTGGGGCGTTTGTTTGGGTTAGATTTGGGCGAACAATGATACCCCCATTTTTTCTTGTACGGTGGCGTATGGGATGGATCGAGTTTGAAGGGTTGGGCAGATGCGGAGAGCTGGATTTGTGTATAGGCTGCTAGGATGTTCTTGTTGATATGATAGGAGTGGTAATATATGGATGAATGAATAGATGGCGGATTTGTCGATGTTGCGTTGGTGTTGGTGTTGGTGAGAATGGCTGGGGAGGGGGAGAATAGTCTGAAAGTAATTGTTTTACAGTAGTGTACATGGGTACGATCTTTGTCCTTGGGAGGCGGCAGGCAGCACTGTGGGAATTTCAAGGAAGACGGAAAGGGATTTCTGAACGGCAAAGCCTTCAAGAGAGCTACACGATGGCGCTAGGGGCTGGAAGGTAGGGATCCAGATCTTGTATTCCGTACAGTAAGTAGCACCTTTTTCGGAGTGGTAGGGGACTACCTAGGCTGTTCGCTCAAACCCACCCACATCATGTTGATTCCATATGGCTACACTAGCTAAGCAGCCGACAATCGCTCGCCTACAGCGGTACTCCCCCTAACCACCCAACCGCCCTTTACTCCAAAAGCTCCACCACCTCCTTCAGCACCTCCTCCACCCCCCTCCCCTCCCCCCCGGGCTCCTTGGCCACCCCCTGCCACACCTCCCCATGCCTCGGCTCACTAAGCGCACACTTGGCCAGCACATCCGCCCTCTTCTCCTCGGTGCCATGCTGCATCAAAAACTTGTAATACCACGCCCACGTGTCGCCCAAATCGCTATCGAGCAAGATTGCCTTTTCGAACCAGCTGGCTGCTTTTTCGAGCCGGCGCTCGTGCCAGAAGACGCGCGCGACGGTGACGAAGAGGGTCGGGTCGTTGTCGCATTTCTTGATGGCCTCGAGGCTGCGCGGTTTGCGCTGCGTGCGCGGTTCGAGGTGCCAGATGGATTCGCTCCAGAGGAGGCCCGAGTTGGGGACTTCCTGCAGCGCTTTGGCCATGAGCACTTTGGCCTGAGTGATGTTCTTGGCGCGGCGCTCGACGCGCACGCTCTCGGTCCAGAGTTCTGGGTTCTTGGGTACGGCGAGGCGGGCGCGGTCGAGGACGCTGCGGGCTTTGACGACGACGCCGGCTTTTTCTTCGAGGCGGGAGGCGAGGAGCCAGAGGGGGACGGACTGCGGGCAGGCGCGGGTGCCGGTGTTGTAGGCTTCTCGGGCTTGCGGGAGTTTGTTGAGACGGTCGTAGGTTTGGCCTTTTATCATCCAGAGCTTGGCGGCTTTGGGGTAGAGTTGAAGGCCTTGGTTGACAAGATCGAGGGCGGCTTCTGTGTTGCCTAGTTGGCGCTCGAAGGCGACAGATTTGATCCAGACACGATCTGTGCCGGCGGCTTGACGGGCCGTTTGCAGGAGTTCGCGGGCTTTCTCGGTTTGGTGGTTGTCGGCTTCGAGTTTGACGGCTGCGAGCCAGATATTTTCGGAGTTAGGGTTTTGCGCAAAGGCGTCGGAGAGGACTTTGCGGGCATCGTTGATGGAGCCGGATTGGAGTTTTTCTTTGGAGAGGAGCATCCATAGCTGCTCAGATTGTGGGACTGCTTCGACTGCTCTTTGAAGGACTTGGAGAAGCGCTTCTTTCGTGCCGTGATTTCTTTCGAGATCTGCGGCTGCTGAGTAGACTGATTTGCTGGTGACGAAGATTCTCAGAGCATAGGCATAGATGGCTCTCGCGGTTTCGTACTTGCCTCGTCCGATGCTGGATTTGGCGTCATCTAACCATATTGCTTTCCTGTCGTCCTCCTCTTCATCTAAGCTGTAACCGAGTGTCTCTCTGATGATTCCTCCGCACGTCAAGATCGCACCTTCCTCTTCACACTTCTCTGCCTCAGTAATCCACTGTTCTCTAGGTAACATAGCGCCTTCACGGACCAGCGAAGCAACAGCTCGGCGCATTACGTTGACCTTATTGGCATTCCCCATTTGTTCCTGCAATCTTGCTCCCGCAATCCAGATTTCATGACTAGTAGGAATCTTCTGACGGCCTCTATTCAGCACTTTCTGCGCGTTCTCAGGTGTTTCGAGCCTTGCTAACGCAAGTACTAGGTCAACCGACATAGGTACCTCTTCCGTAGCTTTCGCGAGCAGTAAGCGTGCATCAGCGGGATCTTCCTCCAGATTCACAGCCTCCTTCCATAACGCAGCGGAGTGTGGCAAGATGTCAAGAGCTCGACGCAGGACTCGCTTTTTGGCTTTTAGATCGTCTTCTAGCTTCATAGCTTCGATCCACAGGCGGATTGATTGAGGGTTATGTGAAATTGCATTTGCTGCAATGATCTTGGCGTTATGGTTGTCATTTAAGCGCATGGACTCGAGCCATGCATCCTCCGATTTAGGACAGATTATGACGGCTTGAGCCATGATTTTTCTCGCTGCTACAATCTTTCCTGCGACCTCCTCTAGTCGAGCGGCAGCAATGTGGCCTGGCGCATGTTTGGGATTGGTTTGTATTACAGAGGACAGTAGAGCCCTTACCCGGTTGATGTCTCCAACCTCTGCCTCTCCAACCTTAACTTCAGATTTCGAAAGACTGGTCAAGTAACCTTTAGGGTCAACGTTCGTGGCCGTTCCCGCTGTAGATTCTGTGCCTGAACCTTGGGCTGCTTGGT
>JAABUY010005884.1_pt1 | contig 12161 bp, 9 predicted proteins | sample 5560271 | NCBI WGS metagenome assembly JAABUY01 (sample SAMN10711886, study PRJNA513374) | rock metagenome | isolation source: Antarctica rocks | place: Antarctica: Victoria Land, University Valley
CCCCTTGCGATGAGCTTTCAATGCTTCTATAGCCTGCTCATGGTATTCTCCAGACTCATCCCGAACCTCGTCAGTGAGGAGTAACGCTTTATACGCATCGCCAGCCGCCAGGTCGGCAAATCCTAGCTCTTCATGGCATCTTGCTCGATCCAGGTAGAACTCTGGGTTGTAAGGGCTGGACTGGATTTCAGATGTCAGTAAAGCTCTTGCGTCTAATGGAGATGTGCGTTCCGGTCGCATTGCGGTTGATTGGCGGCATTTTGTGAATGTTTACACGGACATTGTAACGGAAGATTTCTCAGCGCCGGATCTGACATCCTCTCACGGGCACTAGCCCCATGTAGATATCAGGGCTTAGTGTCAGGGCTTAGTGTCAGGGCTTAGGGCTTTGCATCACTTTGGGTGGCAGCGGTCAGGTCAAGGTACCAGAGCAAATGCAATTTACATAGCAAATAATAATCAACCTATCCCGTGAGATCCTTCTCCGAGTCTTTCTGTCAGTACCGGAGTTCAGCTCGGACTGATAAGTATACTCTTCCCATAAGTCGAAGTGACGGATCATCCACTTCGGCGTGTCTGTTCGTATCATTGCAGTACTGCCACTTGTTGTACTACGCAACCTAGGGCTGCCGTCATATTGAACCCCTGGGACTCTGATCTGAACATGGTTGGTTGATAGAGAACAAGTTAAGATTCGGCATCGAGACTGATGGAACGGATGAATGCCACTCAGTCATTCAAAAGGTGATGCTATTGATAGTAAAAAGCAACTGAGTTTAGATTCTAAGGCATAAATAGAAGATCTTTAAGCCGTAAGTAAGTTGCAATATGTATGCAGGTTGGTTCGTCACCACCACTTCTCGCACAACACCCTTTGCTCCTCCATCCCCTCCGCTGACCTCAGGAGTTCCACAACCTCATCTGTCATCCCCACTGGTCCACACACGTAGGCCACAACTTCTTTCCTATTCTTAACGTCTCCCAGCGCTGCGATGAGATCCTCATGCGAAAGCCGTTGACGGTGAATTCTGTTGGTGAGATCTCCCCGAATCATACTCTCCTCGCGATGTATATCCCCAGAGTCACCAGTAAGGTAGAGATCCAAAAACCTATTATCTGAAGCTTGGGACTTTAGGACTGAACATAGGCGCTTGAAGAAAAGAATTTTGTGGAGATCGAAGGAAGAGGGAAAGCGAGTTGTGTAAAGGAATCTGACCGATGGGGGAAGTTGGGAAGGGTGGTCATGGAGATGGGAGAGGATGGACATGAGAGGGCTAGGAGTGTTTCTTGCATTAGCAACCTATTGAGACGATCACTTGAGAGGCATGAATACTTGATACCCACACCTCCAGCGACGAAAACCACCCTTTTGATGTTCTGCACATCAATCTTTGAAGGTGGCCATACAAAGCTTCCTCCTACTCTAACCAGCAGGTCCGATCCTAATATTTCAGATTCTGGTCTCCAAAGCCATACAGCGGGAGGATTCCGTGGAGATTTTTGAACAGCGAGCTCCAAATACCCATCTTGTGGGGCTGGGTCAACCGACGGCTCTGCATCCTGCGGTGAAGATGTAATAGTGAAGCCACCTGCGTGAGGTAGGCCGCGGATGTATACGTCTAGCCATTGCCCAGGTCGGAACTGCACTGGTTATCTGTTAGCTAGTCATAATAACATCGACAAATCTGATAGACTTGCCTTTATGCGCTTTCCAGCTGGGACGCGAAGCTGCAATAGTCTTATCGTTTCGTTGACCGGTTCAATCCTGTCCAACTTGACAAGATGAACGGCATCGTCGCGCTGCTGTGCGGCAGTTCGCTCCTCATGGGTGCTGCTACCACTCATATTCTGGCTTAGGGCTGGATTCAGCTTGAGAGGACCTTGGCGAGAGGTTCTTCTCAAATGTTTGATCGGGCAAGCACCCAGCTGGACAAGCCTTGTTCGCATTGGAAGATACGACCTGATGTTGACCTTTTCACATCCAGAGTTGCATCAAAGATGACAACATTTAGTTGAGGGATGTCAGTGATCAAGTAAATGTTGTTAGTGAAAGACAGGCTATCACTTAACTGTCTTACCCTGACCAGGTTGATGGCGCAAGTATGAAGGGCGGAAGATCGACGCCAAGCGAGGCGGGCAGTGAACCGCCCCTCACGCGTCGACGCGACTTTCTTATAACTATTTCATGTCTACTAATTCTATGCTTTTAACAACATATACTTAAGCAGACTCGATGGGTTGAAAGTACAATGGACAGCATTACCGGGCATGTTCCCCCTTCTCAGGTTGCGAAGCCCAGTTCTCCAGATGTATCAGATGCTTCTCAAGGCAGCTATGCTTTCCTGGTCCATTCTCAAGACACTCCGAATCGACATCTCCCTGCCATTATCGACAATCAACCTCTTGCACGGCAGAGGCGTCGACGAACTAGGTAAAATGAAGTTGATGCAAGCTTCCGGACCACGAGCTGATTAGTTGCCCGAATAGCCCTGAAGATCATGCAATCCTTGAAGCCGAGTATGCCAAGAGTTCAAAGCCCGACAAGGCCGCTAGAATGGCCATAGTTAACCGTGTCGCTCTGGGAGAGAAAGAAGTGCAGGTCAGTGGGACATCGGACAATATTTACGTCCAAGCCGTCACAGGGTCCTTCGGGGGTCGGCTGCAATGGCGAGCTTGATTTGTACGACGGCTAACTCCTTCATCGTCTAGATATGGTTCCAGAACCGTCGCCAAATGACGCGTCGCAAGTCCAGGCCTTTGCTGCCACATGAGGTTGCTAGTTTCCGTTCGAGTCAAGAAAGTGTTGATGACGCGACATATTCGAGTTTCTCTATGGATGAAAGCAGTCAGCAACAGCCGTGGTCAAGGCAAAGCAGCTTTCACATGAGCCAGTCATCTCCAGAGGAAGTCTACATTCTACCGTCAAGCAAGACCTCGGAGCAGGAGACAATCCCTAGCAATATCCCGTCTATTGGTCAACCACAAGTTACGACTCTTGGCATCGCAGCTGAAGAAGCGCAAGCCGATATCGTTACGGAAGGTTCCGAGAGGCCTATTGAAGCGTCTAAGAAGCCCAGCGATATAGCAGCAAAACGCCAATCCGATCCCTCACCAAATCCAGAACTTCCATTGTTACAGGGAGTACCAAGAAAACGTGGTACCAGCTCGATTTCGACCCGTCAGAACGCCCCTTTCTCCATATACCAGGAAGGTCGACAAGATGTTTCACCGTCAGCAATGCCATGTATCGCGCCAAGTTCCGTTCCAAGGAAAGCTTCCGACCGCAAGTCGGTACCACAAGCGCTCAAGCGTACATCGTCGTTGGTCAGACTTTCAATGTCTCTTGACGGTAAAGCAAAAGTTACTATGGGAGATGAGAGCTCGCCATCGCCTCCACGAGCTCAGCCTTCACCCGTAACTGGACCCACACCGCGTCCCAAAGGTGGTCTGCAGCGCAGCCAAAGTGCCATGGAGCCCATTAATAAGACTCGTACAGACAACATTCTGTCTTTTTCGATGTACTCGAGGCGCCCGATGACAGGTAGGTCGCGAGATGCCAGGTCTTGGGAATTCTACTGTGACAGCGATGCTCGCGACGCTTTGACAATTCAAGCAGAGCGGGAACAGAGTGGGTCAGCAGTCGGAGCCATTGGCCTCATCAGATCGCGAAGCAATAAAACCATGGCAGTAAATCCTAATAAGAGAATTGCACATCAACCAAAGCACGAGTCGACCAAACGCCTGAAATCAAGTAGTCAGCAGCTTCAGAAGCCCAAACTTGCTCGTGCCATATCATCCGTAGCTAGGCTCCAAAGCGTTGCTGGAAATGCGCAAAAGCAAGCTGCAAAATCGAAAGACAAGGACTTGAAATCAAGTTCGCAACCAGCTCTGTATCAATCTTATGATGGCGACTCGGACAAGGAGAACTGGGAGCCAGGCACGCAAACAAGCAGTATCCGGAGACGCCGACCTGTGAACACAGAACAACAAACGGGAATGCGGCGCCCAGTACTGGAAGAGAGCTTGTACATTCCAAGTCACTCCTCGAGCCTAGATACTCTCATGAACCGGAAGGCCGTTAAAAACAGACGGATCAGGAGTGAAGAGAGTATCGAAACAGACAATTCAAGCCCTGAGGTAGCCGAGGAGGCGGCAAAGCTTATTAGCGGGTCGAGTGTAAACCGCGAAGTCGAGGATCTGGATTGTGTGCAGAACTTACTTTCCTTGAGTCAGGCAGTGTGGCAATGAGTCTTTGATCTATGGCTAAGCTGACAATAAGATGCTTGATTGGGGTTGTAGAAATGTGACGGAGGATGACTTCATGTTTGTACTTTAGGGGTCAAGCAGACAAGATGTCGGGCACTGTGTGGCGTTTAGTGTCTTAATACTGGCCTGTTATGCCCTACAGAACATGTCTCTTAATATCAGAACCTTTACGTCTTTCAGAGTTACCTCCGTGACTGAAGACTCTTTATAGTAGCCGAAATGGTGGGGAGAGGACCGGCAGCACTGATCTGCTAGATTAGTCATATCGGACATGGGTCTTAGCGGCTTGCATATGTCGACGACAAACGAGGAAGAACTGTAAAGTTGGCTTTCGACGTATTCTGCTGTTACGAACGAGCTGTAAGACGAGCACCCGAAATGTAGATATAAGTTACCGTGTCTCAAATCCACACATTCCCTCTATCACCTATCGTACCAACGGAGAGAGCATCTTCTTTTTCTCTTGCTTTGGTCAGTGCAAGATACGCAGGTTGTAGTTGGACAATTCCCATTCGTCTCCATGTTTACTACCTGCTTGTGCTTTTATCTACGCTTCTTGGGGCGCATACCTATCATAGGTCGGTTAATGCATATATCGGGAGAGTTCACCACAAATTGACATTCTGGCAAACGCAAAGTAACTTGGCCAATAATATCATTCTGCTATTCATTAAGTCTATGAATGTTATGAGACAAGAAAGTGAATTTTGCTTTTGCAATTGCGAAAAAGATTCTCCATTTTTACTTCTTGCTCCTAGTGCATGCTTTTCCACAGAAAAAGGAGGCGGAAATCGGCCGTCGTATAGAGACTCAAGAAAGGTTCAAGATGTTTGTTATATGAGCAGGTTAAAAGAAGTCGAGAAGAAAGATAAAGAGTACACAAGAAAATTGAATGACCCTAATTATACATAATACCGGCGGTTACTTCAAGAGGGAAAATATCTCTTGAAGAAGGCATAACAACGGTAGCAAGGTTGAACGCGAAGAAGTGACCTTCTCGAGGACTGATTCATACAGCTATCCTCCTAAGAATGTCCGTCCAATAACAGATTCGCCAAAAGAGCCTACCGTACAGAAAAAGATTAGGTTTATCAAGAACAAACGTCTCTGCTGTGATTTGAACTCCTGCAACAACAAGCCAAACAAAGTCTAAGACGAAGGAAGATACAGGAGCAAAAGGTAATTTACTGTTTATTTCGCCTGTCAACGAGACGCTCGTATATGATATTAGAGTGAAGTAGCAGCTTCACCTTGGCAACGAGCCGCCGATATACGATACAAGAGCGAAGTAGATTACCTATACGGGATTGAAACCGACCAAGTAGCAACACCGCCACTGAGCTTATCGTGGCTTTTTCTAACTCGGCGAGATTACTCTTGCTTATTCTCAATATATAACAGCAAAACAATTATTGTTAGCCACAGTATTTTCCTTTGACAGCATAGATCGCTTGTAGCGGATACCACGCTCCCTCAACTCATTCATCTAAGAATAGGGGGCTTTTTACGGGACACAGTCTGATATCTCAGGCAATCATAAGCATTACCTTACCCCAAGTGTTCTCAGTCAAAGGCAATACGATCTAATATATGTACATATCGCAACTCCCCTATTACTATAGTACGAAACCTGCTCTGTTGCTCAATACTCATACTGTGGAAACAATACATATGATAGCCATACTTATAACACAGTTTCTGAAATCTATTAGGTAGAGAAAAATCCCAAATATTTCTAAGTCCATGCTTTGATACGATACAGCACTCACGCTGCTAATAGACAACCAGGCCACCTCTACCTGTTTCTAACTTCGAGTACAAAGGTTCACGCTATCCCTCAAACCGGCTATAAAGCAGCCACCAGGATGATGCGGGCACTGTACCTATGATGGTATGAACGATACCTACGAAAGTATGAGGGCTGGAGATTTCTGGTGGAGCTGAGTCGACATCCGTACTATCATAGGTATAGTGCCCGCATCATCCTGGTGGCTGCTTTATAGCCGGTTTGAGGGATAAGGTCGGAAAGAAACTCCCGGGGTGGGTTAAGCGTAGTATAACCGTTCTGAATGGAGCAGTACTTGTGCAAGCTTTTGGAGGTACGGAAGAGAGTTAGATGCCTACCTACTCTTTTGATTGAGCTGTTGGAACGACATGAGTACCAGAAAGGTCTAGAAAAGAGCGCAGGAGTCGATCTCTGACTTGGAATTAAAATCAACGGAGAAACTTGAACGCGAGACGGAAAGTTTGATCTGTCGGGTTGATGCAAAAGTTAGCATAGCAGATACGGAAGCAGAGAACGGTCAAGAAGACAGGGTCTTGAAATGTCACTAGATCTGGCGAGACTGTTACGGAGGCATAAGTAGCCGGAGAATACTGGCAGGCTGCATGGTACACTATTGGCACTTCCAGCAACCTGGGAAATGGAGCAACGTCAAGAGCCTTGAGCAAAAGCCAATGAACCTCCGTTTATAGTACCATGATCACGAAATATCAGGTGCAAGGGGGACAACCAATAGGATGAGCCCTGGGGGATGTATGGTCATGCTTTCTTGACAATGTTAAGTTTGGATCTCTAATTAGATGTTGATAACCGTTTACTCGTCATCGTCGTCGTCCGCATCATTGACCACGTTGAAGAACCTCAGCTCGTAGACACCTGGGCTTGTGCTGACTACCCTCAACCAATCTCTCAATTGCTGTTTTTTCAGGAATTTCTTCGTCCTACAAATGGCCAACTGATTAGCCTCGGCCCATCAAGAAGGTTTTTATACGCGCCCCCGTGCAACCCTGGTAGCGAAAGTCGCTGGTATGGCTGGGGCACTCACAAGTACTTGAGATATCTCCCCGAGAATTGCGTGTGCGCAATCACCTCAATCTTTCCCTCTCCCTGCTGGCTGATTTGCACAGTATCACCTAGGTTTCCAACACGGTTGTCGACCTTGATCTTGTCGTGCAGGAACTTTTCGAATGCGGAGACATCGAAGATTTTGTCAGAAGCAGGTTGCGAAGCATTTATAATGAACTAATGTGTAGAACTTATAATCAGTCTTAGCGTACACAGCAAATGCATTTCGAGGAGGTGGTCTTGACCTTCTTCGTGATCTTCGCAGGCTTGCCCTTAGGGCCAGCGGCTGGTTTTTTCTACATCGCAAGGAACAAACTTAGCCTACTGTTCTTGATGGCCCCAGCTTTAAGCTAGGGCGAACAGCAAAGCGGTGTGTGAGTACATACTGTCGCAGGTGCCATAATGTATGGTATCGTGAAGGTCGTAAAGAGATGTTTATCCTGCGCCGGGTTTGTCGGTTGGATATGAAAGTCGCTGAGGAAGGTTCGATGTGTGTAAATTCGCTTACTAGCGTAGTTTACGTACCATATGCCTTGTAGGGCAGAACCATAGTGAGAAATTCGTACAGCCTTGAAGCATGATTAGAGAGTTTGGAAGTGCTGGATAGATTGATAACTTTCTAGCAGAAACCTTGACTCGTTCGATGCCTCGATGCTCTTGCTAAAGTTATCTGTCATCTCATGGCCACTGGTCGTCTGTAAACATAGCAAGGTTTAGAACCCGCGTTTGTCAACAAACTTCATCTCCCCTTGACTTAATTTCTATTTTCGGTTGAAGAGATTTCATCTTGAGCTTCTGCAATCCCTTTGGATTCCAATCACTGCAGGCTTTGTGTTTATTATGACGGCTAACAATCCCACATCTTTCGGCATGGTGAACCCAGCTATCTTTGAGCACCTCCAAGCCAAGATTGACGAAGATGCTCATGTCCGCGAGGAACTTCGAGACATTCTGCAGATACTCGAAAGACAAGGTAGAGCTGGGCTTTCTTTCATGACATGCTCAGCGATACTGATTTTGTAAAGGAAGAGCAACACAATCAGTGTTAGCCCGGGTGCATTCCACACCTTCAACACAGCGTACGACTGGTCAGAATAATCACTGTAATCAAGGCTGACCATCACATACAGTTGGTGGCCACCTCTCCGAGGCACGTACTTCCACTCTACAACAAGTTGAGACAATCGCCAAGCTTGGAGAAGTGGCCTCGAAACACCCCTATTACAAGTACAACAATATGTGGTCAAGAGAGATGCAAAACGCTGTGAGCTCTGTATTTTCGATGATGCGGTTGCCATCTAACCAGAGCTAGAGCGCGGCTGTTGTTCTGTGTGGATGGCTTGGTGCTTTTTCAGATGGAGAGGGCAAAGGTCAAGGCGGAAAGCTCCTTACCATTGACGAAGTTGGACAGGTTCTGCAAGGTTTCAAGCACCTAGGTGACTTCCGACGTTTCTGCGCTGATCGTTCGATATAGTACCGGTAAACCTAAGAGACCGAGACGCCTTCCACTTAACTATTGAGGAGTATCTACATTCTCTAATTAACCTTATCGAAGAGCTGGTATGGAACAATTGTCGGTGCTCCAAACCAGACTAATCAAACAAAGGCACGGCTAGCTGTAAACTCGGTTACATTGGGAGACTACCACCGTCCATTGCAGATCAGCCAATTCGTCAAGGACCTCCACGCTGGCTTTCAAATTCTTAACTTAAAGAACGATTCGCTCCGAAGGAGAAGCGACAGCATCAAGTATAATGTTCGTAGTCCATCTCAAAGTACTGGACTCAAGCTAATGAGCGATGTTTCAGGTAAAGAAAATCGAAGAAGTAGTCTACGATCTATCACTACGAAACTTGGTGCCGCAGGGCCAGACATGAGACTCTAAGAAGTCACGCCCCGGTACGAAAATCCTCAGTTTTCTAAAGCGCACCTTGATGCCACATCGGGATTGCACTTTTCAGAGGGCCCACTATCATGCGAGCATTCTTCCTGAAGTGGACTTGGCAACTCGGTTATCTGGGGAAGCACGGAGAGTGCGCAAAGATACCAATAAGCTTTATCTACGTATTCACCTCTATAGAAGGGAGGGTGGTGCTCCTCGAGGTATGATATAACCTAAAGTGATCATAGCTGATACTAGAAACTCACAACTTTTACACTATCTTCGGTATTGTTACTGTTAGAAGCCGGGATTCTCTCAACACGTCTCTATTTCACCTTGGAAGTCTCTGTTTACTTTCTGATATCTCACTACTTCATGCCAACATAGCCCCGCGTCTCAGCAACAACTAGGGAATCATTGACAGCGCTGAAGCGTACTTCATTCGCAAGTTAGTTCTGCTAATATTGTATACGTCGCTATCGAGTCTCTTAAGAGTAATTATACACTATAGACAACTATATCCAAATCTTCTGGCATATCGCTAATCAGTAGTAAGATATAATCAGTGCGGTTTTTCTTATCCGCTCAAGGTAATTTTCCATCGTTGGAATGGATCTCCATGAATAGGGATCCCTATTGGCCAAGAACCTCATCCGTCTCGTGAACAGCTTATCCACACCTGCAAACCTGCATCCATAGGTCATATGGGTCATCTGTGAACGACAAGCATTCAGTTGAAATTCATACTTTGTTTTTTGATTGTATGGCGAGATAACTGATCATCTCGCTGTTCGATTTTTAACTCATCCTTGATTTGTTCACGACGTTTGATTGTAAATTAAGTCTGGAAATTATGATTAAGCCTAAGATAAGGTATGATCAGATATCCATGATACCTAGTATCTGATCCGTCAATAGGTCCGTTGATCTATGGATGCATGCCCCAAGGTTCGCACAGTAAGTCCACGAGACGAATGGGGGTTTCGACCAATAGGGGCGGAAATCCATGGTTCGCTTGCAACAGATATGCAGGGCTGAAAGGCTAGGTAGTTCAGTGCAGGTAATCCTGTTCGGCCACTGCCACTGCCACAACTCAGCCTTGTGAATGCAAGGCCACTTCTGGATCTCTGTGTTTAAAGGACCATTTCCAAAGTATTTCCCTGAATTGTTGGGCATAGAAGTCTCTGGTAAATTATCCGCAATTCTTCACATTGAATCAGAAGATTTCGAGATTCGACATCATGGACCCATTGTCAGCTGCTGCATCGATCGTCGGACTACTTGGAGCCGCAGCAACTATAACCACTATTCTTAAAGCGATTGTCGCAACCGTGAAACATACACCTCAACTGGTAGCAAACCTACTTATCGAGGTTTCAGATATAGCTTCATGCTTGGGCCAATTACAAGCTTTTCTATCAGGCGCAGTGGCAATCTCAAGAACCCGAAAATCGCTTCTCATGGTGGATCAGATTGCAGTCACTCTTACAAACTGCGTTTTGATCTTCTCGGAGCTTGAAGAGACCATTGAGAAGTTGAAACTAAACCTGCCAATATTGCCAGCAACGATAAGATTAAGATTCACGTCGAAGGAGGCGGCCATTACCAAACTTTTGACACGCCTCCATGCCTCGAAATTGTCATTGACTCTCATGCTTACGACACTAACATGGTAAGTATTCGTCAAGATATCTTGCAATACGATTCCGGCCTACTGATAGGCTGGACTACTTAGTAGCACTATTGAGGAGGCTCAGGCTTCGATTGAGAGCCTTAATATGCTAGTCAATCAAGTGCTAGAAAGCAACGAAGAGATGTCCCAACGGTTAGCAAGTATTCGAATCCAATCTGATACTGCAAGCTCAGGGTCCACTGCTATAACATGCGGAAGAGGTTATAACGATGATGACGCCTCGACAATCAGGCCTTGCAGGCCTGATGATGGGAATTTGTTGGATTCAGAGCTTAGGCAGACGACAGCTTTTGGATTCGCTTTTGAACAAGACTTGCAGAGATCCCGAGTATACCGACGAGCCCTTATAAGAGATGCGGAATCTTCGGTTTCATCATCTCTTGGCCGTTCCGTTGGATGGTCACTCCTCTCGGGCTTGAGTCTTGCAGACATCTCTTGCTTATCGGTTATCTCACTACCAGTATCGGGACAAGAGATATGGAAATCTTCATATTACGAACCTGGAGATGGACATATTGGCCACCCCCTTTATTCTTCAAGCTCAAGCAAAGTGGAAGATCCTCCGTTAGAATTATCTGGCGCGGTCGCCAGCGACAAAGTCGCAGTAAAGAGCAGATTGTCTATCTCAACCTCTTATTCTCTCAATGAGCTTGGTAACGCTTTAGCAGTATGCGAACGTTGTAACAAGGTAAAAGTCTAAGCCATTCTGACACCTATCAACTGCGACATCCCAAATTTGGCCCTCATTACTAACATATCATGTTCTAGGTGATTGGTAATGGGGTTTTAATTAAACTATGTAGGTTCTATCGAGCTGAATTTTTTGGCCCTTTTGATGTGCTGAATTGCTTCCAGCAACAGGTTATTGGCATGCAGGTTGTTATCGCTGCACGTCCTGCGGTAACCTTTGTGGCACTGATTCAACCGTCTTTTTACTCCCTGATGGCGCGTTCAACTGTCATAAATGTAGTATATACCACAGCAGTGTTTGCGAGAACGTCATTAAGGCGCTAGCTATAGTCACTGATTGCGAGCCATGCTTTCGTTGCCATAAATGCCAGGAAGTTATTCGTAACCTGAAACATCGACGGACATCGCTCGGAATCCTCTGTATGGAGTGTCATAAGGCGATGGAGCGACGAAGACTGAAGGGACCAAGAGAGCAGGGAATACTGTGGCAAAAAATGAGCCTAGCCCAGGCAGTGGAAAAGAAGTTGCCACAACGTCCAACCGATGGAGACGGTAGAGTTCTCCAATTCAACAAACACGTGTCAACGGGCAATTTATTAAATTCAGCTCACCTGGATGTTGACCAGTCTGTAAAAGATATTCAAGGTTCGATCGGCATTGCGCTTTAAAGAATATTCTTTTTGAGTTCAGCAGACTGTTAACTTCGGTTCGTTTATTGCTGACTGCCATTTGCCAGTCGAGTTGCTGAGGAAACCATCCCCGAGAGAGAAGCGTTTCCCTTG
>JAABUY010005887.1_pt1 | contig 12160 bp, 13 predicted proteins | sample 5560271 | NCBI WGS metagenome assembly JAABUY01 (sample SAMN10711886, study PRJNA513374) | rock metagenome | isolation source: Antarctica rocks | place: Antarctica: Victoria Land, University Valley
GCTGGCCCGGACCCTGCGCGGCACCCAGGACAGCCCCCCGGAGACCCGCGGCAGCGTCTACTTCACCGCCCGCGCCGCCACCGCCTGCCTGCGCGACGGCCAGATCACCGCCTGGGTCACCCCACCAGCCTGCAGCAACGCCCACCACCGCCCCGATAACCCAGATGGGACCGACGACCCGGGTGGGGTGGCTGGGCCGCTGGTGGAGTTCCGGCCGGAGGCGTTCCCCGGCTCCCGGCAGACCCTGTACCTGCTGAGCAAGGACGAGGGCGGCAGCGCCGGGCCGTTGGTCGCCGCCCTGACCGACCGGGTGCTGCGCTGCGGCGTCACCGCCGCCGAACACCGCGGCGGCCGGCTGGACCCACCCATGGTCGTGGTCCTGGACGAGGCCGCGAACATCTGCCGGATCGCCGACCTGCCCGCCCTGTACTCCCACCTGGGTAGCCGCGGGATCGTGCCGCTGACGATCCTGCAGTCCTACAGCCAAGCCGTCGGGGTGTGGGGCGAGACCGGCACCAAAGCGCTGTGGGGCGCCGCGACCGTCAAGCTCATCGGCCCCGGCATGGACGACCCTGCCTTCGCTGAAGACCTCTCCCGCCTGGTCGGGGACCATGACGTGCTCACCGTGTCCCGCAGCAGCGGCGGCGGGCGGGGCGGGGCGAGCCGGACCCACGCCACCCGGCAGCAGCGGATCCTGCCGGCCAGCGCCGTCCGCGAGCTCGGCAAAGGCCAGGCGCTGTTGCTGGCCACCGGCGCCAAACCAGCGCTGATCACCTTGCAGCCCTGGTACACCGGCCCGCACGCCACCCAGATCACCGCCGCCGCGGCCACCGCCACCAAGCTGATCACCCAACGGGCCCTCGCCGCCGCCGCCGCCCCACCCACCCGTGCGGCACCCACCACGACAGCGGCCGCTCCGACAGTGACTGCCACCGCCCGGCCGGCGAGCACATGACCGTCGACGACGACGGGCTCGCCGAGCTGGACCGGCAGTTCGCCGGCAGCGCCGCCGAAAGCCACGCCCTGCTGCAACACCAGCCACCACCCGCGCCAGGCGACGAGCAGGCCTTCTTGCCGTGCTTTGGCTCCCTGGAGGCGTGGGTCGCCGACGTGTTCGCCGCCACCTACGCCCGCCGGTCCACCCCGACGTTCCGCTGGTGCGCCCAGTGGTGGCGCCACCCGGAGGCGATCGCCCGGCTGGAGGCGTTGTGGCGGTCCTGGGAGGCGCTGCGCACCGACCCGCTGCTGGGTATCGCCAGCTGGTACTCGGGCCACCTGGACCAGCAGCTACCGATCCTCACCGGCCCGGCCGGCCCGTTCGCCGACTGCGACCCGACCCGGCACTTCGACGCCGAACAGCCCTACCTGCCCGTCCAGCCCGCCCCAACCGACTGGTGGCCACCCACCCCCACCCCCACACCTGATGACATGCCCGGCCGGCCGACCGCCGACGGTTGGGGAGGACCCAATGGATGAGCTGCACACCCAGCACGAGGACGTCACCGGCGACGCCGCCCGCCACGCCTCGTCCTACCTCACCGCGGCGCTGACCGCCGCGCAGAAAGCCGCGGACTGGCGGACCGCACGGACCAAGCGGCGGACCGACACCCTGGCCGCCACCGCCGACCGGGACGCCACCGGCCAGGACACGCTGGCCGCGGCAAACCTGATGGCTCCAGACGTGGTCGTGCACCACCCCGGCCTGCCGCCCGGCCCGCAGGACCTACCCCAGGTTCGCTACGCCCCCCTGGTTGTTGCGGCGCTGCCCGAGCAGATCAGCCAAGCCGTCCTGACCGACCCGGCGTGGCCGGAGCTGGCCGCCGCCTTGGCGCAGGCCCAGCAGGCCGGGACCGAACCTGGACAGCTGCTGCTCGCCGTCGCCGGCGAACGCGAGCTGGGCAGCGCCAAGAGCCCGGCGCAGGTCCTGAACCACCGCCTCGCCCACCGCGCCTCCACACCCGGGCCGCCCGCGGCCACCGGCTCGCGTACCCCGACCGCCGCTGACGTTGTGGCCAGCAGCTTCCCGACCGCCCTCACCGACGCACCTGCACCCGCCGGCAAGCACCCGGCCGCCAGCGACCGGGGTGCCACTGGCGCCGGCCGGGCAGCGACCCGAACCCCGGCGCCCCGACCTCCTGGGCGCACGGCCCGGCACCGCTGAGCTGGCGCCGCGCCCGTTGTCCACAGTTGGCCGGTCAGCCGCGGACCACGGCCGGCCGCGGCCGCACCCTGACCACCTGCCCACGGACTGAGAGAAGGCACCTATGACGACGGACCCGGACCTGGACCGGGAGCTGCTGGCGGCGACCGGCCGCCGACACCTGAGCGTGCTGCCGATCCGGGCCAGCACCTGCCTGTCCGCAGCCATCGATGAGCTCATCGACCCGTTGCACCCACCGGAGCTCATCGCCATCCCGGACGACGCGACCGCCGACCTGCGCGGGGTGCTGGTGGCCACCCGCGCCCGGCTGCTCACCGCGTCCCAGCACGCCTCTACCGTCGCGACCGCGATGGCCTGCGCCCGGGCCAGTCGTGAGCTCGGCGGGGCCGTGGCCGCCCTGGACCGCGACCAGAGCAGGCCACGCCGGTGAGGTACAGCGAGGACATCGCCGAGCTGGCCCGGGCCGCCGCGCTACTGGTCGCTTCCGGCCCACCGCCGCCCGGCGCGCTGCCCGATAACGAGCAGCAGGCGGCACTGGTGTGCCGGGACACCGTCGCCGGCGAGCTGCGGGACCTGACCCGGGCCGTGCTGCAGGCCGGGCCGGACGGTACGGGCGCGGACCCGCAGCTACTTGCTACGAGCCCACCGCACGCGCTGCACGCCGCGCTGATCGACCTGCCAGCCGCCGCCGAGGTCGGCCGGCCGCTAACCGAGGCGCTGGCCGTCGCCGGCGGCCCGCTCACCCAGGCCTGGCAGGACGCGGCCCGCGCCGCCGCCGCGCTGGAGCGCTACCACGACGTCGCCGCCGAGCTGACCGGCCCGAACGCCTGGAGCCTGGCCCGGGACGTCGCCGACCTCGCCGCCGCACTGCCCACCCTGGACACCGACCTGGCCACCGCGCTCCCTCCCGGCCACCCGGCAGGCGCCGTGCTGCTCCAACCCAAACCGCACGGCCTGCTGCGCCTGGCCGCCGAACAGATGCGCGCCCAGACCGCGGGCCTGCCGCCCCGCGGCACCGACACCCAGCTCCCGCCCAGACGCCCCCTCCCGCCGGTAGCCACCCTGGCCGACCTGCCCGACGCCACCGCCCACCTGGGCGCGCTGCTGTCCCAACGGGGCGCCGCGCTCACCGCCACCGAGGCCCGCGCCGTCACCCGCGCCCTACTCGACGGCGTCCAGCTCACCGCCCAGGTCCTGACCGCCGCCCACCCCGGCAGCGCAACCGCCCCACCGGACGGGTGGGTCGCGGTCGCCGCCCAGCACCTGCAGGCGGCCGTGCCGCACCTGCAGCACCTCGCCTACAGCCAGGTCGCGACCCTGACCCCACCAGCCCCCAGCGTGCTGCTGCTCGCCCGCCAGATCCGGGAACGGCTGACCACGCTCACCGCCCTGGTCGACCGGCTCGAACGCGACCACCGGCCCGCCGACCTCGCCCGGGTCGCCCAGCCACTGAGCCGCTGGGCCCTGGAGACCGTGCCCGTAGCGAGCGCGGTTCGGGACGGCCTGCACGCCGCCGCCACCACCAACCGGCTCCTGGCCCCCCGACAAAACACTCCACGCGGCCGCGGCTCCGCCCTGCTGTGGATGCCCATCACCGCCCCGGCCAACGGCCCGCACCCGGTCCTGGACGCCGCAGCCCGCAGCACCACCGCCCTGTCCGCAGCCACCGGACCGCTCAGCGCGATCACCGGCACCCCCACCGCCGCAGACCGGGTCCGCGCCGTGACCCGCCAGGCCGCCTCCCACGCCAGCGCCGCCTTCAGTGAGCTACGCGAAGCCCTGCACAACCGACCCCAGCACCAGCTGCCGAACCCCGCCCGGTCCGCCCACCCAGCACTCTTACCCACCCCAGGCACCCGGCGCTCCGCCGGCCACTGACCCGATGCGATGCAAGGTCGTCAGCCGCGGGGGCGTGGACGTCAGCCCACAGCAGATCCGCTATCGACAGGGCAGGATCGCCTCGAGCTCGACGAGCCAGGCCGGTTCTTCGACTTCACCTTCGCCACCGACTGACCACCGCCGACACCGGCCAGCGCCCTCACACGGCTCGTAGTCACAACCCATCACGCCGAATGGGCGTGCCCGCAGGTCAATACCAGGGTCACGGTGATCATGTGCTCACCATTGCGGAAGTCCGGATTGAGCGCGTGGGGCGAGTGGACGATGCTAACCAAAAAGGTCCCTTGGACGTTCCTGGCCGCAGCGGACAGGGTTATGCGTTGTGCCACCAGTGCCTGCGGGGCTGGGTCTCGCTTCGGTAGGAGCGAACGGTCGGGGCGGCTGTCACCTGAACGGGGCTGGAGGGCTGCCCAGGCAGCAGCGGGTTGAGGACCCAGGCGTGATCGTCCTGTCCGGACGGGACGATGGGCATGGCCCTGATGTGTAGGTCGGTGCAGTCCTGAACGCCGTCGGCGAGGGTGTCCTCTGCGTAGATCGTGACGACAATCGGATCCTGATCGCCCACGAGGCCGCCTTGCACGGCTGCCCACTCTCCTGCTGTCCGTGATGCTCGCAGCCAGAGGATCACGTGCTCCCCGGGCGGGAGTGGGAACGCCTGGACCGTTCTTAGGCGTTGGGCTGCGTCATAGTCCCTGGCGGGTTCGGTATCGGTCGGACCACCGAGAACCACTGCGCCCATGGGGATCGTCACGACTGCGGTCGTCTTGCCCTCGTTGACAACTTTCAGGCACCCGGCGACGTAGACCACCGTGTTGGCATCGCGGGGCAGCACGAACCGGTGCTTGACGTTCATATCGGTACGGCTAGTCACGTCGTGAGAGTCGATCAGGTGTGGGGGCCACGAGGTGCCGCTCGCGATGAACGTCAGGCGTGGAGCAGACGCGTCGACCCTGGCCTTCCGGGCCTCCCGGACATCCTCCTGGGTCGTCCGGACGGCCTGCCGCGTGACGAACGTCTGAGCCGCGCCGACGGCGGCGAGTCCAATCGTGCCGTATGCCGTGAGCATGTCGTAGCCGCTCACCAGCGCGGCACTGTCGGCTCGAACGTGATGGCCCAGAACCTGCCGGTGACGACGGGAGCGTCGCGGTCGAGGTCCACGTCCGTGACGGTCCAACCTATGACCGGCCCGACGTAGCCGCCACCGGTCTCATCCCGTCCTATGCCGCACGCCTCGCAGACGGCCGAAGGTGGCCACCACCCGTAGATGCAGCGGCGTCCGTCGAGGACGAGGATGGGTTGGTCGTACGAGCGGGGGCAGTAGCGGACCTCCGCGTCGCCGGGATTCTGGGTCGCCATACCTAGAACGCTAGGACGGTAGGCCGACAGAGTGGGGAGCGCCGGGAGGGCAATGGCCAGGCCACTTCCTCCCTGCGCCGCAGAACATCCTCGGCCTGCTCCTGCTTTCGTCTCCTCCCACACCGGACGCAGACGGTGCCACTACCGCAGCGAAGGAGGGGCGCTCTTCACCTCCAAGCGAAGGCTTGACGGGTCTCATTGCGCGTAAGCCGGTGCACCCGCACGACGTCAACGGCCCCGGCCCCGGCCCCGGCCCTCGTGGCCGGTCGGTGGCCTGCGACCGCCTGGCGCCGGTGTCGCCAGGCCCGTGCGGTTGGCGGTCGCGGGCTTGCGGTGTTGCTCGGCCACAGCGGTCTGCGCTTGGTGGGTCCAGTGGCCGGTGGCCTGCCCGATCGTGAGCGCCGCCCGCCGGGCGCCCGCGGCCTGCGCCTGCCGGCCCTGGGCCTCGCGTAGCCGGGCGATCGAGACTGACAGCCGCCCGATCTGCGCCATCAGCAATGCCACCTGCGCGGCCTCCGAATGTCCTGGACGGCGGCCGCCCTGGGCCATCCGCAACGCAGCGGCGCGTAGCGCCGAACCACCCGCGGTACCTGTGCTCAGCCTCCCACGGCTCTCCCGGGCTGCCCGGTCGTAGTCCCGGGCCGCCTGCGTCAACGGGCCATCGGCGTCGCCCTCGATCAGCCGGCTCGCCGCCGCCAGCACCTCCGCGGCCGCGGCCGCAACATCACCCGTGTCGGCCAACGCACTACCGGCGGCCCCAGCCGAGAGACGGACTTCCTCCGCGGCCTGCGCGGCGGCCGCGGAGGCCTGCTCCCACAGCACCGCCCTAACTGCCGGCTCCACCACCGCTCCCACCGGCACGGCTGCTTCGCCGCCACCGCCGGTCGTGTCCCAGCGCGCCAGCAGCTTCGGCAGGCTCAGGTCGGCCGCGAGCTTCCCGCCACCGAACAGCACCGTCTCCCCCACTGGTTCCCGGCGCCCGACGGCATAGCCCGACAGCCGGCCGTCAGGCTCGCGCCGCTCGCGCACGACCACCCCCGCGGTCCGGAGCCGGTCCAGAAACGCGGCCGGCCCCCGCGCCCCAGCAGCGGCGTACTGGACCTGCCCGCGCAGCCAGTCCCGCGCCGGCACCCCCTGCCCGCTCCGGGCCGCCTTCTCCGTCTCAGCCCGGGTGGTGTGCCGGGCGGCGGTCTTGTCCGCCGGCGCCGTCACCTGCAGGCCGTACCTGGCCTCCGCCGCCAGGCAGGCCGCGCGGACCTGGTGCCAGTCATTGGCCGGGTGCGCCCGGGCGCCGTCCTGCCGGGCCAGCACCGCCACCACATGGATGCTCACCTCGTCGTGCCGCACCGCGACCCACCGGCAGCCGCCGTCGTCCCCACGCGGCGCGATCCCGGTCCGGTGCATCAGGTCCACCGCGACCTCAGCCCACTCACTATCGGTCAGCACCCGATCGGCCGGGGCCGTGCGCAGCGGGCAGTGCCACACCGGGTTCCGCGCCCCCCGCTCGGCGTACCGCGCCGGCGCCTCCAACTCCGCGACCAGACCCCGGTAGTCCCGCTCCCCCACCCCGGTCCACTCCGGTTCCACCACCGCCAGCTCCTGCGGCGTGCACCCCGACCACGAGGCCACCAGATGCGGGTTCTGGTGCTCGTTGTGCCGACCCGGCCCGTACAGATACCGCACCAGGCCACCGACCTTGCGCCCCCGGTACACCCGGCCGATCACCCGCCCCACCCACGCCCTCGCCCGGCGGCCCACGCCCGCCGGGCCGCCGCCCGAGGCCGGGCCGTCATCGCTGCCGACCCAGCCGCTCCGTCGCGGCCCGCAGCGACCCGGTCGCCGCGTCGCACCGCTGCACCGCCGCGACCAAAGCGCCATCGACCTGACCGGTCGCGTTCAACTTCGCGACCGCCTGGTTCAACAACACCCCGAAGCGCACCAGCTGCGTACGAGCCTCAACCAGCTCCCGCACCACCTCAGCAGTCCCCGACGGCACCGGCCGCACCACCCCCCGGGCCACCGCCACCGCCCGCGCCGCCACAAACGACGTCGGCGTCAACCCAGCCGCCGCCGCCGCCACACCAAGGACCTCGAACTCCTCATCAGAGAACCGCGCGAACACCGCATGCGGCCGCGCCACCACCTGCCGACGCCGCCGCCGACCAGACCCCGAACGCGCCACCACCGCGGCTTCCAACGCCGTCGCCGCCCCGCCCTCGGAGTCGCCGCCAGCACCGCCGGCCCGCTCCACCTCGGCCCCCGCCGGCCCGCGCTCCCCCGCCTCCGCGGGCGGCACGTCAGCCATCCGACCGGCCTCCCCCATGGCCCCCCACTGCCACCCGAGCCGCGCCCCAGCGCGCCCGGCCGTCCACCCCAGGCGGCGCCCCAGCGCCGACCCGGCCAGCGCATCCCGCGCCCGGGCGTCGCAGGCGGCCCGTCATCCGCTAAGCGTAGCGGATATCTAGCTGCTCCGGCGCTGTTCTGTGACGTCATCCTGCGGCAGGGAGGCCAAGTCGCAGCAGGCGACACACCGCACGACCTCCTGACCGCTGTCAGCCACGCCAGCCGCGCGACCAGGCGAGGGCCCGCTGCTGGACAAACCGCTCTGGACGGGCCGGCCGGCGAGCCGTCGATCCCCGGACCCACGCCCTCACCAACGCGAAGGTGATGCGCGCGGGAGTTGGACCCCGTCGCCCGTGGACCACAGGCACGGCGTCCACCCGGCGCCGCGGCGCTCCACCACGACCAAGCGCTTCCAGCTGCTGCCGCCCTCGCCGTTGGCCTCCAGCTCATCCCGGAACCGCTAGTGCAACCACCACGCCGCCCCCCCAACCGCCGCGTCGTAGTCCGCCGCGGCCACCAGCGCCGCGGCGCCAGAACGGCCACATCACGGACCTCAAAGACCACCGGCTGCCAGCTCATCCCAGGCAGCGTGCCCTGCACTCCTTGCCCTGCGGCTCCGGCCGCCCACTGTGGACAACCCCGGGCCGGGCGCCGTCCACTGCCAGCCCAGACCTGGCGCGGATGTGGGCCGGCTGCACGGCCGGCCCGCACCCCGGCGGGCTACTCCCCGGGCTGGGCCAGGATCGCCTGCGCGGTCCCGGCCGGAGTCCACCCGTCCAGGTACGACAGCAGCGCCGTCGTGGTGTGCACCGTGGTCGACACCGCCCCAGCTGTGGCAGCGTCGGCCCGTGCTGCTCCCGCTGCTGGCCGCCGGTGACCTGGGCGTCGGGGTGTGGCTGCTCTGGCACGCCCGCCGCCACCACGGCTGGGACCAGCCCGGCGTCCCGGTCACCAGCGTACTGCTGCTGATGTGCGCGCTGTTCCTGGCCTGGCTGGCCCTGCAGCACCCGGTCGCAACCGCGGTGCCGCCGTCGCCGCCGAGCGCGCCGGTGCCCATATGACAGGCGCCCATCGGACAGTGCTGGCTCGCGCCCGCCGAGCCGCCGGCGCTGCCACCACAAGCACCCGACCTGACGTGGCCCTTCAGCCGTGGTCTACCGCTGCTGCACCACTGCTTCGTCGTCGCTCTGGCCGCCAGCCAGGCGGTACCAGCCCCGGCCGGCCGGGCGCAACCACGGACAGACCACCAACTCGTACTCGGCGCTACCCACGGTGTAGCCCGCCGCCTGCAGCCGGCCGAGCAGCACCCCCCGAGGCTGGCTGTCCGCCGGGTCGGTGAAGCAGCCGCGCAGCACCGCCTGGGCCCGTGCCAGCCGAACCGGCCGGCTCTGGTGCACCAGGCCGCCCCGGATGTGCAGCCCTGGCTGGCAGCTGACCCACACCGCCAGCTGTCGGCCGGTCAACGCCGGCCGGCCCGGTCCCAGCCGGCGCAACCCGAGCAGCAGCTCCGCGATCGGCAGCGGCCCGCACGCCTGCAGCTGGCAACCCACCGGCCCCACGATCTGCGAGGCGGCGTCCCGGCCCTGGACCAGCAGGCGGCCGACGACGGCGACGTCCCACCCGGCCAGCCACCACGCCCCCTCGGCCGCGACGTCCTGGCGCAGCACCACCACCCCCCGCGACCGCACCTGCCGCAGCAACCCGGCCCAGTCGCCGGCCACCGCCGCCGGCACCGGCCCGGCCGGTAGCGCCGGGTGCAACGCCAACCCGAACAGCAGCATCAACGCCCGGACGGTCCGGGCGCACGATCGCCCTTCCCCGAGGCCGGCCAGCACCAGCAGCCGTGCGCTGGCCCGGTCATCCAGCGCCCGCAACGCCGGCAGCATCCCCCCCGCCCGGCGCAGTACCAGGGGCGCCCCGACCGCCCGGGCCAGCCGACCGGCCCGGACCCGGACCCGCCGCCGGTGAGACCCAGCCGCGCCGGCCAGCACCTCCAGGCCGCCGTCCCCCCCGCCCGGAGGGAGCAGCTGCAGGTCACGCTCCAACGCCCGCTGCAGGTCCGGCCGCAACGGCGCCACCCTGGCCGCCAGCAACGCGACCACCGCCTCCAAGCTCGCCGCCGGGGGCGGCCCGGCCGGCCGCGGCAACTCAGCCAACAACCCCGGCCACCCGCCGAGCAGCGGCCCCTGCGACCCGGCACCGCCCACCCTTAGCTCCCTGCAACTGCAAGCTGGCGCAGCTCGGCGACCCGAGCCTCAAGCACGGCCCTGCTACCACCCTGGGCAGGGAGGGTGGGGTGTTCAGCCCCTGACCGGCAATGTGGGTCGGGGCAGTGGGCTGGTGGGGGTCAGCTACTCAAGGCGACCAGGGCCTGTGCCCAGGTGAAGTACTTGTTCCTGCCCAAGTCCCCGACAGTCTTGATGTTGAACGCCTTCTGCAGGAGCTCGCCGTCGGCGTCGGTGACCCCGGCCAGGGCGCTGACCGGGGCCGCCAGGACCTCCTCGAGCGTCTTGTCCTCATAGGCCTTGTCGAGGTACTTGGACAGGTCAGCGGATACGGCCACGGCGGGCTCCTAGGTCAAGACGGCTCGAACAGGTCTGTTCCGCACCATGCCATGCCGGCACCGGCTCGATGACGGCGGACGCTGTCCTGGCGGGCCACCCGCTGCCGCGGTACCGGTTCTGCCCGTGGGCGTGGCGTGCGCTGGCCAGCCGGGCTAGCTCCGGCGGAGCGGGATAGACTCCGGCGGAGCGGGATAGACAGGGTGTCGGCGGTCCGGGCGGGGTCGTCGGCAGGTCCGGTCGGCGTCGGGACTGTCTTGTACGTCAGCTCGATCGAGCCGCTGGTTATCTCGACGAGCAGGTAGCCGTGCCGGTCGAGGCGTTACTCGACCTCCGAGGCCGGCCCCCGTCTCTGCTGTGCGTATACCAAAGAACCTGGGCCGTGGCCTGACCCGTCCGCGAACGTCCACCGCTGGCCGCGGCAGGCCGCCGGCTCTTGCTGCTCCTGTGGTTGCTCCCAGTTCTGCTCCACGAGTCATCCTGCGGACAGCGGGACGTCGCGGAGGCCTGCGGACGTCGGCTCCGGCTGGACCTGCCCGACGGCTGATCCTCAAGTCCTGCCGAGACCCGCCGAAAACGGACTCAGAACCCGGCTGCTGGCGCCACCAACACCGTCTCCGGGCTCGTCCGGTAGGGGATCGCCTACTGGGACAGTCCCTCGTGCCGGATAGGCGGCGTTGTATACGGCAGTCGTCGAGAGGCTAGGCGGCTACATGCTGTTGAAGAAAGCGCCGTCATGCTTATCCGGTTCACTCCGCTGGATCTTCACCGGGCCAGTTCCTTCGGACTCGATGAGACCGAGCTCTCGACCCGGGCTACGCCAGTCACTGTCGGGCCGCGAGATCTGGTCTGACGGCGTTTTGGGCCGAAGGGTGAGCCTATGCCTCGGTGCCGTGACCACGTTGGCAGGCACTGCCTTCTCGTCCGACACCGTCAAGAGGCCTGGTCGGCAGCACCCGTCGGCCCCAGCGGAGACAGGCGGATAAGCATGAGCGCCGTTCACACGTCCTCATCGAGGAGCCTGATGCGCCAGCGAAGTGCAGGGCTGTCGGCGCCGTACGCGGCTGGTTTGGTGAAGCGTTCAACCAGCACCCCGCCGTTGCTGGTGATGACCTTCTGGGAGGCCACGTTGTCTACGTCTGTGGTGAGGTCCACGTAGGGCAGGCCGTCCCACGAATCTCTGGGAGCAGCTCCCGGAGTGCGGCGGTCGCAAGCCCATGGCGACGCTTCCAGGGGACGACGGCATAGCCGATGTGCCCGAGTACGTGTGGTGGGAGCTCGGCTGTGCCGGGTTGCCAACGCACGCCGATCATGCCGCCGAAGTCACCGTCCCAGATCCACCTTCGGTAGCCGGGCAACCTGGGAACGACCGAACCGTCTGGGCTTGTTATCGGCTCACCGCTGCCTTCAGGGTCGTCCTGAGCGTTCAGGAAGGCACCCGGGTCGGCGTCGATCCGATCGAGCTCGATCCGGCCGCCCGCAGCGGGATCCATCGTGTTGGGACTCCACGCACGCTCGAGCGCCGCGCGGTAGCTCGGGAGGTACTCGGCTGCGGGACGCACCAACTGCATGGCCACATTGTTGCAAGACGCGTCCAGCAAGTATCAAACGCGGATGTGCCGCGATCCAGCTTCCGCTCCGATCGTGCGGCCGAGCAACGCTTGGCGGGCGCGTTTGGAAGTGCCACCGTTCCCGTCGCTGAGATGCGGCGCTACACGCAGTGGAGGAACCGGCGCTACCGTCGGATGTGTGCGAGATAGCGGGGTCCAGGTAGGGATGACGACGGACCTGACGTTGAGGTCTGTCGTGCTCCGGAGGATGACTGTGTCCGATGTCCCCG
>JAABUY010005893.1_pt1 | contig 12148 bp, 9 predicted proteins | sample 5560271 | NCBI WGS metagenome assembly JAABUY01 (sample SAMN10711886, study PRJNA513374) | rock metagenome | isolation source: Antarctica rocks | place: Antarctica: Victoria Land, University Valley
GAACGTCGCACTCTCCACCCATACATGCAGTCCTTAAATAAGTGTCCACATAAAGTTATGTGGACACTTATCTCTGCCCCCTCACTCCGCCGCCGCGAACACAACGGCCAAGACCACACGCTTACGATGAGACTCTATTGGCTGCGGGATCGCCAGCGGCCGCGACGCCTCGCAATTATTGCGTTGGGCATCGTCACCGCGAATGCAATTTTCGCTGCGAGCACATACGCTTACTACCTGGTGCATCCCCCTTCTGCTTCGCTACCGCCCTGGAAAGACCCGCAAATCTTAAATTTCGGTCTGTTGTTCTTATTGGCCCCGATAGGCATGATCGTCGGCGGCATAGCTGCTACACGCGGCACTGCAAAGTGGCTTATCTGGCTTTTGGAGTTGGCTTCAGTACCTCTGCTAGTGATCGGCTTCTTTGCCGGCATGGCCGTTTAGCCAAGACAACTCCGGTTGTCGTGGCCTCACAAGGGCAACTGTCCGAGAAGCTCGTTACTCGTCCATATGGACCGACGTTCTCAATTCTCAGTTGGATGTTCCACGTGATCGAGGACGAACATCTCAACCTTCCCTTTCTGAGATTGAAGCTTTAGTCCGAGTTGCTCCTGTAGAGCCTGGCGAAACGTCGGTCCTGATGGATCGGGTTGAGGCTTATTATCGGGTGGCTGAGGACCGTTTAGTTCAGGTGTACACTCCAGTACAAAATCGAAGTTCCCCGTCAGCCCTGTCCCGTCTATCACTGGGCGGTCCAGATTGGCTACTGCTGATCCACTCAGAGCATCAGCCATGAAGCTCAGGCTCACATCTCGTGCCCCCAGTCGAATCCGGCCCGGATCACTGGGGGGAAGAATGACAATTCCATGGCAAGCAACTGGGAAGCCTCCTGAAACGACTTTCGGTGACTCAGCCGTTGGCGTCGTTTTTGAGCACGGTGGATCAGACGAATGCGGCAAGAGACGTGGCCCAGTCGTTCCTGGTTTTGCAAGGAAGAACGCGAGCACCGGGACTTCACGGTCTTCCTTGTGGATCGCCAGTTTGAATCGATCTTCCAAGAGCGATCGCATCATCAAGCGTAATTGATCCTCGCTCGGCATGCCTTCTACGGTCGCCGTGATATTGAATCTTTCTGAGATAACCCAATCCGGTACATGGCCCGCTAAGTATGCCGTTTGGCTGTGCGTCAAATTGTAGGCAAACTCAATGTACTGAATCAGCAGCACGCGCGTTGACCTGAAAGTTCCTCCGCGAGGCACGTAGACGCGACCGGGCCCAATTGGAAAGTCTGATATCGGCCGCCCGGTGGACTTGTCGGGCCTGACTGAGGCAACTTCAAATGCCGTGTGAGGTTCCGCGGATTGACGATCCACGGTTTGTGCTGCCATGCCGCAGACTAGGGTCATGAAAACGAATACCGCTACAGCGAATCCTGCCTGCGGGGCTCTAAAGCCAGAACGACCGACGCTCGGTGAATTCTGCAGGATGTGCCACCCCGTGGCAGCGGGGTCTTTCGGGACAGTGTGTAGTTTCCTTACGCGATCCCGCCACCCCATTCTCGCGGATTCAAGAAGTGTGCAGCTATAACAAAGATTCATGGTGATGACCTTGTCTCTCCGTCATTCTTGACGGAATGGCCGAGATACGTGCGTTTCTGAATGAGTCGCGCCAGTTAGAGAAGATTGGATCATCGTATGCGCGGATATAGATACCAGGCCGAGCTCTTAGCTCTTCTACTTGTGGGATAAAGCACCGCTCATCTGCATGTTGGGTGCGTGGCCACGCACTCCTGAAGGGAGCTGACATGCCTAAGGGACAAGAACGATGGGGGCTCGCCAGAACGTAGCCTTCAGAGTTGTCGGGTCAAGCACGGTCACCTGAAAGTCGTACTCCGCAGGCGGCAGACCCGCGAGAGGGATGTCGAAGCTGAGAGGCATCGTTCCTAGGCGGCTTGCAGCATCGGGTGTGACTGCAGTGGGCGTCGTCTCGAACACCTTTGCACCGACGCGATACAGGGTGACGAATGCAAACAGCGGCACTGCACCTGTAGGCGGGGGCTTATACGCCTGCAGGTACACATACATCGCGCGGTTCGAGCTAAAAACCCGCGTCACACTGGGCACAAGCTTTTTGCCGTCCTGCACGAGCGGGTTTACGGCCGCTTCCTTCGTTCGGTCCTTGCTCTTGGATGCGTCGTAGATCGCGTCCTTCAGATCGACGCGCTGGCTGCTGAGCACGACCGAGCTGATAGGTACATGCTTTTCCTCCTTGTTCAGATTGGGGATGACGAAGACGGTCTGGTACGTGCCGATCCGTCCGGTCTCGTCGTCGCGCGCCAGGAACTTGAAGCTGTACTTGCCGGGCAGTAGGGTAAAGCCGGTGTCGTACTCGATCGGGCGATGCGCCAACTCGGCGGCGGTCGCATCACTCAGCTTGATGTTCACGTTGTCTCGAACATTGGTGACGGTCGTGCCACCGACAAGGTCTTTGATCTCGCCGACGAAGTCGATCAGCGTGTGCTCGGCACCGCCGCGCTTTGCGAGCGCGAGCTCGCGTCCGGGGATCTTAACGACGATCGGGATGAAGTACTCGGCGCGGTTGAGCTGGAAGTAGTCGATCTCCATCACGATCGAGAGCTCGGTGATGGGGTTCTCGAGCATGAGCGCATCCTCGAGCTGCCGCTCCTTATCGACCGAGGTGAAGCGGCTGAACAGCTTGTCCGCGTAGTAGCCCTGCCTGTACGCCAGTGTTGCCGCGGGCTGCTCCGCCAACGACACCTTCACCTTGCGGAACCGGCCGTTCTGCGCGGTGTTGGTCGTGTAGTAGCCGAGGATGTAGTAGTCCGAGATCGCCTGCTGCGCCTGCACGATACCGCGCGTGAGGTCGTTGGTGTCGAAGAGCGCCTTACCCCCGGTGTCGCCTGCCAGCGCAAAGAGCGTGTCCTGCGACTGCTGGAAGTTGTTCGTCGTGGCTTGGGCGGATGCGCCGGTATACATGTTGGCGTTGCCCGGCGAGCCCTGTGAGGCATCGCCAAGCGGCGCCTCAGCCACGAGACCGCGCGCGTCAACCGGCCAGAACGAGACGCCGGCCTTGATCGCCGCATCCACCGTTGCGTGAAGTTGCGCCTGGTTGTTGATACCGTTCAGGCGCAGGCCGCTCGCAAAGTAGATGAGTGACTTTTTCTCATTGAGCTGTCCGAGCATCCGCGCCGCGGTCTGCAACGCGGAGAGCTGGCGGTCGGTGTTGAAGACGTTGAACTCACTATCGTCCTGGCCGAATGCGGCGCCGGTATCCGCGCTGCTGGCGTCGTCGATCGTCTCCGCCGAGCCTTGTCCTTCGCCAACGATAAGGGTCTGCAGGATACTGAGCAGCTTATTGCGATCGGCGGTGAAGTCCTGCAGCACGTCGACCGAGCCGCCGCTATAGCGAAGGATCGAGACCAGGTCGACGGAGGTCATCTGCGTGCGCAGGAAATGCTCGGCCGCCGTGAGCGCGCGAAGCTGGTCCGCGGGTCGCATCGCCGACATGTCGAAGTAGAGGGCAAGCAGACGGCGGTTCTTATAACGCTCGCTGCCGAGAACCTCCGGTGCGACCTGGCTGCGTGTAAGGCGCTTGTACAGCTTCAGCTCTTCGCTTCCGGGCGACGCGACAGGCAACGGTGCTGCACCCGCCGAGAGATCCTGGTGCTCGCAGAAGCGGATCGTCTGCGGAACACCGTCTTCGGTCAGCGCGAAGTCTTTCGCCGTGAGCCCCTCAATGAAATGCCCCTGCTTGTCCTTGACCACCACCGTCTCGACGACCAGCTGCGCCTTGACCGAGAGCGTGTACGTGTCCGAGGCTCCCGCCTGCTTGTTTTGACCGACCTGTTGCGCCGCCGCTGAAGCGGCTGCGGTGACGAGGAGGAGAATGGCTTGGCAGACTCGCATCGTTAGAACCTCAGGCGCAGCGTCGTTTCAAGGCTGCGCATCGGGTTGGCGGCGACGGGAACGCCAAACTGAATGCTGTTTACTGTTGGATACCAGCTGGTGAAGACGACGTGATTGAGCAGGTTGGTCGCGTCCACGCGTGCGTCGAGATAAAAGCGCCCGCTGGGCCGGAAGGTACGAGCGAGCGAGCTGTTAAGGCTGAACTGGCTTGGACCGTTGATCGAGTTCCGGCCTGCCGTTCCCCAATTCCCGGGTGATGGTGCTGCAAACGCCGCAGAGTTGAGGTAGTAGCCCGGCCTGGCTATGTAGACATCGGCACCGGTCAGGTTCGGGCGGATGGTACCGGTGAAGCCCGCGCCCGGAACCGCAGCAAGATATATCGGCGTCTCGGGCAATCCAGTACCGGCGACAATCTGCGCGGACACAGTCCACTCCTTAAGCAGCTTGCCGCGCTTGCCGCTCATTAAGGCACCACCACCCAAGCCTTCGCCGCTCGTATACTGCGCCTGCAGATTGAGAAGGTGCCGCTGATCGAAGCTCGAACGCGACCGCTCGGCACGCAGATCACGCCAGTTCTGGGCGATCGTTGGCGTCGTTGGAGCCGAAGTGTGGGTCTGCGCGCTTGTCGTCATTGTTGTCGCCTGCGGCGGCGAGCTTTGGCTTTGTGACGTGCTGGCGACGTGATCTCCGCCGCCGAGAACGGCATCGTTGTCGATCGACTTCGAGTACGTGTAGAGCAGCGATGCAGTGAAGCCGCTGCGCAGTCTTCGGCGCAGCTGAAGCTGGCCCGACTCGCGCGTGGAGTCGCCGCCGGAGGTCTGGTAGACGAACCCTGACGGACACGAAGGACAGGGATTGATAGCGCCGATCGGATACGTGTTCGGCAGAAACTGCTGCACGCCGCGTGTGCCCTTGACGCCGAGGTACGTTGCTGTGAGCTGCAGTGCGCCCGGCAGATCGCGCTGCACTGCCAGTTGCCACGTCTGCGCGTATCCCACGCGGAAGTTCGGGTCTACCGCAAACGTGTTCGCGGTGATCGCGGAGCAGGGAGTGAAGCCGTCTGCAAGCGTCAACGGGCAGGCGGCGCTGTTCTGCACACTCAGGCTCTTTGAGAGCGGAGCCTGCTGCGCGAGCGCAAGCGCGGGCGTCTGGTACACGGAGGTGTCGTGATAGATGCCGTATCCCGCGCGAACGACTATCGTTGATGCCGGGATTGGCCGCCACGAGACGCCGACGCGGGGCTCGAAGCCGAGCCGGTCCGGACGAAGCAGCGAGCTGGGATAGCGGGTGCCGGTCAACGGCCCAACCGGCGAGTTCGCCAGCACAGGCGCAACCGCGGAGAAGCCCGGCGCCACATCGAGGTTGACGAGACGCCCATGAAGCTCCGTGATCGGTGCGCCGTACTCCCAGCGAACGCCCGCGTTGATCGTCAGTGTGGGAAGAACACGCCAGTCATCGGTCGCATACGCGTCGTACACGGGCTGCCGCAGATACTTATCTGCATTGCCGAACGCGATCGAGCTCGTGTCCGGCACACCGAGAAGAAAGTCCGCTAGATCGGACCCAGCGCCAGAGCTGCTGTTCGCTGCGCCATGCGTAGCCGCGCCCGTAAAGGTGAAGGTGCCGCGAGGGTCCTGCTGAAAGAGATCGTTGAACTGCTGCTTGCGAAGATCGCCGCCGATGGTCATGTTGTGCTTCCCGCGATAGATAGCCACTGACGGGGAGAACGCGTCCGTGCGGCTGCGATTGAATGCGCTCTGCGCATCCGTCAGCGGAGAGATGCCGCCTGAAAAGTACAGCGCAGATGGACCCCAGTAGGCCGGCTCCTGATTGTTCCCGCGGATGCCCGCATCACCTGAGACGTTGCGGCGGTTCTGGAAGTACGGCGTGGTGTGCGTGCGGAAGCGGCTGAAGCGATATCCCGCATACAGGAACAGGTGCTGGCTGAAGCGGTGCGACCAGTTGATATTGGTATTGATGCCGAGCGTGTCCGTCTTGTCGATGAAGCCGAAGAGGTCCGTGCTGCTCGCTCGCACGCTCGTAAAGTTGAACGCACCATACAGCTGGTCCTTCCGGCCGATCGTCTTATCCAGCCGCGAGAGAAGCGCGTCCTGATGGCTGGTGTTCAACACCGGCACCTGGTAGTTGTAGCGACTAGGGCCCGCGAGGTTCGGAAGAGGATAAAGCTGCAGCAGTGCTCTCGCTTGCGGGCTTACAGGAACGAGATTTCCCGCAAAAGGCTGGGAGGTTGCAGGATCGAGGATGGTCACAGGCCGGCCAAGTGAATCGAGGGTCCCCGAGAGATCACCCGCCCGCTCCGCCGCTGTTGGAACCAGCCCTGCTTCTGTTGCAGCGACGCGGTCCCGCGTCCACTCATACACGACGAAGAACTTCGGTCCGCGCGGGAGCAGATGAGGAATCTTGATGGGGCCGCCAAAAGTCAGCACGCCAGTAAAGCGGTTATAGGAGGGCTTCGGGGTGTTCAGTCCGCTCAGCGAATACGGACGCGCGTCGAGCGCTGAGTTGTCAAAAGTGGCGGCCAGTCCGCCGTTGTAGAGCCCCTTGCCTCCGGAGCGGCTGTTGCCGAACGCCTGGTCGATCGAATACTTTGACGTCGCCGCATTGTTGGAGCTGCCGTTCACAAGCAAGCCGTCGGAGGATCGTTCATCCTCTTGCGGCGGCTTCGGAATATCGGCAGGCGCCGTGGCACTGGCGGGCTCTGCTGATCTCGGTGTGTTCGCGGCTGCGGAAGCAGTGGGTGCGGGCATAAGAACGCTCGGAGCTGCGGGATGCTTCGACTGCGCAATAAGTTGATCGACTGGGAGGATCTTCAGTTCCCACCTTCCTGCGGGTGTCTGCGGAGCGATGGTGACCTCGGATTTGACAGTCGAGAAGCACTGCATTTGGACCTCGACGCTCCACTCTCCGTCGGCGAGGTCGGCGAAGCTGTAGAGACCGCCCGCATCGGAGACGGTGGTGAACTTCTGCGCACCTCGCGTCGCAATGATGGACGCACCCGGGACTGGGAAGCCGCCAGAGAGAACCTGGCCGTGGTACTCGGATGCCTGAGCGGTGAAGGTGAGCAGGCAGAAGATCACGCTGCCAAGAGCGAACTTGCGCACTCCCCTTTGCCCCCATGTCGCGTTCAGCATGGGCGTTAGTTCTCCGACGGCAACTCGGCGTGCTCCACGACGAGAACTTCAACCGGGCCTTTGGAGGAGCGGAGCTTGAGGCCGAGTTGCTCCTCGAGTGCGGTAAAGATCGAAGCGGTGGAGGTCTCGGCGGAGGCATCCGGACCGGACTCGGCGGTCCACTTGAGCTCGAAGTCGAATTTGCCCGCCAGGCCCGTGCTGTCGAGAACGGTCCGGTGTAGCTCGCTAGAGAGGAAATTGGCCAGTCCCACCATGGGCACCGAATGTGCGGTAAAGACACCGTCGCCGCCGCTCCAGCCTTCGCCGGAGGAGTCGGAGGATGATGTCGGCTTCAACTTGGGACCGCCCTTGGCGGGGCCCATCTCATAGACGGGAAGCGTTCTCGTCTCTGTATGGGCTTTGAACTGGAAGCGATCCGCAAGCACCGGCTTCATGAGTGACTGCCTCTGCTTCGGGGTGAGCTTGTCCAACCCGCGGACATCCGCATCCAAGATCTTCGCTTCTAAATCGAAGCGTGCGGAGTTTGCCCAGCTGGGAACGTCGTAGATGTAGTCCTCCTTGATCCCGTAAGCCTGCGATAGCAGGTTCTTGAGCGTGACGTTAGTGGCCGAGTACTTGTTCGAGCTCCAGTTAAAGCCCGAATTGCCGCTGTCCGACTTGTTCACCTTTATAGAGGCAACATCGTAGGCGAGGGGCTTTGTCTCTGCAGTCCCACTTTGCCCGGCGGCTGTCTGAGCGACAGCCGAAGAAGCGGCCATGGTCACGGAAGCCAGCGTAAGTGCGCAGATGTGCTTGCTGATGTGCAGATAGCTTAGGAACTGCCGGGCCGTCATTCGGTTCCTTCTTCTAGAGATACACGTGGGACGAAGTGTTTCGGTAGAGGTCATCGTGGCTCGCATCACGAAACATCCCCGAGGACCAGCTGCGACCGACGTTCGAATGCTGGAGTGCAGGTTTAGTTCTCGGAAGGCTTCTCGACGTGGTCGATGACGAGTACCTCAGCGGGAGCCTTGGTTGCATCGAGCTTGAGACCGATCTGCTCCTGAATCCTTCCTGGATGCGGAAGCCATCGCCGAAGCGGTCGACCGGCAGAACATGCGCTTCGTTCCGATCAAGACCGACGACCAGCTTGACCTTCAGGCACTGCATCGCGTCCGAGACCGGCTGATTGCCCGGCGAACGTCCGTCATCAACCAGTTGCGGGCGTTTCTGCTTGAGCGCGGCATGACCTTTGCCAAGATGCCTACCAAGCTCAAGATCGCGATGCCCGAGATCCTCGAAAACGCCGATTCGAACCTGACCCCACGCATGCGCAACCTCGTGGGTCTCCTCTGGGGTGAGTGGAAGGAACTCGAGCAACAGATCACGGCGATGAACACAGAAGTCGAGCAGATCGCCTCCTCGGATCCAGCGTGTCAGAGGTTGCGGCAGATTCCGGGCATTGGCCCCTTGATCGCCACCGCCGTCGTCGCCTCGATCAGCAACGGTGCCGCTTTCCGAAAAGCGGCGAGATTTCGCATCCTGGCTCGGTCTCGTGCCGCGCGGCAGCACTCTACCGGAGGCAAGGCCAGGCTGCTTGGGATCAGTAAACGAGGTAATCCCTACCTTCGGAAGATCTTGATTCATGGGCCAGAGCTGCTGTCGTGCGCGTGAAGCGAGAACGATCACCCTTCGGTTCATGGCTGGATGCTCTCCAGACAAGAGCACCCCTCAACGTCGTCGTAACCGCCACAGCGAATAAGCTGGCGCGCATCGTTTGGGCGGTACTGTCGAGCGGCGAGGAATTCAGGCCTGGAGGTCGCCTGCTCGCCTCCTAAGAACTTTCGCAGCTGGAAGCACATCACGCCCAAAACTCAACCACTCTTCCACGAGGTCTGCATCGGACAGCAAAGACGAAAGAACAGTTACAACGGCGTGCTTCAAACCTGATCACTGAAATGGCCCTTCAAGGCCGTACCGTTTATGAGGCAAGCACGCGGCGCAGCTCATCATGGCTAGGAGAATTTACCTCTCCATCAAAAGCCGAATACATTTGCGCAGACCTGTCTCTTGTCCAACGCTTTCCCTTGCAGTCGCGCGGCGGACCATACATTCAGTGAGTACAAGCCACAGCTTCCGGAATACGGTTGCCGGAAATTTTGCTGGAGCCGCTAACGCCGCACCATGTTGTTCAATTAGGGGTAGGCGACTTAGAGACTTGGTCGACTACTACGGCTTCGATTGTCACCTTACGCGACTCCAACTTCAGGCCGAGCCTTTCTACAGCGTCGAAGATGGTGTTGCCGGGTTCGTCGCCGTTGCTTGAGACCTCGATAGTCACCGAGTATTTGCCGGTCAGCCCTGTTGCGTCGACCACTGGGGCTTCGGCGTAGCGAACCAAACGCGCCGCCAGTTCCTCGGTCGTGACCGAGGGCCAGCTTTCGAAGCGCATTAAGCCGGGATTTCCGCTGCGTTCGCGGCGTTCTCTGATGCTCTTCATCGTTGCCTCTAGATTTTTAGTCCCTTGCGCCTCACTGTCTTCCTTGGTGAGCGGCTGTGCGGGCGAGGGAGAAGGCGGCACAGCCGGGGTGAGTCTGGGGCCTTCCCTGGCCACGATCAGTGCGAAGCCTCTGCCGGTCTTCGGCGTGCGGTGCGCCTTGAGGCCGAAACGTTCTTCGAGCAGTGATTGCAGCATGCCGTTCAACGCCGCCTTCGGCGTACCGACGGGTACCAAGGCTTCGATATCGAAGCCTTGGCCGGAGATCCAGTCTGGTCCTAAGATTTGCGTCGGAGGCACGCTGTAAGCTGCGGCGATAAGGTCGAGGAGGGCCCAGTCTTTCAGGAGGATGCGGTCCGGGCTAGCCATCGGAATCTCACCCGGGTGACGGTGATTGCGGTAGGCCTCGCGCAGCAGTTGCGAGAGCCGATCATTGCCCGTCGCGTCCTTTGCCACTGGCCTAATCGAGGCGACATCGAACTGCAGCGCGTCGGCTGGGCACTGCGCCCACGAGCTTATGCAAACGAATAGTATCGCCACCCTGATCAGGTATCGCATCCACTTAAGTCTATGACTTACCGCAGCAGGCGGCGATATGGGAACTGTGCCGCCATGCGTTCCCCGCGACAACTTCGGTTGTCAACGGTAAGTGCGGGAGGGGCTAATCTAGGGATCTAATAGTGCCACAGCCTGTTGCACAATCGACTCTCGTCCCTCCGAAAAGGCAATGCCAAGCCCGTATCCATCCCGATTGGCTACCTGGAGCTGCTCGACGAGATCGTCAGCCGTATCGCTCGCTCCAGACCCGGGCGGCGCTCGCGGTCTCCCGGGAACTGGTTCTGCTTTACTGGTCGATCGGAGCCGAGATCCTCTCTGCGGCAGAGATTGGAGGGTTGGGGTGCCAAGATCATCGACCGGCTCGGGCGCGACCTCCAGGCCCGGTTCCCCGGAATGGAGGGTTTCAGCCCCCGCAATCTGAAGTACATGCGGTCTCTGGCGGAGGTCTGGCCTGACCCCCAAATAGTGCCACAGCGTGTGGCACTATTGCCTTGGGGGGCACATCCGTCTGCTGCTTGACCGAGTGAAAGACTCGGCAGCGAGAGATTGGTACCTGGGTGCCTCAATCGAATACGGGTGGAGTCGGGACACCCTGGCCCACATGATCAGCGGCGGCCTCCACAAGAGGGAAGGCAAGGCGTTGACCAACTTCAAGCAGGTCCTGCCGCCGCCCAACTCCGACATGGCGCAGCAGGTCCTGCGGGACCCCTACAACTTCGACTTCTTCACCTTGACGCATCCGGTCGAGGAACGAAAGCTCCAGCGCGGTTTGCTGGTACACATGCGCGATCTTCTGCTTGAGCTCGGCCGGGGATTTGCCTTCGTGGGCAGCCAGGTACCGCTTCCCGTTGGAGACGAAACCTTCTACCTTGACCTGCTCTTCTACCATGTCCGGCTCCACTGCTACTTCGTCATTGAACTCAAGGTGGGCAAGTTCAAACCTGAATACGCGGGCAAGCTGAACTTCTATCTATCGGCAGTCGACGGCATTCTGCGGACAGAGAGGGACGAGCCCACCATTGGTCTGCTGCTCTGTGAGAGTCATGAGGGCCCCGTCGTCGAGTATGCCTTCAAGGACATCCAGAAGCCGATCGGCGTCTCTACATACCGGGTTACGCGAGAGCTCCCCGCACCGGTCAGGGATGAGCTGCCCACCGTCGAGGACCTCGAGATTGTCGTTACGAAGCTCAAAGACGAGATGGAACAGCTTCGCCGGAAGCGGGAAGGGAAGAAGTGATAGAGAGCCTCGCTCTGTTGCTTCCTCTGACTTCACTTTCCGCGCCGAACAGGTTCCCCAATTCGGCCACGGTGATGAACGGTGTTGTCTCCGTTCCTCAGATGACTAAGCTATCTTGAGTCTGAACAGGAGATTGAATCTCTGTGAACGACAGCTTGGGAATGTAGTGAGTCTCGATGCCAGAGCCAGCACTTAGACGCCGTATTTGTTCCTATGACCTGGCGGAGGTGCCTGGCGATGCCTACGTCGTCATTGACAACGTCGGAGAGATGTACTTCTGCAACGCACGGTGCCTCTCGATTTGGGCGGTGGATTTTGCGACCAAGGCCAACCGGCCACAAGAGCAAAAGTGCATCATTCTGGACCTCACCACTCCGACCGGGATGCGACAACGGTTCCAACATGTCAACGAGCTTGCACACTGGGCGCTGGCCAACGCTCTCAAGAGTGGATGAGGCCGGGTTTGGCCTCATCCACCCTGAGCTCGCGACTACACCTCGCCGGCTCCGTCCGAGGGATCATCTGCGGCCTCGATCTTTGAGAGCCGCTTCATGCTGGTGGCATGGATCTCAGCGATTCGGTGTTTGAAGGTAGTACCCTCGACGTCTTCGGTGACCTCGCGATACTTCAGGGTGCCTTCAAGGGTAATGAGCTGCCCTTTCTGGAGAGTTCTGGCGAACTTCGAGAGATTGCTCCAGGCGTAGACGCGATGCCATTCGGTGCGGGTCTCGTACTCGCCCTTGTCGTTCTTCCAGCTCTCCTGGGTGGCGAGGTTGAGGACGACGTACTCGCGGTTGTT
>JAABUY010005894.1_pt1 | contig 12147 bp, 16 predicted proteins | sample 5560271 | NCBI WGS metagenome assembly JAABUY01 (sample SAMN10711886, study PRJNA513374) | rock metagenome | isolation source: Antarctica rocks | place: Antarctica: Victoria Land, University Valley
GCGTCACCGAACCCACCAAGATCTTCCTGAACCATGAAACCGACCTCTCGCCAACGCTCAAGGCGACAGAATTACAGCTAAAAACCGAGAGAAAGTCGTTCCGCACTTATGCGAACCCCGTAGCCTACAAGGAGGCTCGGTCGCAAGGGTGCGAGCTGGACAACGCCCAGCAATGGCAGACGCTCATCGAGGGTGCTGCTGCAAGCCGGTTTGGGGTCGGCCGGCACCTTGAACGTTATCGGGCACAGTATCCCGCAGCGAGCCCCGAATGATCGCCAAGCGCATCTTTTCACCCAAAGGCGGCAGCGGCTTTCAACGCCTGGGCGCCTACGTGCTGAACGTACGGGACAAGGATAAGGGTGCCGACCCGGCCAGCTGGCAACGGCTCGGCGCCTACATCTTGGACGCGGACCACAGCGGCGAGAAGGTGGCCTGGGCGCGAGTGTCCAACTGCGCTTCGACCGATGCCGGATGGGCGGTGAAGGAGATCATCTCCACGCAGGCCCGGAACACCCGGAGCCGACGCGACAAGTCCTACCACCTGGTTGTCAGCTTCCCCAAGGGCGAGCGGCCGACGCGCGAACAGGTGGAGGACATCGAGGACCGGCTTTGCGACGCGATCGGCCTGGCCCAGCACCAGCGCGTGTCCGCGGTGCATCAGAACACGGACAACTGGCACCTCCACATCGCGATCAGCACGGTGGATCCGGCGACGTTCCGCAACGTGGCGCCATTCCGCGATCACTTCCGGCTACAGGAGATGTGCGCCGAACTCGAGATCAAGCATGGCCTGACCGTGGACAACCACACGACGCAGCGCGACGCAGCGCAGGACCGTCGGAACGGTCGCGCCGCCGATGCCGCGACCCGCGAAGGCGTGCCGTCGTTTCTGGCCTGGGTACGTAAGGAAGCCGCCCCGGCGCTGCTGGCGGCACGCGACGCCGGACAGGGATGGCGGGGGCTGCACCAAGCCGCAGAGGCCCATGGCCTTGTCGTGAAGCTTCGCGGCGCTGGCCTGGTGATCGGCCACGCCAAGGACGGGCGGCTGCACATCAAAGCAAGTGACGTGGACCGCCGCCTATCTTTGAAGTCGCTGACCGACACGCTAGGCGCATTCGAGCCGGCGGGGCTGACGGCCGGCGCCCAGCAGGCCAGGGCATCCTACACACGCGGCGTGCTCTACGAGGCCTACAAGCTGGAGCGTGAGGCGGCAACACAGGCCAAGGCGGCGGCAACGCTTGTGCTCCGTGAGCAGCACCGGGCCTATGCAGCCGCGCTGACGACCTACTATCGCACGCGGATGAAAGCCGAGCAGGCGACTGGACTTCGCGGTCATCTCCGGCGCGACAGCTTCCAGCACATCGCCGACAAGCGCCGGCAAGATCATGCAACGCGCGTTGCACGCGAGGCGGCGGAACGGCGCCAACTTCGAGAAGCGCACCGTGTTCCGCAATGGCAGGCTTGGCTCCAGGCAGAGGCGGGGAGCGGCAACGTCGAGGCCGCGGCCGCTCTACGCGTTCGCCAGCGTCAGGCAACTCGACCGAGTCCCCAGCCATCGCACACAGCGGAAAGGACAGGGCCGCTCACGGGCGAGCGGAGTAGAGGCCGAGATCTTGAGCGATAAGGCTATACTCAATTAAGAATTGGCCGTGAGACACACTCGTTTCGGTTCCAAGCAGCAAATTGGGCTGCTACCTCGCAAGTCTGAGCCCGGTTCATGATACCGCTACCGGACCATGATCTCAGCTGAGGCTTTAACAGGCTGATTTGCTTGGCTAAGCGGGTTGATTTTCTCGATAGGTTCTAGCATTACAGTTGCGGATTACGTTTCAGATGTGAGCGTTGAGCGGCGGCTTGATGTGCCCGGCGCCAAAGTGACCAAGCGATGACGTAAGCCGAGTGGATACGTCGTTGTGCGAGGCGGGTGGCGACGCGGCGGATTTCCTGGATTGACCAGCGGATAAGGCTTGGCGCGTGTGAGTCAGGCGGCGCGGTGTTTTGAAAAGGGCGGGCCGGTTCGCGTGGTGGCGGATGATCGCCATCATGGCGAACGCCAGCATGACCAGCGAGACATGGCGGTGCCAGCCATGCCAAGACCGGCTCTCGTTGTGATCAAGGCCGAGCTCGTCCTTGGCGGTCTCGAAGCTGTCCTCGATGGTCCAGCGATGGCCTTCGACGGCGACCAGCGTGTCAATGCCCGTGCCCGTTGGGCACCAAGTGGCGAAGAACGCGCACGCGCCATCGGCGATGCTGCGCCGGACCAGCAGGCCGCGTGTCCACTGGCCATGGCTGCCGGCATAGCCCTGGGCCTGGGCGTCGAGGTCAGCGAGTTCCACATATGCCCAGTCGTAAACGCGCGGCCCCTTGGTGCCGGCGCCGGCTGAAAGCCGCCGCCAAGCGGCCGGATCGAGTGTGGCCGCGACATCTTCGGTCGTGCCGGCGACGTCAGGGCGCGTCCCCGACGACCAGACCTCCTGGGTCCTGGGCATGCCGAGCACGTAGCCTTTGCCCGCGTGGCGCAGCACCATCTCGAACTCGCTCACCCCATAGACCGTGTCAGCCGCGACCCAAGCGAACGGCACTCCGCTCACCATGGCGCGCTCGACCATGCGCCGGGCCAGGCGCGGCTTCGTAGCAAAGCTGACATCGGCTGGCACATGCGCTGCGGCCAGGCGGGCCGGGTTGTCCGTCCAGGCCTTCGGCAGGTAGAGCGCCCGGTCGACAAAGGCATGGCCGTGCCGGGACACATAGGCCGCAAACACCCCAATCTGGCAGTTGGTGATCTTGCCGGCCGAGCCTGTGTATTGCCGCCCCACCCCGCAGGACGACTTGCCCTGCTTGAGAAACCCGGTCTCGTCGATCACCAGCACCGCATCTGGGTCAGCCAGCGTCTCCAGCGCGTAGTCGCGCACCACGTCGCGCAGCGCATCCGCATCCCACCGCCCACGCCCCAAAATCGCCTGCTGACGCCATGGCCCGGGATCGCCCGCCGCCTCGGCCCGCATCCACCCGGTTTTGCGACGCTCCGGCCCGAGTAAGCCATCCAAAAACAGACCCGCCGACGCCGCCACGCGCTCTTGCGTGAACAAGGGACGGATACGGGCTTTGGCGTCGCGCAACGACGATGCCCAAAGCTCCAGCATTATCTCCATCGAGGCACTCGCCATCCCTACACTCCCAGCTATACGGGAGTGCAGCACCACCAGCCGCGCTTTGCAACTGTAATGCTAGGGCCTGTTAGGGTCTGAACTTTTGGCGTGTTCCTGCATCATCCGGCTTTTCGAGAGATGGTTGGATGCTGACAGACGAGCAATGGGCAGTGCTGGAACCCTTGATCGAGGCGGTCCGTCCGCTGGCGAAAGTGCCACTTCGGCATATGCGGCGCACGATCAGCGCGATCCTGTGGCGGCATGACAACGGCGCCAAGTGGCGCGCGGTGCCGGCTGAACTTGGGCCGTGGTGGATGGCAGCCCAAACCTTCATCCGTTGGTCGCGGCTCGGGGTCTGGGAACGGATGTTGACGCTGGTCCAGGAGCAGGGCGTGCAGCTTGGGATGACCTTTCTCGACGGCACCAGCATCCGGGCGTAACACAAGGCGGCCGGGGCGGCCAAAAGGCGACACTTCAGCGCAACGAGACCATCGTGAGGCGCTTGGCCGATCTCGTGGCGGCTATGGAACCAAAGCTTGCGTGATCACCGACGCCATCGGCCGCGCCGTAGCCTTCATCCTGGCACCGGGCCAGGCACACGAACTGCCGCACGCCGTGGCGCTGCTCGACCAATTGCCGGGCGTGCCCGGCTGGGTCGTCGCTGATCGTGGCTACAGCAGCCACGCCTTTCGCGAGCACGTCTGGGACGTTGGCGCACGGCCTGTGATCCCGCCCAAGCAGAATGAGGCGCCGGTGGCCTGTCCGGACTGGATCTACACCCATCGTAACCAGGTCGAGCGGCTTTGGGCCAGGCTCAAGGAATGGCGCGCCATCGCCACACGCTACGAGAAAACCGCCAACTCCTTCATGGGCGTCCTCTGCCTCGCCGCAGCCATCGATTGGATCAAACCCTAACAGGCCCTATACCAAGGCCATCCATCGTCTCAAAAGGCCGAAACGCGCCTATCGGGACAGTATCCCGTCCGAGCTGCCCATGGTTGTCGCGTTGGCAAGCAAGAACGCCATGTAGTCCGTCTCGCCCATCGCTCCCGAGGCCAGCGCCAATACGGCCTGGGCTGCCTCCTCCTCGCTGGCGGTGAACGCGAAGCCGTTCAGTTCGAGAAACAGGATACCGACAACGAAGCCAGTGCGTTTGTTCCCGTCCACAAAGGGGTGGTTGCGCACGATGCCGGCCGTGTAGATGGCGGCAAGCTGGACGATGCCGGCGTCCTCGGCATAGGCGAAGTGCTGCTGCGGCCGCGCCAGTGCGGATTTCAGCAGGCCGTCGTCGCGCACTCCCGCTGCCCCGCCATGCAGGGCCAGCAACCGGTCGTGGAGGGTGAGCGCGTCCTGTTCGTCGATCCAGCCTGGCTCGGTCACTTGGCCAAGACGTGGAGGGTGTTGCGATAGCGGCTGATGATGTCCTCCGCCTTCGCCATCTTGGCCTCGAAGGTCGGATCATAGGGCACCAGCCGGTAGCCGCCGTCTGGCGCTTCGACCAGATAAAGCGGTTCGCCATCCCTGGTGTTCAGGCGCGTGATGACCTCCTTGGGCAGCACCACGCCGAGAGAGTTGCCGAATTTGCGGACTTTGAGCTCGACCATGGTTATCTCCGTGCGTTAGAACAGATGTAATAACATCGCTCAGATGCAAGGCCCCTGGTGCGTCGAACAATCCACGGAGATGTCGGCCTGCCGTGTCGCCGATTCCGAACACGACCGCCTTTGTCGTCCACGCATGTCAACTCAAGCAGCTCCTTCAACAACACCAAGATCGATACCTTGATGCCCCAATTCTGTGTGACAAATTGAGACTGTTCGTGCTGACCGGCGCCGGCATCTCGGCCGAGAGCGGGTTGGGGACCTTCCGCGACAAAGGCGGTCTCTGGCGGCGGTTCGATCCCATGAAGCTCGCCAGGCCCGAGGCATTCGCTCGCGACCCGCAAACGGTCCACGCCTTCTACAACGCCCGTCGCCGGAACCTGCTTGAGGCCCACCCGAACGCAGCTCATGCGGCGCTGGCCCGGCTGGAGGTGGACTTGGCCGCACGGGGCGGAGACTTGGTCCTGGTCACTCAGAACATCGACGACCTGCACGAACGGGCCGGCTCCCGCAGGGTGCTGCACATGCATGGCGAGCTGCTGCAGGCGCGATGCATCGCGTGTCACGCCCTAACCGCCTGGCGGACCGATCTCGACGTCGTCGATAGCTGCCCGGCATGCGGCAATACCGTTCAGTTAGGGCTTTCAGGTGTCCGACGGTAGCCGACAAGCCCCATATGGCGTGCCGTCCGATGATCTGGAAACCGTCTAACTGAACGGTATTGCGGCATGCGGCGAACCTGGGCGGCTCCGGCCGCATGTGGTTTGGTTCGGGGAGATGCCTCTGCATATGGAGGCGATCGAGGCCGCCTTGGCCGGCTCTGACCTGTTCGTGGCCATCGGAACATCGGGCTCGGTCTATCCGGCCGCTGGCTTCGTGGCGGAGGCTCGAGCCCAGGGGATACGGACCTGCGAGTTGAACCTGGACCCGTCCGAAAACGCCCACCTGTTTGACGTCAGGCACTACGGATCGGCCACCACGATGGTGCCAGCCTGGGTGGACGAGATGCTGGCAAGCTGAATGCCGGACAATTCGGCACGCAGTGTGGAGCGGCGCAAGCTGCCCCGTCCTCGAATCCAACGCGCCTTCTTGCTCTGGTTCAGGACGGAGGGCGCCCGCTTCGTCATTCCGCTCCGGCTTGGCCGTCGCACAGATCGCGGCTGGGACCTTGCCCTGGACGACGGGACGACGTCAGCCCTGCACCCTCGGCTTCACGGTTATGGGATTTCAGTCGACGTGCATTGGGAGGCGATGTCTTGGGATTTGGTGCTGTGCCTCGATGCGGCGCCCTGGCGCACACCAGCCGGCTATGTCGACGGCATGACGTTGCCGGAATACCAACGGCCATACGAGACCCGCGAAGCGTTGTGGCGGGAAGAGGTGTTCGAACCGTTTCTCTCCTGGGTCAACGAGACGCTCGCTCCCGCGTGCTGTCTCGGGATCTGGCGGACAGAGGAGGGCGGGGCAACGTGGGCAAAACTGCTGGCGCCGGTTGACATGGCCCATCCCGACGTGGCTCGGGCCTACACGCTGCTGCCTATGACAGCGGAGCCATGGGACCGTTCCGGTGGCTCCTGAGGCAGCAAGGACTGTGCTGCCGCGAAGCGTGCCCGGATCACCACCAGCGCTGGGTGCTCGGGGTCCAGTTCCTGCGCCCAGTCGAGCAGGCAAGCTCGTCCCAACCGGCGGTCGGCGGCACGCAGGATGGCGGCCAGCTCCCACGGATCCGCGAACGGCTCCATCAACCGTTCGCGCGGCCGATCCAGATACGCGCGCATCAGGGCCGACGGCTCGCTCGGCTTCCGACCGTCCCAGCCGTAGCCGGCTTCCCAGTACTCGAGCGCCGGTCCGCGCGCCGAGCGCGGCGGTTGATCCGGAGCGGGCTTCAAGAATGGCCCGGGAAAGTCCCAGATTATGTGCCCCGTACGGCCGTGACCCAGCATGATCCAGTGGCGTGGCTCGTCGAAGGTGAATTCCTTGTACACTTTGACGAAGACGTTGCAGTGGATCGCAAGCGGCAAACCCGGCGCAAACAGGGCCTCAACCCGGCTTTTCAGCTTGCTCCACGGTTTCGGGGAGCGGCCATAGTTATGACGTGACATCAGGGTTCCTCCTGCCGCCCTTTGGGAAGGGTTCCTGCCCGGCTAGGCCAGGGCCATAGCTTTCAGCTTCGATAGTGCGGATCAGAGCGGAAGGCACAGCGCGTGGGATCGAGGTCAAAGGCACACAGCACCTTTCGCAGCACGTCTGGCGCCTGCAGCTTCCGGTCAGCATAGAGCGTGAAGCGGCTGACGGTGGTGTCGAACACGACACGCCCACGTGGGAAGAATTCGTATTCGTGCCACGCGATCAGGGTTGGCAGGCCTCGCCGGGCAAGGCCTCCGGCTCCGAGCCGGCGCCAGCCTTCCCATACCTCGTGGTGTCCGCGTGGGTGGGTGAGGAAATCGCCGTACGGCTCGGCCTTGACGAGGAATGTGCGATCGGTCACGAGCAGCAATGGCGCTGCCCCGTCTTGCACGCCCCAAACGATGCCCACGCTGGGCACGTTGAAAGCAGCTTGGTGATGCGATCCATCACATTCCGGCCGGACCTCTCGTGAGTTTCCAGGCATGTCACAGACCCCGCCTTGTGCCGTCGCTGGCCGTGGATGCCGGCGTGCCCGGCGGTAGCCCGGTCGATGGGGCCAATGCCGCGAGCGCGGGCCAACGCCGGGCGAGGTCTTGGATGGGACCGGTAGCGATCCCGGCCGCATGGGCCAGGGCGAGCAGGAGCTGTTCGGCATCCTCGCGCGCCCGGTGCCGTGTCGGTGCCTGTTCCAGCCAGCGCAACCCGCGCTCCCGCATCGCCGGGCTGAGCATGGCGGTGAGCCGGTGCCAGTCGCCAAGCACAAACAGCGGCGTGGTATCTGCCGCCTTGAACAGCGCGCCTGTCCAATGAACGTCATAGGCATCGCCGTCGCACCACGCGATGGTCGCGGTACCAAGCGCCTCGTTCAGGGCCGCGGCGACACGGCCCACCGACTGCCCGTTGGCGAGGAGGTCTCTGCCAAGAATGCCGTGCACCTTTGCCGATTTCGGGCTCCAGTGACCGTGCCGGCTCCATTCCCCCACGGGTTGGACGAGCGTCGACCAGCCAAAGATCGCTTCATCGGGACCGGGCCAGAGTGCCAGGCCGACCTCGATCGGGTATCCATCCTGATCGAGCGAACTCGCCTCGAAGTCGATGACGGTGAGCGGCCAAGGCAGCGCCGTCCGCCATGACAATGGCAGGGGCGTGCTCAGTCGAGCACCCAGCCCGCTGCAATCAGTTCGTTCACGCTTGCAAACGTGGTCTCCTGCTTCGTCCGCATATCCACGATCCTGAGCACGCCATGTTGCAAGTCATCGGCCGCGATGGCGCCGAAACCCGACACGGCGTGCTTGAAGCAGAGTTGGCCGTTACGCATGGCGAAGGCACCGCGCCCTTCGATCGCGTCCTGCGTCTGCGCTTTCAGGTCGTCTGACCAGTCATTGGATGAGGCTGAAGCCGTCATCGACCATCTCCGCTGCTGAATGTAACGTCTGCAAATCCCATGGCCATCGTATGCAGAACGATCGCTGCGGCGGTTGCGACATTGAGCGAGTTGGCCATGCCCTGCATGGGAATGACCACCGCGGCATCGGCAAGGTCGAGCAAGGCCTGGGAAACCCCGTCCCGCTCCGATCCGAGCACGAGGCAAACGGGGTAGCGAGGCACGAACCGGTCGAGGCTTATGGCGCCATGGGTCTGCTCGACAGCGACGACCTGGTAGCCGCCGGCACGGGCCGCGCGGACCACTTCGATGGCGGTGCCAGCTTGTTCCCAGGGCACCCACTTATGCGTGCCTTGGGCCGCCTGGACCAGCTTGCGCATCCCTCGTGTGGCATCCCGGCCGCAAACCACCAGCCGCTCGCACAGGAACGCATCGCACAGCCGGAACAGGGCGCCCACGTTGTAGCCCTGGCGCACTCCGTCGAGAACCACCTGGACTGGCAGGCGTGGCCGCGTCCGGAATGCGTGCCGGTCAGGCTTGTTGTGGCGCAGCTCGGCTGTCGTGAGCGCGCGGCCAGGGGGGCTGTTGTCCTGATCGTCAAGGTTTGCTGAAACTGAAAAGCTGGGTCGCAACGGAGGGCTCCTTCGAACGCGCTCCATCTAGCGCCCGCAAGGCGTCAGATGTGGTCGTGCTCAGCCCGGCCCGGCCGCGACGTCGGCAGCAAGCCGCATGAGCGCGCGGTGCACTTCGACCATGGCCAGCGTGTCACGCTGGCAATAGGCCAGCAGCGCCGCCCGTAGCTGACTGACGTGTCCAGGATGCGAGATGACGCCCGAGGCCAACTGCAGGAAGGCCGTGGAGGCGGCAGCGCCGTCGGCAACGCCGTCGAGATCGTCGTATCCGAACCCGGGCGACATCGCCGGGGCAACGGACTTGATCGAGTTGCTGAAGCCGAACTCGGGAAGGTAGACGGCGCCGCGCACGATCGGCAGCAGGTCCAAGAGCCGGGCGAGGATCGCCTCGATCGCCGGTCCGAGTTCGGGGAAGTGGCCGGCCAGGTCTTTCAGCCGGGTTTGCTCGTAGGCGGAGTAGACCAGGATCGGGCCGGTGAAGGCATCGAGGTCCGCGATGAGTGTCTCGGCAAACCGGCGTCGCGGGTCCTCATCGCTTGCGGCAAGGAACTCCCGATGGTGCAGGATGCCACTGCCGTCGATCGCGTGCAGCGACCACTGGAACGGGATGGTCTGGTAGGGCCGCGTGCCCGCGTAGAGCGGAATGGGCGGCATCATAGCCTCGAAATCGAGGTAACAGGCGGGCGGCGCAAAGCCACGCAGCAGGCGCGCCAGATCGGGCGCCACATAGGGCCGTCCGCTCGCTGTCGCGTCGCGGACGATGGTCTGCTTTGCTGTGAGCCGAAATCCGGCAGGGATGGCGGAAACGGCCTCGATCCCTAACGCCTTGAGTTCGGACGCTTGAGCGGCCGACAGGCGCGGGAGATGACGGACCCAGTCGACTGGCTTGTCTGCCGTGCATCGATCCCAGAACTCGCAGCCATGTGGGGTATGGCAGTGCCCGCTCGGCTCAATCGGCGGCTCGGCGTCCAATTGCAGGCACGCGTGCATCTCCAGCAACTGCGCGAGAATGCCACCGCTTCGACGCTCGATCGCATCACACACATCTACCCGGGCGAAGTACGCCGGCCAGTCTAACTCACCCGCGCCGCGCACGTAGGCATTGTCGACGTGCAGCACCTCGGCCGACCGGACGGGGACGCCGGCTTGGGCGAGCACGTGCGCCTGCAAGGCGACGTCATCCAGATGGTGATCCTTGACGCGGCTGCTGCTCTTGACCTCACGTAGCCCCCAGCCGTCGGGGCAGCGCTCAAGCACGTCCACCCGGATGCGGATATCATCGTGGACGAACGCCGCCTCGAAGATTGCCGGCACCGTGACATCGGCCATCAACGCCGCGGTGCGTGCGACGGCCTGAGCGTGCTGCCACCGTTCCTCGGCGACCAGCACACCGCCTGGGAACAAGCTGTGCGCATGGCGACCGATCTCCTGACCGGCTTGCCATAGACGAGCCGGAGGGCGGCTCCTCGTACTCCTGCGACTCATGCACCAGCAGCCATAGCCGGCGGGGACATTGCAGGCCGGCGATGTAGCGGGATTTGGTGAGATGCGCGCTGGCCATGACGATGTCCGGGTGATGAGCCGCATGTTGCGGGCGGATGATGCGGCCCACAACCGCCAAGCGCCCGCACCGGCTGCGCCACGTCCGGATTTGTCACACGCAAGGCGCTTCCTGATCCTCGCCGCCCTACGGCGTCCAGGCGCCTGCTTCCGAATACATCGGGCGGCAGGCATGACGGTCGCCGCGGGAACGGCGGCAAGGAACTGACATCGCAACTTGTGGAGACATCGATGGCCATCGGCAACGCGGTCCAACGCGGCAGCTTCGTGTACGTCTACGACGAGAAGGGGCGCCAGCTTTCAGCCCTGTCCACGGGCAGCGGACGAGAGGACGGGCTGAAGGGCTACACAGGCTCGACCGTGAGCATCCGGCGCGGCGCTTTCATCTACACCTACGACGAGAGGGGCCGCCAACTCTCGGCGACGTCCGCGCGCTGAGATGGCACCGCTGTAGATCGGCGTGGAAGATTGACCCCCTGAGAGGGTGATCGGCGTCCAAAACTGACCCCCCCTGATTTGTGGCAACACGCCACCCGGCGTTTTGGGTGGTGGGGGGAGATGCTTGTTGTGGAGACGATTGCTCGGATCAGGCGGGCGCATTTTGTTCAGGGCAAGACGATCAAGGCGATTTCCCGGGAGCTTGGGATCGCGCGCAACACCATTCGCCGGATCCTGCGCTCGGGTGAGACGAGCTCTGCCTACCAGCGTGACGTGCAGCCGCGGCCGAAACTGGGCCAGTGGACGGAGGAGCTTGATCGCCGCCTGACTGCCAATGATCGGCTGTCACGGCGGGAGCGACTGGGCCTGATCCGGATCTTCGAGGATCTTCGCGGCGCGGGGTATCAGGGCGGCTATGACGCGGTGCGCCGCTACGACCAGGCGCGCCGGCGCAAGCAGGGCAAGGGTTTGAGCGACGCCTTCGTGCCGCTCAGCTTTGCGCCGGGCGAGGCGTATCAGTTCGACTGGTCGTATGAGATCGTCGTGCTGCGCGGCGTCACCACGCCCATCAAGGTGGCGCAGGTCCGGCTGTGCCACAGCCGGATGCTGTTCGTGCGGGCCTACCCGCGCGAGACGCAGGAGATGGTGTTCGACGCGCACGACAAGGCATTTGCGTTCTTTCGTGGCACGTGCCAGCGCGGCATCTACGACAACATGCGCACGGCGGTGGACGCGGTGTTCGTCGGCCGTGAGCGGCTGTTCAACCGCCGTTTTCTGCAGATGTGCAGCCACTACCTGGTCGAGCCGACCGCGTGCACGCCGGCGTCGGGCTGGGAGAAGGGCCAGGTCGAGAACCAGGTCAACGTCGTGCGGGAGCGGTTCTTCAAGCCGCGTTTACGGTTCGAGGGCTTCACCGAGTTGAATGCCTGGCTGCTGGACCGCTGCGTCAGCTATGCCCGGGCACACCCGCATCCGGAACGCCGCGACAGCACGGTGTGGGCGATGTTCGAGGCGGAGCGGCCGAGCCTGGTGCCCTACGCCGGGCCGTTTGACGGCTTCCACGCCAAGACGGCGTCGGTGTCCAAGACCTGCCTCGTGCAGTTCGACAAGAACAAGTATTCGGTGATGGCGCAAGCGGTCGGCCGCCCGGTCGAAGTGCACGCTTACGCGGACCGGATCAGGGTGCGCCAGGATGGTCGGCTCATCGCCGACCATGAGCGGTGTTTCGGCCGCGATCAGACCCTCTACGACCCGTG
>JAABUY010005898.1_pt1 | contig 12140 bp, 18 predicted proteins | sample 5560271 | NCBI WGS metagenome assembly JAABUY01 (sample SAMN10711886, study PRJNA513374) | rock metagenome | isolation source: Antarctica rocks | place: Antarctica: Victoria Land, University Valley
ATTGCCAGACCTCTTAGCCAACATCAAACACACAAGTCCACAGAGTGTCGTGTGCAAACTAGCGAAAGAACACTGCAACACTAAAAAAGAGCAAGAACCCACAGAATTGCTATATCAACAAGCGCCGCACCAACTAGAATCAACAAAGACTTGGGCTTTTTTGCCACAATACAGTATCGCCGATACGCCAAGTACCAATCATTGGCAGCTTTTGTCGTTGTGAGGACAGGTAGCACAAGCACTGCACTGTAGGACAGCTCTTGCTCTATAGCAGCAAGTCCCAATTCTTGGCTGGCCTTGAGGAGAGTAGCTATGGTAGGTGCTACAACAATCGCATTGAAAGCAGCAGTGCTGACCGCTTCTTCAGCGCGCCTTGTGCATGCCTCCTCTGCCTCTAGCACTTTTGCCATGTCACTGCAGCAAACTAGCATCATCATCAAAAAAGACTACGGAGCTTGAAAAACCACATGGAGAGACAAAGCAAACGTGCACCTGTCATACCCGGCTTTCATACCCTGCTTGCGACCGCGGCTACCACGGCTGAAGCGAACAACCCCAAGCCAAGTGCAAGGAGCGTTCGCAAGGGCTGCAGGTCTGCCTGAAGACAGCACAGACTCCGTCAGGAGTCTCGCAGTTATTGCACACAGTGGACAACTAAGCAAACCTCTTGCGCCTTGACATATGCTGTGCCTGGCCGCGAAACTCTGGGCTTCTTTGGAGCTGTGCTGTTGTACACTGCACAGCGCTTTGGTCTGACATTTGCAGGGGCACGACCTGAGGCTTTGCATCGAAGCTTCTGTCCTGAGGCAAACGTGGGCAGCAAAGTAACCCCACAAGCTGCTCGAGCCGGTAGAGATGCAGCGCTCATTGGTCTCGATGTGGTCTTTGCTATGCAACAGTGTCGTTCAGAAGCAGCCATTGATGCAACCAGTCTCGAACCGAGACTCTTGGACCAACTGATATCGAACATATCGATATCGGGTTTTCCTTGGTTTCGGAGCGCATAAAACGCCCTACGTGGTGCTCGACAGCAACTGGATACCACGATATGAGGGTGAATGCGTTGGCAAGGACTCAGTCGCAGGCTGAAAGGTGTTGCCAGCGCCCGCATACTCACAGATCGCAGCTTGCCAAGTCTCTAGAAATGCCATCAACACCTCCGTGTAAAAGTACAGCGTAGGCCTGGACGCAAGTATTTGTCAGCACCGCTTGAAGCGACAGCGATTGGGCCAGGTGTCAACACTGCCACAGCGTTTGTGCAGTGTTATTGAGCGCACAAAGTAGTGCTAGTAGCTTACTAAGCCTACGTTGTCCTGTACAGCTGATTGCTGCCGTGACCTGTGGTATTAACACGCTGTCACTTCACTTTGTAGCAGGAGATATCTGCATCAGGAAGCTGCAGCAAAAGGTTTTGATCTGCAGCATCACCAGAGTTGCATAGACGCTGGCTTGCTTTTTCAAATTTCTGCAGCGTCCAGGTTAGCAAGACTGACTTTCTGTTTGCAGCAGCTTGAAAGCAGCTTTTGAGCAATAAGGCAAAAGAAGCAGACAGAGCTGGGCATGTCAAGGTCAAGCTGCCAGCAATGCATGCCAAGATCAAGCAGACAATCGTGCGCTGCCTCAAAAGATTCCTGTTGTATGTCAAGCTGGACACCTATCTTGTGTGCAGGCAGGCCCAACCGGACTCACGCCAAAGACAACATGTCACCAATACTCAAGAGCTGCAGGCAGCTAGAGGACGCCTTCCGTCAGTCTGGTACTCACAAGAGAAACCAGTCAGTGATCGACTAATGTAACATCATCAAGCTGCCATTTGACATTGAGTTCTATGATGACAACAAGCTTGGCGCAGAAGCTGCTTTGCATGCCATCTGGCCCGATCTGGATAAAGTGGCTAACTTTCTACACCAGCACACAGGCATCAGACAGCTGCGCCCGACATGGTCATCAAATCCGCCATAGATAGGTTCAGCACCAAGAAGAAGGAGCAAATCCTCCTTCCATGTCTACTTCCCTTCAGCATAAGGGTCAACCTCATCCATGTTTTGTATGCAGTAGCTGACATGTCCAAGATGGTGGATAGAGCCCCGTTCAACATCACACCAGGTATGCATTTCCTTGCTGTTTTTAGAGGTGAATGTAATGCTAAAACTGTTCTTGCTTGCTGCAGCGTCGTCATTTCCTCCATGATCACATCATGTCAGTGATGATGGGTGGTGAATATGATGTCACCCCTTATTTCAGCAACACTCCTAGCCTATCCACCAGGCAGTCCTTTACCAAGCGCACAGCCAATCAGATGCTAGCTACAACTGCTGAGCAACAGTGCATTTAGGAAGCAGCCAAACGGCAGCGGCGCCCCAGAGCTGACTACCTTGCTCATCTCAACAACATGCAGCTTCAGAGGCACAAAGGCACTGGTGGCATTGGAGAGGCTTGGCATGATTGATGGCTACACATTGCGTCCCTTGATCAGCACAGGCATGTATGCCAACACCTGGCCAGAGGGACGCAAGTGTGTGGACAACCGCCATCACTCCAGCAACAAGTTCTTCATCCGCTTCTTGCAATCAGTTGCCATGGAATACAGATGCTATGGCAGTAGTTGCGTGGATGCACCGCCTGTGGATCTGGGAGATAGGTGCGTTGAGTTGGAGGACTTGCTGCAGTCAGATGTGTGATCATGTGGCATTGAAATCGATGAGGGTCTGCTGAACACCCTCACTCAGCTCATTGTCCAGCGCAGCAAAGGCAAATCTCAGGCAGCACGTTTGGAGTGGTTCAAGTTGAACAAGCCTGACCTCTTCAGACAGGTGGAAGCCAAGATTGTCAGCTACCTCAGCAGATTCCTCTGCTTCATCCGGTCAGAAAGCTTGTGTGTCAGAAAGATCCTTTCTCATGACACTCAACAGACGGAGACGTTCTGTGTGCATAGCAAAGGCAAATTAGACGTCACAAACGTAATTGCTTATGCATTCAGTGTCTGGCGGCAGTCACCCCGCAAGCCAGCAAGGAGACCCTGACAAGCAATTTCTACAGAGACAGGGTTGCACCTTCAGAGTTCAACTGCCTTGATGGAGCCATGCCTCTGTTAGAGTTTGCTCAGATCGCTTAGATCCCGGACAGATGCTGAGCACCTGCAGCTGCAGAGCATCCTGGAGTCACTGTGCTCTGGGAATGAGCAAGACTACGCCTTGTTTCTGGATTGGTGCTCGTACGCGGCACAACACCCTGACAGGAAGATTGGGTAAGTCCACTTCTGCCTCTGGATTGCAAATGCTGGTCATGTGGGTTCAGTCATCGCTACTGTTACAGAGCGATTATTGATATAGCCTTACTTTCAGTGCCCATTCAATAGACTTTTGTCAGTAACAGGGTATGTAGCAGACTAGGGGCTATTTACGCTAAATACCTCCTGGTGAGTTGAGTCCCCTGGACTGGCTCTCTGAGTTGAGCCTGGGATTCCTTGAGTGAGGCTGAGCTGTGAGTCACAGCCGCCAGCCACGTCCATTTAGCAAGCTCGACACTCCTGTTTACATACGGCCTATCTGGGAGCTCACTTGCGACTCTATTGCGTAGTTCTTGTCAGGTCCGCTATGTTGGTTCTCGGAGCAAGAGTTGTTCCTTGTACCTCGATACTTCCGCTGTGCAAAGCTCTGTTTCGCGACGGCTCGTTCACCTGCTCGATCTCCTTCACCCGATGAGATGCGTGAAGCTTCCCCGGAGAAGGGAGCTTGTCCTTCTCGTACACGCAAGTCGCCGCCTCTTTTTCTCGAGGGAGAAGCGCGTGACTACAAAAAGATGTATGAGCAACTTCTCGCTGATGATGGCGCACTCAAGAGAGTTGCAGGCGCCAGCAAGCAACTGGAAATGCTTGAACTGCCTGGGGAAGAAGCCCCACAGCCTAAGCCAGTCCAAGGGCTGACGTTCAAGGATCTCGTCGCCATCTTCCCTTGCCAAGGACCCCAGCAAGACAAAGATAGGCATTACCGACTGGCTCCAGAGCTTGAAAGCCTGGCTGAAGAATGTCAATCTCCCCGTCGAACACTGGGGCAGGCTTGCAGCATCCCAGCTGGAGAACAAGGCTTTGAAGCACTTCCAGAATAGCTTCAAGTCAGGAGAAGAAAATGGGGAAGACATCACTTGGGAAGTTTTTTATGCCATCATGCTCGCTGGTTTTGGTGAGATGGATCCTGACCTAGCAGGCTACAGGAAGCTGTTCAAAACCCGGCAGCGTGGCCGACACGTCAATGAATACATTCACGAGTTCAGATTCCATCTCGCTGAGATCTCAACAAGTAGGGCACCCAATCAGGCCACACTTGTTGTCCTGTTTCGGGAGCACCTGGATGATAGCTTAACCCAAGCTGTCAGCATCAATCCCCAGACTCTGCGCCCCTGGGAGGCCTTGGACCCTGTGGTCCAGGCTGCCATGCATTTGGGCAATGCAGCTGCTAGTCATGCACCTAGTGGTTCAGGTGGTCCTAGCTCTAGCAAGCCTTCTAGCAAGAAGCGCTCTCGTGATACCAGTGGTAATGGAGGCTCCCCTCCTGCCAAGAAAGCCAATTCCAGTGGCTCCCAAGAGGTTGCTATGACACCTTCTCGTTCTGATGAAGAGAAGGCTTACCTGAGGAAGCACAATTTGTGTTTCCATTGCATCTCGCAAGACCCTAGTGTTCATAGGGTAGGGAAATGTCCTCACAAGTACGGACCAGATAGGAAAGAGGCAGCAAAAATGCCTAAAGGTTGGGACAAGGGAAAGAAGGATTTTGCCTGGGCTCAACAGATTTAGGTGAGCGCCTGTCCGAGCCTATTCATGAATTGAACACTAGTGACATCCTAGTTGACGATGTTTTGCCGAGCAACAGTTTTATTCTTGAAGTGAATGAGACTGAACTCTTGAAGCTGCCAGCACTGTCCAATAGAACATTCACTTATGGCCTTACATGTAAGGATGGCCATTTCTCGTGTTTCAATTTCAAGCTCGCAAGATGCATCATTTCTGCATGATGACTTGGCTGGAAATCATGTGTGCATAAACCCGCCTGCTGCACGAGTGTCAGAGTATGTTCAGCATTACATGGATTGCAAGTCCAAGGACCCTTTCAACATCTCAGCGTGCATCATGGTGCCCAAAGGAAGGGACATGCCCTGGCAGAAGTTGCTAGACGGTATGCAGCTGTTGGCTGAGTACATGAAAGGTGACAAAAAATTCCTGATGAGGATGCTGATGATGATGCTGTTTGTGCACGTGGTTTATCCTGTCCAATGCAAGTGTAATATGATGCACCCAAGACACGTCTAGTCCTGGATGCCACAGCTCGAGCAAAGCTTGTTATGCAATTTCCAGGCAAGGTTGGCTGTCTGCCCGCTGACCTCCTGTTGGATTCAGGGGCTGGTGCAACAGTCATCAGTGAGGTATTTGTCAAGCAAGCTGGGCTGACTGTGAGTGCAGCACCTGGAGTCGAAGTCACTCTTCCCGACGGAGAGAAAAGCCCTGTGACAGGCAAGTGCCAAGTGCGTGTCAAAATCCAAGCATATCAAGGTTTGGTCACATGCTATGTCACCCCGTGGGCTAATCACTTCGACATGATTTTGGGTGAGGATTGGCTCCTCCAGCACAAGGCATACCTGGATTATGGTGACCTGTGCTGTGTGCTTAGGAAAGGCCAGAAGCGCATAACATTGAGCTGCCCGCGTGCTTCCAAGAAACTTCATGTTAAGCCGCCAGTAGCTTCATTGTTCCTAACTGCACTGCAAGCCAGGAAAGCTGTCAAGGCAGGCTGCAGAGCATTCTATGTGCAAGTCACCGAGACAGAAGGTTCAGTGGCCCCCACTGTAGCTACAATGGACGTTGACAGTGCAACTGGTCCAACGCAGTCCCGCACCAAAGACAGTACTTTGGTCCCTGAGTCAGAATTGCAGTTCATTCTGCATGACTGCCAGGACAGGTTCCCTGAGTCTTTGCCTGATGGATTGCCTCCAGAGAGGAATGTGGCTCATACCATCCCCACGGAACCCGATCACGTGCCTCCATTCAGGCCCCTCTTCAGACTTAGCCCTGCAGAAAGGGCTGAGGTTGAAAGACAAGTCACGGAAGGTCTCAAGAGAGGCATCATTGAGCCCAGTCACTCTCCTTACGGAGCCCCGTGCCTGTTTGTTACCAAGGCTGATGGCAGCTTGCGCATGTGTGTAGACTACAGGGCACTGAACAAGCTTACCATCAAGAACCAGTACCCGTTGCCTCGGATTGACGACATGCTGGATCAGTTGCAGGGAGCGTCTGTGTTCTCTTCTTTGGATCTGCAGAGTGGGTATCATCAGATCAGGATCCGGGAAGAAGATGTGCCCAAGACAGCCTTCAGACTCCTATGGGTCATTACCAGTACAGAGTGCTAAGTTTTGGTTTGACTAACGCCCATGCCATGTTTAGGCTGTCATGAATGACATTTTCAGGCCCTACCTGGGCAAGTTTGTGTTAGTTTACCTTGACATTCTGGTGTTTAGTAGAACCCCGGAGGAGCATGTGCAGCATCTCAAGTTCGTGCTTGGTATCCTGCGGCAGCATAAGCTGTATGCTCAGATGGCAAAGTACGACTTCAACAAGCCTGAGCTACAGTTTCTTGGCACATTGTAGGTCGCAATGGCATCAAAGTGGACCCCAAGAAGGCAGCTGTGGTTGCAGATTGGCCCAGGCCAACAGATGTGCCTCAGTTGCAGTCCTTCATAGGCCTGGCAACCTATTTCAGGAGGTTTGTGCAAGGCTTCTCCAAATTGGTAAGCCCCTTGACTAACTTGCTGAAGAAGGACGCACCTTTTGAGTGGTCACAGCAGTGTCAGGAAGCTTTTGAGGGAGCCATGTTTGCGCTGACCAACTTGCCCGTACTCGTCCTGCCTGATTACAGCAAACCTTTTGAGGTTGTTTGTGATGCTTCTGTCACTGGCCTGGGCGCCGTCTTGCTGCAGCAAGGCGGACCTCTTGCTTATGAGAGCAGGAAACTGAGTTCTGCGGAGCGCAACTACGGCACAGGTGAGCAGGAGTTACTTGCTGTTGTTCACGCCATGAGGACCTGGCGCTGTTATCTGGAGGGGGTGGAGTTCGTAGTGGTAACTGACCATAACCCTCTTGTGTACCTGCAAACCCAGCCAACCCTGTCTAGACGGCAGGTGCGGTGGTCTGAATACCTGCAAGCATTCAGGTTCAGGTGGCGTACAGGCCAGGCAAGATCAATGTCGATGATCATTTGAGCAGAGTCCAAGCTGTTATGACAAGAGGGCAAAGTTTGACTATAGTGCCAGCTGCAAGCCCTAAAGTTAAACCTAACATGCAAGTAACTGAGAACCCTGATCAGGTTTTGCCAAGAAACCCTAGCACTGCTGCTGGAGCTCAAGAGTCTTTGACTAGCTTCCAAAAGCAAGTAGCTAAGGGGTACAAGCATGACTCAAGCTGGTTTGACAAGCTGACTGCTGCTGAGCAAAGCAAGTGCCAGAGTAGGCAAGGCTTGTGGTGGCACGAGGATGCTTTAGTCATACCAGACTATCGAGACTTGAGGTTGCAGTGCTTGCGCGAGCTGCACAACTGCCCGTACAGTGGTCATCTGGGTGTAACCAAGACTCAGAAAGCTGTTTCAAGGTTGTACTGGTGGAAAGGCTTGTTTGAGGATGTGCGCAAGCATATCAGAACTTGCTCTGTGTGCCAGAAAAGCAAGAACAGTTCTCAGAAATCTGCTAGACTGTTGCAACCACTGCAGATTCCTGGAAGAAGATGGGAAAGCATCAGTGTGGACATGATTGTTCAACTGCCACTGACCAAATCAGGCAATACCAAGATAGTGGTGTTTGTCAATAGGCTGAGTAAGATGGTGCATTTTGCAGCGGTCCCCAGAGGCTTTGGCGATGAGGACATGGCGAGGCTGCTGATGCATACCATATTTAAGCTCCATGGGCTACCTCGTGAGATTGTCAGTGACAGAGACACCATGTTCACCAGTGAGTTCTGGGAAGTACTGACAGCCTCAACTAGCAAGATCAACCGCCTACCATCCCCCTAGTGATGGTCAAACAGAACGCTCTAACAGGACCCTAGAAGAAATGCTGAGGCATTACATCAGTCCTACACAGGATGATTGGGATGAGCACTTAGACGCTGCTGAGTTTGCCATCAACAATGCATGGCAGGAGTCAGTACGCAATACCCCTTTCTTCTTGAACTATGGGCAACACCCGCTGACACCTGCTAGTGTGGATGTAGATACCAAGGTTCCAGCTGCAAAGGCTTTCACGAAGGAACTACATGAAGCTGTGGCCTTGGCCAAGGAGGCTTGGCAAAGCGCCCAAGCCAGGCAAGCTGAGTATGCCAACAAGAAGCGACGCGGAGGCAACCTACAAGGTGGGTGACCAGCTGTTGCTGAGCACGAAGAATATCAGGCTGAAGACGCCTGGTACCAAGAAGTTGATGCCCAAATGGATTTGTCCATTTAGGGTCACAAGGAGGATGTAGACTGTTTCACGATCCAGCAAACGCAAGCACAACAAGTAGTCTGGCCAGACGTACAAGCAAGGCGTATGCTGGGTCTCACACATGCTCAATTGGGAACGAGAATGTATTCATTACAAATAAACAAGTCTCAACTAGATCTATCATGAATGAACCGGTCCTAATGGACTGTCGTATGCTAGACTAGGAGGGTGACAATCAAGGGCATACAGTCTCGTAGAAGCTGAAGCCAATGTCCCCTCTGAAGCATTTCATGTACCGCTACTTGGTTACAACGAGGACGTTGATACCAGGTGGGGAGGAATGTAACAGACTAGGGGCTATTTAAGCTAAATACCTTCTGGTGAGTTGAGTCCCCTGGACTGGCTCTCTGAGCCTGGGATTCCTTGAGTGAGGCTGAGCTGTGAGTCACAGCCGCCAGCCACGTCCATTTAGCAAGCTTGACACTCCTGTGTGTTTACATACGGCCTATCTGGGAGCTCACTCGCAACTCTATTGCGTAGTTCTTGTCAAGTCCGCTATAGGGAAACAAAGTATCACTTCTTATAATTTTCATCTAAACTACTAAAAAATAATAGGAGGATATAAAGAATGCCTTCACAAAATCAATAAATACATTTTAAGTGTTACAGGGATTCTAAATACTGTGATGCTCTGCTGTCTTCACATACATGCTGATATTCATCGGCGCGGAGGGTGGTGGCAAGGGCATCATTCTGTCACACTTCATCCTGCCGCTATTCAGCAAATGCGGGCTTCACTGTAAGTTACTAACCGCATGCGCTGCTGCAGCATGACTAAGCCAAAGCTCATACACCATGTGCAATTACAGGCACCAGTTTTGATACGGTCACGGATGGGTTTAACACTTAAGTACAAGTGTGTCATTATGGTTGATAAAGGGTAAGTTAATTACACTTTGATCCTGTGCTTGTTCAGAAAACTAGCAATTGTGCGCATGTCATCAGTGGTGACAGCGGTCCTTTGCTGTTCAAGCTCTGCTTCATCATGCACAGGCGCGATAAATTGCAAAATTTGTGTAATCCCAGCTCTGCTGGTGAACGCCTGTGTGCTAATGTAGGATGTTTGTGAATACATCTGCTATGGCAGCGGGTGCACAGACAGCCCTCCTATCGACATGGGCAGCTAGTGCATTCAGCTAGAGGAGCTGCTAAAATCAGACATCTGGTTAGTAGGCAACTGCATCAATGAAGGGCTGCTCAACACTCTCACGGAGCTCATCGTGCAGCGCAGCAAAGGCAAGGGTCAGGCAGCCAGGCTGGAATGGTTTAAACAAAAGCCGGAGCTGCACCGGCAGGTGGAGGGCATCATTGTTCACTACCTCAACAGGCTCCTCACCTTCATCCATTCAGGGAGCCTCTATGTGCGCAAGGTGCTGTCGCATGACTGCGCGTCCACCGACCAGTTCACAATTTACAACAAGCGCAAGCTGCAAGAAGCGAGGCCGTTGCATGGCCCTTTGCTGTCTGGCGTCAGTCACCCAGAAAGGCAACCAAGGAGACTCTGACAGGCATTCCCTACAGAGGGAGGGTTGGCTCTGCCTTTTTGTCTGGCTGATCAGCAACGACCGTTTAGATTCTGACGTTGCTGCTTGCCTATGTAGGACGTTGCTGACAGAGGAGGTGGCGAAGTTCGAACCAAAATACCGTGACAGCCATTTCAGTGCCTCGTTCCACAATTTCTTCAGCGCTTCAAACCACGCCGCAGAGCAGCTGCTGAAAATGAGCGAGGGTGACAGACGCTATGTCCTAATCAATTGATCCTGGTTGCAACACCAGGAAGCTCGACTACACACAGGAGCAGTGGAGCGAGCTGTGGTCACGTGTCAAGGATGACACGGTCAGAGAGCTGTTCTGGCAGTTCATCAGGGGCCGAAGAACAGAGCCAAGGCCAACGCCATCGCTGAGCAGGACCTGACACCATCCGCTACCTGAAACACCTGTGCCTGGTGGGCCCAGGTGATATGCAGCCCAGGGACGGCATGGGGCTGCAGGGCAGCACTAGCAGACTCTTGGCAAATCCGATTGAGGATCAGCCAGACTGCCTGACCTTGAAAGAGCGCCCAATCGTGGGCTCTACAGGGATGACTAATCTGCTAGGTGCTCAGTATGACGAGGCCTTGCTAAAGGAAGACTTCATCAGGGGGAGCAGCCTGTACATCAGAGTCCCCACTGCTCACTTGGGTGCCTGCATCCGGTAGCATGCAGGGGCAACGGCTACACCACCATCAATGAAGGGGTCGTCAAGCGCGATTTGGAGCGCTTGGGACTGGAGATTGGCATCTATGGCTGTGTAGCAGGCATCCTCGTCAAGAGCACCGTTGCTTTACCCTCCATTTAGGGCCTGCGCTACATGATCAAGCGCAAGGGCTTCATGAGCGATGCTAAGCTGGCGAGAGCTGACCAGCAATGTGTTGACTGAAGTGCGTGGTTTTTGGGGCAACTGGTCAGCAGGGAGGGTCATATTGGGGGTCTACTGCCTTACCCCTACCCCTGATCCCGCAACTCTGCAACCCGCAACCAGTACACTCTTTTGATCTGCCACTTTCGAAGTGCTTCCAGGCAAAACTTTTCCGGTTGCATGGTTGCATGGTTACTTTCATTACTCATCCTGTGTAACCTTTTCTGTTTTCTCTCTATATTCTTTAAATTTTACTGGGAAAAGATAGTAGAATAGTAGAGAAATAGTAGTAGAATAACTGCAACCAATGCAACCTATGCAACCATATAACTCAGGGTTTGAGGGCACCTGAAGAATACCCTAAGGAGTTTTGTGTTGGTTTCATGGTGACATAGCTATGTAACCATAGTTGCAATAAACGTTGCTCTTGCCTGTCGTTGCTTGTGCCAGTGACGTCATCTGCTTCCAACTCACCATCCCCGACCTGCCTGCCTAGGGTTTGCCGCATGGCAACCCCTTCAAGATGTAACTAATATGCGCGCACTGAGTACCGTGATTGCATCGCATGATGCATCACGGGCAGACGCAGGGGACTCAGAAAGCATATAAGAGGTCACCGATCATGCAAATCCAAGCGTTGCTCCTGTTCTCGCTGCTCGCATTGAGCTCAGCTCAGAACTCGATGCCTGAGCCTGTGCCCGAGACGAGCTTAACTGAGACAACGAACGGGCTGGTGTCATACATCTTGACATACAGTCAATTCGATCAGCTGTGCAGCACTGGAGGTCAAGTGCAATAATCTAAATTGCACCTCCATCATATGTGGCATACAGCTGGCATCATAAGTCTGCTTACACACATTTTCATTTCTGTGGCCTTGAACATTGTTGTGCATCCCCAACTGACATATGAACATCAGTCACCATACCATTAGGGATTGCACACCCAACTCTGCAACCCCAGCTGTTTAGACTCCTGCAAACCCTAGCCAGATTCAAATTTCCAGGCAAGCACGGTATAAGCTGTTGGCAAAAGGCTGACGCAGTCAGCAGTCGAAGTCAAAGTCATTAGGAACTAGGGGCTAAACTCTCGCAATTTTTCTGCACAGGCTGTGCAATGTGCTAGGTGAGCCTCTGCAAGTGGTTGTACTGAAAACAAAGGTTTGCTGACTGATCAGGCTCAACCTCTGTCAGAGGCAAGCTTGTCCAGGCAGCAAGCCTTT
>JAABUY010005899.1_pt1 | contig 12140 bp, 8 predicted proteins | sample 5560271 | NCBI WGS metagenome assembly JAABUY01 (sample SAMN10711886, study PRJNA513374) | rock metagenome | isolation source: Antarctica rocks | place: Antarctica: Victoria Land, University Valley
TACTACATGATATTTACAATCGTACGTCGTATGAGAGGTCTTCCGATAGTTTTGCACATCCCAAAGATATTAAACTAAAGTCTTCGCCTAAAGGCGAGGGATTTTCCCCCAGAAACTGACATTAAGGGAATGTTGCTGGGCAAGATGCCATAACTGTAACTAAATTTCAATTCCTACATGGTGCGATTAAGGGAAGGCATCTTTCGGGTTGTACACCACTTTTAGCTCATTTCAATTCCTACATGGTGCGATTAAGGGCTGATAACTATCGGAGAGCTTGAAGGAACCTATCTAATTTCAATTCCTACATGGTGCGATTAAGGGATAAGGCCACCTCCCTGGTTTCCCGTATAAGCCCCATTTCAATTCCTACATGGTGCGATTAAGGGACGCTGGTCGAACGTAGTGATTTCGATCAACCTTAATTTCAATTCCTACATGGTGCGATTAAGGGCTTTGTTCTGCAAGTAATCAATCAATGTTTGCTAAATTTCAATTCCTACATGGTGCGATTAAGGGAAAAAAGGTTAAACGGATCGAAAATGTAGGAACCGATTTCAATTCCTACATGGTGCGATTAAGGGCCGGTAACGTTTACCCACCAGCCCACATCTTCGCAATTTCAATTCCTACATGGTGCGATTAAGGGAAACGATCTTAGCTTTCAGAAACTTTTAAGGGTTCTATTTCAATTCCTACATGGTGCGATTAAGGGAATTACCGGTTTCTGATTTCATTTGAAGCTTATTTAATTTCAATTCCTACATGGTGCGATTAAGGGGCGAAACTAAAGATCAGGATATGAGTTTTGAACAAATTTCAATTCCTACATGGTGCGATTAAGGGTGCGTAAGGCCGCGGCGTGTCTTTTTTTTTAGGTAGATTTCAATTCCTACATGGTGCGATTAAGGGTTTATCTGGTTTTCTTGGTTGGTGATAGCTTGCTTTTATTTCAATTCCTACATGGTGCGATTAAGGGTGCTTTGAAAAAAATCGTTCAAATTTGTTTTGATGACATTTCAATTCCTACATGGTGCGATTAAGGGTTCTTGTGCCGCCGCGTGTTCAATATCGGATTTCTTCATTTCAATTCCTACATGGTGCGATTAAGGGCTTTTTGGGAGGCGAAGAATCTTTATGATATGATTTAATTTCAATTCCTACATGGTGCGATTAAGGGACCAATACCAATAAGTGCATAGCGGAAAATTGTCAATTTCAATTCCTACATGGTGCGATTAAGGGGGCAGATCGGTACATGACGAATAAGCTTCACCCGAATTTCAATTCCTACATGGTGCGATTAAGGGTTTTTACTGTCTATAATATTAAATCCCAAACCTTATTTCAATTCCTACATGGTGCGATTAAGGGCAAAAAAGACCAGTCGATATTACTCTCCCTGCCGCATTTCAATTCCTACATGGTGCGATTAAGGGTTCGGGTTCCGTCATTGCTGTTTTGGCGTATAATTAATTTCAATTCCTACATGGTGCGATTAAGGGCGTTCACGTTTGGATTATCGCCCGGTACATTAACTTGATTTCAATTCCTACATGGTGCGATTAAGGGTATTATCACACATTCTAAAAGGTGTCATTAAAGAATTTCAATTCCTACATGGTGCGATTAAGGGTTAATTTGCTGTTTTTAAGTTCTGCAATCGTGCGCATTTCAATTCCTACATGGTGCGATTAAGGGCGGATTGGGGAAATTACCGTGCTGTTTTCTGCCGAATTTCAATTCCTACATGGTGCGATTAAGGGAAAGCTTCCTTTCCTTTGGCAATTTTGTCTGTTATAATTTCAATTCCTACATGGTGCGATTAAGGGCACGGATTTTTAAAAGGCCAAGGAGATGAATCATATTTCAATTCCTACATGGTGCGATTAAGGGTGTATCCGGATTCGTCGATCACCTCCCAAAGCATCCATTTCAATTCCTACATGGTGCGATTAAGGGAAATTGGAACATGAGGTAAAGGCTGATTTAATGGATTTCAATTCCTACATGGTGCGATTAAGGGCCGGCAAACCTTAAATTTATCCACGGCATTTAGCAAAGATTTCAATTCCTACATGGTGCGATTAAGGGCATGTATTTGCCGATCAGCCAAATAAGAATAAACTTATTTCAATTCCTACATGGTGCGATTAAGGGCCCCATAGGCCACATTGATTGCGCTTATTAAGTTTATTTCAATTCCTACATGGTGCGATTAAGGGCAGAAGTAAAGCTGTCTCAAAAACTCATCATACAAATTTCAATTCCTACATGGTGCGATTAAGGGAACCGAAAAAAAATGAAAATTGAACTTAAACTTTATTTCAATTCCTACATGGTGCAATTAAGGGGGGAACTGATTTGGTTAAAGACAACCCGCAGGACGATTTCAATTCCTACATGGTGCGATTAAGGGTTTGAAAAGAAAGTATTTCAGCCTGCATGGAATCAAATTTCAATTCCTACATGGTGCGATTAAGGGCATGTATTTGCCGATCAGCCAAATAAGAATAAACTTATTTCAATTCCTACATGGTGCGATTAAGGGTCATTGTCCGGAACCAAAATTACCGGATTAGGAAAATTTCAATTCCTACATGGTGCGATTAAGGGTCATCCTGAATTCCCATAAATCACTTGGTGAATATAAAATTTCAATTCCTACATGGTGCGATTAAGGGGGCAGATTTGAAGGTCGTACGGTGTGCTTAGATTAATTTCAATTCCTACATGGTGCGATTAAGGGTGTAAAGAAGATATGACTTCTTATAACAGCTTTGTTATTTCAATTCCTACATGGTGCGATTAAGGGACCACTACCCCCTTTCCTCATTATCCATCGCCAATATTTCAATTCCTACATGGTGCGATTAAGGGTTGCTATGATTAGCCTAACCATTGCAACCGTCGTGCATTTCAATTCCTACATGGTGCGATTAAGGGACAAAAAGGTCTTTCAATTCTATCGCTTTTTTGGAGATTTCAATTCCTACATGGTGCGATTAAGGGCGTTGGTTACCAGTTTGAAAATTGATTCGTTTGCAAATTTCAATTCCTACATGGTGCGATTAAGGGGGGCAATGGTAAAAGTAAAGGCTATGATTAAGGAAAATTTCAATTCCTACATGGTGCGATTAAGGGTGTTGAAGGCAGTGGAAATTTGTCTTTTAATTCCATTTCAATTCCTACATGGTGCGATTAAGGGACCCTTACCGGAGGATACCGTTCGACCCTTACCGGATTTCAATTCCTACATGGTGCGATTAAGGGTCCAAGTGCTACACATGCCCTAAGCCTCATATTACATTTCAATTCCTACATGGTGCGATTAAGGGCAGGCCGAGCCTAACCCAACGTTCTACTTCTACCATTTCAATTCCTACATGGTGCGATTAAGGGCTGCACGGATTTTTAAAAGGCGAAGGAGATGGATCTTATTTCAATTCCTACATGGTGCGATTAAGGGACTTGACAAACCATGTTTTTTCATCAGCATTCCCATTTCAATTCCTACATGGTGCGATTAAGGGGCCCGGCAAAGTGAACGATAATACTTTCGCTACGATTTCAATTCCTACATGGTGCGATTAAGGGGAAATCAGCCAGTTGGAACACCAAATCAAGTTTGACATTTCAATTCCTACATGGTGCGATTAAGGGATTACAAAGAAATGACCGAAACCATAAGTCATAACATATTTCAATTCCTACATGGTGCGATTAAGGGACGACCAGCAACAGCTTGATTATTATGCACAATGCTATTTCAATTCCTACATGGTGCGATTAAGGGAAGCGAGTGTTATAATCAACGACTTGGTAAATTCATTTCAATTCCTACATGGTGCGATTAAGGGAAGCACGGCATTGGGCCAAAGCCGGATTTTCTGGAAAATTTCAATTCCTACATGGTGCGATTAAGGGCTCAACCCTTGCGAAATCATTGCTGAGGATTGCCCCATTTCAATTCCTACATGGTGCGATTAAGGGGATCTTCATCAGCTACCGCAAATGGATGATGATCAAATTTCAATTCCTACATGGTGCGATTAAGGGTGTGCGGTACTGATTATGCTGGCAGAAGGCATCCACATTTCAATTCCTACATGGTGCGATTAAGGGTTAATAAACTCATCGATTGAAAGTTCATCTACCGTATTTCAATTCCTACATGGTGCGATTAAGGGGTTGAAAGCGATGCACTATAGCTCCCGGTCAAAACGATTTCAATTCCTACATGGTGCGATTAAGGGGGGCAATGGTAAAAGTAAAGGCTATGATTAAGGAAAATTTCAATTCCTACATGGTGCGATTAAGGGTTTGTTGGATGGTTGGTTGCTGTGTTTGGCTTAGGCATTTCAATTCCTACATGGTGCGATTAAGGGCGATCACAATTTCGCCTTTGTCCTCGTCGTTGTACATTTCAATTCCTACATGGTGCGATTAAGGGTTTTGATTTTTCTTTTCTTCGATTGATCTATACAAATTTCAATTCCTACATGGTGCGATTAAGGGGGGCAAGCAACCAATAAAATAGAAGGATTGGCCGATTTCAATTCCTACATGGTGCGATTAAGGGTGGATTTCCCCGATAGACTGAAAGAAATCCTTTTTATTTCAATTCCTACATGGTGCGATTAAGGGATGCCGCCGTCGGTATCCTATTTCCCGAACTGTCTAATTTCAATTCCTACATGGTGCGATTAAGGGGGCCATAGGCTCGAGATCAGTAATACGTTGTTGGAAATTTCAATTCCTACATGGTGCGATTAAGGGCGCGCGCGACGACGGACTTTAACCGTGTAACGCTATTTCAATTCCTACATGGTGCGATTAAGGGGCCACAAGGTTACGGATTTATACCTGGCCGTAAGTATTTCAATTCCTACATGGTGCGATTAAGGGGTAATCCGAACAGTATCTCTTAAATAGATAATCACATTTCAATTCCTACATGGTGCGATTAAGGGGTGTAACGCTCGTGGAATCCCACGCGGTGTTGCAATTTCAATTCCTACATGGTGCGATTAAGGGAATTGCTGGCCATCAACAATATTGTTTTTGTCAGCAATTTCAATTCCTACATGGTGCGATTAAGGGAGCTACAATCTTTTCAAACAGATCAACTACATACAAATTTCAATTCCTACATGGTGCGATTAAGGGAACTGGGCAGATTGGATATGTTTTCCGAATACAATTTCAATTCCTACATGGTGCGATTAAGGGTGGCCAAGCCGTTGGAGATTATTTTTTCCGCAACTTTATTTCAATTCCTACATGGTGCGATTAAGGGTGCTTTTATGGTTCCAACTACCTTCAAACTTACCAATTTCAATTCCTACATGGTGCGATTAAGGGAATTCCCCTATCATTATATTGCTGTTGTTATTGGTGCAATTTCAATTCCTACATGGTGCGATTAAGGGAGAACTTACCAAAAAAAACATTGGTAACCCCTATTTTATTTCAATTCCTACATGGTGCGATTAAGGGGTTCTCTGACAAGAATTGCTCAAGCGTTTTGCTGTTATTTCAATTCCTACATGGTGCGATTAAGGGACAGTATCCAAGCTAAAATCTATACAGGTATTGATATTTCAATTCCTACATGGTGCGATTAAGGGGAGTATTCTGGATGATCCTCACCAAATACGATGTTAATTTCAATTCCTACATGGTGCGATTAAGGGCGACGAAGTCGGATGCTGAGGCGATCATTTACTTTTATTTCAATTCCTACATGGTGCGATTAAGGGTAACCGGCGGAATATTTTTAACGACAGCCCAAATCCATTTCAATTCCTACATGGTGCGATTAAGGGGACAATCATTAAAAGCTTTAAGGTAGGCTATTTCGATTTCAATTCCTACATGGTGCGATTAAGGGGGAAACCTGGCTAAGTGGACAAGAGGCTAAAGATTTATTTCAATTCCTACATGGTGCGATTAAGGGCTGTGGGGAAGTTGCGCCGAATGTTGCACCCATACTCATTTCAATTCCTACATGGTGCGATTAAGGGCAAACATAACCCGGCATCATTAAAGAGCAAACCAATTTCAATTCCTACATGGTGCGATTAAGGGATTACCTCCATCGCTGTTAAAATGCTTATTATCGCATTTCAATTCCTACATGGTGCGATTAAGGGGTTTAAGGAATGCGGTTGGCTACAGTGCGAGGAGAAATTTCAATTCCTACATGGTGCGATTAAGGGCAAAATACAAGAGCTTGCAGGGAAACAATTAGATATATTTCAATTCCTACATGGTGCGATTAAGGGGCTTTCACCTGAAATAAAGAACAGCTTGTCAGGATATATTTCAATTCCTACATGGTGCGATTAAGGGATTATAACCGGTATTATTATGCCGCAAAGCTATATATTTCAATTCCTACATGGTGCGATTAAGGGAAAAAAAGCAGTGCTAAAAAGAGTAGTTTTTTCATGATTTCAATTCCTACATGGTGCGATTAAGGGTCAATTCGAGTTAATAAAACAATACAACAATAAGCTAAATTTCAATTCCTACATGGTGCGATTAAGGGAATGCTAAGAAATGTAAATGAAAACCAAATAAAAAAATTTCAATTCCTACATGGTGCGATTAAGGGCAGTTTGAAAAAAGGAATCAAAACAAAAAAAAGAAATTTCAATTCCTACATGGTGCGATTAAGGGTATTTTACGTCAGCAAATAGAAGCAAGTTCAATAATATTTCAATTCCTACATGGTGCGATTAAGGGCCTGTACGGATGGGAGTGCTATTTATTTTGCTGGATTTCAATTCCTACATGGTGCGATTAAGGGTTCAATCATCCGGGCAACAGGTAACAGGTACGCATGTATTTCAATTCCTACATGGTGCGATTAAGGGGCAGGGGCTTGGGCACAGCGGGGAGGCCGCAAGAAGCAATTTCAATTCCTACATGGTGCGATTAAGGGCGTCGTGAATGTCTCTTATTATTATTTGAGATTGAATTTCAATTCCTACATGGTGCGATTAAGGGAAAAAGTATAGGTAAAAGAAGTATCATAGCCAATATATTTCAATTCCTACATGGTGCGATTAAGGGCTTTCACTTTTTCAAAGTCCGCTTCGGCTGTACTATTTCAATTCCTACATGGTGCGATTAAGGGGTTTCTATTTTTGAATTTAATCTTGATGCCGGATTCGAATTTCAATTCCTACATGGTGCGATTAAGGGATAGTTGTAATTTAAACTTGTTATCGGCAATCCAGAATTTCAATTCCTACATGGTGCGATTAAGGGAACTAACTTCGGAATTACAGCAGGATTTCGATTTTGCATTTCAATTCCTACATGGTGCGATTAAGGGATACGATAAAAACAGCAACAGAACAACAATTATATATATTTCAATTCCTACATGGTGCGATTAAGGGTCGAGATGATAAATCAGAATATTACAGATTTGGAAATATTTCAATTCCTACATGGTGCGATTAAGGGCGGAATTTCGGGCGGATAAATAAACGCTGGTTAAGGTATTTCAATTCCTACATGGTGCGATTAAGGGATCAGGGTTTTTGGGTAACATATAACAAGAACTTATTTCAATTCCTACATGGTGCGATTAAGGGAAGTATGTCTGCATTTAAACTGGAGGTAAGTAATTAAATTTCAATTCCTACATGGTGCGATTAAGGGTTACATAAGTAGCATAAGCGTTCAAAAAACAGGTAAATTTCAATTCCTACATGGTGCGATTAAGGGTAAGCAAGGTGGTAATTATTACATTTATCATTGCGAATTTCAATTCCTACATGGTGCGATTAAGGGACGGTAATTACACCACCCGAAGGATTAATAGATGATTTCAATTCCTACATGGTGCGATTAAGGGTATTTTATTTTGTACTGAATAATTTTCTGTATCTTATTTCAATTCCTACATGGTGCGATTAAGGGTTTAAAACAGTACGATCCAATATAAATTATAACGTAATTTCAATTCCTACATGGTGCGATTAAGGGGAAACAGGGTTTGGCAGAAGCCTTAAAAATGAAGAAATTTCAATTCCTACATGGTGCGATTAAGGGTGTTGTTTATCGCCGGGTTGGTTTATTTATTGAAAATTTCAATTCCTACATGGTGCGATTAAGGGTTCTACTGGAACCGCATATTCCTGCTGGCGGTCGTATTTCAATTCCTACATGGTGCGATTAAGGGTCCAAGGCTTCCGCGCTTGTAAGCTCTATAGCGTATTTCAATTCCTACATGGTGCGATTAAGGGACGTCATTAGAAAGTTCTCTAATAAGTCTGATTAATTTCAATTCCTACATGGTGCGATTAAGGGGATTTAATCTATAAGATTTCGAGCCGTGATAAGTCATTTCAATTCCTACATGGTGCGATTAAGGGCAGGCACGTTTGCAAACGAGTTCACTAAAACTTATGGATTTCAATTCCTACATGGTGCGATTAAGGGACCAGAAACTTATTAAGTCAGTTGGCAAGTGGGAATTTCAATTCCTACATGGTGCGATTAAGGGGATGGCCGCAATGGTTTCATGACAAACATATTACCAAATTTCAATTCCTACATGGTGCGATTAAGGGTTTGGCCCGTTGCAACCTCCTTTGAAGCCTTGCAATATTTCAATTCCTACATGGTGCGATTAAGGGAAGGTACGCCGGATGTGATCTTGGCAAAATCCATATTTCAATTCCTACATGGTGCGATTAAGGGACAATGGCGGGACCGGGAAATGTCATGCGTGCATATATTTCAATTCCTACATGGTGCGATTAAGGGAATCGTTTGACATGAACCTGCCAAAACCAATTGAATTTCAATTCCTACATGGTGCGATTAAGGGACCATCGCAATTAAGCAGCAAGCTATCGTGAATATTAAATTTCAATTCCTACATGGTGCGATTAAGGGCTATCCGCTGAAATATTACTTAAAACAATTTCATTTATTTCAATTCCTACATGGTGCGATTAAGGGAATTTTACTTCTATCAGTAAAATCCGATTTATTTTGATTTCAATTCCTACATGGTGCGATTAAGGGAATTGTAAGTTTTTCATAATATCAGATTTTAAATTATTTCAATTCCTACATGGTGCGATTAAGGGCCATGTAGCCATGCCCTTGCCATTCGTATTTTTTATCATTTCAATTCCTACATGGTGCGATTAAGGGGGATAACAATATGCGGAAGCTTTCTATCTATTATAAATTTCAATTCCTACATGGTGCGATTAAGGGAAAGGATGGTGTGGTTCTGACAAAGGGTTAAGAAAAAATTTCAATTCCTACATGGTGCGATTAAGGGGGTATTTCCAGAGGCATATAAACCGGAGGAGTAGGATTTCAATTCCTACATGGTGCGATTAAGGGGGTATATGCGCGGCTGGAAATACCCCCTCAACCAATTTCAATTCCTACATGGTGCGATTAAGGGCCGGTATTGTTTAACCACCAGCCGACATCTTCACAATTTCAATTCCTACATGGTGCGATTAAGGGATGAATATTAGCCAGGTTAAATTAGCAGAAATTACATTTCAATTCCTACATGGTGCGATTAAGGGTGTCCAAACCAATCTCGGACGGTTAGTTGTAGAAACATATTTCAATTCCTACATGGTGCGATTAAGGGATTGTGTATGTTGTTCCATTTTTCCTGTAACAAAAATTTCAATTCCTACATGGTGCGATTAAGGGCAGTAACGGCTTGCTACCGTGAAGGCAAAGTGTTTCATTTCAATTCCTACATGGTGCGATTAAGGGAACATTTACCAAAAACTGGAAATTGAAACCATTGAACATTTCAATTCCTACATGGTGCGATTAAGGGAGAATTGATTTGACACAGCCAGAGGCTTTGTTTTACCATTTCAATTCCTACATGGTGCGATTAAGGGTCCAGGATGCTTTGTTTTAGCTTTGATTATTTCTATTTCAATTCCTACATGGTGCGATTAAGGGGATGTGTTTGATGAAACGGTTGCTTTCCAAGGTTATTTCAATTCCTACATGGTGCGATTAAGGGGGCGTAAATCTTTTTGTTTCCGGCTATGATCTGTATTTCAATTCCTACATGGTGCGATTAAGGGCCCGGTTTACAATATGATATTGTACCTGCTTTACCAATTTCAATTCCTACATGGTGCGATTAAGGGTTTAAAACTGAAGATTTTTCCCCTGTTTTGATAACATTTCAATTCCTACATGGTGCGATTAAGGGACTAAGCTCTTCGACCATTTGTTGACATTCTTCATATTTCAATTCCTACATGGTGCGATTAAGGGACACAGACTTGGTTGCAGCAGCTAAAAAGGGACACTATTTCAATTCCTACATGGTGCGATTAAGGGGGAGCCATTATGGTTCCAACTACCTTTAAACTCACTAATTTCAATTCCTACATGGTGCGATTAAGGGAACACGGTTACGATTCCAGGCAACTGGACGGCGCAAATTTCAATTCCTACATGGTGCGATTAAGGGTTTTAATGAGGCAAACGGTGTGAGTTGGCCTATTTTTATTTCAATTCCTACATGGTGCGATTAAGGGAGTTCGCCTATGTTCATCTTCGGTAAGAAATGGGTTAATTTCAATTCCTACATGGTGCGATTAAGGGTGGTCCACAACCAAAAGGATATGATCTATGCGACATTTCAATTCCTACATGGTGCGATTAAGGGATTTTGCGCTAAAACGTGGAGTGAACCAACCTTCAATCATTTCAATTCCTACATGGTGCGATTAAGGGCAGGAATATCTACGCCACCTCTTCATTTGAACTCATTTCAATTCCTACATGGTGCGATTAAGGGCTTTTGAGAAAAAGCAACATTGCAGATTTTATTCCATTTCAATTCCTACATGGTGCGATTAAGGGAAGCGGCCAGATATAGCAATAAGACGGCAACGCTTCCATTTCAATTCCTACATGGTGCGATTAAGGGCTTCGGCCGGCAAAGTGATAAATAACCGTTTCCTCATTTCAATTCCTACATGGTGCGATTAAGGGTAGTTTTAAAAATGCCTCCCATGTGTCCACTACAATTTCAATTCCTACATGGTGCGATTAAGGGATTAACCGCTATCGTTGCAGCTTTAGGCGCAATAGAATATTTCAATTCCTACATGGTGCGATTAAGGGCATAATCGCCATTTTTTGATACCGTTAAGGCAGTTTTATTTCAATTCCTACATGGTGCGATTAAGGGCTTTTGAGAAAAAGCAACATTGCAGATTTTATTCCATTTCAATTCCTACATGGTGCGATTAAGGGTATTCATGCCCTAACAGGTTGCAAAGTTTTTCAAATTTCAATTCCTACATGGTGCGATTAAGGGAGCCACTCAATCTGTAGCCCAACGTTTGCATATTGCTATTTCAATTCCTACATGGTGCGATTAAGGGAACCGATTATGCCGTAAGAGGCAAGCTACTGATACCATTTCAATTCCTACATGGTGCGATTAAGGGACAAAAACGGCAAAGTTTATTTCAGTTTTGCCGAGATTTCAATTCCTACATGGTGCGATTAAGGGACCGATGGGACAGCTGCGCCAGCTAAAATAACGTAATTTCAATTCCTACATGGTGCGATTAAGGGTGTCCTATTGTAAAACTCCGGTTGTGATTTTACCCATTTCAATTCCTACATGGTGCGATTAAGGGACACAACTGTTTTTATACAGCAAAATATTATCAATATTTCAATTCCTACATGGTGCGATTAAGGGATTGAAAACGGCTGGTAATTTGCAATCTTAAACCATTTCAATTCCTACATGGTGCGATTAAGGGTGTTTTTTGCGGTGGCCAAAATACGGGGAAAACACATATTTCAATTCCTACATGGTGCGATTAAGGGTTCCATCTTCCAGTTTCACGGTTCCGCTGTAAAGCATTTCAATTCCTACATGGTGCGATTAAGGGAACGGAATCAGACTTTGACAACTCTCTGGTTTCATATTTCAATTCCTACATGGTGCGATTAAGGGCCTTATTTTCATCCGTATAAAAAGTATCAAAAACGCCATTTCAATTCCTACATGGTGCGATTAAGGGCCGTTGCAAAAACGGCTTAAATATATCTAAAAAGGCTGTTTTTACAGCTTATTTTTCAATCATTTTAAG
>JAABUY010005900.1_pt1 | contig 12139 bp, 16 predicted proteins | sample 5560271 | NCBI WGS metagenome assembly JAABUY01 (sample SAMN10711886, study PRJNA513374) | rock metagenome | isolation source: Antarctica rocks | place: Antarctica: Victoria Land, University Valley
GATAGCATTGTTATTTCACTATAGTTACTCATAAATTTTGTACAGATGATAAAAATATATATTCATAATAATTCTGTCTATTCAGATTTATAGAAATAAGTGTTTAGTTGTGATTTTAACATCAAAACACTGAATTTGAGTGTGATTTTCAAAAAAAAGTTGCAAAAAGTTCTGAGCGAACCGAGGAGCCAACATTCTAGGAATAGCTGTAGCCACCGTACGTTGCTCTACATCTTTCGATTGGGGTACAGGTATCATATAGTAGCCACAAGAAGTCAGTATCAGGGATTACACATAAATGGCACAAGAGTAGAAGTGACAGGGCGTGTATTGGTTCAAAAGGGATCCTAAGACATCTTCATTCGACGGATTACCAAAGCTACAACGTTCATAACGGAGCTTTGGCCGTCATCCCAAGTACCGTTATAATCTCCATAAGTGAGAAAAGAAAAGACAAGAAAGAAAATTCGTAGACAATATGCCGTTGAGCCATCTCACAGATCGTACACAGTCCCTGAGCTCAAGCTGATACATTCAAGCACCCCAGGAGAAAATGTGATGAAGCGATTAAGCCTGCCTCCAAACGCTTCAAAGCCCCACCGCTCGAAAGACAAAGACCCAGTCCGGCGACAATTATAGATGAGAGGTCACGTTGCCAATCCGCTGGAACGCAGCCTCGACTTTGGAGCACATACGCTCGAAGTGCTCCATGGCCGCGGCGCTGATGCTACTATCATTGCACTCAGTCTCGACAATGACGTCAATGCGCGCGAAGACCTTCCCGGCATCGACATCACCAAAGAGGGGTTGCGGTGCCGGAGCCATCGTCTTTGCCGGTACCGGCGCATCCGTGTAAAGAGCAAAGGCAGGGTCTGATTCATCTAAGTCGTCTGAGGATACGACCATTGAGGTCTGATCTTCTTCACTCTCTCCTTGAATGCTGGGCATGCGCTCAATGGTCGGAACCGCCATCTTACACTCGTCGCTCGACGGATAGGGGCCGACGAAGTTTGAGGTCTTGCCAGACAGGATGGCGGGATCAAATAGATCGACAGCAGGCCCCTGTGGGACGTCAACGACCGAGAATACCTGAGCGTGATTGTAGCCGTGGTCGAAATTGGTGATAAAGCCGTTATTGTTGTTGTTCAGGTCGAGGGTCGAAAATTCAAGCGCGCTGTCTGGTATGAGAGTCATGCCAACGCGCGTATTGCCATTTTCCTGGGCCTCCACCTGCTTGTGGACGAATTGATTTGGGTTCGGGTCCTTGGGCGCAGTTGGCTGCACAGCTGCTGACGGCGCCAGAGCAGACTGCTCCGAAACTGACGCATTAGCGGCCGGCACACCGTTGTTGCTAAGGTCGTTCAGGAAGTTGGAGAACGCGGAGGACGAGAGAAGCATGCGCGTCAACTCCGACAGGCGTTGGTTCTCGGCCAGCAGTGCTTGGTTGTGAGCACGATACTCATTCGCTTCGTTGGTTTTGGCGGCCACTTCGCCTTCGAGTTGACCAATATACTCTGTGAATATGTCAGCATGTTCCGCAGAGATGCGCAGTGAGTGATCTAGTACCTTTTCTCCTGGAACGGAAAGCTCTTGCTGAGACCTTGTTCCTCAACTGACGACGCTCTTTACTGCTGAGCTTCTTGCCCTCCTCACTGGCGAGGAGTCGCTCATCCTCGTCCATGTCCTCCTCCTCCTTTCTTAGCCTCGCAATGTGTGGTAGCATACCATTGGGACCAGCATTGGCGTCATCCTCCGATGAAGCAATGCTGCCTTGTCTCATCTGACTGAGCAGGCGGGATATCCTCTCCTCCACGATGGGATCGGTAGGTTGATGAGCAGCAACACGGTGAGGGCGATGTGTTTGTTGGACAAGCTGTTGAGTAGATGTCCGCTGTCGTTGTGATATTCGCTCCTGCCTCTGCCGCTGAGCTTGAGCTTGAACCTGAGCTTGAGCCTGAGCCTGAGCTTGAGCCTGGACTTGGGCTTGGGCTTGGGCTTGAGCTTGAGCTTTGACTCTGGCGGCCTCCTGCTGGTGTGCGCCTGGCCACAAACGACCAACATTACTCTGCGGAGCCAAAGGAGTAAGAGAAGTCTCTTCATGGCCGCCGATGACATTCGGGTCCACGTAGCCGATATCCGACGTTTGCAAGCCCTGTGGGTAGAAAAACGCAGGTAAACCGTCTTGTGACGACGAGTCACAATCCATATCCATATCAGAAGCGCCGCTGAACGACCGAGTTTTGGAAGGAGCGATACCAAAATCGATGAAATCGTCTGTGGAGTTCAAACCGAAAAAGCTTTCGGAAGTAGAGGGTGTGTTGAACGATATGTTATTAGCTTCGTTGACCGCCATGGTGTTTGCCAACGCGCCGATCGCAAAGGGTGTCTGTTGTTGATGAAGATCATATTGATGACTGGGCCCGGAGAACACTTGTTGGTGACTCGGCTGGCTCGGAGGAAGGAGAGTGTTGTTGGTATTTCCAATACCGAAGTTGGGATTCACGACTGGCTTGGAGCGCGAAGTTGCGGGTGAGACTGATGGTGACGGATAGATGACCTGATCGTAGTTGATGAAAGAGTCGATATCGAGAGAATCATAGCAGGTCGGAGGTGGTGTAGGTGAATGGACAGAAGCTGACTCGTGCCTAGCGGTGGCCATGGCTTGATTGCAAGGCCCAAAGGCAGAGTCAACTCCGAGGATATTTCAATGAAATTTCGAGTCTTCGATCGTTCGAACGAGAATGAAGTCGTGAGGTAGCGGTTGAGGTCGCTTTCCCTCGATAGAGATTACCCAAGTGGTAGGTAAGCCTTCGATGGGTATAAGCCTGGGGATTAGGAGACTGTCTGGATGTGGATACAATGGAAATCTGGTGAAGATTCCTTCACAATCGACAGAATTAGCTAGTCAGACTCAGCCGCTCATGATGTGGTGTTGTATTTTGAGAGACGATGTGGTCAAGACTCAGAAAGGGAGAAGAGGAATGTGGGCGGGTGGACTTTGAGGCAGCAACAGAACGATGGAACAAGGCTCAGCGAGGCAGTGAGGCAGTGCTTGCGTGTCTAGCAGGGGTTCAAGACGGACCGATCAACGTCACCCTGTTAAGTCACCCTGTTGAGTTACAGTACCTACGGTATACAAGGTATTTGTGCCATTCACACCGGCTGCTTAGTAAGATAAACTTAGCGATCTGTCATCTCAGCAAACAAGTATTGATACTCTGTCCACTGCAGGCTACAAGTTACTCGTATGAGTGCAACATTTAATATTCCACCATCTCAGTTGATGAGTGTGTCCAAGAAGCTGGATTGAGACACTTTCGTTCACAGCCTCAAACAATCTCGGACATGGACAAAATGCACAAATGCACAAATGCACTCGCACGCAAGCATAAGATAAATCATGCACACCGGATTTAACCGATACCTTGTGCACAACACTCATAACCATCCGGCTGCCGGCTCCGGACTCCGGCCCCTAACTCCGCCCTTCCGCCCTTCCGCCCGTTTCTCCCGCAATGGAACATTATCCAGGGTTGGTACCCTCACCTAAGGTAGGTCATGAACGTTGTCAATATTATTTAATATTAATAGTTACAGCTTACCTACCTAACATATCCATTTAACGTTACCTGCTGCCTTTCAACCACATCCAGGCTGCTTGATGTCAGCGCGGAAATTTGAGCATAATAATCGCTCTTAATAACCGGCTGGGTCTCTGGCTGATGATCGGCTACCCTAGGCACATAATGCAGCCAGTGACGTTCATGAAGAGTAGTTAACTACCGTACCCAGTACAACTGGTGACTGCGAACAGGAGGTTTCACCATCGGATTGTTTTGTTTCTGAACGCCCCGTAAGTGAGGCTAAGTCTCGCCATCGACGAGCCAGCAGGCCTACCTGTGATGGACGGATCATAGGTCATCATCAAGTACTCTGCCAGCATAAACACCCTGAGTTGATTTTCTTCCTCCATCACTGTTAGTAAACTCCTATCAGCATCGTTACTAGCCCACAGGTTCATAAATTCCATTGGATATCTACACTTATTTCTGTGGCTTTGAATGGGTGTTTAGCATCCTCAAACAAGTGTATGGCTATCGTTTCCCGACGAAGTCGCAGCTTCGTTTCATCGTGTCTGACGCTCTCTATTGCTACACACCTACTGTTTTGTGCGGTTCTACGATGATCAGTAATTATCAAAGCTGCACTACATGGCTTCTGCAATCTATAAGATGAGCGCAGCTTCATACCATACAGGGGGCCCTCTCCTCTTCTCCTTGAAAGACTCCCGCTGTTCTTCGCTCTCGTCCGTTGTATTCGAAATTCGGTCCCGTAGCTTTACTTCTTATGTTTAAATTGCCCCAATGAGACGACTACACCTTCGAACGACCTGCTTGGTTGTTCTTTATGGCACATTGCCGTTATCCAGAAGCCTCCCCGGTACTCCTGAAAGATGGACGCTTCCGATCTTCGGTTGGGTATGTCCCCCAGCTGAAGGAAAGCTTCTGACGGACCAGCTGACTGCTCACACTAGAGACCAATATGCATAGGCGCGGCCCCACGACAGCAAGACTTGGGACCTTTGCTTACGGCAGATTTATTTGACGATCTGCAGATGTTCTGCCTCAACAGCCTTTTGGCCAACTGCCAATGTGTCTTGCCACAGAATGGACCTGGAGGATCATTGCACTACAATCTACTATGCGACCCGTACAACAGGATCACGACCATACCAGCAATTCAAGCCTGCAAGGATCGATGCGTCTGCGGCCAAACCTTAGAAAGCCAGCGTCTGGATGTGACAGGCAGCAGTGAGCAGGCCGCCGAGGCAAGACAAGGCCTGAATAAAGCAAAACCGGCCGTGATCCACACTTAGAAGACGAGCGACTTGGGGGTTGGCACTGCGGTTCGAGTCTTACTCTGATACCTGTCAAAGCTGTGTTGTGTCAAAAGGTTGATTCTGGGCTGCGTCTTCTACCTGGTACCTTAATCTTTGTGCACCTTGTACAAAGTACGCATGAAGAAATGGCACCTTCTGTTATCGCATCACACTTTGTTTCTTATGGGAAAACTCCTCAAGTAATCATTGATAATTGAGCGGCCCGTTTCTGGTTCCACAGTTCGGACCGACAAAAATATTATGTAAGCTAGTGACTGATGTTATCGGAATGAATCTGCCGTCAACCAGGTCCGGAGATAGCCGGTTAGGTAAGAACCGTTCGACACAAACCATCCCCGCCAACATGTGATCCCTGATTCTCTGTGCTGTGAAGAAGACAATGACCATGCCCTTCAAGCACAGAATTGCAATCAACATATCTACATGAGTGAGAGAATCGTATCTCGTTCGGCACTGGTGCTTGCGCGCTGTACCAAAGGTCTCGCAGCTAGTTCCGGCAAGCCTTCAAGACATCGTGTGTTGTCCCATGGTGCTGGCCACCAGAGTCGTGCCATAGCCACCGCGGTAGCAGATCAAGACATTCTGTTGGATCAGGGTCTTCCTTCAGATCGAACCCCCCCACCATTACCTCCCTCACCCGTTGGTACCTCAAAACGCGACGCCCTCCAGAACACCAAGCCCTTCTCATCCTTCCTGACCGACACCTACCATCGCCAGCATGACTATTTGCGTATCAGTATCACCGAACGTTGCAACCTCCGATGCTTGTATTGCATGCCCGAGGAAGGCGTACCGCTCTCCCCGGCCGCTCATCTTCTCACCACTCCCGAAATAGTCTACCTGTCCTCGCTCTTCGTTTCCCAAGGTGTTACCAAAATCCGACTCACGGGCGGCGAACCGACGATAAGGAGGGACATACTGCCACTTATGCATAGTCTCGGTGACCTGAGGCGTCAAGGGCTGAGGGAACTGTGTTTGACGACTAATGGAATCGCGCTATATCGGAAATTGGATAGCATGGCTGAAGCTGGACTCACCGGGGTGAATTTGAGCCTGGACACGTTGGATCCGTTCCAGTTCCAGATCATGACGCGGCGCAAGGGATTTGAGGCAGTCATGAATAGCATCGACAGAATCCTCGAGATGAATAGACTCGGGGCGGATATCAAACTCAAGATCAATTGTGTGGTCATGCGAGGAGTGAACGAGAGGGAAATCATCCCGTTTGTTGAAATGGGAAGAGAGAAAAACGTCGAAGTCCGCTTCATCGAGTACATGCCTTTCGACGGAAATAAATGGAGTAAAGGCAAGATGTTAGGCTACAAAGAGATGCTGGCTGTTATCCGGGAGAAATACCCGGGATTGGTCAAGGTCCAAGACCACAAGAACGACACGAGCAAAACATACCGCGTCCCAGGCTTCATGGGAAGAGTAGGATTCATCACGAGTATGACCCATAACTTTTGTGGAAGCTGCAATCGGCTGCGAATCACGAGTGATGGGAACCTCAAGGTGTGTCTTTTTGGCAACTCGGAGGTTTCTTTGCGAGACCTGCTGCGGAAAGATAATGGTGGCGCGCCGATCGACCAAGAAGCTATGGAAGCCATGAATCGAATCGAAATGGATCGACGACAGGCATTACCAGGCAGTACCGGCACGTTGGGGGACAGCGAGCGGGAGAGACAACTCCTCGAAGTCATCGGCATGGCGGTGAAGAGGAAAAAAGAGGGACACGCCGGTATGGGCGAGTTGGAAAACATGAAGAATAGACCTATGATCTTAATTGGTGGGTAAGTTTGGACAATTTACCACCAGAATGCGGAATCTGTATACACCGTATCCAACATCCATATTTACCAACAATCATCATTTTCTTTGTGAAGACTTACGGTCAGCGTGCGCGGAGCTATAGACCATGCTAATGGCCTTGGTAGGTAAAATGCCGTGTCGTAAAATGCATCAGTCTCCTTCCATGATACCATCAACACGACCAACCAAAGCCACTCTACGCCCTAGCTCCACAGCCCCAATATCACTACCCTGGACCAGCCTTCCACGTCACCTGTATCTCCCAAGCGACTTCCCTCCCCGGCTCAGCCTTTCCGCCAATCCTCAGCGCAGTCATTCATCAAAAGCCTCCCCAGCCCAACGCCCCAGTACCCTTCCGCACCTGACTCCATCTTCCACCGTCCACATGGTGCCCGTAACGCACAAGGCACCGACGCACCGCGTCGCAATCGCACGCGGCTCAGTCCACTTCTCCAACGCCACGCCCTACGACCTCATCCAAAAGAACATGCTCAAAAAGGGCGACGTCCTCGGCGTAGCGCGCGTGGCGGGCATCATGGCCGCGAAGAAGACGGGGGATATCGTGCCGCTATGTCACCCGATTGCGTTGACGGCCGTAGAGGTTAAAGTGGAGCTTGGCGCACCTGCCGCTGCCGCCGATCTGGAGGGCGAAGGGAAGCAGAGGAGAGGGATGGGGATGGGGTTCGGCGGCGTGGAGGTCGAAGCGAAGGTCGAGTGTGAGGGGAAGACGGGCGTGGAGATGGAGGCGCTGGCTGCGGTCATGGGGGCTTGTTTGACGGTCTTTGATATGTGTAAGGCGGTCGATCGGGGGATGAGGATTGAGGGTGTGAGGGTCGTTTTGAAGGAAGGTGGGCGGAGTGGCAGGTGGGTGGAAGAGGGGTTTAGGAAGGAGGTGGAGGGGGCATAAGAGTTATCGTGCAGAAGGTTGTGGTTGAGCTCCAGGGCGTGTCTGGGATACTTAAGTCTCGAGGGTTGGTCCAGATATCAAAATTCTCGGACGTCATCTAAGTAATGACCCGAATTGATGACGGATCAAAGACTGGCAATGCTCACAGCTCTCGACCTAAGTCTTCCCTTAACCCGCCCAGTATGATCATAGGGAGCAGTAAGGAGAGTACCAGGTAGATGCTCCACTATTATAAAGAAACACCACGTATATTGAATGCGGTGAAACAGCCAGGTCACTGGCGATGTGAGAGGCACCCGTTGTCGGTATCTGAGCCTAGACCCTAGGTTTTCATGTGATTACTCGCTTGTATAATAACTGTAAATTAGACAGCAATCAATTCATATTCTGGCACCCGTCAGGCTTGGGACAGCCTCTTCATATCCTAATTGACTAGATGCGACCTTGAAGAAAACCCTGCCATGCGCATTCAAAGAAGTGGCTATTTGTAAATGCGATTGATGTGGCTCCCCATGGGGATGGAAATGACGTTCCCAATTTAGAAAGGGACGGGAGCGCAGTCTCGGTTGGAAGCCTGCAGCGGAAGCTTACCCCGATTGGGATTGATCCCTGACTTATTAAGGCACCCCATGCCCCATGTTCTTTGGAGAGCAATCTCCAAGAGAAAACATTTCGACATCAGTATCGGATTATGCCATCTTTCCTATCATATATCGCTCCAGCTGCTGCTCAAAGGGTTGGACAGACCTGATGACGGTCACTCTCAGCCCGGCAACATGCAGGTCCACTAGAGTACCGTTGACTCTTTGATTTGATGCGGATACACCCTGCAAAGCCCCCTACCATATACTCCGGCCCATAGCTGTCTGTCTGCCATTGACCTTCGTGGTCGTCTACCGTGTCCTTTGCCGTGTAGTCTTGTTGCGTCTTTCTGTACAGATCTGCGGTCTCGGCGGCGTTCCATTCCTGGCGTTGGAACGGCACCTCTCGGCGTAGAAGTCTCGGCATACTACCTCTCGGCATACCACGTCTCGGCATACCACGTCTCGGCATACCACGTCTCGGCGTCCACTGGGGTCTCTTTTGACCTTTCTGGTCAGTTCCGTGAAACACCTTCCAACCTCCAACCTCTTCCAACCTCACAACCTCACAACCTCCACACTGACTCCTGCTCGACCGCAAGACTCGGGCACTCTCAACTATCTGGTACATCGTTCGAGTCCTTGTCTGCTGCACGGAATCTCTGCTTCGAACCTATTCGGAGTCTTCTTTTAGTAACACGGTCCTTGAATCACAGATATGGAGGTGAGCTCACATTTTCCTCTTTCGTCCCAACTTTACTACCCTTATAAGCTGTTGTAGCTGTCCTTGTATGGCACGTCTCGGGTTCCTGCTGTTTTGATACACCTCCATTTGGATTTGGCGTGGAAACATAATCTCATATGGCTGGACTTCTTTGGTTTGCTGTCTGATCTGCGCTCTGCTTGTTGACCTTTCGTCTGTTGTTCAAGTCTTATGGTGGTTTGCTATCTCAACCCAAGTTTGTTCGGCCAGAGAGTACGTCGACGAGTGTGTTGGTGGCAATTCAGTAATGTTGTTTCTCCTGTCTTTCACGTGTAGCCTTCTTTGGCTCTGATGTGTGTGCTATCTTTCCCTCATTGCTTGAATCTGGAGACATTTGCGAGTTACATTCAGAGTGGTTCGCAAGCTTTTGCGGGAAGACTTGAGCGGAGAGCCCACTTTCTGCAAGCAATTTTCCAGTTTTGAACCTCTTATTTTGAATGTTAGCGATTTCACTTTACTGCGAGTGAAAGGGTTCCGGAACCCACAAAGTTCTAGGCAACACCTCACAACGCAGGTTTCTACGCTTCTTCACTTCAGTGCATCTACTTCTCATCTCTTTCATTCTGCCGCCCTATCAGATTCTTCAATACATCGCTTCCATAGATAATCATGAACGCCTTCTTGACGGCACCCAATGCCGTCCGTCGTAGACTCTCTGAGGAGTCTTCGGATGAGCGCCCAGGGGCTGGTCAACGCGTCAAGACACCTGCTGAAAAATCTCTGCAGCGTATCCTTCAGAACGAGCCTGGTGCGCCCGCTGCGCCAGAAAACCGTCCTCAATACCACACTGGGCGCATGCCAAACAGCAAGCTCGGAGATAATAAACCGAGACTTCTCTTGATGGGCCAGAAGAGGTGAGGTCTTCCACTTCTCTAGTTCAAAGACACGCCCTTAACGCGCATCAGAATGTTACGCTAAACCTCAGTTTCTATAGGAGTGGGAAATCGTCGATCTCGAGTGTCGTCTTTCACAAGATGCCAGCTCACGAGACTCTCTTCTTAGAGTCGACCACGCGCATCCAGAAGGATTCGATGCAGTGAGCTCTAACTTTTGTTTACATAACGGAACTTGATCTGACACGCTTGCGCAGCTCTTTCATGGATTTTCAAGTTTGGGACTTTCCTGGACAGCTTGATTTTTTGGATCCGGTGTACGATCTCGATTCCATCTTTGGCGAAATCGGCGCTCTCATCTGGGTTATTGATGCCCAAGACGATTACCACGAGGCCGTTTCGCGTTTGACTGGTACTATTCTCAACCTCCAACAGTCGTACCCGAACATCAACATCGAGGTGTTTGTTCACAAAGTCGACTGCCTCTCCGACGAGTTCCGCCAAGACACCTATCGCGACATCATCCAGCGTGTCACAGACGACTTGAGTGACAACGGCTATGAGAACGCTCCTGTAAGCTTTTACATGACGTCCATCTACGACCACTCCATCTTCGAGGCCTTTAGCAAGGTCATTCAGAAGCTCATTCCCCAGCTTCCAACGCTTGAAGCCTTGCTCAACACCCTCGTGGCCAACTGTCACATGGAGAAAGCCTATCTTTTTGACGTCTTGAGCAAGATATACATCGCGTCAGACAGTAGTCCCATCAACATGCAGAGCTACTCGACTTGTTCCGACTACATTGATGCCATCGTCGATGTCAGCGAGACCTATGGCTGGGATCGCCCTCCCAAGGAGATGGGCCAACGCGAGGTTGACATCGCGAGCCAGGATGCGGAGAGCTACGTGTCTCTAACCGATGGAAGCCTTTTGTACCTCGTGGAGATTAACAAGTGAGCACTCCGAACCTGACTTGCTATACTCTCCTCGCTTACTGATACCCGACCAGGTATCTGGCGCTCATCGGCATCGTGAAAGATCCGAAGTGGAAGGAGAAGAAGGCGTTGATCGACTACAACGTCACCGTTTTCCAGGAGGGGATGAACGAGGTCTTCGCTCGGACTTAAGAGCTGTTCTTTCCTGAGGCATTGGGTGACTACAACGTCGCGTCGTGATACCTCATGGAGATGTGTTCCGCACAGTCGGATGGTAGAACATATCATCGTTGTACGTACTGTATGGGGAGGTAGTCTCAGTACACTGTACAATGATATGCTTCTACAAGCAAATTAGCAACCCACGCGAGCTATGTACCTGGTGAAGGTGTGACTTCGTAAACCAGAGACAAGGGTCAGATCCTCAGGTTATCAACAACGTAGTCCTTATACGCTTACCGATACTCCAAAAAACCCCAATGTGTACCTCAAGATCACCCCTGCAGCCCTACCTTAAGATAAACTCTCCCCGGCATCCGTCTCACCCAACACATCCCCCACTATCCTCCAGCGACAAACAATACATAGCCGTGGTCTCACACAGCAACGCTCTCCAACGTCATCACAGAACAACCTAACATGGACCCCCAACCCCACCGCCGAAAGCCCCCAACCCTCCACGATACTCGCCCATCAGAGACCGAGTCGCGACGAGGCCCACCACCACCATCAGCGCCACCAAGACTCGCATCCGACGAGACAGACCCCGAACCAGGCATCCGCCCCCTCGACATCCTCCGCCTCCTCGCCGGCCTCCTCCTCCTCTCCAGCGCCCTCAGCTACTTCGTCACGCGCGAGAGCCTCTTCTGGAACTACCGCCCCACACTCACCCGTCCCGGCGCGCTCAAAGCTCGGCTCGTACGTGCTTCTCCCTCCCTCCCCGCACCTTCTCTCTCCCCGCACCTTCCCCTGCCCTAGCCTATCCTATCGCCATCCCTCGCCCTATCCCATCCCAGCCCATCCCTAACCCCAGCCCCCCCCGCCGGCCTGTGCCTCCCCTCCTTCACCCCTCCCCACCTCACCCCACACCGCCCTGCCCCAACCTAGCGCTAACGCGCGCAACCACCCACCACAGTGCGGCCCCATCACCCTAACAGACACCGAACTCCTCGCCTACGACGGCACAGACGCCACGCTCCCCATCTACGTGGCCGTGAACGGGACCATCTACGACGTGTCGGCATCGCCGCAGACGTACGGGCCGGGGGGCTCGTATCATTTCTTTGCGGGGCGGGACGCGACGCGGGCGTTTGTGACAGGGTGTTTTGCCGAGGATCTGGTGGCTGATTTGAGGGGGGTCGAGGGAATGTTTATGTTTGTTGATGATGATGATGAGGGGGGGCAGGAGGGA
>JAABUY010005901.1_pt1 | contig 12138 bp, 13 predicted proteins | sample 5560271 | NCBI WGS metagenome assembly JAABUY01 (sample SAMN10711886, study PRJNA513374) | rock metagenome | isolation source: Antarctica rocks | place: Antarctica: Victoria Land, University Valley
GAGGTCTTGGCGCCACTGCACGTCACGTCGGTGAACGCTGCCGGATGCGTGCTCGCCGCGATGTCGTGGGCGTAGTTCAGCTGGGAGCGGCTGCAGGTCGGTGGGGACCCGACGACCTGCGGGTTGACCCCGGCGGCGGAGGAGTAGCTGTCGCCAAGCGCCACGTAGGGCGAGGTCTTGATTGACGCTGCCGCGGCCGTCGGCGGGGTGGTCTTCGCGACGGCGGGTGCCGCGACGCTGAGCAGGCCCGCACCAGTGAGGGCAGCGCAGGCAACAAGCGTGGTGATTCGGCGCACGTAAACTCCAGAGGTGAGGGGCTGGGTCGCTGTGCCCGACCCGGGCAATGTGACACACGCTACAGACCGGTGGGGGACCGTGGCATATCGAAACGAGCTCCCCTGACACCAGCCACACCACCGTCAGCACCCGATGCGCCCCCGCTGCACCGCCGGCCCCCGCTCACCAGCGGCAGGTTCCCCCACGAACATAGCCACCTCATGTAGCTAAACCGTTCTTGGTCTCAACCGGTCAACGCATCAGTGCAGGTCGACGATGCTGGGTCGGTCGTTGCCGCCCCTGATCGACACCATCGGGCAGCTGGAGGCCAGGGGAGGAGGCTTCAAGTCGGTGCAGGAGAGCGTTGACACCACCACCCCCGGCGGGCGGCTGGTCTTTCACGTTTTCGGGGCGCTTGCCAGCTTCGAATCCCCGGTGACCGAGGTCGCCCAGGTCCTCGGGGTCAGCCGCGCCACCCTGTACCGCAGGGTGCCCGAACTCGGCGAGGCACGGACCCGGGCGGTGATGAACGAGCCGGATGTTGGTGTCAGCTCGTCGCCCTTGCCCCCTGCTTCGCTGGGGGTAAGGATCGTTTAGTAGTAGTGCCTGCGGCCACCGACGGCGCGGCCCATGGAGCCCATCACCACCAGGACCAAGCCGACGATCAGCACGATGATCCCGATCGTCCACAGGATGGGGATGTGGATGAGGAATCCGACGATGAGCAGGATGACACCAAGGGTGATCATGACGCTCCCAGCTGTGCGCTGCAGGTGTGCGAATTACCCTGCAGATCACAAGGAACGCTACACATTTCGCTGCCCGGCGGATAGAGCCCGAGACGTCGAGCACCCCTAAAGCCGCAGCACAGGTCCGGGCGGGCCGCCGCGCAGAAGGTGGACGACGCCAGTCGCATCACGTTGAGACTTCCGGTGCTGGGCACGGTGCGTCTGCCCGAGCCGCAGCGGCTTACCTATTACGCCGCCATCGGTGCGCTCGGCGTTCTCGGCGTGCTGGAATGGCCCGTTGCCCTCGTCCTCGCTGGCGGCCACGCCCTGGCCTCCGACCAGAACAACCGTGCCGTGCAACAGTTCGGAGACGCCTGACCGGCGGGTGATGCCGCAGCTGGGTGGTGTTGCAGCCTGATCCTGCCGTCGCAGCGCGTGTTGCTTATTGCATTCAGGACGGCGGCCGCGGTGGAGGCTTGCTGGAGTGTGTTTGGCACCTTGTGCATCGGGTCCTCGACGAACGAGTGGTGCTCTGGCTTCGGTGGTGCAGTGGTGGACCCGCCGAGGGGGATGGTCGCTGGGCGGGTCCGGTGTGGGGGTTTGTTGGTAGGGGTGTTTTGCGTGGGCATCACCGCCTTGTCTGGTGGGGATGGTCGTGACGGTTGGCCTGTTCGTGCTGTGGAGGGGCGCGTTGGGTGGGGAACGCGTTGGTGGTGGGTGCTGGTCGTGGTGACCATCGGGTACCACCGCCAACTGGGTCGGGCAAGAGCATGTTTCGCGACACCGACCGGAGGTGGTGATGGAACCCGAAGCGCCTTCCCCGCGGGGGGTGTACGGCATCTCGGTGGCCTCCGAGCTTTCCGGGGTGGGCCCGCAGGCCCTGCGCTTGTACGAGCGGCGCGGGCTGCTGCATCCGGCGCGCACCGACGGCGGCACCCGCCGCTACAGCAACGCCGACCTGCACCGGCTGCAACGCATCACCGACCTCATCGACGCCGGGGTCAACCTCGCCGGGATCGCCCAAATCCTGCATCTGCAAACCACCAACACCCAACTGGAAACCGACAACGCCGCGCTCCGCGCAAACAAGGAGGCCGACCATGGTTGAGCCCACCCTGCCCGGCGATGCGGTCCCCGAAGCCGACCTGATCGCCCAACACACGCTCGTCGAGGACACCGCAGAGGACACCAGCACCGACAGTGCCGCCAGCCTGTTTCCCACCCCGATGGCCGCCACGTGGGACGCCGACGAGACCGATCAACTGGAGCAAACAATCACCGTCCCACTACCCGAGGAGGACGATCACGACCCCACACTCGACCCGGCTTCGACCGCTAAACCCCGCACCACCACAGACCATTCAGTCCAGGCGACCGGTTACCTGGCAGAGGTATCCCCACCCGGGGCGCCGAGTCCGCAGGTGGCGGTCGCCGTAATGCTCGCGCGGTGCGGCATCGGTAAGGCTCCGGTTCGAGCGCAGCGGACGCGGAACCACTCACCTGGGTAGGGCAGGCACACTCACGACGCCCGGTGGCAGCAAGAAGGTGGGCGGCGCTGCACGGACGCCGCGTGCTGCTCGTCGGTGACGGCGTGAACGATGCCCCCGCCCACCTGGGTGTTGCCATGGGCCGGCACGGCTCCGGCCTCGCCCTGCAGCCCGCCGACGCGGTCATCGTCCGCGATGGAGGCGGCTTTTCGAAAAGGCGTCCCGGACAGGTGGCCGTGTCGGTGTCAGGGTTGGTCGAGCATGGTGGGGGGAGGGCGGTGGTGGTGTCGGGTATCCCGGTCCGCCGGGCTGTGTTGTCGGCCAAAGCGAGGAGTCGTCGGATGCGTCCGGCGACGGCGTCTTTGGTCATGGGTGGGTTCAGCATCTGGCCGAGTGCTTGCAGGGACACCTCACGGTGTGTGCTCCGCAACGCGGCCACGGCCGCTAAATGTTCGGGCGCCTCGCCGAGGATGAGTAGGGCGCGTTCTGCCCGGGTGGCGGCGGCGGCCGCGGCGTGGGTGGCGCGGGTGTGGTTGGCGTCGTCGAAGCCGGGCAGCCGGGGGGTGGGGGTGTGTTCGTGGTGGTGGGTGCGCTCGCGCGCCCAGGTGGCCGCGGTGTCGGGGGCACCGATGGTGGTGAGCAGTGCGGTGATGGCGTCGGGTTCGCGGACGGTGACCAGGTCGACGCCGCGGAGGTGTTTGGTTTTGGTGGTGATGCCCAGGCGGCGGGCGGTACCGGTCAGGGCCATCGCGGTTCCGGGGTGGGGCACACGATGTCGAGTGCGGGCAGCCGGTGGGGTTCGGTCAGGGAGCCGGCGGCGAGGAACGCCCCCCGCCAGATCGCGGCGGCGTCGCACACCCGGCCGGCGATGAGGGGGGCGGGCAGCCCGTGGATGAGCCGACCCCGCGGGTTTGCCAGCCCGGTGCGCCGGACCAACGCGGCGGCGTCGGCGGGGGCGCTCACCTGCAGCCGGTGGCGGGGGCCGGCGGGGTACCCGGACGTAGGAAGGACTTGTAGTTGGGTGGGGTAGCCGTACAGGGCGCGGATCGCGATTCCGAGGCGGCGGGCCAGCAGGGGGGTGTCCAGGTCAACCTCGATGCGCCACCGCCCCGGTTGTTGGTGCACGGTCCCGGCGAAGCGGAGCAGGGTGATGGTTTCCGCGCGCCGACAACAAGCCTTGGTGAGGGGAAGCCTGCTCAACTCGTCTGCGACCGCGGCCGTCATCAACACGGGTCCCACTCTCCTCGGTCGGCGCCGGGCCGGGAGTGTTCACCTCGCGGTCGGGAAGCGCATCATCGGTGGCAAAGAATCGAGCGGCGTAGCGCCCTGCCATTTTCGCGCGGACGTTGCCCGTTACCTGTAGGCATCGATGATGCAAGGTGTGTCCCGTTCGGGGTAGTCGTTGGCACGATAAGTGAGAGGTGCAGGGATCCGGCGCGCCGGTGGACGCGACCCGGTTCGGCCGCCTGCCCCAGCCGCTGTCTGACTGGGGTACACCCAAACTGGACGTCAGGCAGCCGGGCAAAGCGCGTCAGGCTAGGGTTCCCCCCCAGCTTGGTTGACATCACGCGTGCAACGTCACGGACAGCGCGAAACCCGGCTCACCCACCGTCCGGAAGGCTGCCGGGTTCACTTCCACGCAGCTACTGCCACGGGCACTTCCTAGGGTACAGGGGGGTAGCACAATCGCATAAGGGCTGGGCCGTTGACAGCCGTGGAGGACTATCTCGGGTGAGCGTTGCAAAAGTTGTCGTGCCCACCCTCATCGACGAGCCGGGCTGCACGGTCCAACGGGTTCCGCGCGATAGCCCTTTCTGGGGGCGGCGAGCTCGCCCCTATAGCCCCTGCAGGCGGGATATTGTCACGCTTGTGAACTTTCTGGCGCCGGTGGTCGCGTCCATTGTCGTCGGCGGAGTTCAGATCACCCTCTACCTGTTGGGCCGGCGGTCGACTCGCGAACGTCTCAAGTCGGACCTCGAGCTTGTCGCACTGCTGCCCGAGAACTCACCCGCCAGGGAAGCGTTGCTCAAGCGTGCGGAGGGAGAGATCAGCCAGATCGTGAAGGAAGAGGTCGAGCTGACGCGCGATCCCGCTGGCGCGACCTTGGCCGTCCTGTTCCTAGGTGGCGCCCTTGTCCTAGCTTTCACCGCTGCCAGGGCAAACCCGTTCTGGTGGATCTTGGTCGCGGTCCTCGCGGTCTTTGGAGCCGTCGGCTTCAGTCTCGACGGAGTAAAACGACGTCGAGACGAGAAAGGCAACGCGATTCGGTCTGCGAGGTAAGAATCACGCAAGACGCGGTCACGAAGTGCACGATAACGGTCATTATCATGCACATTTGGCGGCGCCCTCGCGGTAACGTGCCGGGCACCCGATCAAGGGAGGTACCGATGGCCAAGACGTCGGCCACCGTGGCGGTCGCCGTGCCCGGGCAGACCGAGCACGTCGCCCTCTAGCTCCTCGCCGAGGCCCTGCAGGACCGGCTGGTGTTCGAGCGCGGTGACACGCTCCGGTTCGAGCAGCTCTCCGACGCCGTGACGGTCGGGCCCGCGGCCAATGGCCGAGGACAAAAGGGGAGTGGGGCTGGGAGAGGGCGGGCACGGAGCCGGTGCGGGCGCTGAGCAGGCCGCTACGCGATCGGATCTTCTGCCCGCCACCTGGGGGGCGCCCCCGTGGGGTTCCCAACGATTACCGCACACTGGGCAGGTGAGGGGATCGGCGGACGCGTCCCTACCAGTCCTCACCGCGCGGCGTGGGTGTGTCGTGGTCCGGGGCGTAGGGAGCGGTGGTCGGTGGTGCTCGTGAGCCACCCCGCTTGTATGAGCTTGGGGATGATTCCGCGGGATGCGTTGCGCGGCCAATCCATGACGGCGCGGAGTTCGGTCCACGTGGGTCCGGTGCCCGTGTCCTCGACGATGCGCGCGACGGCCACCGCGGCGGCCGCGCCGTCCCGGGCGGCGATCTCTGCCACGTCGGCGGCTTCCTGAACCCGGCGGGCCCGCCGCGCCGCCTTGTCGGCCACGAGTCCGGCGACGGCGGCCGGGGTCGGGGTGATCCCACCCCGCACCAGTTGCAGCCACGCGGACCGCTTCTGGGGGTCGTCGTGGGGTATGGGGTGCGGTGCGAGTTTCGCAACGGCCGCCGGGGTGACCTCGCGGCGTGCTTTGCGTAGGGCGTGCTCGGCTTGCTGTTCAGCGGTACTCACCACGGGCGGCGGTGGCGAGGTGTCCGGCGCGGCCTTCAGGGGATTCGCCAGGCCCGGCCCCGCTGACCGCTTCGGCACCGGCCGCTTCGGCGCTGGGGTGATCCCCAGGTAGGTCAGCGTTGCGGTGGTGGCGGGGCCTTGCTCGGCAGGGGCCCGCAGTCGATAACCACCAGGCACCCCCACAGCCCAGCAGTCGGGGAACGCGGCGAGGTCCCCACCGATCTGCACGATGATCGGCAGACCCCGGCGCAGCGCGGTCCGCACCGCGGTGTCCGCGGCTCCCGTGAGCGTGCCCGCGGGCACAGCGACGGCGAGGGCATCGGCGGCATCGACGTCGGGGGCCACGGTCCAGCCGTAGCGGTGGGCGAGTGCGGCAGCAGCCTTGGCCTTCCCCACCGTCGCCACCCGGAGCGGACCGTGCTGGCGGCCGGCCCGGGCGCTGACCGTTGCGGTGTACCGGGTCCGGGCGTCCTCGCCCATGACCGGCCGCGGCGGCGCGGTGATGGTGTTGCTCATGGTGGTGCTCTCCCTTGTCCCGCCCCGGCCTCAACAGGCAGGATCGTGGTCATCGTTTCCGATGATCGCCCGGCGCTACGTCACCGGCGCCCGTGCCCCCTGCGTGTCGGCGTCCCTCCCGATACCGGGAGCAATCCCAGCACCCGAGGAGGCTGCGGGGTGCACCGTAGCCGCTGGAGACGCTGCTGTCCGGCACCCGGTGGAGGTGTCCGGCGACGATTTTTCCACCGCACCAACCGCCGCCGAGGCCGGCGACCGGTCCGCAGGTAGAAGATGCCCTGATCAGGTGTTTGCGTGCCCTGATCAGGTGTTTGAAGGGTAACCGGTGGTCATCTCCGCCAGCGTGACCGTCCCTGTCCGATCAGGCGCCCGCTCCCGCGGCGTGTCACGAGGGTCGGACGGCAGGATGATGGTCATGTGGGTCGCCGGTGGCGGTGCACTCCGGCAATGGTGTTTGCGTCGTGAGACGCGGGGAGTGGGTGTCGGTGGATCAAGACTGGGTGCCTCGCCGGGTGGGGCAATGCTGAGGACGCGGCCGTTGGGTGGGCGCCCCCTCGAGGTGGGCATGTTCGTCGTGGGTGCGGTGCTGGGTGTGCTGGCCACCGTCTACCTTGCGGTGGCGGGGCCGAACGTGGGCATCCATCTGCAGGGAGATCATATTTGGTTCTACGGCAGTTCTGGTGCGCCGCCGCCGAGGGTGGGTCGGTTCAGCGCGGTCGCGCTGAACAACATGGCCTTGGGTGTGTTCGCGTTGGCGTGGTTGATGGTGGGGCTGGTCGTGCGGCGGGGCGGGGTGGCGGTGCGCGCGTTGTTGGTGGTGGGCGCGGTGTGGTCGGTGCCTCTGGTGATTGCTCCGCCGTTGTTCAGTCCTGATGCCCTGACCTACACCGCGTTGGGTGCGGCGTTGAACCACGGCGTCGACCTCTACCAAATCGGGCCGGGCGCGGCCGGGCAGATCGCTGCGGTGCGCGGCGCGGAACCAGCGTGGTTGTACACGCCTTCGCCCTACGGCCCGTTGTTTCTCGACCTGATGGGTGGGCTATCACGCCTGCTGGGTGAGCACATGCTGGCTGTGTTCGTTGCGCTGCGCCTGCTGACCCTCGCGGGGTTGGGCGCCATCGGGGTGATGATGGCGCGGCTGGCCCGGTGGAATGGACGTGGAGTGGGTCGCGCGCTGTGGTTGGGGCTGCTCAACCCGCTGGTGCTGATCAGCGCGGTGTCGGCCAACCACAACGACACCCTCATGATGGTGGTACTCCTCGCGGGGCTGCTTCTCGCGGTGCGCGGGCACCCGCTACTGGGCGTCGTGGTGTGCGTGGTCGCGGCCGGTATCAAGGTGGTCGCCCTCGCTGGCGCCGCAGTGATCGGGGTGGACTATGCCCTGCGTCGGTGCGGCTGGTCGGCGCAGGCCCGTGCGTTGGCGGTGTCCGGGCTGCTTGCCGTCGGCGCGTTCGTCGCGTCGGTGCAGTTGTACGGGCGCGGCTGGGGTTGGGTGAGCACGTTGTCCATTCCCGGAGTGGCCCACGAGCCGTTGACACCGATGACCGCGATCGCGGACGTCCTCAACCCCGCCACCCCGCCCACGAACATCGTGCTCCTCGGGGGCAGCGTGGTGTGCGCTGCGGTGATCGTGGGTTTGCTGACCCGGCTGCCGAGCTGGGGCCTGGTCCGGGTGGTGGCCTGGGTGATGTTGGCCCTGGTGGTGTTCAGCCCCGTGGTGTGGGCGTGGTACCTGCTCTGGCCGATCTTGCTGTTTGCGGCCATCGCGGGCCGACGGGAGGCCCAGATGCTCGTCGTGGTGTCGATTGGAATGCTGTTCACGATGCTGCCCGGCGGGCAAGAAACGCTGCTGCTGCTCGGCCGCCCCGCCGGAGACCAGGTGATGTTGGTACTGCTCACCACCCTCATCCTGTTTTTCGCGATCCCCGCGGCGCTGCGCCGACTGGATCCGCGACCCCCACATCAGCCCAACGACGGCAGCCCAACACGCCACAACACGGAGGACGACACCTCAACTCACGAGCAACACCACCGCACCTCCACAATCGCCCACCAACAGTGAACGGTCCCGACGAAGTCCGCACTCAGACCGATACTGGCGCCCCACGAACCTTCACCGTCTCACTTCCTTGCACTGGGACGCTGCCGCGCCACCGCTACGCGCCGGCTTGCCCCCGATTCGATGGTGGTCGTGTCCGTGTCGGCGCGGTTGTCATCGGCAGGGACCTATCAGCACGGTGCGGGCGTCGGCAGTCGTGGTGTGCGCGGGTGCTGGCGCGGCGCTCTGCGGTGGTGCTCATGCTGGCACCGGCTCGGCCTGCGCGAGGTAGTTGTAAAGCGTCTGGCGGGTGATGCCGAACTCCCGGGCGAGGGCCGCCTTGGGCTCCCCGGCCGCGACCCGCTCCCGCAGCTGAGTTGCCCGCTCTCTGGAGAGTTTCGGGGTGCCACCCTTGTAGCGCCCGGCCGCCTTCGCCAAGGCGACGCCCTCGCGTTGGCGCTCATGGATCAGGGCGCGTTCGAACTCGGCGACGCTGCCCAGCATCGACAGGAGCAAGGTTTGCAGCGGGGAGTCCCCACCGGTGAAGACCAGGTTCTCGTTCACGAACTCGACGCGCACGCCGCGGTCGGTGAGGTCGGTGACCAGGGCGCGCAGGTCCGTGAGATTGCGGCCGAGGCGGTCGAGGGAGTGGCAGACCACGGTGTCGCCTGCCCGCACGTGTTTGAGCAGGGCGAGCAGCGCCGGCCGGTTGGTGTCCCGCCCGCTGCACCGGTCCGTGAACGTCTCATCGAGGGGCACCACGTCGAGCTGTCGGTCGGTGCACTGACCGAGGCTGGACACCCGGATGTACCCGACTCGTTGGCCCGTCGTGGTCGTGTTGCGCATTGCTGTCCCCTGCCGTCCTGGTCGCCTCAGTACCGTCTATCCGACTCTGAGGGAACGATAGACGGCCGTCAAGACAGGATGAGAACGATCCTGTCTGGACGCGGTACGTGTCCGGGTGCGGGTGTCCATCGTGGGTGTACCCCCACCTCGACGGTGCTCATCGGCGGCGCGGCGTGCGGCATCGGAGGTCACCAGGTGTCGTCGGCGGTGAGGGTGTGCACGAGTCGTCCGAGGGCGGTGAGGGTGGCCGTGTGGGCTCCGGTATGGCTGACTGCCCAGCTCGGCACGCCCGTGCACAGGGCGGTGACCGAGCAACACCACGTCGTCGAGTCGGGGGATCACCGGGTGGTGTGCGTTACCCCGTCGGCGTGGTGGTGAGCACAGTCCCGGCCGGCGGTCTTAGCCACATACAGCGCTGCGTCTGCATCCCGGGTCAGTGCGTCGAGGCTGGTCCCGTTGGTTGGGTAGCTGGCCACCCCGATCGACGCCGTGATCGACAGGGGTGCGTCGAGTCCGGCTGGCGTCGGGGTGAGTGCGCGAATGGCCTGGGTGAGCCGTACCGCAATGCTCATCGCCGCATCCTGCTCCACACCGTCGAGCAGAACGATGAACTCTTCACCGCCGAAGCGGCCCAGCGCGTCATAACCGCGCAGCTCCTCCTTCAGGCAGTCCGCGACTGCCCGCAGAGCGAGGTCGCCGGCGACGTGACCGTGCTCGTCGTTCACCCACTTGAAGTGATCCAAGTCGATCATCAGGACGGCCGCCGGTGTGTGTTGGCGTTGCGCGCGCAGCAGATGGCGTTGCGCCACCTGGTGCCAGGCACCTGCATTGAGCAGTCCAGTCTTGGTGTCGGTGCTGGCGGCGACCTCGAGGTCTTTGACCAACGTGCTGCGGTGCAAGACGGCGATGAGCACGAACACCGCCGGGATCAGCCACGGACCGCGCAGCACGAACACGGCGGTCACCACCCCCAACAGCAGGGTGGCAACCTCGAACCCGATCGCGTCGACACCCGGTAACACGGCACGCACCGTCGATGGCCGGCGAATCAAGTACGCGGCGGTGGCCGTCGCCGCCAGGCTGACGATCGTGTACCCGAGCAGAGCGAGCAGCACCACGACCGCGGTCACCGGTCCGCCGTCGGACAGTCGCACACCGGTGAGTTCCTGGACCGCGACAGCGGCGCCGGTACCGAGAAGTGTGGTGGCGCAGCCGAGGACGATGAGGAAGGAACGGGCAAGCCTGTGCCGCCTGCTCCGCAGCAGGATGTGCCCGTAGATCACCGCCACCACCACAACGGCGTACCCGAATGGGAGCAGCAGGGCGGCGGCGAAAGTCCACACCGACGTCGGGTTCGACCAAACCTTTCCCTGCCCGTTCCCCCTGCCCCCGAGGTGCAGGTAGCGACGCAAGAGATCCACACGATTGGCCGTTTCGGCGTACAGCGTGCTCAGCACGACAAGCAGTCCCGCGCGGGTCGCGTCGACCGCGTCGACATGCGTCCGCACCAGCACGAGAACCACCAGGGCGCCGACCAGCACCTGGACGGCGAGGATGAACGTCCACGCCCGCGGAGGAATCGACCACAACTCCCAGCGACGCACCCGGTCGAGGCGGGACGGGAAAAAGCCGGAAAAGAACGCCGCGGCATGGTGTTGGGCCGTCCGCACTGGCGCACCCCTCCACCCTGGTTGTCTCACCGCGGCAACGTTCTTCACCAGAAAAGCCCGAACGCTGGGCAGCCCACTGCGCGCCTCATTTTATCCACTGCTGTCTAACCCTAGCGGGTCAGGGCAAGATCAACTAGGCAAGAGACGATCTTTTAGCGGTGGGTAATTCACCGTCCACGGTGAGTGACGAGGAGGTGAGTGGCACATGCGCAACTGGGAGGTCTGAGCGGTACCAGGGCAACACCACGACCAGCGGGACGAGGAGGTGAGTGGCACATGCGCAACTGGGAGGTCTGAGCGGCACCAGGGCAACACCACGACCAGCGGGACGAGGAGGTGAGTGGCACATGCGCAACTGGGAGGTCTGAGCGGCACCAGGGCAACACCACGACCAGCGGGACGAGGAGGCGAGCAGCACATGCGCAACTGGGAGGTCTGAGCGGGTGAGTGTTGTGAGGTGGCGGCCGGCTACAGGTTTGTCGTGTGGTTGCTGCACGCCCGTTTGAGGGCGAGGCAGGCGGAGAGGAGCAGTCCTGCTGCGCCGGTGGCTGCGATGGTGGGGACGACAGCCCACACTTGGGCCAACGCCCCGCCGGCGAGCAGTCCGATGCCTTGCACGGCGAGCAGTCCCGCCGAGGCCAGGCCCATGGCCTGGCCGCGCCTGTGGTCGGGTACGGCGGTGATGTACTCGGCGATGAGTTGCACTTGGTAGGCCGAGCAGAGCCCGGCCAGTGCCCACAGCCCAAGGGTCGGGAGCAGGCCAGGGTGAAAGGCGCACAGCATCAACGGCACGCCGGCGGCCATGGCTAGGGGGCCGAGCAGGGTTGCGCGCGTTTGGGGTTTGATCCAGCGGCTACCACGGTGGTGAGGGTCAGTAGTGCGCCGACCGCCAGCAACGGCGCCGCGGGAAGGGCCATCGCGGCGAGCAGCCGCCCTATTCGGTTCGACCGGTTGTGCCTGGGCCGGGTGGAGGTCAGGAGGTCACCAGGTGTCGTCGGCGGTGATGGTGTGCATGAGTCGTCCGAGAGCGGTGCGGGTGGCGGTGTGGGCTCCGGTGTCCAGTTGTCCGTTGGCGGCGAGGGTGGTGAGGCCGTTGAGGACTTCTCGGCAGGCCCGGGGGGAGGCCAGCACTCGGGTCACGCATTCGGCGGGGCTGGGTTCGCGGGTGGTTTCCCGCTGCACGACCCGGACGGCGATGGCCCCGGTAGCGGCGGCCCGGCGTTCTTCGTAGGCGCCACGGCGGCAGGCTGGGGAGCACCGACTCGGCGACTCCGCGGCGGTCATCGTCGGGGGGCCGTCACCGATCGGGAATCTCGCCCTGGGGAGCCTCAGCGGCATCGGGCGTAGACGGCATGTTCTGCTGAACCCGTGATGA
>JAABUY010005902.1_pt1 | contig 12132 bp, 12 predicted proteins | sample 5560271 | NCBI WGS metagenome assembly JAABUY01 (sample SAMN10711886, study PRJNA513374) | rock metagenome | isolation source: Antarctica rocks | place: Antarctica: Victoria Land, University Valley
AGCCAGCATGATCCGGCGCTACATCGCCTGGCGGAACCGGCACGCAGCCACCCACCCACGGCTACGTGAGGTCATCACCAAGGCCGAGACCATCAAGAGGGCGAAGGTTGCCTGACGCGGCACTAGCGACCGGACGGCTTGAACACTCGGCACTCGGCAGCGGACTAGACTGCTCGCTCCGCGGCAGAGGCGGATGTTGCTGTCTGCTCGCACTGCTGGCGGAGCAGGACCTGCCACCGGCGTTGCGGGGTGCGTTGGGGGCGCCTACGGTGTCGCGGCGGGCGCCGGGCCCGCCCACGACGGGGAACTTACATGGGCGACATCGCCACCACCGGGCTCCATCACCTGCGGCTGACCGTCACCGACCTGAAGCGGTCGCGAGCCTTCTACACCGAGGTCCTCGGCTTCGAGGTCGCCGCCGAGTCGCCCGGCGACCCGTCCGACCCGGCCGTGCGGGCCGACCCCGCGCAGCTCTACGGCGGGGTTGTGTTCGCCACCAACGGCATCTTGTTCGGGCTGCGGCCGGTGGCGCCGGGTGACGATGCCTTCGTCGCCGAGCGCGTCGGGCTCGACCACGTCAGCTTCGCGGTTCCCAGCCGCGCCGACCTAGACGACGCCGCCGCGAAACTGCAGGCGCGCGGCATCGAACACGGCGAGGTCATCGAGCTCGCGAGCTTCGGCCTGGCGATCCTGTCGTTCAGCGACCCCGACGGCGTGCACCTCGAGCTCACGGCGCCAATGTCCTGAGCCGGCAGCGGCAATGCCTGCCGCGGGCAGCTCGGCGAGTCGCAATGGCAGGCGTCGCACGGCGGTGCCTAGGGCAGATGGCGCCGGATAGTTGAGATACCCCTCGGGACCAACGGGTAGAAGCTCGCCGGCCGCGGCTCCTCGAACGTGCATCGGTGCGCAACCGCTCGGCGGTCGGGGATGACGAGGAAGGGCTGACCGATGGGGACAGACGTCGTTGGCCGCGGGCCTACTCGCTCTCGCGGCAGAAGCGGACGTTCCCGAGGCGATGTGCGCTGGCCACAGGACCAGCCCAATGCGAGCAGGGCTCGGTCTTCGACTGGTCCAGGGAGCGCGGTGAGGCAAGGTGGCGAGACCCTTGGTGGCGCATCGAGGCTCGACACCCTCCGCCGACAAGGCCCGCAGCGCGTCGCCGCCACATCGCCTTGGGATTCGCTCAGTTACCGTTCGAGTTAGAGCGACTCGGCGTTAGGTGGTGACCGTGGGTCCAGCGGCAGACCCGGAGGTGTCCCTGGGCGAGTTGGTGTCGCTGTGGACGGCAGTCGGTGCGGACGCCCTGCACCGGGTTCTCGTGCTGCAGCCCGGCGGTCGTAGCAACGCCGACGTGTTCGAGCCCATGGCCCTGTTCACCAAGCATCACGCGTCGGAGCCGGGGACGTCGGAGGCCACGGCGATGCTGATGCTTACGGACCAACGTTGGCGGGGTGGCGTGGGGCAGCTCGTGCGCCTGATCGCGGACTCAGGGTTGCTCACCGACGAACAACTCGATGGACTGGCGATCCAGTTCCTGGCGGCGGACCGCTACGTGTACTGGCAGGTGCCCGACGCGTGGTTCACCGCGGAGTCGGTGGCCTTTGTCGTGAGCGACGGCGCAGGCGAGGACGCAGGCGAGGACGCCGACGAGGCTGAGGTGAGCGAGGCCCCTGCTCGTGCAGCTCGAGGCGTCGCTCCACCTCTTCGTCGTTGGGCCGCGGCCCGTGTCCTTGCCCGGGAGCCCGGGGCCTGGGAGCGGCTGCTGGCAACGGCCCAGGACCTCGACGCTCGGCATGGCGCTGCGGTGGTAGCCGGGATGTTCGACAGCATCGAGTTCATGCCCGCCGCCGAGCAGGCCCGGCTCGTCACCAAGGGCACGACCTGGCCCCACCAGCACGTGCGGCGTGCCGCCCTTGAGGTCGTCGCGGCCCGCGACGGCGCGGACGTGGCCTTCCGGCTTGCGCACACGGATCCGAACGCCAAGATCCGGGCCTGGGCGGCAACCCTTAATCGTCCCACACCCGGACCGCACGGGCTGGAGGGAGGCGAGTCCCACCGTAATTCGGACCAGTCGCACGGCAACGGCGATCAAGCGACTCTGTTCTGACGACGAAGGACCCCTGGCCGCTGTCTGCCGGGCTGTTCCTCCGGCGCTCCGGGCGCGGACCTCACCTGACGCTATCTGCCACCTGAACTCACGGAGCAAAGCCGCCCATGGGCCAGTGGCTGCGTCCGCTGGCGGCCGTGAGAATGACAAGCCGATTTGACCCCACTGTGTCATTCTCACGCGCGCAGCAGATGCGGCGCCTCGTCCGCTCAGCGGTGCGACCGTGCTACTCGCGGCATGACCGGACAAGTATGGGCGCCACTAGTCCGACAGGAGCCGGTCTTCTGGCGCCTTTCCTGGAGGGGAGCCGCCCCCCTTTCGGGGCGCGAATTGCGAAGTATGCCGTCAGCGCACGTGCACATTGCCCGCGACTGCCCTCCGGCCGCTACTGCGCTGCGCGCTTACGTTGCGCTCGGTTGGGGGCCGCAAGCAGGACGCCCTTAGAGCGGAGTACGGGAGTGACGACTGGTTCGACCTTGGAGAGCTCCAAGTCGGCGAGAAGGTGGAAGAGCCCTGCTCTAACAGCCTTGCTCCTGTCGGCATCGCTATCCGCGACCAGCCAGTTGCCTGCCTTGTCGCGCCGGATCTTGCCAGGGAGGTCCACAATGTGGAGGCTGGAGTCTTGACGAAAGCGGGACGCCAACTCCAGTGTTGCAATCTCCGTATCGGCTAGTGCGCCGTCCACGGCCTTTACCGTCCGCCGCAACATGTCGGCGAGTCCGATCACCCCGTACCAGGTGAGGTTGATTCGCTCGCCGAGGCTCGTTGAGGGCAGCTCAGGCATCACCTGCATGCCAAGGTCGGCCGGTTGCACCATTGTGTAGGCCGTGTAAGACGAAACTACCTGTTCACCGGCACGGTTCCCCTTGTGGGCGATGGCGTTACGTGCCTCCTTGAAGGCCCGGTAGACAAGCATACGGGCATCGAGAAAGCCCGTGACTGGCCCTTGTTGGCGTAGGCGAGTGCCAATAGTCGTGCGCCAAGTCCTCTCCAGGCCGGCAGCCCGTAAGGCAATCAACGCCGCACTGATGCCCTTGTCGCTACCCGCTTCCGTGGGGAACTGCAACTGATCGCTCAACTTACGGGTGGCCTTCCGGTCCGCCTTCAACTGGCCCTCAAGGACCTGCGCGAGCTCCGCGGAAGTAGGCGCGTCGCTCTGCGCTACGTCAGGGCCCTTGATCTGCCGCTGGTGCTTGCCCACCGCGTCACCTAGTGACTCGCAGAACCCCTCGTAATGAGCTATGACGTCAACGAGCAGGATTCGGGTCAGTTCAGCATCTATGTCGGCCCAGTCTCGACGCACAAAGGACTCGCCGAAATCGGCGCCGTTAACGCCGGAGCCCTCCGCGAAGCGGCCCGTGAGCTCTCGGTCACTAACGCTTGGGACTGCGGCCTGCAGTCCTCGCATCTGCCAGTGCATCGTCCACATGGCCACGCGTGCGGCCTTCAATGTTTGCTGCAAAGGGCCGTAGCTGGATAGGTAGTCAGCAGAAGCCGTGAACATTGCTGTTGCCACGAGTTGGTTCTCCTTGATAGTTGCTTCGCGGAGCAGCCTGCCCTACGCGAGTGCTACGAGGCGGGGACTTCGTTGGAAGGATTCACAGCAGTCTTCGCCCCGCGCATAGCCGCTCATTCTGAGCCCTGCAGTACGAGCCGCAGCGGCTGGCCGCTCATCGGCACTTGCGGACGTTCCGGCCGGCACCAGCGCTCCTCCCCGGTGCGAGCCGAGCCTGACGTAGCGCCAGGGATGCGGTGTTGCGCTGCTGCGGTTCAAGGGCCTTCGCCCCCCGGAGCAGACTGCTCCTGGCGCAGCCGAGCCGTCGAGGGCGGTCCGGTCAAGCCGGTCCCAGCCGTGCCGGAGACGCCGTCGACGAAGCCGCTCACAGTCGCACCGACGAGCAAGGGTCAGTCACGCTTCAAGGGCCAGCGCCACCAGCAGGGTGAGCAGGAGCCCGAAGAGCGGTCGGCCTGCGGGCCGCGCCGTTCACACCACGTCGATGAGCGGCTGGGGCTGGCCGTGCTGGTGCGCGAGCAGCCCGTTGTGCGCCTCGCCGTGCCGCCGTAGGACCGCGAGGACGGCTTCTGGGGCATGCGCGTCGGCAGCTGCCGCTGCGATGGGAAGGTCGCCGTCGTCTAGCGGCGTGAGGTCGAGGATAATGGCCACTCGAGGGCCGAACAGGACGACATTGCTGCCTCCGGGCAGGGCGGCGCTCGGAACGACGATGCCCGTGGTGCCCGACGTGCGGAGGCGGGTCGCGGCGGCCTGGCAGGCGGTCCAGTCGTCGTCGACGAGGTCTTCAGCCCGCAGCCCTAGCTGGAGAGCAGCGTCGAAGGGCACCTGCAGGAGTCCCGTGGTCTGTAACCGCGCGACCCACAGCCGGCGCCGTTGCTGATGGAGGTCCTGCAGGGAATCAACCTGGCTGTTGCGCAGCGCCTCCGCCCAAGCGGCGGCCGGGTGCGTGCCCCAGTACTGGGTGGGCGGGCTGCCGGCCTCATTCCAACGGCCAGCGTTGCGGTTTGGGCTGACCCACAACGGGCGGTCGTAGTCGGCAACCCGCCACGCCCACACGTCATCGGGCGCCGGGACAGGCGCCGTCATCAGCAGGCGACGGGCGCCCGCTGCGCGCTGGCGGCGGACAGGAGCCTGGATGCGCTTCGCGGCTCAGCGAGCAGGTCGCGGGGCGCGGCCCCGCCGAGCCCCGGGTGAGAGCGTGTCAGCCAAGCAATCGTTCCGGAAGGGGTAAGTGTGTGACGCAGCTGGTTCAGCACGCGCGCCAGCGTGCGCACCGCGGTCGCCTGCTCGCGCGTAGGCGCGGCGGTGTCGTTCGTGCTCATCCACCGCTGAAGCGTCCGCGTCGTGGTGCGCAGCAGGGTCGCAATCTCGCCTTGCGGTACCTCGGCGGCTTCAACGAGCCATCGCACGACCTCCTTGATCGGCTGGTCGCTGCCGACGGACCCCTCCTCCAGCAGGTCTCGCAGGGCCTGCCGGGCACGCTCGAGGTTGACGCGGGCGGTGCGCCGCGCGGCTGCCTCGTCAGTCTCCGACAGCGCCAGCGCCACCCCGAATGCTCCGGCAAACAGCTGCTCGACCAGATACGGATCGCAGTCGGCGAAGGCCGCTCTGACGTCGTCGCTCGGTAGCTGATGCAGAACCTGTTTGATCGCCAGCTTGGCGTCCTCGTCCAGCCCTGGACGGGTCGCGGTGAACGTCAGCACCTGAGCGAGCTCCTGCTGCAACGAGACGATCCATCGAGCCGGCATCGTCGTCGTTGATGTGTCGTGCAGTAGCGACGTCATAACGACAGATGCTGCAGGCTACTGCCGTCATACGCAAGTAGCGACTCGCGTTGCTTCTGCCGGAGAGCCGGCTCGGGCGACGACTACGCGCTGATCGTCGCGACCTGGGCACAGCCGACGATTCAGAGCAGCGGCTGCGCGCCCATGAGGGCGTCTCGTATTCGCTCGTTTTTGGTCCGGTCCGACCCTGCGCCGCTGATCTACGGTTTGAACTCGGTTCTGAGTGTGCCGCGTGGATCTGCTGTGTAGCGCAACTGACGTCCGGAACCTACGTACCGCGCTGAGGTGAGTTGAGGGTTCGCGGTGCGGTCCGGGCACGGCGCACCTGCTGGGCTATGCGCGGGTCTTGACAACCGAGCAGAACCTGGACCTGCAGGTCGACGAGCTGACCGCCGCGGGCTGTTGGAAGGTCTGGACCGACCATGGGTCGGGGACGTTGGACCGGCGGCCGCAGCTAGACGCGGTGCTGGAGCAGTTGCGGCCTGGAGACACCCTGGTGGTGTGGCGGCTGGACCGGCTGGGCCGTCCATGCGGCACCTGTCGAGGTGGTGACCGGGCTGGACGAGCGGGGCGTGGGGTTCCGGTCGCTGCGGGAGAACATCGACACCACCACCGCCGGTGGGCGGTTGGTGTCCCCACCTGTTCGGGGCGCTGGCCCAATTCGAGCAGGAGATCATCCGGGACCGGACAGTGGCCAGGCTGACCGCGGCGCGGGCACGCGGGCGCGTCGGGGGCCGGCCGTCAAAGCTCACCGCCGAGCAGGTCCGGCAGGCCCGCAAGATGTACGACGCGCGGGAGCTGACCGTCGAGCAGATCGGCGCCGTGCTGGGGGTGAGCCGCACCTCGATCTACCGGGCGCTAGGCACGACGATACCGCCGGCACCCCCGGCCGCGTCCGAACCGGCTCGCAGCAAGCCGGCGGCGCGACCACGACGTCGGGCGCAGAGGCGGCAGCAACGCTGCCGACTCAGCTTCAGACCTCGGCCGATGGGGCGAAGGTAGTGGGGCGCTCGCGGGGCCGGTCACGCTGGTTCGTGGTGCAGGCCGACCCGGCCGATCCCGAGCACGGGCCGGTGGCGGTGCTCAGCGGCCACACCAGCCAGCAGGCGGCGACCGCCGCATCGGGCCGGGCCAGGAGCAGGGCAGCGTCCGGCGTGGGGGAGGGGGTGCTGCTGCAGGTCCGCGCCGCTGGGCAGATCAGCTCCCCGGTTGATGTGGGACAGCCAGGCCGGACGGGGCGTCGTACAGCCCGGGCCGCCGCCGTGACCGCCCGGCTGACCGCCGCCCGGTGCGACCGGTCGCAGAGGACGTGAGCGGGTTGCTGCCGGAGCCGTCCGGCTACGCCGAGCTGCTCGAGCAGCTCAAGGCCCGGGTACGGGCGTCGCGGGTGCGGGCCGCCCGGGCGGCCACCAGCGAGCTGCTGGGGTTGTACTGGTCGGTCGGCCGGGACATCCTGGACCGGCAGGACAGGCCGGCTGGCGCAGCCGGGTCATCGACCGGCTCGCTACCGACCTGCGGGCCGAGTTCCCGGACCAGCGCGGCTGGTCGCTGCGCAACCTGCACTACATGCGGGCGCTGGCCGAGGCGTGGCCGCAGGAGTTTGTGCAGCAGCCTGCTGCACGCTTGCCCTGGGGCCACCTGATGGTGCTGCTCGACAAGCTCAGCACCCGCCGGGGGCGGACTGGTACGCCGCGGCCGTGGGCGAGTACGGCTGGTCCGCGACGTGCTGGCCCACGGCCAGGTCGAGACCCGCCTGCTCGAGCGGGCGGGGTCGGCGCCGTCGAACTTCGCCGCCGCGCTGCCCGCGCCGGACTCTGAGCTGGCGCAGCAGCTGGTCCGCGACCCGTACGTGTTCGACCACCTCGCGTTGTCTGGCAGCGCGTCACTCAGCAGGTCCACGGCCACCGCGGTCGGGCCAGCACCGACAGCTGGGCCTACCGGCGGCTGCTGCTGCGCGGCGCCCGGTACTTGAGCGACAAGCAGTGGCGGCGACTGCCGGCGCTGTTCACAACCGACGACCAGACTGGGCAGATCCAGGCCGCCTAGGCCGGCAAGGAGCTGCTGCGGCAGCTGCCGGACGCACTGCCCGCCGTCCACGGGCCGCTCGTTGTCGACTCGCGCCGCGACCCGAGCCCGTCCTGCCTCGTTGACCGGTGCCACTGAGTAGTGCACCCTGCCGCCAAGAAATGTTTCCTGAGGAGGTAGCCGTGCAGGTGTCCGCCCGGACAGAGCACCCGGCGAGCGAGCACCAACTCGAATCCGAGTTCGAGCACGGCGCCGTTCCGGCCTCTCATCGCAAGTCGACCCTGTCAGTGGCGGCCGTCTGGTTCGGCTTCCCAATGATTCTCACATGTGCAGTCTTCGGGGGTATCCTCGCCGCCCTGTTGGGCTTCCAGGTCGCTGTCGTAGCGATCCTGCTAGGCAATCTCATTTTGTTTCTGTACGTGGGTGCGCTGAGCTACCTGTCGGGGGAGTCAGGGCTCAACTTCGCGCTGGTCGCTAGCCGGGTGTTCGGGCGCCTAGGATACATAGTCGCGTCTGGGTTTCTGGCAACAGTGGTAGTGGGCTGGTTCGCCTTCAATACAGGCCTAACCGGCCTTAGCGTACACCAGTCTTTCGGTTGGAATGAGAGGCTGGCGACCCTGTTGGCCGGCGTTGTCTTCGTCGGCATTACGTATGTCGGCATTCGGGCATTGTCGATACTCGGCATGGTCGCGGCTCCCATGTTCGTCGTGCTTGCCGCCGTTTCGCTGTACCTGATTGCGACACGGCCAAACGGGTTGGGCGACGTCTGGAACTACCAGGGCGCTGCCGGTGGCGCTGGCGCAATGAGCTTGGGAGCAGGTATCACCCTGGTGGTCGCCACCTTCGCCGACTCGGGAACTATGACGGGGGACTTCACTCGCTGGGCGAAGAACGGGAGGACTGCAGCGCTCGCGGCGTCGTCTGCGTTTCCCATCGCCAACGGTGTTGCGTTTCTCGTCGGCGCCGCGGTCGTTGCGTCCGGTGTCATTGTCGACCCCGCTACCAACGGCGGCAACTTCCTGCCCTTGATCGCTAAGGGCCACGGCTGGCTTCTCTCCGCGGCCGTACTGGTCTTCATCTTTGTCAATCTCGGGTCCGTGAGCACGCACTGTCTGTACAACGGCGCGGTTGGGTGGGGCCACATCTTGCGAAGCCGTATGCGGCTGCTGACGCTCGTGCTCGGAGTGATCGGCACCCTCGCCGCTATCGCCGGCGTGTGGTCGCTGTTCCTCGACTGGCTGAACATTCTCGGGGTCTTCGTTCCCCCCATCGGTGCCGTGGTCGTCATGGACCAGCTGGTGTTGCGGTCGCAGGCGGCTGACCGGCAGACGCAACCCGTGCGGTGGACGCCGTTCGGGGCCTGGGCTGTTGGTGCCGTGGCTGCCGGCTGGATTCACTTTGAGGCGCCTCAGTACGTGGAAGCGCTAGCCGGGATCATCGTGTCGGCGGTGGCGTACGCCCTGTTCACGCGGATGGCGGGGCGCTCCCCCAGCCGCACCCTCGCCCCCGCCGCGAGGTGATGCTTTACGCCTGAGCAGGGCATCCACAGTGTCGACCTGCGGCCCGGGTGCACTTGAACCAGGATCCTAGGTAAGGGGGTCAGCAGGGCTCAGTGACCGTCACCTGCACTGTCAGCGACAATCAGCGTCGCTAAGAACGCCGCTGATGCGAGAAGGGAGCGACCGTGTCCGAAGCGCGACCCAATGACGACATCTGCAGCATGGATGCGGTGACGATGGCGGCCGAGATCCGGGCGAAGCGGCTATCGCCGGTTGCCGTGACCGAAGCGGTGCTCGAGCGGATGGACCGCCTAGAATCGACCTTGCACGCCTACTGCACGCCAACCCCGGAGTTGGCCAGACAGACTGCCAAACGCGTTGAGTCCGCCATCGCGAACGGTGAGGAGGTCGGAGCCCTCGCGGGCGTCCCGGTGGCAGTGAAGGACCTGATATGCACTGCAGGCATTAGGACCGTCTCCGGTTCGAACGCCTATAGGGACTTCGTCCCGGACGAGGACGACGTCGTCGTCGAACGGCTGAAGAACGCCGACGCCGTGATTGTTGGGAAGACTAACGTGCCGGAGTTCGGCTACAGCGGCGTCGGACACAATTCTGTGTTCCCGACGACCCGGAACCCTTGGAACACCGACCTGACCTCCGGCGGCTCCAGCGCCGGCTCAGGCGCGGCGGTAGCCGCCGGCATGGGGCCGCTGGCCCTAGGCAGCGACGGAGGAGGGTCCATTCGCATCCCGAGCAGTTTCTGTGGCCTCTACGGCCTCAAAGCGTCGATGGGACGGGTGCCGCTCTACCCCGGAACTAAAGATGAACGCTACCCCGGCGTGTCCAGCTGGGAGTCGCTGGAGCACATCGGCCCGATGACGCGGACCGTGGCCGACGGCGCGCTGCTGCTGTCCGTCCTCGCTGGGCCCGACCCGCGCGACAGGTACTCGCTGCCCGCCGCTGGCGTCGACTGGGCGGCCTGCGCGGAGGGTGACATCCGGGGTCTCCGGATCGCCTACAGCGCCGACTGGGGTTACGCAGCGGTCGACCCCCGAGTGCGCGCTCTAGTTGGTGACGCGGTGAAGGTGTTCGAGCAGCAACTGGGCTGCACCGTGGAGCAGGTGAACCCCGGCTGGCCCCACCCCTACGAGGCGTTCTGGGCCATCTTGGCGAACGAGAGTGACCTTCGCGGCCTGCGCGAGATGGTCGACCGCGTGGGCGCCGAGAACATGACGCCACACGTCGTTGAGTTCATCCAGACGGCTTGGACGGCTGAGCAGTTCACCGACGCACTCATGGTCCGCAAAGCCGTCCAGAACAAGATGTGGCGCCTCATGCAGAACTTCGACCTGCTCGTCACGCCGACTCTGGCGGTCCCGCCCTTCGAAGTAGGGATCCAGGGGCCGACAACCATCGAAGGACGTGAGGTTGAGCCGTTCGAGTGGCTGCACTTCACCTACCCGCTCAACTTCACCGGCCAGCCAGCAGCAAGCGTCCCCGCAGGTTGGACGGAAGATGGGCTGCCCGTGGGGATGCAACTGATCGGCCGGCACCTTGACGACGCCACGGTCCTGCGGGCCTCTGCTGCCTTCGAAGCTGCAGCGCCCTGGGCACAGAGGTGGCCGGCCATGGTGAGGAGCTAGCCGCGATACGCCTTCGAGGCGTACCCACACCGGCCTCATATGGCGCTCGGCGGACCCGGTCCGTGCCGCACGACGCACGGCTCCGACGCTTGCGCCGACGCCCTATACGGAGCGGCCGTGGGCGTGGGACGGCTGCGACGGCACCTCTCCCGTGCTTCCGATGGGGGCGGCTGGGGTGCGACGGGTCTCAACCGGGACCCGAGAGCTCACAAGATCGTGTCGTTCCCCCTCAAGCTCGAAGAGCCAGATGTTCTCCTACGCCGGATGCACCCGGCAGGGCCTCGGGACCCAACGTGGCGACCTGATCTGGACGAAAGGACGACACGTGGCGTGACTGCTCGTCGACGGGAAGCCTGTCGGCAACGTGCACGTGGCGCGCTCTCTGCGCGACCGTTCGGGCGGACTGCTCGGGCGGGACGGCGTCGTTTGCGGCCTTGCGATCGTTCCGACATCGTCGGTGCCTACCGTGCGCATGCGCTTCGCGATCGGCGTGGCCTTCGTACGCCGGGATGGGATCGTCCTCGAGGTCGTGACCATGAAGCCGAACCGCCTCGGAGCCTGGCGACCGCGCAGTCGCTGGGTGCTCGAGACAGAGGCAGGGCAGATGGCCGTCTTGGGTATTAGGCCCGGCGGCCGGATCGAACTGGACGAGGACGTCAGCGGCTGACGGGTACGTTCTTGGCCCGTCCGAGCTGCCCGAGCTCGACGTCTACGACGGACAGATTGGCTGGCAGAGCGGCTGTCCAGAAGCTCAGCAGGTACTCACGGCCGGCGTTCATCTGCTTCACGGTGGTCCCCAGGAGCCGCGTCGGGTCGTCCACGTCGGTCGCGGGGACGTACGCGGCCGACGTGGAGGCAGCCACGAGGCGCCAGGCGCCCAGGTCCCGGTCGTTGCGCCCGCTACTGAAGTAGTCCACGCCGCCCGCCGGACCCGTTGGCCTTACGCCCACCTCGACGACAGTCAGGGCGCCGTCCCTGCGCACGGACCGCACGGAGGCGGTCATCGCGACCGCACCAGCGCCGCTCGCGATGACCTTAGGTGCGGTGAGCGTGGCCAGGGGCTGTCCTTGCTCAGACTGCGGGTCCGCTGTGTGCGGCGCTGCGGGCGGCGACGGGGGCGCCTTGGGCGTGTAGGCCAGCTCCACCCGTCGGTTCAGCGCGCGACCGGTCGGATCGTCCGTACCGTCCGGGTGCGAGTTGGGGGCGACGGGCCCTGCTGCGCCGCGGCCGGTGGCGCGCAGCATCAGCGCGGAGCCGCCGGTCTTGCCAAGGGCGTCGGCCACTGCTGCGGCCCGCCGCTGGGACAGGCTCGCGTTGTCGGCGTCGGTGCCCTTTGCATCGGTGTAACCCGTCACCGCGACGGGCTTGGCGGGGTCTGCCTTGTCGGTCAGGATCTTCGCGGCCTGCTGCACGACCTTCTTCGCCGGTACGGTCAGGGTCGCGGAGTTGAAGGCGAACAGCACGTCGGCCGCGAGCGAGACGACGCCTTGCCTCGCGCTGCCGCCCTGGTTGAGGGTGCCGCCGACCACCTTGGCCACGAGCAGGTGCCGGTCGACGAAGG
>JAABUY010005903.1_pt1 | contig 12131 bp, 24 predicted proteins | sample 5560271 | NCBI WGS metagenome assembly JAABUY01 (sample SAMN10711886, study PRJNA513374) | rock metagenome | isolation source: Antarctica rocks | place: Antarctica: Victoria Land, University Valley
GCTTGTCCTCGATGCGGCAGAAGTGCGGCGTGACGGCCACGCCGGCGACGCGGGCCATCACGCGCTCCGCCGCCACCTCCGCCTTGGGCTTGCCCACGTCCTTCATCCTGCGCGGGCAGCGGCACCTTGGATAGCACTTAGCTCCCTTCCTCTCATGCTCTGCGTCTCGGTGGACTTGGCTGCATGTGCACGCACACCCAGCACGTGCTGTGAAAGCATGGGCACTACATGACCCCGGCAATGCAGACACTGCCCTCCGCTACTGATCTGCCTGGTCTGCACCACGCTGCACTGGTTGATGGTACTGGGGAGCGCAGGTAGTTGCGCATACCAACCATGCCATGAAGCGTGCCATTCTATATATAGCCATGACAGCCAGCGGTGCAGGCGGCTGCTATTTGCGCAGCAGGCCCAACACGCCTGAACAAGAACTGGCGGTTGAGGTTGGACACGTCAATGGTGTCCATGTCGATCACATCGATCTGGCCAAAGCCGCTCAGCGCCAGGTCCTTGAGCAGCTCGCAGCCCAGGCCGCCCGCCCCAACGCACAGCACGCGCACCTGTGCAGCAGCGCAAAAGCGTAGCTCAGCATGACGACGACTGCTGCTTTGTCAAAAGCAAAGCGCGGCGTGCCTGCTCCCGCAAGCACTCCCGGCACTCCGGCCCCGGCTCAAAGCCTGGGCCTGTGATGTTGCCCGGGCGCGTAAGCAGCATGTCCAGGTCGCGCCATCGCAGGTCCTCGTCCATCATGTCTGCTTTGCGCTATTACATCTTGGCTGCCTCGTTGTGCTCGCCAGGTGCTGAGCTGCCTGCGACTGTGACAGGTGCAAGAGGCACACTGCTTTATGCCAGGGCGCTCTTAATGCAGTGGAGGTGTTGATGACTCTGAAAGTGTGCTTTTGACACAGAGACTGTTGCTGGTCATGGCCTGCTCAGACCAGGGTTACCAGGCCCTTCACACCACAGCAGCCCCTGCCATGGCCAAAGCAAGCTGCCATTCCCAGAGAGAGTAGCTATGTCCACCGCGCTACTGCCGCGCTCGTGCCGGCGGCGCCCGCGGCTGGCCCGCCTGCCCCGGCGCGACCAACGCGCCGCGCTCCCCGGCCGTCAGCATGTTGAACACCTGCACATGGCAAGCTCCCAGCCGTGGGCGTGGCAGCACTGTGGGACCCAGATGCACCTACAAGCACGTATGAGGAACACTTGGACACCACATTCTGCCAAGAATAGGGTACAGACTTGGCTGCCGAGCTTCCCTACGGGGTAGCACTCATTGAGTCAGCATGTCGGCTCAGGCAGCCGCTCCTGCGTTTGCCCCCACACATCTGCAGGCCATTTTGTTGGCTGCACTGCAGGAAAGGCCGGGTGCTGCGCAACGCGCGCACCTGGGACATAGGCCGACGCAAATCAGCGCCGCAGCATGCAGCAAGGGCGCATCAGCACGCATCACCCACCCAGCAGGTCCGTGCTGGGGGCGCGCACGATCATGACGACCGGCACCGCGAAGATCCAGTTCTTCTGCAGCCAGGAGCGCGTGTCGGGCGGCGGCGGCGGCGCGTCCTCGGCGTTCTCGCCCTCCTTGCCCGGCGGCCGCTTGGCCGCCTCGGGCTTGGCGGGCAGCCCTGGCGCGGCCGCGCGCCTGTGCACGTCAGCACCCGCTGCCGTTGTGGGAGAAGGGCGCCGCCCCCAGCGCTCATGGCACCCCGCTGGCTGGCGGCTGCTGAGCTGGCTCTGGCTTGCTGAGCAGCTCTGCCGCAGAGCACAAGAATGACGCCACGTCGCCGCCCAGGCTCTACCATGCACAGCGTATTGAATTGGCCTTACAGGCATGGCACCACACTTTTGCACGACCTGTGCTTCCACACACCAGTTGGCCCAGCGCTGGAGGGCAGAGCCGCCAGAGCACTGCAAGCTCGCTGCAGGCATGCTGCAGCTCTGAGCACACCTTGTCTGACACGCTCGCATCTCCGCACCTTGCTCAAATGCCTTGCTCGGGATGGTTATTGCCGGCACGGCGGCCGGCAGGCGTACGGCGACCGGCGCTGTGCGCGCGGGCGCCCATGCGGCGGCCGCGGTCGGCGTGCTGGGGTCGCAGCCCTCCGCGTAGCTCAAGCCCAGCGGGCGCCCCGCAGGCGAGGCGTCCAGCTGCCCGGGCAGGCCCTCTGCATTGCTTTGGCAGCATGCAAGCACACAAGGGCCGTGTGCGTGTGCTGGATGCAGGTTGTCCCAGCGCAGTACTACTGGAACGTGTCTGAGTGCCGGAGCACAGTTCTTAGAGCACACCTCGCATGCACACACCTACCGTAGCGTGAGCACACCACCCTCGGCAGACAACCTGGGAGGCCTGTATTCTGATAACTCCTGCCGCCCGCGGCGCAGCCTTCCAGCCCAGTGCTTGGCAGTTATAGGTGCCAAACAACTCACCTGCAGACGCTCTCGGAAGCCTGGCGTAGCAAGGCAGCGCGCCGGCAGGGACGTGAGCAGGGGCGGCGCAGCTGCGCCGCCTGGCATTGCTCGGAGCAGGTACATCCTGCCGAGCATGCTCGCAGTGAGTAGCCAGCGTGAACAGCATTCTATGACCTTACCAAGTGTGGGCCACACCCGTTGCCCTCCACAGCCTTGGCAAATGCAGCCTCCTCGGACGCGCTGAGGGCGTCGCGCTGCAGCGCCAGCGCTGCCAGGCCGCCGTCCTGTCGCAAACGGAGAGTATGTGTGTGCTTGCTGTGCAACAAACAGGCAGCACAGAAGGCCCCTGAACAACCTCTGCGCTAGGGGCTTGGCGAGCACAAGCTGCAGCAGCCTCGTCTTATTGCGCAGTGCAAGATGCAAGCCATAAAGACACAAGTACGCTTCGGCAAGCTGGCAAGACGCAGCGTCAGCTGGTGCAGCAGCCTGTGCACCTCGTCGACCTCCAGATTGCCGCTGATGCGGCCGGCCGGCGTGAACACCGCGCCGTCCAGCGCATGCTCTAGCTGCAGACTGATGTGCTGGGCAGCAGCCGGCACGAGCAGCGCCAGCAGGAGGAGCATGGTCAGAAACTGATGCTTGCTGATCACGTCAAGGTTCACGCATCTGTTGGCACAGTGAACCAAGGCCACATGGGGTCAGACCACTTACTCGATGCACTCCTGGCTTTTACCATCATCCACCGAGCCAGAGCCCTGGTTGGTCAGGACCTTAAGCGGGGGGGCACAGCATGCACCGCATGGCAGCATGTATTCACACACATGCATGGCTTGCGGTCATGCTACATAATGCCAGCAGATCGATGTACACTTTTGGAACGTCCCAGCACACTGAAAAACCATCTCAACCATTGAAATTCAACCCAGAAAAGCTTGATGTCAACATGACAGCAAGTTTAAGCGTGCGTGCAGGCACACCCGGAGGCAGGGCTGCCCATATGTGCAAGCCCAGCGCATGCGCCTCAAGACACACTGCAGACCCAACAATCCGCTCAGACCAACGCAAAGTACGGGTACGGTGACCCCCGCGCGTGCGCTGGAAGGGCCGCCTCTGGCGTCAAAATCAGGCCTGTGCCCTCGCCTCACACGTGTGGAGGCAGGTGCGGCCATTGTCTTCTCTACTGTCTTCTCCGGCGCTGCGCGGCCCAGCTGCGCTCGCATCTGTTCTGCCCGGCAGGTGCGGGTCTGCAGCTGCCAGCATGCCGGAACCAGAGGGAGCCACATGGCCAGGCGTGGCAGCTTCGATCCGAATCGGCGGCCGCCGCCGCGCCACCGGCCCCAGCGTGTCCCCCCGCTGTGACATGAGGCTCTGCGCGAGGGCCGCGCCGGCCTCCCCTGCGGACAGACCCCGCAAGCTGAGCGCGAACTTATTAAAAGCCAATTGCGCGCAGTCTGCTGTCATCCAACACAGGGACACGTGCTTGGCTGATGTGTATGATCGAGGACGACATTTGATGTCGCACCTGCTGCGACCGCAAGCCCATGTGAGACAGGCGATATTTCCAGCATGCATGTGCTGACACAGGGCTTGCTGCTGGACAGGAGCATGCAGGGGGTACCATGCTCGGCGACGGAGAGCATGTCCAAGCCCAGGTGCGGGCTGCCGCTGTTGCGCTTGCGGCCCAGGCGCCCCAGCGCATGCGCGCGCCCAGGCTCAGATACCGCAGACGTGCGCAGCCGCTGGCTGTCGCTCTCCCGCCTGCGCGATAGGTTCGAATGGCTGTGGTGATCCGTGGACGCAAGAATGGATACATGCCCTCACGACACATGCAGCGTCTGGACTTGCGCAGCGACATGGTCTTAGTCCCGCTCTCCGTCAGCAAGCCCTCGCATGCAGTGTGATGCCTGCTGCATGAGCATGCTGCGCAACACACTACTTGCCAAGCGCATCATCAGCGTAAAATAGTCAGCTCAGGGCGCTTGTTCCAGCTTATGCTTACTTGCCCAGAATGCACGGGCCCAGCGGTCACCTGGACACCACAGCGTCTGACAGCCGCGTCTGCGGCATGATGTGCTCCTTGTACTTCTCGTGGAACGCTGTCCAGCGCAGCCCCATCTTGACCTGGCCCGCCGGCAGATGGTCAGGTATGGTGCCTGCCGGCTCCTGCCGAGCGCTTTCAAGACGAGTAGCGCAGCTCAAGAGCCCGCAGCCAGAGTCTGCCACAATCAAAGTGCAGGCAGTCTCAGACTCTGCACTGGTGATGTTTATGCAAGCGTGCGCCTGCTGCCGTGAACACCTGCATGTCACAGCATGCAGATCCGTGCAAAGCCTGTGCAGCTGCCAATGGAGGCATCTCTGCTGTCACGGTGTGTGCTTGCAGCTTGAGCATGGCGGAGCGCACGCGCTCGGCCTCCTTCTCAGCGGCGGACTTGTTCCGGTCGTTGGCGAGCTCGACCATGTAGCGCTCGTGCCAGGCGCGGCGGTTCTCCCACAGGAAGTGCATCGTGGCGCGCAGCTCCGGCAGCACGCGCACCACCTGGAGCCGCCCGCCCCTCAACACATCAGGGTCGCAGCGTGCGAGTCGCTGCAAGCCAGCACAAACAGTGACTTGCCTCTCGTAGCACCACCCTCAGCCGCCGTGGTTATTCCTCAATTTGTATCCACCGGCCATCAGCTGCAGAGCCGTTGACATGCCACCAGGTCGTGCAGTAAACATATGAACAGATCCAGGGCCGTCTGTTGGGCCTGCATCGCTCATGTATGACAGCGCATTGCCCGGCACGCAGCCCGGGCACCTGGCTGTAGAGCGGCGCGACAATGAACTCGATAAAGTTCATCTGGCTGAGCGCGGTGGAGGTGGCGGTGCGGTCCATCATGGGCGACACGGCCATCCCCGCCGCGCGCTCACGGTCGCCCTGCGCGAAGAACTCCTCCAGCACGCGCATGGCCCACCTGCAGGCAGCGCCAATGCCCCGTGCCATGCATGCCATGTGTGTGAATTCAAGTGCAACTCCACCAGAGGCCAGACCCGGTTAAGGTTTCCGCCTCGCTGTGCACGTCCCAGACAGTGCCTGCATGCGCCCTGCAGGGGGCCGCGCCTCCTGATGATGGTGCACTGGAGGCATGCTCAGCATACATGCGCTTGGCACGCTTTTGTTTAGTAGTAAACAAAAGCGTGCCAAGCGCATGTATGCTGGGAGCATGCTGTAGAGCATGCTCCCATCCTGCATATATCGAGCAAAGTCCCCTTATTCGGTAAGGGCTGCGCAGCGCAGAGCATGTATGCTCGTCTGAAGAGCGGCAGCAGGCGCCAGGCGCACTTCTCAGCGACAGCCTTGGGCTTGCAAGCGTTGGAGATATCCGCGCAGTGCAGCAGCATTGCCAGCAGCATCGCGCGGTCCTCCGCGGTCTTGAACACGCAGCCGCTGGGCGCGCCGCCCTCCTGCGTGCCGCCCGCGGGCACGTGCTCCTCGCCGCGCGCTGCAGACTGGACGGCCGCCGCGTTGAGCTCGTAGAAGACCTCAATCTGCGTGCAGAGAAAGGATTTGATTATGCATGTTTATTTCCCTGGATGTGATCTGGCAGGCATGCAGGTGTCATAACTCAACGCTGGTCCAGTGCGCAACAGTGTCAGTGTAGAACACGTCTATGCAATTCAACACACGCCTCTCGGCGCGCTTGTTTGATGAAAAATGTCACATATCAACATTCACAACTAGGTGCAATGTGAACCAGCAAATAACTAAGCCGCTGCCATTGCGTGGTGGCAGCAGCGCGCTCTTCAGCAGCATGGGATGCGATGGGCTGCACACGGACCAGAGGCAGTGCGGCAGGGGCGCTGCCTGCGAGTCAGCTCCGTACACAACCCGATGGTTGCTGCAGACAGCAAGCTTTGCAGTATCCACGCTGTTACTGGCTAGGCCATGCGCGGTTGCGCGCGCCTTGGAGACCATGGGAAAGTGGTGGACCATGTCCGTGTGGATGACTGCGTTTATGATGAGCTTGCGCAGCTCGCGCCAGCGCGTCGGGTCCACCGCAGCGAGCACGTCCGCCTTGGCGCCGCCGGCCAGCAGGCCGTACATGGCGGCGAGGTGGCGGTTCTCCAGCACGCTCGCGTCGTTGTACACCAGCGCCAGCTCATGCCGCACATTCACCAGGTACGCGTTGTTCACACCTGCCGTATGCAGCGCACCTTGTGCAGGCGTGATGCAGTGCTGCTGATGTGCAGGCGGCAGGCACAGCATAAGGCAAAGCGCACAAAGCTGTGACAGGCTGCGTCACACCTGAATCGCTGGAGACCTGCAGAGCGTCAGGACGAGCTGCCACCGGGCAAGTGGCAGCAGGGGAGGCTGGCCGTGCCTGGGTGCTCCATGTCGTGGCAGAGAGCGGCGAGCATGAGCGCCAGGCGCTCCGCCTGCGTCAGCGCGACCGCGCGGCTGACCAGCGCGATGAAGCGGTATGTAGCGTGCGTGACGTCCACGCAGTGGAAGAAGTTGTGGTAGGGCACCTCGCGGTACGCCTTGCGGACCTGCATGGCGGCCGGAGCGCGTCAGCTCACCTGCCCCAACCAGTCTGCGGCGCGCATGGCAGGTGCATGCGAGGGTGCAAGGGGAGCACCCCTGAGCATTGCCTCGCACAGGCATGGCCTCATCCAGGCCGCTGCACCCGAGGAGGGCCTGCTAGGTGCCGTGGAGCTGTGCAGGCACATGAATGCCTCCCTGCTGCGTGGAGTATCAGCTTTTATTCATAAAGCACATTAATGGCACAGGTACTTGTGAACGCCTTGCATGACTCCTAGTACACTCGCAAGGGCCCTACAAGTCTGTGTGCATGATGCCACTCTAGGTGTTTGACAATGTGGTATAAGCTCGTGGACGCGTATTGTGTGCCAAGGGGCCTCACCTCCTGCACAAATGACCACAGCGTATCTAAGTTCAGCAGCAGGCTGTCCGTGGCAGATGTCGCTGCTGCCTCAACGAAAGAGCTTGCCTGGTGTGCAATGCCGCTCCCTGCATCGCTGAAGCTGCCCGCCTGCGGCTCCAGCATGGCAACATTGGCTCAGATTCAGACATGGGGCAGCCTGCGCTGCAGAAGCATGCCTGATGCCTGGCGCTGCTGTACACCCCAGGGCTTCCAGCACGAATTGAGCTGCCCACACAAAGCCGTGACATGCACTGATGCAATGCGCATGAGATGCGCAATTGCCTCCCTGACAGCCTCGCATTATAAAGGATGCGCTACATGCAGCCGGGCTCTCCAACAACGCGACAATGACCCGGAACGTGTCCTGATCGTGCGCATGCGCGCATCGACGCGGGCTCAAGCGGGGCCGCGCGCCTCCTGCTGCGTCAGGCCCAGGCGCATGAACATGACCAGCACATGCTGCACGAGCTGGTCGTGCGTGTAGCGGAACACGTCCCAGCTCCAGGCGTCGAGCGCGTTCGCATCCACCTCCGCGACTGCGCGCTGCCGCGCCTCCGCCGGCGGCGCGCCCGCCTCCGCGTTCTGCGCCCCTTGCTCCGCGCCGGGCGGTGCCTGCTACACGGCGGTCGTTTATGCTCTTTCTACCTGCTCTTTTTACCTGCTACCTTTGCGCCAGCAAAATTGCATCGCCAGTCCAGTTGCACATGCACCAGGCAGTCCACATGCGCCAGCATGCTTCGGGAAGCTCACGGGCAGCATTGCTGAGCATGCCATGATAGTCAATGGGGGCTGCAGTCAGCATGCTGTGGCTAACAATGCACACCCAAAGCGAGCGCCAGGTGACAGGAGAGCGCCCGCTGCGCTCTCACCTGCGGGGCATCGCGCGCGGCGCCGAGCGCGCCCCACACCGATGCCCTGCGCAGCGTCGACTGCCGTCTCTGCCGAGGCATGCTCCAGGACGGCCGCCTCTCCGCCAGGCCGCCGCTGCCGTCCCTGTCGCTGCCCGCGCTCACGCTCACCCTGCCGGCCCCCTGTCCGCCCCGGCCGCTGCTGCTGGCCTGCTCCGCATGCTGACCGGCGCCTCCGGCGCCCAGTTCCGACTCCCATCTGCCACCGCTGCTGTCTGCGTGCCCTGGCGAGGCTGCAACATCAGGGACGGCGCCAGGGCCTGGCGTCGGGCTCTCGGCAGCCTGCTGCGCGTCCGCGAGCAGCATAGGACCCGTGGCCGCCGAGCGGTGCGGCTGCGCGGGGCGGCGGTCGGACACGGTGTCCACCGACATGACCGAGCGCAGCCACTCCTGCGTGCCCTCGTCGGCGGCGTGCTCGTTTGTCTGCGCGCGCAGGGGCGACAAAGTCACGCTCCTCACGCGGCCGGGCTGTGCAGAGGCCGCGCTCGCCATGCTCGTGTGCTCACAGCTGACCTTCATAACGCTTGCGCATAAAGTCCTGGCTGGTAAATGACATATTGGTTGGCGAGAGGTGGCCATATGTCATCCAAGCTAGACAAACAACCATGATTCTCATGCTGGTGGGCACCTGCGCAGGGATAAGTTACAGGGCTGTGGCGATCCTGGCTTTCTTTGCACCACAGCTCCCTATCACCACCGTTGCCCGCGGCAGGGGGGTGAGTGCGCGCCTGGATGGAGCTGAGGATCTGCGCGCCCTGCTCGGTGCCGGAGCCGACGTGCGCGATGATGCGGCTCATCTTCGTCACCACTGCCTCCATCAGCCCCAGCTCCGTCTCCTCCTGCGCCGCACGCGGCGCAGCGCGCCTGACCGCACTGCCTTGCCAGATTCATGCTGCTATGCCCGAGTCACACGGCCTTGCTTCTGTACAGTCACACTGGCTTGCTTCAGACGAGTCAGACTGCCTTGTTTTCACATGATGAGCTAGTGCAGGAGCACTGGTGTCTACATGCAGCACTGCGCAGCAAGCAATGGAGATGATACTGAGCGTGCTGGCGCATGTTTACGCTCGCCAACGCGCAGGCGGGGGGTGACGTCAGACGCTACTTAGAGGACTTAAATTTAGGCACGCATGTATTGAGCGCTCGCATGGGACATGTGGGGCAAGCGCTGGCAGGCCGTGAGCATGCGTGCGGCCGCGCCTCGCTGCGCTCCATGGACTGCATCACGCGCGCGGCCTGCGTGCGCAGCACGGTCAGGATGCGCGCGAGTGGCGCCACCAGCAGCGTAACGGCCGTCTCATTCAGCACGCCGATGAAGAGCGTGAGCTCCGCGATCACGAAGATTGCCAGCAGGATGGACAGCCAGGCCTGCGCGCGCCGCGTGGACCTCAAGCATGAGGCTATGAGGAGGATGCGATCGAGCTGGTGTGATGCTCACGCTGCTTGCACCCATGCTCTGTGAGCTGCCAGGCAGACCCAGGCGTCTATACAGGCACATGCCTGACAACAACACACGACTCTGCCGGCTGGAGTCCCGGCCGTTGCAGCAGCGAGCACGGCAGCACAATATCTGCTCACAGGGGCGGGCCGGCGTGCCTGGCCACTGTTCTGGGTGGAAATGTCCATCTCAACGGACACGCTGCCGTCGGCGCTGGTGATCCACTGCCTGCGCGGGCATCGCTCGGCATGACTGCAGGCACTATGCACAGGGCGTCAATGCTGCTGGAAGACCGAGCTCGACCAGCGCATGCTGCCCAACTGTGAGCCTAGGGCGCGCCTGTCCTGCCAGCGAATGCTGTGGCCGTCTGGATCGTTCACGTATGTCCACTCCTCAGAGCCGACCAGCAGCCGCATCGGCATGCCCACGCGCTTGCGTTGCGCCTGGAAGAACCTGCACGCTGGGTAGGGTTAGGGTGACCGCAACATGCGTGGGCGGCAAGGGGCAGGGCTTTTGCCGACAAGCGTGGCAGAGCGGCAGACGGCGCTGTTTTCTACAGCCTGCACTCCGCTGCGCTCGGCGATGCGCTCAGGAGCAGACACAGCGTGGTAAACACATGGTGATCGTATGGCCGGCGCCTGGGCGGCGTGGACCTGGCAGGGCAGCTGGCATAGATCAGAGAGAGGGAAAGGGCTAGGGATTCTGTTGCAAGCGGCAGCGCACTGGAAGAATGAGTCAACCAGCGGCTCCATCTGCGCGCGTGGCCGCCCGACCAGGGGCACCAGGACGGCCACCATCGCGTTTGGTGCCTGCCGCGTGCGCACGCGGCAGGCATCAAAGCTTGTGGAGGTCAAATACAGGCCAGCATCCACAAGAGTCGCACAGCACACGACACAAGGAGTGGCGACATGGCAGCACCTGATAGGATGCCGGGGTCGTGCGCTGGAGGATGGGGAAGAGCGTCAGCGTCACCATGATCAGCAGCGCGACCTGTGCCCGCGCCGACGCGCGCTGCACACCATCAGGCTGCAGTGCATGTTGTCGCCATGATGCAGCACAGCAGTGCCGGGCTGCAGGCAATCATGTAATCTTGGATGAAGGCGGTGCTTTCGCCTAACACGCATGCTCATGGAGGAGCGCCAGCAGTCCGTGCGAACTTCAGGGCATGTGCGGCCTACACAGCAAGCGGGCGGCCAGCGCGCCTGCTGCGTGTTGAGCTCGGCCAGGCGCTTGCCGACGCGCACCATGTCGACCGCGCGGTCCTGGCGCGGCCGCTTCAGCAGGCGGTGCACCAGCAGGACAGCCGCCTGCGCATTCCTTGACACAGCTCAGGCGCTCACGCCAGTATGTACCAGTGCATACCTGATGTTGCAACTTGGTGCACCAGCTGCAAAACCCGCTTGCACGCCACTGCAGAGCCCCGCCTCCTGTTGCAGGTCATGGCACTAGCTGGGCGCGTCGGAAAGTCTTGGCACACTCATACAGCCTGGCAAACTCATTGCTTTGCGGTGCAGTGCAAGCAGGCTGGCACGTGAGCAGGAGGCCGCCGCTCCTCTGGAGTGCGCGGGGGGGCAGCCCTCCTATGCGGGCGGCAGGCGCGGGGCGCGCGTGCAGCACTTGCAGCAGGTTGAGGTGGCGCATGAGCCGCGCGAGCCGGCCGGCGCGCGACGCGAGCACGATCGCGCGCACGAGCGTGTACTGCGCCGAGGTCGCGTGCGCCAGGATAGCCGCCTGAATCCAGGTCGTGTCCACCACGATCAGCGCGCCCGCCACTAGGTCCATGAAGCCCTGCCGCGCGCGCAGGGCGGCGCATAATGAGGCAGCGCCTAAGCAGAGCTGCGCGTGACGAGCGACAACCATGGTGATTATTGGCGTCAAGCCGCGGCCGGTGGACGCACGATCAGAGCGCTCGTGCCCTACGCAACGGATGACATGGGGGAGTGCCTAGCAGCAGCGGGATGAGCACGCTTGCGCCCTGCACTCTGGCACTGGCAAGCCTTAAGCCACTGACGACCAAGCGAGCCTGTCCCTGCAGCAACCGAGAAGCGGCCGGCCTGCAGGCGGCGGCCGCCCACCTCGAGCAGCGTGTACCCCGGCCGGCACACGACGTTGGCGCTGAGCTCGGCCAGGAAGGTGGCCATGCAGAGTAGCAGCAGCGCGTTGATGGCCGGGTCCGCCGCGTTGGTCGCGCCCGCCAGCGCCAGGATGTCCGGCACAAACAGCACAAACATCAGCATGGCGACCATGGTGCACTTCCACGCCCATGTCTCCAGGAACCTGCGCGCGCGTGCGCACGCGCCTTGGGGACACGCGCCGGCAGGGCGGCCTGCCGCGTCACGCCGCGTCCGTATGCAGGAGGGCCTTGCTGTGCGAGCAGGCGCCCCTCGAGAGCACGCCAGGGTGACCGTCATGTGCGCTGCCAGCGCAGCGTATGCCATGACGTTATGACTGCAGCG
>JAABUY010005908.1_pt1 | contig 12125 bp, 14 predicted proteins | sample 5560271 | NCBI WGS metagenome assembly JAABUY01 (sample SAMN10711886, study PRJNA513374) | rock metagenome | isolation source: Antarctica rocks | place: Antarctica: Victoria Land, University Valley
GCGCCGATCGTCGCGCGGAGCCGGGTCGCGATGTCGTCCGCGGTCGGAACGACCGGGGAGTGGATGTCCCAGACGCCGGGCCCGACGTCGCGCGGGTAGTGGGCAGCCGCCAGGTCGGCGACGATCACCATCTCCGACCGTGCCGCCTCCAGGCTGATCACGTCTGCGTCCATCTCGGCGATCGCGGCCAGGACGTCCCCGAACTCCGCGTAACACATGTGCGTGTGGATCTGAGTTGCGTCGGCGACCCCCGACGTGGCGAGCCGGAACGCGTCGACCGCCCAACGCAAGTAATCGGCTCGGGCGGCGTCGCGCAGGGGCAGTGTCTCGCGCAGTGCGGGTTCGTCGACCTGCACGATGCCTATCCCGGCCGCCTCCAGGTCGGCGACCTCGTCGCGCAGCGCCAGCCCGACCTGCCGGGCGGTCTCCCCGGCCGGTTGGTCGTCGCGGACGAAGGACCACGCGAGCATCGTCACCGGCCCGGTGAGCATCCCCTTGACCGGCCGGGACGTCAGTGACTGCGCGTAGCTAGCCCAGTCGACGGTCATCGGCGCCGGTCGCGACACGTCACCGAACAGGATCGGCGGGCGCACGTACCGGCTGCCGTAGGACTGCACCCAGCCGTGCTCGGAGGCGAGGAAACCGGACAGCTGCTCGGCGAAGTACCGAAAGAAGGTACGGGTGGTCAGCCCGGCGCGGGCGGTGACCTGGGGGACGGTGGTCTCGGCGAACCCCGCCTCGGTGAACAGCTCCAGGGCTGCGCGCTCGAGACGCTCGCGCGCATCCGGTCGCCATCGGCTCATGCGGTCAGCGTAGGTGACGGCATGGCGTGTCATGAGGGTGTATGGTGACGACACGCCATGACATCAAGGAGGTACCGATGGGAAGCACCGAAGCGTGGGTTCTGGGGGCGAGCGGGCGGACCGGCAGCCTGATCGCCGCCGACCTGCACCGAGCGGGGGTCGCCCTGACGCTCACCGGGCGCAATCGCGCACGCCTGGAGCGCCTCGCCGCCCAGCTGGACGGGGAGCCGCGAATCCTGACGGGAGGGCTCGACCAGGTCCTCAGCCAGCTCGCCACGGCACGCCCGGGGGTGGTGGTGAGCACCGTCGGCCCGTTCGCCTCGACCGCCGTCCGCGTGGCGCGCGCCTGCCCGGAGGGTACGCACTACGTCGATGTGTCCAACGAGCTCTCCGCGACCCGCGACGTCCTGGCCTTGGACCGGCAGGCGGCGGCAACGGGGCGGGTGCTGGTCACCGGGGCCGGTTTCGGGGTGCTTGCCACCGAGGCTCTCGTGCTGCGCCTGTGCCGGGGCCGTCCTCGCCCGGTCTCGGTGCGCACCGACGCCCTGGCGGCGATCACCCTGGAGGCCGGCCGGGTCGGGCCCGCCCTGGCGGCGACCATCGTGGAGGTGGTCTCCTCCGGGGGGGGGCGGAGGTGCGGGGAGGGCGTGTGGTCCGCGCCTCCGCCGGCGGCCACTACTCCTCGATCACCACCCCGGACGGGGATGTGTTGTCCACCGGGGGCGGGGCCAGCGCCGAGCTCCTCGCGGCGTGGCGGGCCAGCGACGCCGACACGGTCCTTGCCGCCTCGCCGGCGGTGCCGTCGAACCCCGCGGTGCGCGCGGTCCTGCCGGTGGTCACGGCGCTGCTCCGCCTACCCGGTGCCGGCGGTGTGGCGACGCGGGTGATCGCCAGGATCCCCCTGCGTGCGCAGCCCATGGCGCGCACCTCCTCGTGGGGGCACGCCAGCGTCAGCTGGCCCGACGGGCAGGTCCGCGAGGGCTGGCTGCGCATCGGTGAGGGCACGCAGTTCACCGCCGCGGTCGCCGCGCTGGTCGCTCAGCGGCTGCTGGCCGGCGAGGGCCGGCCGGGCGCACACACCCCCGGTGCCCTGTTCGGGCCGGAGCTGGCCGAGGCCGCCGGTGCCACCTTCCTGATCGAGCAACCCACCACCGAGGACGGACGAGGATGACCACGCAAGCACACCCCGCGCACCAGCAGGACCGCTCCGCGGCAGGCAACACCGCCGCGTGGATCCCGGCGAAGAAGGCCCGCCTGCAGGTCGGCCCGGCACCGGTCCCCACCCCGCGCGCCGACGAGATCGTCGTGGCCAACCGCGCGGTGGCCGTCAACCCGATCGACTGGGTCGTCCAGGACACCGGGTCGCTGGTCATCCGCTGGATCACCTACCCCTTCGTCCTCGGCTCGGACCTGGCCGGCGACGTTGTCGCGATCGGCTCCGCCGTCACGCGTTTCGCCGTCGGTGACCGCGTGCTGTCCCACGCCGTCGGGGTGGACCGGAAGCGCAACTCCGCGGCGGAGGGCTCGTTCCAGGAGCGCACCGTCGCCCTGGAGCGGATGTCCTGCCCGATCCCGGCCTCCATGACCTACGAGGACGCCGCGGTCCTGCCGCTGGGGGTCTCCACCGCCGCGTGCGGGCTGTTCCAGAGCGACCACCTGGGGCTGGCGCACCCTGGCGCGGACCCGGCCCCGACCGGGCAGACCGTCCTGGTGTGGGGCGGCTCGACCTCGGTGGGCTCCAACGCGATCCAGCTCGCCGTTGCCGCCGGCTACGAGGTCGTCACCACGGCGTCACCGAAGAACAGCGACTACGTCAGGGCGCTGGGCGCGGCCGGGGTCGTCGACCACCACAGCCCCGGCGCCGTCGCCGACGTCGTCGCCGCCCTGGCCGGTAGGCAGGTCGCCGGGGCACTGGCCATCGGCACCGGTTCCGCGAGGGCCTGCTCGGATGTGGTCGCCGCCTGCGAGGGACGGCGGTTCGTCTCGATGGTGACGCCACCGGCCTCCCTCGGCGCCCCTCCCGCCGGCGCCGGTGACCTGCTGCGGCTCTTCCCGCGCACCGTCGGCTCCGTGGCGTCCCTGGCGGTGCGGAACCGCATGCGGCACGTCGACACCAGGTCGGTGTTCGGCACCACCCTGATGGACAACGAGGTGTGCCGGGCGGTCTACGAGGACTTCCTGCCCGCCGCGCTGTCGCAGGGCCGCTACGTCGCGGCCCCGCCCGCGCGCGTCGTCGGGAGGGGCCTGGACGCCATCCAGGCTGCCGTCGACCTACAGCGGGACGGAGTCTCGGCGCAGAAGGTGGTGGTCTCGCTGTGAATGCCGCCCTGGAGCACCGGCTCCTGCGACGCCTGGTCCTCGCCTACGCCCCGCTGACGGCATCGCTGGCCGTCGCGGCAGCGATCGATCCCCGCACCCTGATGGGGGAGTCGGTGTGGAGCAAGCCGCTGAAGTTCAGCGCCTCCATCGGGTTGAACGGTGCCGCGCTGCTGTGGCTGGTCCAGCGTTCCCCCGCGGTGCCGTTCGTGCGGGGGGCCGCCGTCGTCTCGGCCGCGGGCCTGGCGGTGGAGCAGGGGCTGATCACGTTGCAGGCCGCCCGAGGGGTGCGCAGCCACTTCAACCTCGACACCCCCTTCGACTCCGCCGTCTTCGCGGGCATGGGGGCCTCCCTGATCGGGGGGGTCGGGGCCGCGACGATCGCCGTGGCGGCGGCCTTCGCGCTGCGCCCGCCGGAGGACCCGGTGCTCACGCGGGTGGCCCGATCGGGTCTTGGGTTGATGCTGGCCGGGTTCGCCGTGGGCGCGGTCATGCTGGCCCGGGGCCGGCACTCGATCGGGACCGACGACGGCGGGCCGGGACTTCCCCTGCTGGGGTGGTCCACCACCGCCGGAGATCTGCGCCCGGCGCACTTCGTCGGTCTGCACGGCCTGCAGGGCCTCATCGTCGTCGCGTACCTGCTGCGTCATGTGCCCGTCCCGACCAGCCTGGCCGTGACGCGGACGCTGACCTGGGCAGCCGGCGGCCTGCTGGCCGCACTGACCGGCCAGGCCCTCGCCGGCGCCCCGGTGTTCTCACGCAGCACTGGCGCGGTGGTCGGCGTCACCGCGGCCGCCGCCGCCGTCGGCGCCCGATCGACGCGACGCGGGGCTCACCTGCCGGGGGTGGCCCGATGAGCGCCGCCGATGCAGTCGGGGGCCGGCGCCGGCGGTACCGGCGGGCCCGCCCGGTGTTGGTCGGTGTCTACGGCGTCGCTGCCGTGGCGGGTCTGGGCGGAACGTGGTTCTACAACCTCCGCTCGCGCTCGGTGCCCGGCGGCTTCCCGGCCGGCTACCTGCGCGCCTGGTTCGCCAACCCCGCCTCGTCGTCGGCGGCGGTGGACCTGATCGCCGTCTTCGGCGTCTCGGGGGTCTTCATGGTGGTCGAGGGCCGCCGGGTCGGGATGCGGGCACCGTGGGCCTACCCGTTGCTGGCGCTGCCCTCGGCCCTCGCCTTCACCTTCCCGCTGTTCCTGCTCGTCCGTGAGCTGCACCTGGACCGCGGACCCGCGCCCGAGTAGCGCCGACACCGCTGGTGTCGAGTGCCGAATGTGATCTTCGGGTCGGGTCTCGCGACACCGGGGTGTGTCGCGAGTGGCGCCGTTGACTCTGGGGATCGGGGATCGGGAACGGCTGTCGGAGTGGACGCGATCCCCGACGATCTCGGCGGGTTCCGCGCAGCGGGCCCAGGATCCTGTTGTTGAGGTGACCCATTGGTCGGCGCGGCTGCTCGCCGATCCTCCCCCTCCCGCCCGGGATCCGCGAGAAGCAGACCCACGACGACCGCCGGCACGGCACCACGAGCCCGTCCGCGGCTGTAGAGATCGTGACCGGGAGGGTGACCGAGCGCTGCCACAGCACCCCACGGTTCAGGGCCTGGCTCGCGAACAATCCCCGGATCACCCATCGATGGCTGGAACGACCGCGCCCACCCCTTCGTCCGGACGGAGAGGAGTTCAGTGATGAGGCTCGCATCGGTGGGGATCGTCACCTCGGATGTACCGGCGCTCGGGGCGTTGTACCAGCTGCTCACGGGAGCCACCCCGGTCGGGTTCGAGGAATACGTCGAGTTCTCCGCTGACGGAGCGACGTTGGCGATCTGCAGTCAACGCTCCGTCGCCGCCGAGGACGCCGGTGCCCTCATTGCGGGTCGCAACCGGTCCGCGGTGCTCGAGTTCACAGTCGCCGATGTCGACGCTGAACGGGCCCGGCTGCACCCCGTGGTCAGCGACTGGGTCCGGGAACCGACCGATCAGGAGTGGGGCAACCGCTCGATGTTGTTCCGCGACCCGGACGGCAACCTGGTCAACGTGTACTCGCCACCACCGGGCCGCTGACACCGCGCTCAGCGGCTGCGACTGCTCCGACCGGCACCAGACGAGCGTCATGCCTGATCGGTGTACCCGGGATCGAGCGACGGCTGGTCCGCTGCCGCTGCCTGCGACCCCGATGGCTTCAACGACCTCCGAAGACTGCAACAGTCCAGCGCCGATCGGTGGCTGGCGATTGTCGCGGGTGACTGCCGATCGGCGAGCAGCCGTCCGGTGACCATCCGATGACTGCGTAGTGTCGCCGCCATGGCGAATACCTCGACCTATGTCCTGATTCCCGGCGCTTGGCACGGTGGGTGGGCCTGGCGCCCGGTCGCCCGGCGTCTGCGTGCCGCCGGGCACGCTGCGGTTGCCCTGACCCTGCCCGGGCTGACCGATGGTGACGACCCCCGTGGCCTCCGCCTGCAGGACGCGGTAGCGCACGTCATCGCCGAGGTCGAGGGGCGCGACCTGACCGACGTCGTCCTGGTGGCTCACAGCTGGGGTGCGTTCCCCGCGACCGGTGCAGCTCACGGCCTGCCCGGCCGCATCGCCGAGGTCGTCTACTTCAGCGCCCCCGTGCCCACCCCTGGGACGTCGCAGAACGACCTGCTCAGCCCGGAGAACGCCGAGTTCGCGCGTTCCCTCGTCCAGGGCACTCCGGACCACACGATGGCGCTGCCCTTTCAGGCCTTCCAGCAGGTGATGATGCAAGACGAGCCCGAGCGGGCCCAGCGGATCGTGTTCGACCAGCTCCTCCCGCAACCCGGCAGGTACATGTCGGACCCGCTCGACGTCGCCGAGGTCACCACCCTCGGGCTTCCCACCGCCTACCTCCTCGCCCGCGACGACCTCTCGTTGCCACTGCCGGGCGCCCAGTTCGCCGCTCGACTCGGGCTGGAACCGATCCTCGTCCCGGGTACCCACGAGGCCGCGCTCACCCACCCCGACCACGTGACCGACGCGCTACTCAACGCCTGACGGCACTCAGCCGCGGCGGGTTGCGCTTCCGCCGCCACCTGGCGCATCCCTGAGAGCGTCGCCCTCGTGGGGCACAGCACCCGCCCCCGCACCCTCGTAGCGGCGTAGTTCAACGCGCTCATCGCCCAGCCGCCGACGTCGGTCACCGCGGTGAGGTTCGACCTGCGCTCCCCTCGGTGGGGTAACAGATCGACCCGCCAGCAGGGTGTCCGCCAGTCATGACCACCCAACCATGGTCTTCGGATCGACGACGCGGTCGAAGTCCTGCGCGCTGATGTCGCCCTAGGCCAGGGCCGCCTCGCGGAGGGTCGAGCCGGTGTCGCTGGCGTGGTGGGCGATGGCCGAGGCCTTGTCGTAGCCGATCACCGGCGAGAGCGCCGTCACCAGCATGAGGGAGTTCTGCACGTATCCGGCGATCTTGTCTCGGTTGAGCTCGGTGCGCTCGACGCAGTACTCGCGCAGCTTGGTGCAGGCGTCGCCCAGGATCCGCGCGGAGTGCAGAACGTTTTGATGATGATCGGGCGCATCGCGTTGAGTTCGAAGTTGCCCTGGCTGCCGGCGAAGGCCACACAGCCGTCCTCGGAGAGCACCTGGATGTACACCATCACCATGGCCTCGCACTGGGTGGGGTTGACCTTGCCCGGCATGATCGAAGAGCCGGGCTCGTTGGCTGGCACCGCCAGCTCGCTGATCCCGCAGCGCGGCCCCGAGGCCAGCCAGCGGATGTCGTTGGGGATCTTCATCAGCGGCACCGCCAGGGCCCGCAGCCCCGACGAGGCGGCCACCATCGCGTCCAAGCCCCCCTGGGCGGCGAACTTGTTGGGCGCTGTGGTGAAGGGTTGCCCGGTCAGTTCCGCAATGCGCGCGGCCACGTCGGCGCCGAACCCGGGCGGGGCATTCAGCCCGGTGCCGACGGCGGTCCCTCCCATCGCGAGCTGGTACGGACCGCCCAGGGTCGACTGGAGACGGTCCAGCCCCTGCTCGACCTGGACGGCGTAGCCGGACCACTCCTGGCCGACCGTGAGCGGGACGGCGTCCTCCAGGTGTGTGCGCCCGATCTTGACGAGGTCGTGCCAGTCGCCGGCCTTGGCGGCCTGCGCCCCCGCCAGCGCCTGCACGGACGGGACGAGACGTCCGGTGAGCTCCTGCACCGTGGCGATGTGCATGGCGGTGGGGAAGGTGTCGTTGGACGACTGGCCCATGTTCACGTGGTCGTTGGGGTGCACCGGCTCCTTGGAGCCCACCTTCCCCCCCAGGAGTTGGATGGCCCGGTTGCTGATGACCTCGTTGAGGTTCATGTTCGACTGCGTGCCCGAGCCGGTCTGCCACACGTAGAGCGGGAAGCTGTCGTCCAGCGCGCCGCTGATCACCTCGTCGGTAACCCGGGCGATCAGGTCCGCCTTCCAACCGGGGAGGCGGCCTGCCTGTCCATTGACGATGGCCGCGGCCTTCTTGACGTACCCGTAAGCGTGGTGAACCGCCTTCGGCATGCGGTCGTCGCCGATGGAGAAATGAATCAGGGAGCGCTGGGTCTGCGCCCCCCAGTAACGGTCCGCCGGCACGTGGATCGCGCCCATGGAGTCGGTCTCGCGGCGCGTGCCCCCGGCGTCGATCCCGATGGGCAGGTCTCGGACCTTCGGAGCCTCGTCCTTTGCCTCGGGACATCAGCTGTGACCGTTCCTGCTCGCATCGGACAGCTGCTCGGGGTGGACCGGCTGCCACATCGCGTCTTGAACCGTCTGCACGATCGCAGAGGAGGCCCGGAAGTTGTCCACCGGGGGCAGCAGGGACGCACCAGGCGCAGTCACATCGACCTGGCTGGCGACAGCTTCCGCAGCGGCGAGCAGCATGCCGTCGGTGACGTGGCTGGCACCCGACACGATGGTGCCGAGATCCAGACCCGGGTAGAGCCAGAGCGTTGTTCGCCTGGCCGACCGTGTAGGTGACCCCGTCGTAGGTCACCGGGGGGACCGGGATGCACACCGCGATCAGGGCCTTGCCCCGCGACCACGGGACGGCGTCCGACGGCATGACCTCCACACGGCTGGTCGGGTTGGACTGCGGCAGCAGGATCGGGCGCTCGACCCCAGCGCACACCGCTGTGACCACGGCCTCGGTGAAGGCGCCGTGCGTGGTGGAAGTCCCGATGAGGATCGTCGGCTTGACGTGCTGGACGACGGTGAGCAGATCGATCTCCCCGTCGGCACAACCGCTGACCTCTCCCCGCGGGCGGGCGTAGGCCTGCGGATAGTCCGGGAGTTCGGCCATGTCGTCGGTCACCAGCCCGTGGATGTCCACGAGCCAGATGCGGGCTCGGGCGTGGTCATCTGACAGTCCGTCGCGGACGAGTGCGGCATGGATCTGGTCGGCCATCCCCGTTCCGGCGGTGCCCGCGCCGAACACCAGGAGCCGCTGGTCGCGCCAGGACTGCCCCGTCACCTTCATGCCAGAGAAACAGGACTCCATGACGATCGCGCCAGTGCCCTGCATGTCGTCGTTGAAGATGCGGTCCTGCTTCGCTTTGTCCACCAGGATCCGCCGGGCGTTGGAGGGCCCAAAGTCCTCGAAGTGGAGCAGCGCGCCGGGAACAGCTCCGCGGCGGTCGACAAGTGCAGTGCGATCCGGCTGTCATAGGCTTGCCGGTGATGCGGGCGTGGCGATTGCCGAGGTAGTCGGGGCTGTTGAGCAGGTCCTCGTTGTCGGTGCCGACATCCAAGTTCACAGCCACGACGCGGTTGGGGTCGATACCCGCGGCAGCGGTGTAGACGGCGACCTTGCCGATCGAGATGTCGGTGCCGTTCACCCCCCAGTCGCCGATCCCGAGGATCTCCTGCGCGTCGGAGACCACGATCAGGTCGACGTCGTCGGCCCGAGACCGAGTGACTCGAACGAGGCGCGCACATCCTCGGGTCGGTTGATGGACAGGTACACCGCGCGGGAGTCGCGGAAGTCGTGGCTCCACTGCTGGATCGCGTCACCGACAGTCGGGTCGTACACGACGGCGAGAAGCTCGTCCAGGTGATCGGCCAACATTCTGGAGTACAGGACTTGGTTCTCGTTGTGGATCTCATTGAGGTAGATGTACTGTGCAGGTCACTTGGCTGCTGTTCCAGCTGCCGGTACGCGCGCGCGGCCTGCTCCTCGAGGGTCTCCACCGCAGACGGCAGACGACCGGTGAGGCCGAGGTCAGCTCGCTGCTGCAGCGTCGACGCAGTACCGCGGTTGAGGTATCGGTCCTCCAGGAGCGAATTCTTTGTCCGAAGGTGTGCCGTCAGAAGGGGAGCAGGTGCCCGCTCCGGCTCTGTCGGTGATTTCGAGGCTCCTTCGATCTGCGCGTGGGTGAGCGGGCTGCGTGGCGTGGCCGCGGGTGGGTTAGGTCTTGCCCGATCGGTAGCGACCAAGCAGACCGATCGAACGAGACCCGGACATGGATCACGATAGGTGTGGTCCGGGCGCCCGCTGGTGCGTTCGGGCGGGTGCGCAGTTCACCGCGGCCGGGCTGCACGTCCTGGGCGTCGGTGCTGGTGGCGGGGTCGAATCGGGTCTGGCGATGCCTGGAATCGGCGTCCCCGGCCGGGACCTGGTTCGAGGCCCACGACCTGGTCGGCCCGTCGGCGGTTCTGACCTCCCGGGCGATCGGGTGGGCCACCGACGCCCGAGAGCTCCCCGTCGCGCGATGCACCCGGTGGTCCAGCGGACGTTCCCAGTTCGCCTCGACCGAGCCCGCCGACGATCTCGCCGGCCAACACATGCGGGGTAGCTCGGGCCGAGGGTGACCTGGTGGGCCACCCGATGGTCGAGTTCTTCTCCGCTGCGACAGGACGACTCGGCTACCGCACCGCTCCTCCCGTCTCGGACCACCCCCGACAGGTGACTGTGCCCCGAGTCGGGGCATTCTGCGACAGGCAACGTGTTCACTCGGCCTGAATCCGCCGAGGCGCTTCGTTGGGTGGGGTGATGGGGTCCGTGCTGTGGGTGGTGGCCCGGGCGCGACGGGTCGAGGCGAGCACGCCGGCGGCGCGGGTGAGGGTCAGCGCGATTGTCGCGAGCGCGGTCCAGGCGGCGTCGGCGGTGAGTCGTCCGGTCGCACGTGGCGGCGGAGACGGGCCTGTGCTCGGCGGCGCGTGGGGCTGCTCGGAGTTCAGCGGCACGCCAGGACGTCCACGAGGCGGCGCACGGCGGTGTCGAGGTCGATCCACGGGAACCCCGGCGTCGCCGGGACCAGCGTGGCCAGCCCGTGCAGCGCGGCCAGCAGGCACTGGGCGTCGCGGGTCACCTCCTCCGCGGTCGACAGGTCCCGCCCGTCGCACTGCGCGACGACTCCCCGCAGCAGCTCGAAGGCGTCGATGCCGTCGGGGTAGGTGGCGGGAGGCGAGGCTATGTCGGCGGGGGGCCGGGCGAACAGCACCCGGTAGGGACCGGGGTGGTCACGGGCGAAGTCGAGGTAGGCCCGGCAGACCGCCTCGACGGTGCCGGCTCCGGACGGCGCGCTCTCGGCGGCGGCCGCGCACGCGCGCGACAGCTCGACGAAGGTCTGCGACACGACGGCGTCGAGGATCGCGTCGCGGTCGGGGAAGTGCCGGTAGATCGAGGGCGCGGCGATCCCCGCCTCCCGGGCGATCGCCCGCAGCGTCACCGCCTGGCGGGCGGAGGCGCCGGCCAGCAGCCGGGTGGCCGCGTCGAGGACCTCCCCTCGCAGGGCGCCGCCCTGGCCCCGCCGGTTGGTGGCGCGCCCGGTCGGCTCAACGGTGCCCACGACGCCAGAGTAGGCGAGGTGGCCACAAGGACTAACAGGTGTGAGTCGCCGGTGATACATTCGACTTACAACCGTTCATCGATCACCCGGAGGACATCGCATGATCAAGTTCAGCATCCTGATGCCCCGCAACACCGAGATGACCCACGAGCAGTTCGTGGCCTACCACCAGCAGCAGCACGCGCCCCTGTTCATGTCGATCCCGGCCGTGAAGGACAACGTGCGGCGCTACGTCCAGCAGCACCCCGTGTCCCTCGACGGGCTCGACCTTCCCCTGGCACCGGTCGACGGGATCACCGAGCTGTGGTTCGACGACGCCCGGGGCATCGCCAACGTCTTCACCGACCCCGAGTACCTCCGGGTCATCCGCCCCGACGAGGCGAAGTTCTGCGACCTGAGCGGCTGCACCTTCGCCGTCACCACGGAGAACGTCGTCCACGACCCGGCACGCTGACTCCCCCTCCCATCCCGCCGCTCGGACGGTGACCGACGCTTCCACTTCGCGCGGCGGGCGGGCGTCGGCCCAGCTCCGCCAGGATGATGGGCAACCGCAGAGCGGAAGGGGAGATCGTGACCGACACGAAGGACCTGGACCTCGTGGTGTTCGGTGCGACCGGGTTCACCGGCCGGCGTGCTGTGCGGCACCTCGCCGAACACGCGCCCGCGACGCTGCGCTGGGCGGTTGCCGGCCGCGACCGGGTGAGCCTGGACCGGCTCGGCGTCGGCGTACCGGTGCTGGTGGCGGACGCCACCGATCCGACCAGCGTGGCGGCGGTCGTCGCCCGGACCCGGGTGGTGCTCAACATGGCGGGACCGTTCCGACGCTTCGGGGACCCGATCGTGGCCGCCTGTACAGCGAACTCGGCTCACTACTGCGACATCAGCGGAGAGACCGCCCGGATCCGCGACCTCGTCGACCGGCAGCAGGACGCGGCGAGGCGGGCGGGCGTGAAGGTGGTGTGTTTCGGCGGGGCCAGCTCCGCCCCCGCCGACCTGGCCGTGCTCCTGCTCGAGCAGGAGCTGGACGGGGCGTTGCACGACGCGACGGCGGTCGTCCGGCTCCGGTCCGGGCTGTTCAACGGCGGCACCATCGCGAGCATGCGCGACGCGGTCGAGTCCGGCGACGCGCAGCGGGAGCGGGACCCGTTCCTGCTCGGCCCCCGGGACCGGCGGCCGACGCCACGGGAGCGCGATCCCGTCGGCGTGCGCTGGGACAGTGCCCAGCGCGCGTGGCTGACGC
>JAABUY010005909.1_pt1 | contig 12123 bp, 11 predicted proteins | sample 5560271 | NCBI WGS metagenome assembly JAABUY01 (sample SAMN10711886, study PRJNA513374) | rock metagenome | isolation source: Antarctica rocks | place: Antarctica: Victoria Land, University Valley
GCGTGCCGTTCCTGCTGTTCGCCTACATCGTCTACTACGGCCTGCCCTCGCTCGGCGTGCAGATGGACAACTGGACCTCCGGCCTGCTGGCGTTGATCCTGTACAACGCCGCCTACATGGCCGAGCTGATCCGGGCCGCGTGGTCCGGCCTGCCGCAGGAGCAGATCGAGGCCGGGGCGGCGTTCGGCTTCCACGGCCTCGGCCTGTTCCGCCGGGTCGTCCTGCCTCCGGTGGCGCTGGCGGCGGCGCCGATGCTGGGCAACCAGGTCATCCAGATCATCAAGGACAGCGCCTTCCTCACCATCATCGCGGTGCGGGAGCTGACGCATGAGGCCGCCGCCATCCAGTCGCAATACTTCGTGCCATTTGGCAGCTTCTTGGTGGCCCTTGGGCTGTATTGGGTGCTGTGCCTCCTGGTCGAGGGCGGGGTCGGCCTCACCGGCCGCTACGCCGAGGCGCGGCGGTGAACCGGCCGCCGGTGCTGGAGGCGCGCGGGCTGCGCAAGAGCTTCGGCGCCAACGAGGTGCTGGCGGGCATCGACCTTTCCGTCGCCGCCGGCGAGACGGTGTGCGTCCTTGGCCCCTCCGGCTCCGGCAAGTCGACGCTGCTGCGCTGCCTGAACTGGCTCGAACCTCCGGATGGCGGCAGCGTGTTCCTCATGGGCCAGCGCGTCGGCGTCCGGCCCGGCGGCAACATCCGCATGTCGGACCGCGAGCTGTCGCGGGTGCGGACGCGCATCGCCATGGTGTTCCAGCATTTCGCGCTCTGGCCGCACCTGACGGCGCTGCAGAACGTGATGGAGGCGCCGCTGCACGTGCAGCGCCGTCCGCGCGCCGAGGTCCGGGACGAGGCGGAACGCCTGCTCGCCAAAGTCGGGCTGCTCGACAAGCGGGACGCATTTCCCGCCCGCCTGTCCGGCGGGCAAAAACAGCGCGTCGGCATCGCCCGCGCCCTCGCCATGCGGCCGGACCTGCTGCTGTTCGACGAGCCGACCAGCGCGCTGGACCCGGAATTGGTGGGCGAGGTGCTGACGGTGATGCAGGGCCTCGCACGCGACGGCATGACCATGGTGGTCGTCACGCACGAGATGGGGTTCGCGCGCGAGGTCGCGGATCGCGTGGTGCTGATCGACCGCGGCCATGTGGTCGAGACCGCGCCGCCGGAGGCGTTCTTCACCCGTCCGCAGGCGGAGCGCACCCGCCAGTTCCTGCTGCGCTACTCCGCCCAAGGCGGCAACCCGCTTCCCATGAAGGCCGACCCGCGATGACCGACGCCATTTTCCACATGATCCCCGACGCGCCGAAGCCGGTGGCGCCCTATAGCCACGTGGTGGAGAAGGACGGCTGGCTGTTCGTCACCGGGCAGCTCGCCACCGACCCCGGCGACGACAGCCTGCCTTTGCCGGAGGGCGTCGAGGCGCAGACCCATAAGGTCATAGACAACCTCAAGCGCGCCCTCGCCGGCGCCGGAGCGGGCCTGGCCGACGTGGTGAGCTGCCGCGTCTTCATCACCCATTTCGAGCGCGACTACGCGGCGATGAACGCGGCGTACGCCGGCTACTTCCCGCCCGGCCGGCTGCCGGCGCGCACCTGCGTGGGCGTGACCGGCCTGGCCCGGGGCGGGTTGGTGGAGATCGACCTCATCGCCCGGCGCTGACCTGGCACACGGCTTGCTGACCCTTTTGCGACACGCTGCCCACTTTTTCGAGGAACAGCCTTCCATGATCGTGACCCGCCGCACCGTGCTGGCTGCCGGCCTCGCCGCACCGTTCATCGCCCGGAGCGCGCGGGCGGAAACAGTGGTTAAAATGGGCACCCTGAAGCTCATCCACGCCATCACCCCGTATTTCTACGAAAAGTTCGTGCCCGACGGCATGCGGGTCGAGGTCATCGCCTTCGAGAGCCCGACCGACGGCAAGAGCGCGGTCGTCACCAAGTCGGTCGACTTCGGCACGTTCGGCATCGCCGCCTCCATCCTCGGCGCCGCCGCGCACGAGCCGCTGACGGTGGTCGGCTCCGTCTGCAACAAGGGCATGGCCGTGGTGGCGCGTAGGGACGGCGATATCAACAGCCTCAAGGACCTGCGGGGCCGCCGGGTGGCGATCTGGCCCGGCTCGACCCAGGAGGTTTTCATTCTCGACCGGCTGCGCATGGAGGGCATGTCGGTGCACGACATCACCCCGGTGCGCGTCAGCTTCAGCGAGATGCACACGGCGCTCGCCCGCGGCGACGTGGACGCCTATGTCGGCGCCGAGCCGGCGCCGGGCGTGTCGGTCAGCACGGGCGTGGGCAAGGTCGTCGAGTATCCGTATTCGACACCGATGGGCAGCCTGAACCAGATATTGGCGACGCACCGCGACACCGTGGCCCAGCGTCCGGACCTCGTGCGCGCCATGGTGCTGCTGCAGAAGAAGGCCGCGGAGTTCGCCACGAGCCATCCGGACGAGATGATCGCGATGACAGTGGCAAAACTCGGGCAGAAGCGGGACGCGATCGCCGTGTCGCTGCCCAACGTCGAGCTGAACTGGCGCATGACGCCGGAGATGGTCATACAGTCTAAGGCTTACGCCGAGCACATGCTGGAGGCGAAGCAGATACGCGCCCTGCCCGACTTCGCCTTCCTCGACACCCGTTTCTCGGACGAGGTGGCCCAAACGGCGTGATGCCCAGCGTGTTCCCTGGCCGTGCCCAGCGGTATCAGCTTCCGCTCGCCCTGGCCCTGCCGCTGTTGGCCCTGTTCGGCTGGTGGGCCTCGACCCGCGGCAGCGGCTACCGGCTGATCCCGGCCCCGTGGGAGGTGGCGCTGGCGCTGTGGGACTTGGCGTTCGGCGGCATCAACGACGACGCCTTCAGCGGCATGCTGGCCACGCACCTGATCGCCTCCGCCTCGCGGGTCTACGGCGCGTTCCTGCTGGCGGCCATCGTGGCGCTGCCGCTCGGCATGGCAATCGGGCGCGTCTGGCTGGCCCGCGCGCTGCTGGACCCGGCGTTGCAGGTGCTGCGGCCGGTGCCGGTCACGGCCTGGCTGCCGCTGTCGATGATCGTGTTCGGGCTGGGGCCGCGCTCGGCGTTCTTCCTGGTGGCGCTCGGCGCGTTCTACCCGATCCTGGTCAACACCGTCTTCGGCGTGCGCAGCGTGGAGCCGCGCCTGTTCGAGGCCGCCGCCATGCTCGGCACCACCCCGGCGGCGATGTTCCTCCGCGTCGTGCTGCCGGCGTCGATGCCGGGCATCTTCACCGGGCTGCGGCTCGGCCTCGGCCTGTCCTGGGTCGTGATCGTGGTCGGCGAGATGACCGGCGTGCAAACCGGGCTTGGCGCCATGATCATGGACGCACGGCAGCTTTCACGCACCGAGATCGTCATCGCCGGCATGGTAACGATCGGGGCGGTGGGTTTCCTGTCGGACCAGGCGGTGCTGTGGCTCGGCCGCCGGGTGCTGCGCTGGAGTCCGCAGCATGCTTGATGCCGCCCCCGTGCTTGACGCTCCCATGCTTGACGCCATCATCGTGCAGGCCGTGACGAAGCGCTTCAGTGGGCCAGCGGGCGAGATCGTCGCATTGCAGGATGCGCAGCTCAACGTGGCGCCCGGCGAGTTCGTCTGCCTGATCGGCGCGTCTGGCTGCGGCAAGTCGACGCTGCTGCGCATCATCGCCGGGTTCGAGGCGGCCAGCACCGGCTCGGTGCAGGTGCGCGGCAAGCGGGTGGAGGGGCCAGGGCCGGAGCGCGGCATGGTGTTCCAGGACTATGGCTTGTTCCCATGGCTGACGGTGCGGCAGAACATCGGCTTCGGCCCATCGAGCCGCGGCAAGAGCCGGGCGGAGATCAACGAGATCACCGGGCGCTTCCTGGACATGATCGGGCTGGGCGCGTTCGCCGACGCCTACCCGCACCAGCTCTCAGGCGGCATGAAGCAGCGCGTCGCCATCGCCCGCGTGCTGGCGAACGACGCCCGCGTGGTGCTGATGGACGAGCCGTTCGGCGCGCTGGACGCCATGACGCGGGAGCGGCTGCAGGACGAATTGCTGGAGCTGTGGGCCAGCACCGGCCTCACGGTCGTGTTCGTCACCCACGCAATCGAGGAGGCGATTTTCCTGGGCGACCGCGTGGTGGTAATGTCGCCCGGACCCGGCCGCATCGTGCAGGACGTGCGGGTGGCGCTGCCGCGTCCGCGCGACGTGTCGTCGCCGAAGTTCAACGCGCTGCGCCGGGAGCTGTCGGCGCTGCTGCACTCGAAACACGCCAGGGTGCTCACTTGAGGATTGGGAGGTCGCGATGACAATGGACGGTTGGGGCCGTATGAGCCGTGCGGAGCGGGACGCTGCCTACAACAACACGGCTGCCTGCCCTGGCGGCCCGGCCTACGTGGAGGCGTTGCGCGCAGAGTCGGCGGCGTTCCGCGCGGCGCGGCCGGACCACCTGGACCTGGCCTATGGCCCCAGCCAGCGCGAGGCCTGGGACCTGTTCCCTGGCCCATCCGGTTCGGACTGCCTCGTGTTCATCCACGGCGGCTACTGGCAGCGCAACGACCGCGAGGGGGCGGCGGCGCTGGTGGAGGGCGCGCTGGCGTCCGGCTGGTCGGCGGCGCTGCCGGGCTACACGCTGGCGCCGGATGCCTCGCTCGCGGTCATCGTCGGGCAGGTCAATGCGGCGTTCGACTGGCTGGCCGGGCATGGCGCGGCGCATGGCATCACCGGGCGCATCGTGGTGGCGGGCTGGTCCGCGGGCGGGCACCTTGCCGCCGTGGCGCTCGCGCACCCGACAGTCATGGCGGCCATGCCCATTTCCGGCATCTTCGAGCTGGGTCCGTTGCGCGACACCTACCTGAACGAGAAGCTGTCGCTCACCGACGACGAGATCGCAACCTTGTCGCCATTGCGGCTGCCTGCGCCGGACAAGCCGATGGGCCTGGCCTACGGCACGGCCGAGTTGCCGGCGCTCATTGCCGACAGCCGCGCGCTGCACGCGCGCCGCGCCGCCCAGCACCGACCCGGCGCCTTGCTGCCGGTGCCCCATGCGGACCACTTCACCGTGATGGATGCGTTGCGCCGGCCCGGCGGCGCGCTGCTGAGCCTGGCCCGTGCCCTTTTGGAGGCTTAGGCTTTGGAAGACTCCTCAGCGGCCCAGGAACAGATCGACGCCCACCGCCGCCGCTACGAGGCGCTGAAGGCCGCCGGCACCCAAGTCGCCGCCGCCTTGCCACCGAGCCAGATGGACGCGGGGCCGGTCGACCCAGCCCGCGTCACCCTGCGCGAGACCGTGCCGGGGGGATGGTACACCACGGTCGCCATGTGGCGCGGCGACCGGCTGCGCCTGATGAACGTCGACGGCGCCGGCGCGGCGGCCCTGCTCGCCTGGAGCCTGCATGACGCATCCGAGCGGCTGAACCACGCCGACACCGTGAAAATCCAATGGTCCGCGGAGCTGCGGCGGGGGCGGGTGCTGTTCTCCGACATGGGCCGGGTCATGCTGTCGATGGTCGAGGACAGCAGCGGCGCGCATGACGCGCTGATGGGCGGGTCCAACGCTGCGGGCACGCTGGCCCAGTACGGCCCAGGGCCGTTTCGGAATACGCGCGACAACTTCGTCCTGGCTGCGCTGAAACTGGGGCTGTCGCGGCGGGACATCGGACCATGCGTCACCTTCTTTGCACCGGTCTCGGTCGCGGCGGACGGACGGTTCACGTGGCGCGGCGGCGTGCGCCGGAGCGGCGATTTCGTCGAGCTCCGCGCGGAGATGGACCTGCGCGTCGCCCTCTCCGCAGCGCCCCACCCGCTCGACCCGGCGGCGTCCTACGCGCCCGGCGCCATCGCCGTGACACGCCTGGGCGGAGTGGCCCCGGCCAGCGGCGACCCCTGCCGCACGGCGTCGCCCGAGACGCAGCGCGGGTTCGAGAACACCGAAGCGGTCCTGGCGGAGCGCATCCCATGACGCAGTTCGACGGCTCCCCGCAGCGCGGGGCGGCGTTGCCGCGGATCGACCACGCCATCCCGGCCCGGCAACCCTGGTCCGGCATCGTGTGCCGCGGCGAGACGCTGCGGCTAGTCGACACGCACGGACAGCAAGCGATCGACACCCTGTTCTACAACGCGGACGACCATGGGGAGCGCTACAGCGCACAGGACACCCTGCGGCACCAAGGGTCCGCCTACGTCACCGTTGGAACCCGGCTGATCTCGAACGAGGGCCGGGTGATGCTGCGGGTTGTCGCCGACGACTGCGGGCGACACGACACCTCGGCCGGGGCTTGCTCCTGCGAGAGCAACACGGTGCGGTTCGGGCACGAGGCCAGGTTCCAGCATGCCTACCGGGAGAACTTCTGCACGGAGCTGTCGCGCTACGGCATGACCAAGCGCGACATCGTGCCCAACCTGAACTTCTTTATGAACGTCCCGATCGCGCCGAATGGGGACCTGGTCGTCGACGATGGCATTTCGGCGCCGGGCTCCGCCGTGGAGATGGTGGCGGAGATGGACGTGCTCTGCGTCATCTCCAACTGCCCGCAAGTCAACAATCCCTGCAATGGCTTCCAGCCGACGCCGGTGCAGGTGCTGATCTTTCCTGCCGGAGCGCTCTAGCCAACGCCTGCCGCCACGGCGGGATCACGCAAGGTCCATGAGGCGCTGCCCCAGGGCGACCACCGCGCCCTCGTTGCAGCGAACAGCGGCCACAATGCCGTCACGGGGGGCGGCGACGGCGATCTCCGCCTTCATAGCCTCCAGCACGAGCAAAGGCTGACCCGCAGTGACCCGGTCGCCCTCGGCCACAAGCAGCCTCCAAACACCGCCGGCAACCGGGCTGGTTACTGCCTCGTGCCCTGGCGCCGGCGCGTCGGGTACGCTGGCGGGAAGCGGATCGGCTTCGGCCAGGGCAGCGCCGGCTTCCGCCCAGCGCGACCGCTCGGCCTCGAACGCCGCCTGCTGCCGCGCCTTGAATGCGGCGATGGCGTCCTTGTTGGCGGCGAGGAAGGCGCGGTGTTCGCGCAGGCTGAACTCGCCGTCGGTGATCTCCAGCCGCGCCGCGCCGTGCGGAAAATCGTCGCGGAAGCGCAGCAGCTCCTCAGCGCCGACCTCATGGAAGCGAATGCGGTCGAAGAAGCGCAGCAGCCAGGGTTGGCCCGGCGGAAACTCGCGCGTGCTGCGGTGGCTGTTCCAGACCTGGCAGGTGCGGCCGACAAGCTGGTAGCCGCCCGGCCCCTCCATGCCGTAGACGCACATATACGCGCCGCCGATGCCGACCGCGTTCTCCGGCGTCCAAGTGCGGGCCGGGTTGTACTTGGTGGTGACCAGCCGGTGGCGCGGATCGACCGGGGTGGCGACCGGGGCGCCCAAATAGACGTCGCCCAAGCCCAAGACCAGGTACTCCGCCCCCAGTACGATGCGCTTTACGTCATCGACGCTGTCCAGGCCGTTGATGCGCCGGATGAACTCGATGTTGCTGGGGCACCAGGGCGCATCCGGGCGCACCCCGCGCATGTAGCGCTCGATGGCCATGCGCGTGGCCGGGTCGTCCCAGGACAGCGGCAGAGGTGGACGGTGCGGGAAGGCAGGGCGATGTCGTCGTTCGGCGGCAGGTCCGCCTCTATCCGGGCCAGCGCGTCCAGCAGGCGGGCGAGCGGCAGCGGGCCGGGATCATAATGCACCTGCAGCGAACGGATGCCGGGCGTGAGGTCGATGACGCCCGGCAGGCGCATGGCCGCCAGCGCCTGCATCAGCGCATGGACGCGGAAGCGCAGCTCAAGATCCAGCAGGGGTTCGCCGTACTCAATGAGCACGTTGCGGTCGCCGGCTCGCCGGTACGCGACACGGGGCGCATCCGCGGTGGCAGGCCGGCCGCCGAGCAGGACCGATGTGCCGCCTGCACTGATGTCCCGGCCGCGCACGGCGGGCGGCGTCCGCTTGAACCGGACCGTGTCGCCGGCGCGGAGCTGGCCCGCCTTCCACAGCTCGGAAGCGGCGATCACCACCGGGCAGACGAAGCCGCCCAGGCTGGGACCGTCCGGACCCAGGATGACCGGCATGTCGCCGGTGAAGTCGACCGCGCCGATGGCGTAGGCGGTGTCGTGGATGTTGGATGGGTGCAGCCCGGCCTCGCCGCCGTCTGCACGGGCCCAATCCGGACGCGGGCCGATCAGGCGGACGCCGGTGCGGCTGGAGTTGTAGTGCACCGTCCAGCTTGCGGCATAGAACGCCGCGATGCCGGCCTCGGTGATGAAGTCGGGCGCACCGTGCGGCCCGTCCAGCACGCCGATCTCCCAGGCCGCGCCGATGACGGGGCGGCTGGCATTTGGCACGGCGCAGGGTGGGGATGTCGCCTCCATGCCCGGACGCAGCACGTCGCCGGCCAGCAGCGCCCGTCCCTGTTGCCCGCCGAATGCGCCGAGGGTGAAGGTGGATTTGCTGCCGAGATACTCCGGCACGTCCAGCCCGCCGCGGATCGCAAGGTAGGTGCGGCTGCCCGCCGGCGCTCCGGCGCCGATGGCCAGCACGCTGCCCCGGCCGACGCTGACCGGCTCCCAGTAGGGCACGGCGACGCCGTCCAGGGTCGCAGGCAGCGCGGCGCCAGCAAGGCAGGCCACCGCGTCGGCGTCGAACCGCAGCGACGGGCCGCTGACGACGATCTCAAGACCGGCGGCCCCCTCGGGATTGCCGACGGCGCGGTTGGCGAGGCGGAAGCTGAGGTCGTCCATCGGGCCGGAGGGCGGGACGCCGACGTGCCAGAGTCCCAAGCGCCCCGGCCAGTCCTGCACGGTGGTTTGCGTGCCGGGCGACAGCACGGCGATCTGCGCCGGGCAGTATTCCGTGGCGGCCAGCGTGGATGTGGTGACCTCGCCCGCTAGCGCTCCGGTGTGCAGCAGGTGCCGCAGATAGGCCAGGTTGGTGTCGATCCCGTCCAGCCGGGTCGCGTCCAGCGCGGCGGCGAGGGCACGCAGCGCCGCCGGGCGGTCCTCGGCCGCGACGATCACCGTCGCCAGCATCGGGTCGTAGAAGGGCGGCACCTCGGTCCCGTCCACGACGCAGGCGTCGACGCGCGCGGCATCGGGAAAGCGCACTCGTGTCAGGCGGCCCGCGGCCGGGCGGAAGGCGTTGCCGGGGTCCTCGGCATAGAGCCTTGCCTCGATTGCGTGACAGGCGGGCGCGTGACGGCGGGCGGGCGCAGGCGGCAGCGCTGGGATGCCTTCGCCCGCCGCCTGGCGCAGCATCCACTCCACGAGGTCGATGCCCAGCACGGCCTCGGTCACGCCGTGCTCGACCTGCAGCCGGGTGTTCACCTCCAGGAAGTATGCGGCCCCGGCCTCCACGTCGTAGATGAACTCCACCGTGCCGGCGCTGGCGTAGCCCACGGTCTCGCCGAGCCGCCGGGCCGCCGCGTGCAGCTCGTGGCGCACGGCGTCCGGCAGGGCCGGCGCCGGCGTCTCCTCGAACACCTTTTGGTGGCGGCGCTGCGCGGAACAGTCGCGGTCGCCCAGGATGTCCACGCGGCCCCGCCCGTCGCCGAAGATTTGCACCTCGATGTGGCGGCCACGGGCGACATAGCGTTCGACGAACAGGCCAGGGTTGCCGAACGCGCTGGATGCCTGCTGGGCCGCGCGGTCGAATGCCGCCGCCAGCGCGTCCTCCGTCCCGCACAGCATCAGCCCGATGCCGCCGCCGCCGGCCGTGCTCTTCAGCATCACGGGATAGCCGATCCCGGCCGCCGCCCGCCGGGCCGCATCCAAGTCCGGCAGCAGCCCGCTGCCGGGCGCGAGCCGCACGCCGGCGGACCCGGCGATCTCACGCGCGCGGTGCTTCAGGCCGAAGTCACGGATCTGCGCCGGGGTCGGGCCTATGAAAACCAGGCCCGCACCGGCGCATGCCTGGGCGAAATCGGCGTTCTCGGCCAGGAAACCGTAGCCGGGGTGAACGGCGTCGGCGCCGGCGTCCCGTGCCGCTTGCAGCACGCGGTCGATCCGGAGATAGCTCTCGCTGGCGGCGGACGGGCCGATGCACCGCGCCTGGCCCGCCGCCGCCACATGCGGGGAATGGCGGTCAGCCTCGGAATAAACGGCGACCGACGCCACATCCATCCGGCGCAGCGTGCGGAGGACGCGGCAGGCGGCGACGCCGCGGTTGGCGACCAGGACCCGGCGGAACAACCCCGCGGCGCCGTCCTACGTCATCGAGCTGGGCCGGTAGAACGGCTGATGCGCTGCCGTGTCCATGTAGCCCGCATAGAACCGCTTGATGTGCGGCAGCAGGGCCTTGGACAGCTTGCGCCGCTGCACCTCATCGTCGGACAGCGCACGCGCGAGGTCGTCGTGCAGCTCCTTCAGCGCCGCCGCCTGGTCCACCCGGGTGAAGCGTCCATCGGCGTAGATCGTCTCGCCGCCGCACATCACGTGGCGGACGCCGCCCGTCTTCGCCCGCTGGATCACCGCGTCGAGCACGGGCGTCTCCTCGTCCAAATAAGGAAAGCTGATCTGCTGCCAGTCCAGCAGCACCAAGTCCGCCGCCGTGCCGACCTCCAGCGTGCCCAACTGGTCGCCGTATGCCGTGGTCCGCGCGCCGCCGACGGTCGCCATGGTCAGCACCTGGTCCATCGTCGGCACGTCCTCTTGCATCCCCGGCACGCGGTGCGCCCGCAGCACCAGCCGCATCTCCTGCAGCATGTCGCGGTCGTCGTTGATCCCCGCCTCGTCCAGCCCGATCGCGACGTTGACCCCCGCGGCTGCGAACCGGTTCAGCGGCGCGACGCCAGAGCGCAGACGGAAATTGGAGCTGCAATTGTGGCAGATGCAGGTGCCCGTCTCCGCCGCCCGCGCAATGTCCTTCTCGTTCAGCCAGACGCCGTGGCCCAGCGTCATGCGCTCGTTCATCAGCCCGAACCGGTCGAGATAGTCGACTGCGGTGCCGCCGCCCCGCCGTTTGGCGTACTCCTTTTGGTAGGCCGTCTCGACCAGGTGCATGTGCAGCGGCACGCCGTAGCGCTCCGACGTGTCCGCGAGCCGGGCCAGCGCCGCGTCGCTGCACCAGTGCAGGTTCGCCGGCGCCAACTGGATGCGCACCCGGTCCTTTCCCGCATGCGCCTCGTGCATCGAGGCGAACATGTCCGTGGCGTCGTCGAGCGTCAGCCGGAACCGGTCGAACCACGCCTGCATCGGCCCGCGCAGCTCCGGCGGCAGCGAGGCGACCAGCTCCGCGTCGTCCTGGTAGGCCAGCCGGTTCTGGTCGCGCACCGCATAGCAGTAGGACACCCGCATGCCGATGTCCTCGTAGGCGCGCACCACGTCGTTGGCGCGGGCCTGCACCTCGTCCGGCGTGCCCGGCAGCCAGCCGTGGATGTGCTGCACCGTCGTGATGCCCGACCCCACCATCTCGAACGCCGAATACAGCGTGTCGAGATATAGGTTGAGGTTGCGCGCCACCATCCGGGTCACGAACCACAGTTCGAGCGGCATGTCGGGCGAGCCAAGCTGCACCGGCGTCAGCCCGACATGGTGGTGCCCGTTCACGAAGCCCGGCAGCAGGATCTCCGCCCCGGTGCCGACAACTGGGGTGTCCGGGTACTTGCGGCGCAGCGCCTCGAAGGTGCCGACCTCGGCGACCACGCCATCCTCTTGCAGCACCGCGCCATCCGGCACGGTCTCGACCTGGTAGCGGCCCTTCTTGGGCAGGAGGGCGGCGCGGCTGCGTATCAGCGTGGTGGCCATGGGCGGGGTCTCCGGGTTTCAGGCAGGGAGGGCTTCCTGCTCGGCGAAGGCGCGGTCCACCTCATCTTGCAGCAGGCCGGTGAGCTGCCGGCGCAGCGCCTCCGCCGCCGGGCTGAACGGGTCGCGCGGGCGGGGCATGTCGATGGGCACGACGGCCTTGATCCGTCCGGGCCGCGAGGTGAACACCACGACACGGTCGGCCAGCGCCACCGCCTCGTCGATATGGTGGGTGACGAACAGCACCGACGCGCCGGACGCGCGCCAAACGTCCAGCAGGAAGTCCTGCATCTTGGCCCGCGTCTGCACGTCGAGCGCCGCGAACGGCTCGTCCATCAGCAGCACCTTGGGCCGCATCGCCAGCGCACGCGCCACCGCGACACGCTGGCGCATGCCGCCCGACAGCTCGTCCGGACGCTTGTCGATGGCCTCCGCCAGCCC
>JAABUY010005910.1_pt1 | contig 12122 bp, 19 predicted proteins | sample 5560271 | NCBI WGS metagenome assembly JAABUY01 (sample SAMN10711886, study PRJNA513374) | rock metagenome | isolation source: Antarctica rocks | place: Antarctica: Victoria Land, University Valley
CCCTCCCCCTCCCCCTCCCCCTCATCATCCGCATCCTCATCCTCATCCCGCGTCCAATCCCACGGTCCGACAACGTGCTCACGACTCTGCGTCCGATTCCCATACCTCAACTCCCGCGTGTCCTTATCGACGTAGATCCAATTCAGCAGCGGCGGGTCGTCGCTGATGGTGCTGACGAGGCCGCGCGTCGGCGGGCGGTCCGGGTCCGGGTACGCGATGTAGAAGGCTGTCATGGGGTGTGCGGGCGCGGCGGTGGCGGTTGAGACGTAGACCTTTGGCCCAGACGGCGGCGGATTAGCGTTCGTGGTGAGTACGAGCACGGGCACTGTGGTCGGGGAGCGGGAGGGAGGGGAGGAAGGAAATGCAACGCCATTCGAGCAGTGCTCCGCTTGCCCTTCTCTTTGAGCTTGCCGCTCCGCTTCTCTAGCCCCTCCCTCCTCGAAGCCGCCATTTGCGGAACCGCCATCCCCACCATCCCACCATCCCCACCATCCCCAATCAACCAACTGACCACCCAAGAAAAAGAAAGCACCAACTAAAAACAACCCTACCTTCCCATCCCGCAACCCCAGCCTCCGTCCGTGCACCTCTCTCTCCCCTCTGCCCCTCCCCTTTCCCTTCCCCTTTTCATCTCCCCTCCCCTTCCCCTTTCCCTCTCCCTGTCCCGTCGCCGTGCTCATCACCTCCTCCCCGCCCTCACAATACACCTCGACAGCAAACTTGACCATCCTCTTCTCGTCGTCCTTCACGCTCTCGTTCGCTTTCTGTTGGTAGGAGACGCTTTCGGCGACGCCGATGGTGGTGGGGACGCCGGCGGCGATGGGGACGGCTAGGCCGAGGAGGAGGCCGAGGACCATTGTTGTGGGTTGATGGGTAGGGTTTGATGGGGGGGTGGAGATGGAGGGGGGTGGACGTGGGTGGTTGGGTCGGGGAGGGGTGGGGGGTTGGGGGTTGTTGGGTGTTGTGAGTGAGGTTAGGGAGGGGAGGGTGGTTAGATGGTTGGTTACGTGGATGTGGTTGTAGATGTCAGTTGTTCGTCATGACGTGGTGGTGCAAATGGTGTTGGTAGTGATGCCGTCTCATACTTCTCGCTACATGGCGATCTTAGGGATGCTTGAGATGTTTTGGGATGTGCTTGGATTACTGAAAGTGAGGAGACTAGAACGGAGTCTCAAGGCTCCTGGCCCCACTTTCCCAACGCGTCGTAAGAGAAGTAATTCCATGGATGGCTCGAGATGTGTTGTGAACCTGCTTGAGCTGATGACCAGGCTTTCAGATCCTTCCATGCCCATACCCCCCACCAGCATCTGACTTCCTTCAGTCCACCCTCCTCTCCAGCCCTCCAATCGTCATACCCCGTCTCCTCTCCTTGCTCTCGTACTTCCAGACCAAGCGCACGCATCCTGTGGTGGAAGTCGTCTATTTCCGGAGCATAGGCCTCTCTCAGCGGCAACTCGACAATCACCCGAGCCTCTGCACTCCGGTGCAAGTAGCGCCCTATCGTCTGTACCAGTAATGCAGGATGCTCAGGCGAGTAAAGCGGGTCGGCTGCCAGGATGATCGGGTATTGGATTTCATCCGAGGGCGAATTCTTAGTATCTGACCAGTCTAGTACGCCAGTCGTAGCGACACCCCCACTGCTCTCAATCACTTGAACGTTATCCCGAACATTCATCGCAAGATTCGCCTCGATCTCAGCCAAGTCTGTGAGACGCACTGCGGCTCCCCAGACCGCTGCGGCTGCGATTCCCACCAGACCGGTGCCGGATCCCAGCTCTAGCACCCGCCGCTGACTCCCGGCGGGGGCTTCGGGCAATCGGAGCAGGTGAAGCCGTTTCGCAAGGAGATAGGAAGACGCCCAAGTTTTCCAGCCGAGGTTGTCCTCCGTCAGGGACGGCTCGTGCAGGACAATTTGGACACTGCGGCTTCCGGTTGGGATCTGGAACGTTCGGGACACGGCAGGCATGCCGGTCCGCCCGGATCGCTCGCTCAGCCTTGCGCTGGCCATCTCCCAGATCTTCTCTTTTTCTCCACCGTCATGGATCCAAGATAATTGACTTGCGATGATGGAAGTCAGGTATTTGGGTATTCCATCCGGGTTGACCCTCGGTTGGCTGGGGTTTGCATGGCCGTCAGCTTCCCATGATGGAGGCTCAAGCACAAGGATGGCGACTGCACTCAAGAGCGCTTCAGCAGGGGGTCTGGTGTAGAGTTGGGGAAGGTCAAAGACTAAGGCACTTTGGTTGTAGTCAGCGCTAGGTTATGGCCCTGAAGCATTGATGATTTGTGTACCATGCAACGGCTCTTCATCATCATCAACTTGTGCCATACTCTTGCCCCCTTGGAGAATCCCGGGTTTTATCATACATCTCCTTATATGAGATAGCCTGAACCTGGCCGTGTGTGCGAAGTTTAGAGAACGGTGTGGCCGAAGCGAAACGCAAGCTCCGATTGGTCAATGCATCATTAATCAATATCATCTTTGATGAGGTCCGCAAACCTCTACAGGAATTGCAATAATATAATCTTTTGGCATTAACACTCATGAGTCATTCCAAGATGCTCGATGAGGCCATGTTGGAGATGATCGGGGTTCTGGTACCGCCAAGTGGGTGAATGCATTCATCACCGCATGATGACGACAGAAATTCATCATGCCGTGCTGTACATAAACAAACCATTGTACTTCTGGGCAACCCCCCTCAGTACGATTTCTCCGCTCAAGTATCTCAATCTGCCCACGAATGCTAGCGAGGGCAACTTCACGACTCAGGTTTCGTTCTTCAATCACACTTCGTCCTCAACTCCCAATACTTACGAGACAGCCTAAAGCCACAGTCTTCATTGCAAACATGTCTTCCGGTGCTGGTGAAGGGGGTGCCTTCAAGGGTCATCGATAATGCTCAATCTCAGTCGCAGCCTGGGTAAGACATGGTTGAATCATTGACATGTGTTCAATGGAACTGACCGACCGTGTAGCAAGGAGGCCGACATTCACCCTACTAGTGAAGCCACCAAGCTTGAGGGAGCGACCAAATTTCACGAGTACACGGGAGTTGGGAAGCTGAGGAAGAAGAAAGTCATCATTACTGGAGGAGAGTATGGCTTCACTCTCTTATGACCCATCTTGCCTCGAACATCAACCGCATCAGTCTGGGGTTCTCGAGTCACCGTTACAGCGCCAACCACCGTTTGCTGTCTACTTATCCCTTGCTTCCCTCGGATGACAAACTGTATTAGCTCTGGCATCGGTCGTTCAGTAGCCATTCTCATGGCTCGCGAAGGTGCTGATATTACCATCGTTTACCTCCCTGACGAGCAAGAGGATGCCGAGACGACTAAGAAAGCTATCGAGGCCGAGAATCAACAATGTTTACTGATACCTGGTGACCTCATGGAGAACTCGACCTGCAAGAAGGTCGTCGATGAGCATGTCAAGAAGTCAGTCCCTGTCTTCCTTAATGCCTCGAGGCATGTCTAACTCATCTCTGAAGATACGGAACCATTGACGTCCTGGTGAACAATGCCTCCAAGCAAGTCATGTGCCCGAACTTCGAAGAGATCGACCTCGAAATGACCGAAAGCATCTTCCGGAGCAATATTCTTCAGATGTTCGCTGTCACCAAATACGCACTGCCCCACATGAAAAAGGGGGGCTCGTAAGCCCACACACAACCGTACCTGTCTAATCATAGCTCATCTTTTCTTACAGAATCATCAACACCACTTCCGTCGTGGCTTTCCGTGGTACAGGGTCTATGGTCGATTATGCTGCTACCAAAGGCGCGATTGTCGGGTTCACCCGCGCTCTGGCCAAGAACCTTGTTTCCAAGGGTATTCGTGTCAACGGTGTAGCGTAAGCCTCCTTCCTCCTTTATGCTACCCCTTTACTTGCAACGCATCTTTCTGTCGGATTTGATCGCTAATCTCTAGCGCTACTTCTCTTGCAGACCTGGCCCTGTTTATACACCCATCCAAGCCGCATCGCGGCCTGCCGAGCAAATGGAAGGCTTCGGGTCCGGCACTCAGATTGGACGACCAGGTCAACCAAGTGAGATCGCACCCACATATGTGTTTCTAGCCAGCGCAGAGGCGGAGCTGTACTGTAAGTCTCACACCCCCCGTCTCCGAGACTGTTACTGATGATTGCCTCTTCCACAATTGCAGACGGACAGATCATGCATCCTTATGCGCTTGGAGACTAAGTCCTTCAAACCTTAACATCATCAGGGCTCCCAGTAGCTAGGATCAATGTAGCTTTCGATCCGATGGCGGAATAAGTAGATAGCTTATGCTATGGTAATGGCACGAAATAGAATAAATCACGAGTGTGACTGACGCTGGTGATGATCCTCTCTGTTGGAGGTGGCAACAACCTTGTGCAAACTGTTTGATCATTGTGAGATATCACTTATAAGTGTGCTTGTGCAGTTCAACCGCTCTGCATCCCCTTGGCTCCAAAGTCCTATCCTTGTGTCCTCTATCTGCCACTCGTTTAGCGCTTCGAACCATGTCTCTGGGTAAGGACACTGAGGGCTAAGAAGACGCTCATCCCAAGGCACCAAGACAGCTAAATCAAGATATATTATAAATAAAGCCATGTTTAGACAATCCTGGTGTACTATAAAAGAGTGAGATTCTATTTTCCTGACATGCTTATGGTAGCTATTGAATTGTTTCGGGCCCCCTGGCTGTGCCCTCAAGAGGTTGGTGTTTTATTCTCGCTTGGATTTTCCCAAAAGCTATGCGTGCGTCAAATCGCATCATCCTCACTTCTGTACTGCTTTGCTAGACCGAGTAACATATCTTTGGATCTGTTCTGGTTCCCAGCAAACCGCAGTTTGGCAGAGCATCAGACTTGCTTAGCCCTAAGCTGACCTGCCCTAAATACTTCACACTGTGGTGCGGCTCTGCGCTTGGTAGAAGAAGAAGAAGCAAAGTGTGGCTGACTTGAGCCTCTTCTTTGCACGTTATGATGAACACATCTCCCGCCGGCATTCTCTATATTGATATTAATCCAGTCAGACCTGTACCTGTATGCGCAGATGCTTTAGTTCTGACCGTTGGACTCTGAAGCAATCATATCCACTTTGAGGTTTTTCACCAGTCCCATCATTCACTTCTCGGCATAATCAAAGCGAAAGAAAGCATGGAGATGCAGTCCAGAAAAGCACTTGTTCCTACTGCGGATACAGTGCCAGTTGCATCGCCACCAATCCTCATGTCAGAGGAAGAAGAGCCGTATCCGGAAGGAGGCTTGCAAGCGTGGCTCGTGGTGCTGGGTGCTTGGTGCGCCATGGTTCCTTCCATGGGTCTGATAAACACCATCAGTGTGCTGCAAGCCCGGGTATTTCAGCATGAGCTGGCAGGTTCCTCGGAATCTACGGTGGGGTGGATTTTCAGCATACATGCCTTCATCGTATATTTTGCTGGAGTGCAGATCGGTATGTGGCAGCCCCATGTCCCCATTCCTCCTGATTTGAAGCGTATCTACGTTCCATAGGAGCTGCTGAAAATACCCTTTCGGTAGGCCCCCTTTTTGATGCTTATGGGGTCAGACCGTTGGTCGTCCCCGGCTCAGTTGGTATTACAACAGCGATAATGTGTTTAAGCGTAAGCAGATGTAAGCTACGCGTTGACCCTGGTTTCCCACTTCCACAGATTTAGACTGACATTGTCTCTCCTCAGCGTACTACCAATTTCTTTTGTCTTTTGGTGTGCTTGGCGGTCTATCGTCTAGCCTTCTATTCACGCCGAGCATGCCTGCTGTGGGTCACTGGTTCTGTAGAAGAAGAGCTCTTGCGACGGGCGTGGCGTTCACCGCCGGCAGTATAGGCGGAGTCATATTCCCCTTGATTGTCCTCTACTTGGCCCCTAGAATTGGCTTTCCGTGGGCGATCCGAGTCATCGGCTCCCTCTCCGGTGGGCTCTGCATTGCGGCTTGTTTCCTTCTGCGGACTCGACTGCCGCCTAACAAGCACGGTGGCGCCACCATCGATCTCAAGGCGCTGAAGGATGTCAAATATGGCATGACGACACTCGCCATCTTCTTTATAGAGTTCGCTTTCTTCATTCCGCTAACTTATATCTCCTCCTACGCCATCCACGTCGGCATAGATCCGCAGAATGCCTACCGAATGGTCGCTTTCCTCAACGCAGCTTCGGTTCCAGGTCGAGCCATCCCTGGATACTTCGCCGATCGCCTGGGCCGCTTCAACGTCATGGCTTTGACGTCTTTAATTTGCTCTCTCTTCATCTTTGCACTCTGGCTCCGCAGTGGCGACGATGAAGTATCCGTCACCGTGTTTGCCATCATGTTCGGCTTCCGGAGTGGTACCGCCGTCAGCCTTGGCCCCGTCTGCATTGCACAGGTATGAAGATCGAGGACTATGGGAAGAGAAACGGAACGACATTTGCCATCTCCAGCGTTGGGGTGCTGGTTGGCATACCGATCGCGGGTGCCATCCTGAATCGATCGGGTACCAATTATTCTGGCCTAATTGTGTTTGGAGGCGCGCTTTACGGCGCTGGATCCATCGCTTTTCTTGTTGCCAGAGGAATAGCCGGAGGCTGGGGCCTTCGGGTCAAATTCTAGTCGCATGGCCCCCGAGTAGCTTGTAGGCAATCATTGGATAAACACCAGGGTTGGATCTGATCAGCGTATATTACGTTGCACCTCATAGAGTAAAACACTGAAAAATCCATCATGGCTATACACTGGCACCGACTACCTCCACGAGACTGCAGGTTCTCAACAGTGACACTGTTCCGCTCTTGAAAACCGAAGACACTCCTCGAAATCCATAGCTCTGTATAACAACGTTCCACCACATAATCTCCCCAGTCACCAAAAGCCAGCTTAATCAAGGTCCCTGAAAAGCCGCACTAGCAAAAGGCAAGGCAGTCCGGTGGTCTTTCGGTGCAACTGTCTTTAAAACCACTATTGTGATCTCTTGAGAGATTATTGGATAACGTATGTAGAAGTAGATTGCCTGCTGGGCAGGTAGGATCTGAGCACCTTACCAACGAATACAAAGACCAGCACCCTGACATTCTAACAACGTGACGACGATGCAGCCGAGCGGGCTATTTATTGTGCAACAGAAGGGGTTCTGCTTTGGCAAATGCAGCGACGCCTCTCATGGTCTTGAGCAGGGCCGTCTTTGCATCTCTTTTCATTTTAAATTTTATTTCTTCCCGTGAAGAATGGCAGAAGGATGGACTCCTCAAATTGGTCGTTCAGATCGACTGCTTTTTCTTATGCCCGATATTGACCCTGGAAACAGGCCATCAGATCAGCGGTGATAGGGCCGAAGAGTCTGATGGCATTGGTGCAGTTGTCAGAACTGAGGCTGTCAGATTCATTGTAAGAATCAGGTGGTAGTGCAGCGCTTGTGGCATAGAAGCTTATCTCAATGGTGTGGGAATGCCAGTACCTCAAGGTGCTCACCTTTCAACTGCTATCGAACAGCAACGGCAGGAAGTGTCGTCTTTGGTATATACACGGTGTTGTTCGTCCCTACTCCCATGATCATCCATTCATTCGGCATTAATCCCACTGCACTTGTACCCCTTCCACTCACCCCTGCCCTTCTTGCTACACTCAGCCCGACATGCCCCAGGCCTACGATCCCGTCAAGTTTCCCAAAACAACCACAACTCCTTTCCATTCGACATTACATCCAACTAAACTCCCAATCCGCCGCCCACGCGCCCATCCGCGTCATGTTCATTAGCCCGGTGACGGTCAGCACCTTACTGTTCGCATCGTATTTCACGCAACTACCGGCGACAGGCATGCCGTTAAACGAGACGTTGCTGACCGTGTTCTGCACCCCGAGGATCGTGACGTTGGCGAGCGGGTTCATGTCCACATAAGTGCCGCGGGCGGAGGCGTAGAGGGAGGAAGTGGAGGCGATCAACTGTTGCCAAGTTAATGGTCGGCCGAAAGCGGGTTAGGGCAATGTGGGTTAAAGAAGTCGGGGAAATTGGGAAAGGGACTGGGAAGAGACTCACATCAACGTAAAGAGTCGCATTTGGCATGACGCTCTCGCCGTCATCGATATACAGAGAGCCCGAGGCAGCGCCCTCGAGATCGAGAGCGGCGATGACGCCCCAAGGATTCTTACGCGCGTCGCGCGTCGTCATGGCGGGCTCCTGCGTGGGGATGACGTTGCCGCCCCGGATGAAAACTGGTATGTGGCCGAGAGGGGCGTCGATAGTGGTATTCTTGGCCGCCGTCGCGTTGACTGCCGCTTGCGTGTACCAGTCGTACCAGACGGTACCGCCCCGCCCGACGCCAGGGAAGACGCCGTCGACGGTGGTGGCGCCGGGCGTGAGGACGGGAGTGACCATGATTGCAGGGCCGAGGAGGAACTGGCGATCGACGGCCGCAAGGGAGGGGTCGTTGGGGAATTCCCAGGCCAGCGCTCGCATCACTGTGCTACCGGTGGTGTGGGCGAGGTAGAAGAGGGTGTACATGTAGGGGAGCAGCTGGAAGCGGATATTCATGGCAGTCTTACTGGCGTCGATGACACTGGCCCAGACGTAGGCTTCCTGCGGTATGGCGCTGAGGACGTTGTGATTGCGGTAGAATGCTAAATTGTGGAGTCAGTGGCTGTTTTCTTCACCAACGGGTTGCAGGATTCTGCACTGACGGAAAAACGCGGACAGCTGCATCCAGCGGTTGCAGAGCTCTTCGTCGGTGTTGCCGCTGAACCCACAGGTGTCTACAATGAACAAGTTACCATCTGGAGGCCACCAATAATCATGGAATGAGGGGGAGCTCCAGGAGAGCCAACTGTCATCCGATACGTACCTACGCCAAACATGGGTATGCCAAATAATGAGAACTCGAGTGCTTGGGGAATCGAGAAGAACATATAGACCCATTTCGAATAGTTATCTCCGCCCCAGTGCCCGGCGAACATTCCACTACCCGCGAAGGTAGAGCGGCCAATGATAAACGGTCGTTTACCGGGGAATATGCTAAGAAGAGCGTAGTATGTGGCATTGAGGATCTGGTGTCCAAAGAGATTGTGAACATCGTATTCTGGTGTGCCGTCCGCGTGAGTTGCGTTGGGGGAGACAGCGTGGCCACCCAGGTCCCCTTGAATGTTATTAATCACATAAGGGGGATAGTTTATATCCCTTACTCCCGGAGTGGGTGTTGTTCGAAGGTAATGGGGCGTCGTGGAGGACGCCGATCCTCCAGCAGCTGATGATGCGGCAGCTGCCTGGCTGGATGAAGCCGACGCTGCAGAAGCAGCCTCCGTTGCATTGGTGACGTTGAACCCCTCGGGATACTCATAATTTATCGCAGAAGGCTCGCCAGGTAATTTGAACGGTGGATGCACTGGGTTCATGGTGATATTGCCTGAGCCGCAAGATCCAGTACAGAAGGAAGATGCTTCCGACATGTCAATCCAAATACCATCCCAGGGGACCTCTCCATGCCAGGTGACCATCTCATTTGTCCACCAGTTGCCCGCCCCTGGGCTGATCCAATCCGGAAATACGGTGTATCCAGGCCAGACATCACCTATATACAGACTACCGTCGGGGTTCGTCATGAACGAATGGGTAGCGTTACCCCGATTGAAGGTCGGGTACCTGGTTTGAGTTAGTCAAGAAGGTTCCGCTGAGCAATACTAATTGAAGCTACTTACGCGTCACTGGCATTGTTCGGGTTCGGCACGTAGATTGCAGAGTCAACAATCGGGACGTAGTGCCGGCCACTGGCATGCAGTCTTGCTAAGAATTCCTGGCCGGTAGTGTAGTTGTACCTTATAGGATCGTTGTCGAAGTCGCGATACTCCTTCATATAGTCGATGTCGGTCCTAGAGAGCCGTCAGTAGACATTTGACCCGCATGATGGTCGGTATGTACCAGATTGTCTCCAGCGGGATGCCGAATTTCTCATAGTTCATCACAACCTCTTCCACCTGACTCCAGTTCGCATAACCCCACCTACACTGATGAAAGCCGAAAGCGAAATATTGTTGCATGGCGGGTAGACCGATGGCTCCCTTCTGGTACGCTGCTGTCACCTCTTGCTGGGTTGGGCCGGCGAAGAAGTAAAGGTCAATGCTCCCGCCGATCGTCCGCCATGTGATGTTCTGAGGACGTAGGAGGATCTCCTGACCATGAGCGTTACGTAGGTAGACCCCATGCGAGTAGGAGACATAGTCTTTTCCCGTGCTTGAGTTTCCGGTGACAAGGGTCAAGTTTCCGCTGGTACTGTCGACTTCGAAGTATCTAGTTTCGAGGTAGAAGGGATGCGTGCCGTAAATGTTACTATCTCGGACAGTCAACAACCGTTACAAATTCTGCAATGATGTCTGGTATCTCACTAATCGACTGGATCGCCCGCATCAGCATTCCAAAGGGTCCTCGTGAGATTAGTCCCAAGTCTGAGACCGTGGATTACCTCGCCCAATCCATAGAGGTTATAGTTCTCCGGTAAAAGGCTAGCGAACTCAATGAATTGATTCTCAAACACCAGTTTGGTTCCTTCGGTGCTGAACAACACGTCCCCTGTATTCTTCCGAATCACGGCGAAGGAGAAAGTGGGATCGTTGCTCCAGACGAAGCCAAGTTCATTGGTTAAGCTCTCAATAGTCGCCTCGCCGTCAACTGTCGGCTCATGGATCAGATTGTTCGGGAGGATGTACTGGGACGAGTTCGAAGGGGCAATGACAGCTGGGATGATCTTGACCGACAATCTGTCATTCGACTGATACTCGACGGTCAAGTTGAGGGTGTCGATGTCGGTCCCGTAAACATTGCATGCATTCCCAGCCAGCTTCAGGGTCGCCATCAAACCATATTGAGTCCGGACCACATTCGACCCGATGTAGCCTGGGCAGACGGTCTGAGGGTCAATCGCTTTAGGGTCGTTTATGTTCGGAAGAAGCGGGGCACCAACGGCGGCTTCGGCGGGAACGGTGAAAATGGGTCTGAAGCTTGTAGTGCTACCACTGATAACTGCGGTCCCCGAGGCCGAGCTGGCCGATGGCAATTGCGCCGCCGACGTGCGACCTACGGCGCCTCCAGACGAAACGGAGGTTGTGTCGGCATCAGGACTTTGTGCTCCCGCGAAAGGAGTCAAGGACGCCGTGTAACATGCAAGAGCAGTGACCCACGACAGCGGGAGGGTGCGCATATTGGCAGATCTGTACCTCAGTCAGCTGTCAATCTCTCATTCCAAAGGCGCACAGTTGTAGGGTGTCCGACTTCAATGCCAACGAGTCACACGGAGAGCTCTGAAGTAAAGAGAGAAGAACGGCAAAGGTCAGACAGAAGGAAAGAAAAATTAAGAAGGGGACCAGCTGCATGATATAGCCTCAGGGCTGATGCCACCCATAGCTGATGGGAGTGACATCAAAGCGTCGAAAGCTGCATCATAGCTCCAAAGTGGTGGGTAGAGCACTTGCAGCTTGCCCCGCAAAAAGAGCTATCTTGGTCAATTACGACCGAAAGTCAATGTACACGGGCAAACGAGTAAGGTAGCCTGGGTACAGAAGTAGAAGGTACGTGAATAAGTTCAACTGGCGCTGAACTGACTTCCAAGGTTGGTTCGCGCAGTTCTTGACCTACGCTCCACCTAGAATGGTGTTGAACGGGGCCGACGGTTTCAAGCGCACGATGTGGGGAAGGCGGCACACTTCAGACGGAGTGCCTCAGGTACATGCAGGTAAGGTACCTTAGCCACGTAAACAGGGCTCAGTTGCGGGGTGAGCCGTCGAGTGTTGGTGAGTCGGTCCGAAGACATGCTTCTAACGCTGGAGTGAGATGTGACTTGATATGTGATTGTCCTTGCAAACACAGCATACAGCGGATCCTACAAAGTTGGCTCCAGCACTCACGCAACTTTTTTTTTGAAACTTCTTCAAAATCAAGCTCAAACAACAGCATTTTGATGTTAAAATCACAACTAAACACTTATTTCTATAAATCTGAATAGACAGAATTATTATGAATATATATTTTTATTATCTGTACAAAATTTATGAGTAACTATAGTGAAATAACAATGCTATCAACTTAATTAAATACTTTGTTCAAGTCCGTACAACAAGACAGTATTTACACTTAAAAATTATATATTTAACTACAACAAT
>JAABUY010005911.1_pt1 | contig 12122 bp, 14 predicted proteins | sample 5560271 | NCBI WGS metagenome assembly JAABUY01 (sample SAMN10711886, study PRJNA513374) | rock metagenome | isolation source: Antarctica rocks | place: Antarctica: Victoria Land, University Valley
GATGTGGTTGCAGGCGCCCGTCGAAGCGTTGGCACACAGACACAGAGCGCCCGGCAGCGGCCCCCGCCCGCCTGCGTCCGCGCCGCCCTGGCTGCGCCCCGCACGTGCGAGCGCGCGCGCGCGCAGGTGCTGGTCGTGCACGGCACGGCGGACGCGCTGGTGCCCGCCTGGAACAGCCGGCGCCTGGCGGCGCAGCTGCCGGGCGCGCGCCTGGTCGAGCTGGGCGCGTGCGGCCACATGCCCATGGAGGAGGCGCCCGACCGCTTCCTGGACGCCCTGGCGGATTTTATTGCAGACTTGGACTAGGCCGCGTGGGCAGCCTGCGCTCGGTGGAGTGAAAGCTGGCTTGAACTGAGCAGGCCGGATGTGAGGCCGCTCAGCTGCCCGTCTGCAGGGCGCGCCTGGCTGCCCTGACAGGAGTCTGTCCTCAGCTTCTCAAGGAGCTGTGCTCTTTGGGTCAGCCGGCCGGTGCGCGCACGTGGCACCCTCGGGCTGCTGTGTGCAGACCATGCGACCGATGTTGGCTGGTGCGCGTCGCTTGCTGGGAATGACTGGCATAGGCTAAGGCGGCTCCCTTCCAGCATGGATCACCCTGGCATGTGCAGGGAGAGCATGCATAGCGATGCAGAAGAATGACGGCCTTTCGTGACTGTCGTCGACAGTGAGAGCGCTGCCCTGTGAGGTGACTTTCAGACACTTTTTTGGCATAGTAGCAGCTGGGCCATGGCTGCTTTGCAGCTTGAACGTGGCCGTCTGTACAGATACACATGTGCAGTCCCTACACAGAGACGCGCACGCTGATCACCTTGTTCAAGGAGGTCGTACGCTGCTGCCTGGTTGGCGCACATGTGTGAGCTGCTGAGGCAGCGTGCGCATGCCTTGCGGGCTGTGCAGAGATATTTGGGTCCCAGGAGAGAGCGCTGTGTTCGTCATTCCTGCTGTTGGTTCTGCAGGTGTGGGCAAACGCCCATGCAAGCAGGATGAGTGCAACACGGCTTCACTGGATTCAGGCACTTCAGGCACGGCTGAAGTGCTTTCACATGCGAGCTCAATACACATGCGGTGCGCCTGAGCCGTAGGTGAGGTCGAATACTTACACACGCCTGGGAACGGCGTGGCTGGACACTCCAGCCACAGCACCCCTTTCGCTGGCGCCAGGTGGACGACCCCAGACAGTCACGCACGCTGGGCCAGCACGGCGACTCTAGCGGAAAAACAAGCACAATCGCATCTGCCTACACTCGCTCGCACACTCATAGACAGCCGACCCACCAGCCCCCTGACACAAGCGCCCTCACTGACAGGCGCCCCCGCTGAGGCCTTGACCGCCTGACTGACCAGCCACTTCTGCAAACAACTGCACATAGCACAGCGCACACCGCTGGCGCAAGCGCAAGAATGGGGCCAAGCCTTGACCCAGGGTCGGGACGACGCCTTGCGTAGGGGTCCCCCCCCGCCGCGCAGGACCCCCACGCACACACGCGTCCCAGAATGAATTCCTGGCAAGCAGCACGCCCTGCTGGCCTGCCAGCTTGCATTTGCGCATTCCTTGCAGCCCCGACGCGCCACCCCACGCCTGTTTCACCGTCCGTCGTCTTGGTGGCGGTCACATTATGACATACACCCCACGCAGGACCCTCCTGCTGCACATGCCCCGCTAGGAAAACGCGCTGTAGCGGCCTAAACACAGTCCTAAACGGTTCCACAGAGCTCAGGTGGTGACGCCTTGCCGGCAGGGTGCTCGCACCCCGCCTGCAAGGGCACCTGGAAAAACCTGCTCAAAACGCTTCTATGCACCCGGCTGAACCCACACCCCGGCGAGATCGCACACCGGCGGCTGCGCAGGGGCGCGGTCCCCACCATGTCAAAAACCCTGGTGTGCGCACTACGAGCCTGCAGCGCGCCTGTGCCGCCCGGAGCTGGCAAAACAGGCAGCGGCCGCCAAGAGGCGCCGCGCCCAGCCCGCTCCGCTGCAGACGAGCTCGTCTGGGCGCACACGCATCGCCTGCCGGCACGTTCTGACACCTGTTCCTAAAGCAGGCTGCGAACAATGTACCCACGTGACCCGTTCTCCGCCGGCAGGCGCCAAGCCCCACAGGGAGCGGCCTGCCCCGAGTGCCCACCACAAGCGCGCGCACGCGGAGCGGCCACAAGAGCCATACACACTATGTCAAGCGCCAGATGTCCATATCGCTGCAATGGCGCGAGGCGCACAGGCAGCCAGACAGCCCGCCAGAGCGCCCACGCTTGCAGGGTAGCTAAAGCAGAGCTTGAAGGCTGGAGACGCCTTGACGCCAAGCGAGCACGAGCTCAACGCCTGACCTGCTGCAGGCTTGCCTCCACCCTCGCGGCGCAAATCACACTCTGTCCCCGCGCCGCCCCGTTAAGCTTGCTTGCTCCCCGCTGCACGGTGGACAAGCTCATCGCACCCTCTCATGCTCGAGCGGCAGGCCACAGACAGCGCTCAGAACACCGCCGCCGCCGCCGCGCCGCGCTCGGCGCGCCGCTACGCCGCCAGGCGGCGGCTGCTGCCCGAGCGCGACAGCGCCAGTGCAAGCGTCGTGGCCACCAGCGCCAGGCTCAGCTGCTGCGCGCGGCGCAGCGGGCCGCGCGCGGCGCCGCGTCGCCGCCGGCCGGCCGCCGGCGCGGGCTCGGCGCTGGGGTCGGTGTCCGTCGCGGACGTCTCGGAGCCCGCCAGCGACAGCAGCGACGCCGCCGAGTCGCAGCGCAGCGCCGGCGGGTTGGGCGTGGCCTTGGAGCCAAACGCGTCCGGGTCCGGCTGGAACTGCGCGCGAGAACCGCAAGGCCGTCAGCGGTGACCACAGGAGTTCCAAGCGCGCTGCTGGCAGTGACCGCACACAATTTCATGATAACACACGAGCGGCGCTTGATACCATGTTATCAGTCTACACACCTCTCGTGCCCTCAGCCCTGGCACTTCTGTACTGGGCACCGCGTGTTTTCCGCGAGACTTACAAGAGCAGGAGCGCAGCATGCGCACAGCAGACAGGTGCACGGCACAGAACGGAACGGATTCAGAGGAGTTGAATCCGAAGGGCGCGCACCGGCCCCACGCGCGCGCGGCGCTCGGCGACAAACGCAACCACCGCCGGGCCCATCTTCTTCACGAAGCCGGTCATGCCGTGGCGCACGGCGAAGCGCGCCAGGTTCTCCGGGATCTTGAAGCCCTCGTGGTGCAGCAGCACCGTCTCGCACGACGGCCGCCCGCTGCCGTCGGGGCTGGGCACCGTGCGCGAGCGCCACATGGAGTAGTAGACGTCCATGCGCACGATGCCGCGCGCGACGGGCGCGCGCGGGTGCTCGATCGTCTGGCGCCCCGCGAGCTGTCAGCTCCGCGCGACTACACAAGCCTCGCACTGCCAGCAGAATATGACACACGCCCGCATCCGTCTCCCTGGATATACAATAGAAGAGAAGTAGCAGCAGAGCACGCGCAAGTACGTCGACCACACCTCATTTGCATGCAAAGGATCGCTTGCAAAGCAACCCATGGCCACATCAGCAAGCAGGCGCCAGGTGTATCCAGCTCAGGGAAAGGCAAGGCCTGCCCCGCCACTCGCTCAGCTCCTCGGCTGCACACGTCCACCAGAAGGCACCAATCAACATGCAGTCCCTCCCTGCACGCGCTCTCCCGCGCCGCGCGCACCTTGGTGATGCCGTACAGCGCGCCGTCGTCGCCGCGCCACATGCGCCGCGCGATCACGTACTCGCGCTTGGAGATGAAGGAGAAGGGGAAGGTGCGCATCCAGCGCACCACCTGGCAGCGGTGCCGGCCGTCGCCGTTCTCCAGCACCTCGGTCTCCGAGATCATGGAGTCCTGCCGGCCGGCACGCCCCCCGCAGGTCAGGCCAGCCAGCGCGGTGAAAGCGACGCGGAGCCATTTCACGCGATGTGACGCTTGCCCGCTCGCTAGGCAGGCGCACGCCAGCGGACCGCCGCTGGCCGAGCCTGGCGGCCGCGTGCGCTCTCCCACAGCGCAAGGGGCCCGCGCGGCCGGCGGTTGCGGCGGCCCACACGGCCGGCGGCGGCAGCAGCCCACGGGGGCGCGCACCCACTTGGGCCGCGTGGGATCGTCCAGGTAGAAGTCCATGAACTCCTCGGCCGTCGCATCGCTCGCCACCGTCACGCTCTTGTACTCTGTCTTGTTGCCCTGCGCCCGCACCTCCCGCTCAGTGCCGCCCCTCCCGCGTCTGCCAGCAGAGCCGCGTGCCGCTGCCGGAGCCAGCAGGGGGGCGCGTACCGGCAGCGTGCGCCGCCAGGCCTCGTACGCCAGGCCGCCAAAGTCCCGCGACATCATGGCCTCCCACGGCCCCGCGCCGGGCACGGCGCCATCGCGCTCGATGCGGTGCTTGAACACCTCCAGGTCCTCCTCGTTCACGTACCTGCGCGTTGCGCGGCTCTGTGTGTACCAGGACCGCCGATGCAACGTGCACTACCCTTGGGACTTGTCAGCGCCCGCAGCATATGCCCGTGCAGACCCAACGAGCGCGGCGCGGCTGCTTCGCGCACGGAAGAGAAACCCAGCACGGAAGCTTCCTGACGTGTCACCCCGCCGAGGGACACACAGGAGGCCGTACACGTCCTGACATCCAGCACGGCCTGGGGCAGCGCGGCGCGGCGCTCACCAGTCGACCTCGCCGCCGCCGCTGCGCTCGCCGCTGCCCTTCTTGCGCAGCTTGCGCGCGGGCCGGCGCGACGCCAGCTGCAGGCGCCATCCGCCGCCGCAGAGCCAGGTCCACGCCGCGCTGGCCAGCGCATGGAACGTGCCCGGGGACGTGAAGTAAAACCAGATCTCCCTGCGCGTTGGCGCTCCCAGGTTGTCAGCACCGGGCGACGAGCGCCACAGGCTGCTCGGCGCGGCGGGAAGTGCACGGCAAGCCCCGGCGCCCCGCGCGCAGCAGCGCCTGCCCGCCCTGGCAGTCCCGAGCAGGCGCACAGCGCGCAGCCCGCCCAGGTGCCTTCCCGAATGTCGCGCGCGCGCACACAAGCAGCGACAGTCGGTCACAGCAAGCGCCGCGCCGCGCGCCTGACCATGAAGGCGCCCTGCGTCAGCAGCGCCAGGCGCCCGACCAGCAGCCCGAGCGGGCTGGAGAACGCCCAGCCCCAGCGCGCCGCTGTGAGAAACTTTGGCCGTGGCAGCCTACGCAGCCAGCTGCCAGTCAGAGCCGCTGCGCCTGGCAGCCTTCAAGAGAAGTCGGCACAGACAGCGGCTCCGGGGACGGGACTCACAAAAATCCCACGAAAAAGCTCCGAGCAGCCACAAAATCAGCGCTGCGGCCACTGCGCTGATCACTGCATCCACGCTGGTCGCATGGCTGTTTCCGGCCGCCCACTTTTCGGGCGCGACCGCCATGCGGGCAGCACGACGTCCGAGTGCTCCTTCGGGTTCAAGCCAGCCACAGAGAGCGGCCTCTGCGGCTCCAGGTGGCGCGAGGTGCAGCCTGGACGTGCTCCTCCGCCAATGAGCGGCAGATTCTGCCGTGCAGAGACTTCTGGCTTACAAGCCTAATAAGGCATGGCCCTGCCAACCCTGTTATCTAGAAACCCTGGTTTGGGTGATCCATTTATTTTAAATGATATAATCATATCAGCCAAGTGGCTGATATACAGTTGTAATGCATTCTCTCTCAAGGCCTCTGGCAGTGTGCCACCGCCTGTGGCATCAGACGCCATCAGCCTGCTTCACGACGCTTGTAGAGCGCGTGCCGTCGTCCTGCGACCGCGCCCATCAGCCGGGCATGCGCCGTGCACACTGTGGGGCAACGTGCAAATGGAGCGCACCTCGGCCAAGCTGGAGGACATTTTCCCTTGTTCAAGATAGATGTGCGCGTCAGAGTCTGGGCCCTGTGGCGCACGGGTTTGCAGAGGTCAGCGGCGCGCGCAACGGTGTACACGCGCTTCATAGATCGCCAGTGCGCACCCAGTCGGCGGCGTCCCGCCCAAGCCATGCAGGTAAAGTTGGCAGCGGCGGCAGCGTCGTGGCCACCCAGCCGGCCGACGGCGCCCCGTCGAGGGGCGGCAGGCGGGGCTGCGGGGCGGCCTCCAGGGGTGTCAGGCCCGCGCGCCCGTCTGCAGCGACCGGCAGGCCGCCTGCTTCCGGCTCAGGCCCCTCGCCGACCGCGAGCGCGCTTGGGCAACGCGGCGGCGGAGCAGCCTCGGGGCTGCTGCCGCTTGCGGCCGTGTCGCTCGCCTGCCGCGAGCGCCAGCCGCTCAGCCGGGCCGGGTCACAGGTCGCAAGCGACGGGCGCCCCTCCTGAGCTCACCTTTGCGGGCGGCGACGGCGACAGGGTTACTGCCACGCTCGCGTGTGCCAGGCCCGCGAGCCCGTCCGCGGGCGCGCCCAGCTCTTCCGCGCTGCGTGCCAGGCCCCCGCTCGTGGTGCCGCGGGCGCGCGCTTCTGCGCGCGCCAGAGCGAGGGCGTCGACCAAGTCGCCCGCCTTGCTGCACAGCGGAGCTTTCGCAAAAAGCGAGGCCAGGCGGGGCACCCGGCACTGGCGACGACGCGCTGGCGCTTGTAGGCGTGTCGGGGGCGGGCGTGGGGCTCGCTGCTGGCGCGCTGCCGGGCAGGTAGGCATGCAGGTGCTCCCGCAGCACCGCCAGCAGCAGCGGCTCCCCCTCGCCTGGGGTCAGGCCCTGCCGCAGCGGCGGTCACATGGCAGGACGCCTTGGTAGGGCACCGCCGAGTGTGCGCAGCCCTGTGTTGAAAGCATGCACGAACACAACTCGCCCGTCTGCGTGTCCCCAGCACACGATGAGGGCGGCAGACAAGCTGGGTGAGCTGACACGCTCAGACGGCCCAAAGCTCTGAGCAGGTACCGTTGTGCCAGACGTTCCATGCAGCCATGAGCCATGAGTCACAAGAGCCCAGGAGCAATGGCCGCGGTGTCGGCCGCTGTGCGCTGGCACGCTGCGCGTGCCGCAGGCGCCCGTGGCGGGTCAGAGCCCAGCGCAGGGGCGCACCAGGATGCCCGCAAGCTGCTCGCGGCTGAGGTCGTCGTCGGCGGCCAGCCGGACCTCTGGCTCGTACACCTTGAGCGTGAAGCCCAGGCGCACGGACGCGAGGAAGTCCTTCACGAGCGCCGCGAGCAGCGCCCCCTCATCGCTCGCCAGGAGCTGCTCCCGCAGAGGGTTGGCGACGCGCTGCGTCAGGCCTGCGCGCAGGGGCAGGCCCCATGCGTCTTCCTTCCGTCCGCAGGACAGCATCAGCTTCAGAAAAGGTACGTGATGGGGCCCCACCGCAGCCGTTGGTGGACACCTCCTGCTCGTCGAGTGCCGAGAACACACAGGCCCGCAGCTGCGCCTGCGACGCCGCTGTGGTTGTAAAGACTTTCCTGGACATCGCACTGGTGCGGCACCACTGGTGCGCAACTGCACAGCAGCGGCCGCCCGCACCCGCAGGCTATCAAGCACGCCCTGCTTCTCAAGGGCGCTTGTCACCACCTGTTTTGGTCGCAGCGGTGGGTCAGTGGGCTGCCACTGACGCAAGAGTCGGGCAGCACGCTCCCATGCGCACCTCTCTGACCTCATCCATTGTTGCTGTGTTTGGCGAAGATGGTGTTGCGCTGATCTGGGCGTCCTTTACTCTGCGCGTCCACGAGCCCAGGCTCAGACTTTGATCAGTTTCATATTTGAAGACCTTGCACCCCGAGGCGGGATTAAGGACCTCGACGGCGGCTGCGCGAGTCTTGCTGCCGGGCGGCGCGACCTGAGGCTCAGTCCCTCAGTGAGCTTGCGCCTATTAGTCATAGGTGCAGACTTGGGGACCAGCGTCTGGCCGCGGTGCACTAAGCAGCAGACACAGGTGCGTTGGCTCTCGGCGCTGCGCGAGTGGAAGCGCCGCTGCAAGTGTAGACTGTATTTTTACAGAGTCGCCTGGCAACCGGCAGGTAGCCCAGCATGGCGATGAAGCCTGTTGGCAAGCCTGGCCTGGAGGACGACTCGTCGCCCATCCACCGTATCCGCATCACGCTCACGTCGCGCAACGTGAAGAACCTGGAGAAGGGTGCGAGCGCACGCCGTCACGCTGCGGGCTGCACAAGCAGCGCTGACGGCCTGGTGCTCGTGGCGTCCTGGCCGAACGCAGCAGCGCCTGTCGTGTGCACTGAGTGTGCTCTGACGCCTGTCGACGGGCTGCGCCCTGACGCAAGGACGTGTGCGGGCGCTGCAGTGTGCGCGGACCTCATCCGCGGCGCCAAGGAGAAGCACCTCAAGGTGAAGGGCCCGGTGCGCATGCCGACCAAGGTGCTGCACATCACGACGCGCAAGTCGCCGTGCGGTGAGGGCACCAACACCTGGGACCGCTTCGAGATGCGGTGCGGGCCCGGCCGCCGCCAACCGCCGCCCGCCCTGCTTGCGGCCAGCCTCTGTCAGCCTGCGTGCTGCTGGCGGGCACGAGCAGACGAGGTGGAGGCGCTGACGGGCGTTGCGTGGCACCCGCGCAGCATCCACAAGAGGCTGATCGACCTGCACAGCCCCGCGGACGTGGTGAAGCAGATCACGTCTATCAGGTGACCCTCAGCTTCACTTGTCTGCGCTGGTGTCGTATGTGGTCGCTCCGAAGGCGTACTCGTGCGTGTCCTCTTGCAAGCTGCTCGAATCAGCAAAGCCTTGGGCGCCTGCCTCAGCGAGCTGGCAACGGCAGTATGGTGTGGACAAAGCAAGTGATTTGGAGCGCGTTGTCTGCGCAGCATCGAGCCCGGCGTGGAGGTGGAGGTGACGATTGCTGATGTGTAAGGCTTGCGCGCGGCGGGGTCGGAGTGTGTGTCCTGCTTGGGTGCATGGCCAGTACTAAGCTCTTGCTTTGCTTGGGTGCGAGCGCTATCAAGCGCCTGTGCCATGTGGTGTTGCTAGGCTCTTGTTGAAGCGGTCTGGTAAGACTGGAATAGCCTGAGTGCCCGCTCTCCCTTCGTCGTGCGCTACATGCAGTTGTTGCAACACATATTCACAGGGGGCACGCTTGATAATGCTGCTGGCATCCGCCTGTGATCACCTCAGCTACTCAGGCGGCTCATGCGCCCTATGCACGCCTGGTCGCTCTGGGGCACCATGAAGCGGTCCTTACCACGGGATGCCGCACCAAGACCGGACGGCGAACGGCTTACATACCAAGTGGTCCATGGCAGACCACTGCCAGCAGTAGTGTTCTTTGGTGTATATCTTGCTATATACACCCCGCAGGGTCGTGTGCGCACATGGCAGTGGCTGGCAGCACAGTGTGCTCAAAGTCTTGAATGAACGCAAACCTTCATCGCTCATATCTAGTCGCACGCCTGTTGTCACGCTGCGAAGAAGCAAAGGGCGACACGTTGTGTGGCTCTGTGCGCTCCTCTGTCGTGCATGGCAGCGCTTGGGCACACTCCCCGCCCGCGCAGGGCCTGGAGGTGCGAAAGCGGGCTCCGCGGGTCATGGCGCGGCGGCGCGTGACGCTGTGCGCAGCCGTGCGCGCGCCCACCAGGGGCCAGGTCTGCCCCAGGCCAGCCGTGCTGCAAAGAGTGCGGTGAACGCGCCCAGAACCGGCCCGGATTCTTAAGGTATGCTGCGGCGCAGGTACTCCTTTTTGCGCCCAACCTGGTCGGGTATGCGCGCCTCGCGCTGCTCGGGGTCGCGGCGTGCGTCGGCGCACAGACGCAGCGCGCGGCGCTCGTCACATACTGGGTGCTCCTGCTGAGCTTTGCTTTGGATGGGCTCGACGGCGTCCTGGCCCGCCGGCTGTGCCAGGTCTGCAACCGCCCCTCGCACTTGGCAGTTCAGCTGTGAGCCTCCCGCACACCTCCTATGTCAGGACGCGCACGTGGTCGCTTTGGCGTGCAGGCGGTCAGTGACAGATTATTTAGCACAGCGCTCTCCTGCGCCTGAGCTGCGACCTATCTCATCTGCAGGCCACCGCTTTTGGCGCGTTCCTGGACGTCGCCGTCGACTGCTTCTCCCGCGCGTGCGTCTGGGTGTGGGCGGTGGGCCCCGCGGCGGCCGTCCCCATCACCCTGGAGCTGCTCACTTTTGTGTGCACGCACAAGGCGCGCCTCCTGGCCCTTGAGAGCTCGCGCGCTCTGCCGCCCACCCGGGAGGCAGTCTAGTCTTTCAGAGCTGCTTCTGATCACAATCCAGGGCTGCACAGCGATGCGCGCTGCTTTAAATGAAAGAAAAGGGTGCAGGCCCTGTGGGAGCGCATCCATTCCTTCGGCAGGCGCGCCGGGTCCGCGGCAGCCTCGCGCAGGGGTGGTCATGCAGGTCCAAAATGCGCGGGGCCCGGACGCGGCAGGCCGGCGGCGCGGCCTGGCGGACCGGCTGCTTCATGGACGCGCCCGCCTGGGTGCGCGCGGTGATGGCCGACGGCTTCCGCACGCCGGCCGGCGCCGCCGCAGTGGCCGGCCTGTTCGGCGCGCCGCTGTGGCTGTGGGCGCGCCGGCACCTGCCCGGCTCGGCGTACGCAGCGGCGCCGCTCGGCGCCGCGCTGGGCGCGGGGCGGCTGGTCGCGGCCGCGGTCGAGGCCTGGGTCGTGCTCAGGCACGCGCGCGGGCTGCTGGACGAGGACGCGGGGCGCGCGCGCGCGCGCGGCGCGCCTGGCGCCGCGGGCGGGGCCGCACAGGCGGACGGCGACGCGGCATTGGGCGCCGAGTGACACAAGCCTCAGGAACACTGAACGCACATGCCGCGGGCAGCATATGGCGCACCTTGTCCTTGCGCTGGCCGTGCACGTCTTTGCGCAGGCCATGCACACTTGTACAAAGAGATGTTCTACGGACGCCGTGGGCGTGACGCCACCTATCCAAGCGCTACGCTGTTTTTTTACAACAGCTGCACACCAAGCTGTGTCATTCCAAGCACAACCTAGCCCCTCTCGCCCCTTGCACCCCAGCCTACCCTACTGTGTAGCCCCGCCTGCAAGGCGGCGCCACGGGACAAAATCTGGAATATGCATGGCAGGCCACTGAACACATGCAGACGGCGGGAGCACTTGCATTCGTCGTACAGACACAGAGGGGCGCATTTAAACGAGGGGGGCAGTGAAGGAGTGTGCTGCCGCAAGGCTCCGCACACAGCAAATCGCATCCAAGTCTACAGAAGGGGCCATACTTCGGGCTGCGCTCGTGAGGACGAACTGTCAACAAACCCCAATCCTACAGCAAAGGGCAGGGAGTGCGCTCACTGGGTGGCCGTTGGAAGGGGCGCCCATGCGCAGCAGTCCAGCCCGCCCTCCTGTGTTCCTCGACGCGCAGCCCATCACACATACCCGATTTGATCTGCCCATAATGCGCCTTGATCCATGCGGGCCGGACCTCCCGCCATACACCACGCGACTACCCTGTCCCGGAGCGCATGTACTACCACAACCACGACCCACGTTGCAGACTTGGTGAGCTTGGACAGCCATGCACATGCATGCCCCCCAGCTCCCTCCCACCCCCCTACATGTTGATGCTCACACCCGCCTCGCCCCCTGCTCCTGCAGCGGCCAGCAACCGCGTCACCCGCAGGGCCGGCCCCTCACTCGCTGATCTCAAGGTCGCCCTCCTCGTCGAACGCCGCCGCCGCCGCCGCAGCCTCCGAGTCGGCGCCCTCGCCGTCGCTGCCGCCCGCGGCGCCGGGCTCCGCGCGCTCCTCCCTCCCGCCTGCGCGCCCCCGCCGCTCAGCACGGGGTGTGCACCACGGAAAGAGCCCCAATCGCGCAGAGTCGCACAGACTGCCCTGCGCGGTGCGCTTGGCCGGGGCCGAACACTGACGCCCCTGGCGGCAGCCATGTAGGCCGATGCATGGTAGTCGCAGCTGAGCCGCAATGCAGAAGTTCGTGACAAGCAAACGCAGGCCCCGACAATCTTCCTGACGCCGCATACGCCCACGCCGCTCACCAGCGCTGGCCGAGCGACAAGCCCACAAGCCCGACAGCATCAGCACCTCAACGGCGTTCACTGAACTGCTGCTATCCAGCCCGGAAAGAGCACCCAGCGCTCCGACGACAGCATGCCTGGTGCAGGACACCTGGGGCAGGGTTCCTGGACAGGCGCGCACCCTCGTCGGAGAAGGCGGGCGTCGCGCGCGCGGACGCCTGCGCGCCGGCGTAGCCAAAGTCGTCGTCCTCCAGGCCGAAGCCGTCGTCGTCATCG
>JAABUY010005913.1_pt1 | contig 12120 bp, 12 predicted proteins | sample 5560271 | NCBI WGS metagenome assembly JAABUY01 (sample SAMN10711886, study PRJNA513374) | rock metagenome | isolation source: Antarctica rocks | place: Antarctica: Victoria Land, University Valley
ATAGCTATGAACTTCATCACTGAACTATCTCTGTCAGAAGACTATAACGTCATTTGCACAATCATATGTCGTCTCATCAAAGAACGTCACTATGTTCTCTGTCATTGAAGAGACAATGACATCTCAGTCGAAGAAACGGTTTGAATCATGCTATGAAACGTCTATCGACTGCATGATCTATTCAGTTCTATTGTTTCAAACAGAGACTCTCAATTCATATCGACTATGTGAAAAAGTCTTTGTAAGCGACTGAGAATCACAGCTAGTCTATTCACAGTCTATCATTCTGAGATCGACAATCAATCGAAACGAGTCAATCAAGACGTCGAACGCGAACTTAGAATCTACTGCAATTACATGCAGAACGACTGAATCAAATGAATATCTATGATGAAGTTCAGTGACAATTTCAATATCTTCTCGATCACTTCAATGACTCTCTTCTACTTCAATAAAGAATTTCATTCTCGAATGAGTTTCGATTCAGATACGACTGACTACAAAACAACTTGTGAACGACTTGAAGTCAGAAAAGCAGACGATATTGTCATTCAAATGAAAGAGCTACTGAACTTCGATCGTCAACAATTGAAAAAGACGAAGCTGATCATCGAAGTTCAGATCAATAAACATAGACGAAACGTCATCTATGAAGTAGATGACTGAGTTTGACTATCTTCTAGAAACGTCAAGACAACAAGACTCTGCAAAGATTTGAAAGATAAACAGCTAGATCTCTATCAAATCACTGTCAAAGTGAGTATCTTCTATCATCTTCGTCTATCAGTCAGCATGAAGCATCTGCATTTGATGTTCAGCTCGAAGCTACTGCGATCGTATTCAGAAGATTCTCTATCAGAACAGCATTCAGAATCATTCAGATCAATCACTATTAAAGACGATGAACACTGAAAGATAAATGATATATTGAACTTCAGACGCTATTGAGATCGAATACAGTACAAAGTCAAATGAACAGATCTAGATAGAAACGACGAATGATACTATGTCGATAAAGAGAAATTCGATGACTCAGAGAAAGTTTTGAACGAATTTCATAAGCTATATTCAAACAAATCGCGCTAAATATCGAAATAACTATCAACAAAAGCGAGCAGATGAACTACATTCATGCGAACATGAATTTTCGAAGAAAGAAATAATGTTACGAGCGTATCAAGACTGAACAAGGCTGAAGCTCTAATTAATTCGCATCAGCTTTGACTCAGATATGACTCAGATATGACTCAGATATGACTCAACACTCTTTTTCTTCCCCAACATTCTTTTCTTTCATCAACATCTTGTTTATCTACATCACATTCTTTTCATGTCACAAACACATTTCTTTCAGATCTAGCGCAGCCTCTGAACATTACATAAATAGAAGCTTTTGTATCAATCTTCTTCTGTATTCTTAATATTCAGTTATAGCTATCTCTAAAGATCAAGCACTATCAATTCTGACCTTCATTGATTGTATCATCTAGACACGATTCTGACATCATTGATTTGCAAATGATAGTCAATGAATAGTTTCATCTTGATGTCGAGTCTCAAACATAGAGACTTTCAGATAATCAATATGAATTGAGAATCATGATTAAACATTATTGATCTCGATAGTTCATAAGTTCTGAAGATTCATATCAACAGTAGTTTAACTGTTTATTCTGCGAAGATTTCTTCATCATTTGATCAACACAATATATAATGTCGTTTCTTAAACAATCGATCTATGACTGTCAGAATTACGTTGCTTTCATCACTTTCTGATAAATCAATAATGAAGTTCAAGAATATGTTCTATCATCGTTGTTCAAGTATGAGCAATGACTTCAGCAGTTCATTGATTCGATCTCTCGATGCTTTTGATCTACGATAAACATAATAGTTTCAAATGTAGCATTTGATCATTGTTTTCATCTTCGATCAGCAATATGATCATCTCAACAAGTTTTGTTACGATTCTAGTCTTCGTCTATTCTTCGCCTAGCCTTCGCCTAGCCTTCGCTCAGCCTTCGCCTAGCGTCAACCCTATCGGGCCTAGCACAGAGCTAGAGCACACTTATATAACAGCGAGTTCTTTTCTGTAGATACTTTTCTTTCTTAGTATTTATCTATTAGTTAAATGACACTCATATGACTCGCTCTATGTCAATCTTTAACATTAGATAAATACTCATCAACTCTACTATTGACGTGTAGACGATATGAAACAACCTACTTCGTTTGTTCAGAAATTCGCAAGAAATTCTTCGAATTTGTATCACTTTTTATTCGCAAGAAATTCTTCGAATATTTAAATGAGCTAAGAACAGTCGCTCATAGAATCAACGATAAAGAATCTTCGTTGATTGCTTGAGAATCAATTCGAGCTCGTGAATCAGGCGAGTCAAAACAATCTGTGTCGTTCGATCAAATTAGTGAGTCTGCTTCAAAGACACGATTCAAATCGATCTCTTCGATGAGCAAGTCGACTAGTGAGTCTGCTTCAAAGACATCTTTCGTCAATGCGATGATCTATCTATTCACATCGCTCTATCAATCAGCGAACCGATCTATCTCGTGTTTCTGTGTCAACTAGTGAGTCTGCTTCAAAGACATTTTTCGTCAATGCGATGATCTATCTATTCACATCGCTCTATCAATCAGCGAATCGATCTATCTCGTGTTTCTGTGTCAACTAGTGAGCCTGCTACAAGAGCAGATAACGATTAATCTCGTCGACTGAGCTAGTCATTCGAAGTGAGTCTGCTACAACGACAACTCATTTGATTCAGCAACGAACCGTCTTTTATTCATATCTTCTACGACTTATCTCTATTCACAAAATTGACGAACAACAGCAAGATGATATGTACTGAGAACAGAATGAAACATATACTATATGTCTGAAACCACGAAGATATGAGCTGAAATTCGTTCATCGTTGAATATTTGAAGCTGAATAAAAAGAGCCTGCTTGAATGACAAGAATAGTGAGCCTGCTACAAAGGCATGAACGAAACAAGCTCTGCTACATGCGTGTAGTAGAGACGAATCGACAGTGAGCCTGCTTCAAAGGCGCGTTCGATATTGATCTCGTCATCGAGTCAGTCACTCGATAGTGAGTCTGCTTCAATGACACGGTCAGAATCGACCTCTTCGATGAGCAAGTCGACTAGTGAGTCTGCTTCAATGATCGTTCTTTCCCTCTCATAGTGAGTCTGCTACAAAAGATCGTCATTCTATTTCTCTTTTTCTACATAGTGAGTCGACTACAATAGGCATTTTTGATGGTCTGAAAGATCAATAGAAAGGCTCGACAAAATAACATTCATGCGAACATGAATAGTCAAGAGAGAGAGAATAATGTTACGATTCTAGCCTTCGTCTATTCTTCGCCTAGCCTTCGTCTAGCCTTCGCTCAGCCTTCGCTCAGCCTTCGCCCAGTCTTCGCCTAGCCTTCGCCTAGCCTTCGCCTGACGCCAACTCTATCGGGTCTAGCACAGAGCTAGAGCACACTCATATAACAGCGAGTTCTTTTCTGTAGATACTTTTCTTTTTTAGTATTTATCTATTAGTTAAATGACATTCATATGACTCGCTCTATGTCGATCTCTAACAAGTTTAATGTTCAATTCATGTCAGAATAATCATTGATCAAAAGATCATGTGCTTTTCTTATTAATCAAATGATCATTAATTGAGAAACTCATAGTCTATCATCTTTTCAGAGTATTTCATCAAGTACTCTGCAGTTGTTCAGATCAATATCTTGATAAGTTCTTCTGTTCTGTTTCATGATTATTTGAATATTGAAGCACAATTGATTTGTTTGATTTTCGATTATAATCTGATTCTGAATAGAAATCACTTCTTCGATCAAATTTTAATTAACTTTTGATTCAAGTTTTGAATCTGAGTCAGATTCTGAGTCAAATCTGAGTAAGATCTGAATCAGATCTTGATCAGCTTTCTGATCATCTTCTTGATCAGTTTTTATTGACTGCAGTTCAAATTTGTCTTCAAGCAATAGCATTTAATGCTGATATAGCTTTTAATCATCATTTGTCTCAATCAACTTGACATTTAACATTCTGATCAGCACGTCGACTTTCAGATTCTGTTTTTCTGACTGATATATGATCTTGAAGTTATATTCAGATAATTTCTCAGCTCATTTGATCTGTTGTCAAGTCAGTTCTTTAATGATCATGAAGTACTTTAAATTCAGATGATTGATGAAGATCTTGATCAAAATATCTGTACATTTCAATTCAAAACATCAATGCTTCAAGCAGCGAATAATAATCAGCAGTTCTTTATCATAGATTTCATAATTGCATTCTGCAAGAATCATGTTCTTGTTATAGAAGATCATTGAATGTAGAATGTCTTCATCGTCATATTGAGACAATACTTTGTCATTGACATAGTTCAAGAAGTCAGTTTTCAGAATAACTTTTCTGATCGAGTAAAAATGCTTCAGAATGAAGACTGTTGTCATCTGTTGCTTTAGTTCTTCAAAGATCATCTGACAAATCTTTGTTCATTCAAAAAGATGATCTTTTCAAGTCAGCTTTATCATGAATCAAACAATCTTTAAGAAATTCTTTATGAATCATCGATAGAAATTGCAGAAATCAATGAAGATCTGCACATGAATCAATGATCGCGACACTTTTTAGTTTCGAATCACATCTACTTTTCAAGAATTTATTCATAGATCATTGATGAATATCAGTAGTTCAAGAAACGAGATTTTCTGAATCTTGAATTTGCACTTGTCAATGTCTATCTGCAGATCAGCTTCATGAAGCTTGTCTAGCACTTTTTTCACATGAGTTCTATGTTCTTTCAAGATCTTACTATAGATGAGAATATCATTCAAGTATGTCTGACAAAACTTGTGCAGACAGTCAAACAATACATCGTTGATATAGTGCTGAAAGAACGTGAGTTCATTGATTAATTCAAAAAGCATTACTTTATACTTGTAAACATTGAAGAAAGTAACAAAAGTAGTTAAATTCTTCCTTTTTGAACTCATGCGCAGTTTATTGAATGCAACAATAATGTTGAGTCAAATCAGATACTTACTGTCTTGAATTTAAGCTAGTACTTCGTTTATTAAGAATATTGAGTAACGATCTCTTTTGATCAGAGCATTCAGTTTTCAATAGTTCATGCAAAAGCGAAGACTGTTGTCTTTCTTTTCAATAAATAGTATTGACGAAGCAAAGAAAGCTTTGCTGAGTGTAATAAACTTCTTCTTCAAGTTCTTTTTTAAATACTTCTTGATCTTCTGCAACTTGTAGCTCGACATGAAATACAATCAACTTCTAAAAGATTGACTCTCATCTTCTAATTTAATCTTATGATCGTATGATTGATGCAAGAGCAACTGCGTTGTCTTTTCTTTATCAAAAATGTTCAGAAAGTCATGATAAATTACTGAAAGCTTCTTCTTCAGTTCATTTAATGACATGACAAATGTCATTTCATTCAGTTTCGTGAAATCTTCAACTGAGCTAGCTTGAAGCACTTTATTGATTTCACTAATGATCAACATGAAAATCTTGATCTTCTTATTCTTGACTAAAGTTTGATACACAACGACTTCAATCATGACAATATTAATGATCTTCTTTACTTCAGTTGACTGAAAGATTTAAAGTTGATCGAGATCAACTTGAGTGTTTTGCTTTGCTATGAGAGCAGATTCAATGAATCGAGCAGATTCAATGAATCTATTCACTGATTTCTGATTCATGAATCTCTTCAAGATGATCATTGATGTAACAATCAAGTTCAAGTTCTTTCGTTTCATTTTGCAGATTTTGCTTGACTCAGATTTGTGAAATGTTGATTGATTGCTTGCTTTTGAAACAACAGATTTTGATGTTCAAATATTCAATAAGAATATTAATCAATTATTTGCAAAGTCTATCAAAATTTGATTTTTTTTCAATCAAAGATTTTCAATGATTATCTTGTGCTGATCTAAACAAGTTATTAATAGAAACATCATTTCATTCTTGTGCTCTTGTATAATGATCAATGTATACAGAGCGTGTGTAATTGACTTTCGATCAGAAGTTTCATCATACAATTGAATCAATTTTGATTTTGACAGCAATATTGACTGAATATCAAAGCATTCACATAGTTCTGACATCAAAGATTCATCGATGAAAGTCATGTTAGTGACTTCAGTATTTATCAGAGCGAGAAACCTGAATATCTTTTCTAAACTACTCAAGATGACATCAACAGTGAACGACTTGAAATCAAATGAATTGTCAGACATGCTGATGAAACAGAATATGAGTATATTGCTCTCAGTCACTACTTTGACGAAGACAGATCGTTTTTCAAACTTGCAGCAATTAAACTGATTGCATCAAGTCGAGTCATCGAGGTCGAGTCGAGTTTTCGATTCGTCAAGACTTGATTCAAGTCAGAATTCTTGACTTGAGTATTCAAGTTGAGTCGAGATGTTCAATTCAAGTATTCAAGTCAAGTCAGAGAGTTGAAATCGAGTATCGACTCGACTCGTCAAGACATGAAGATAGATAGATAAATATTCTATTATGACTCTCTATTATGACTTTCTATCATAGTTCTCTATCAAAGCTTTTCTTCATGACTTCTCTTCATGACTCTTTATCAAACAGTCTTCATAGTTTCTCGTCATGACTTTCTATCATAGCTCTCTATCATAGCTTTCTATCAAAGCTTTCTATCAAACGATCTTCATGTTCTTCTTCATGTTTCCCTTCATGTTTCTCTTCATGTTTTTCTTCATGTTTCTCTTTATAACTTTCTTTATGACTTTCTATTAAAAAGATAATGCAAAAAGGTAATGCAAAGGCGAAAAACCGGAAAAATTTCTATATTTAACTCTCTTGACGTCATATTCAATTGCTTGACGAGTTGAGTCGAGTCAGCGAGTTCTGACTCGACTTGAGATCGATATTGAGTTGAGTCATGAGATTTGATCTGAGTATTCAAGTCGAGTCAGAAGGTTTGACTTAAGTACTCAAGTCGAGTCAGAATGTAGATATGAAAACTCGATTCAACAATCAGTCTAGCAGCGATCTCGTGCACTTGAGTCGTTTTGAGACAGTCATATGCTCTATGTTCTGACTTCTTGCATTTGAAGCAGAATTCTTTCTTAAACAACTCTTTTTGAATAAAGTTGAGCTTCGATCTTCTGAATTTCTTTCATGAAGAAACTGATGACGTAAGTCAAATAGTCGATGTGCTGACAACAGAGTGAGCAGCTTGAGTAACTGATGCTTTGACGACTGATCGAGCATTCAATTCAGTCAATCTAACATCGACTTGCATGCAGATGTTGATAAACTCGTTCAAGTTCGTGATTTGTTCATTGAACGTTGCTCGCTGAAGATCTGAGCTGATCTTATGCTGAAGATCATTTAGTAAAGTCTTGTTATTGTATTCTAGTTCTGCACTAAATCTCTGAAATTTCATTCAAAATTCATGAAAGAAGATCTTGTTCTGATAAAGCTTCAAGTACTGTCGTTGAGTCGTGTGATAATGATTGAAATCGTCGTACATCTTATTAATGATCAATAGTACTTCTTCGACTTTTAGAAACGAGTTCAAGAAGATATCTTGCATGCAAGAAGCTATGTGCTTGATCGCAGCTTCACTGACTCGACTTTCGATGTAAACAATCTTCAACTCTTCGATAGAAAAGTGATTCTTGTTTGTCTTCAGCTTATTTCACATTCGCGATAGTCAATTGTTTACATTCTGCAATGAATTTTCAAACAATGAAGAGTTCAATAACTTGATCGATTTCGAGAATCGATCTTCAGAGATCGAAGTGCTTTGTCGACTTGATGCAGCTTTCAGTGTTAGAATCATGTCTAGAGCAAGTCATAGAGATACGTGTAAATCAGATGATATACGAGTAAACGAGAATTCAAAGCTAAAGAGCGAGAGCTACGAGATGCGAAGACTATATGTACAGAAGAAAGATGAGCGCTAAGCTCGATAGAGTCTTAGCCTAGCTCAAAGAACACGTATCTCAGTAGAAGGCTGAGCACGCTCGTAACATTACATTCTTCTCTCAGTCAAGCAATGATCTCATTGCTTCAATCAGCTTCTTCTTGTACGATTCGTTATCGTTCTATTCAGACGTTTCAAGCTCATTTCATCGAGCGTTCAAGCTCATTCTATTCAGACGTTTCAAGTCTATTTCTTCTTGACGTAGAGCATTTCAAGCTCATTTCATCAGACGTTTCAAGTCTATTTCTTCTTGTCGAGTGTCTTTGAAGCAGGCTCACTTCTGATTCGAGTCTATCACATTCGATAAAGCTTGTTTCGTTCATGTCATTCAAGCAGACTCACTATCGAATGACGAGCTCAGTCGATGAGATCAATCGTTGTCTTTGATTCGTGTCTACTACACGCATGTAGCAGAGTTGTTTCGTTCGTGCCTACTACACGCATGTAGTAGAGCTTATTCTGTTCGTTGATCGACTCAATCAAGAGATCAACTATTGACTTGTCATTGTAGCAGACTCACTTCTGATTCAGACTTATCGCATTTGATAGCGCTCGTTTCGTTCATGTCATTGAAGCAGACTCACTATCGAGTGACAAGCTCGATCAAGAGATCAATATAGAACGCGTCTTTGAAGCAGACTCACTGTCGATTCGTGTCTTTCAAGCAGACTCACTATTCTTGTCATTCAAGCAGTTTTCTTTCTATTCAGCTTCAAATATTCAGCGATGAACGAGTTTCAGCTCATATCTTCGTGTTTTCAGACATGTAGTATATGTTCAATTCTTTCAAGACATATAGTACATGTTTCATTCTGTCTGCAGTACATATCATCTTGCTGTTGCCGTCAATGTCGTGAATAGAGGTAAATTGTAGAAGATGCGAATAATAGAAGATTCGTTGCTGAATCGAGTGAGTTGTCATTGAAGCAGACTCACTATTCGTTCGTGCCTTTTAAGCAGGCTCACTATCGAGTGACTAGCTCGATGACGAGATCAATATTGAACGCGTCTTTGAAGCAGACTCACTGTTCTGATTTCTGTCTACTACACGTGTGTAGCAAGACTTGTTCTGTTCGTTGATCAACTCAATTAAGAGATCAACTCGTGTCTTCTGATTCGCGTCTACTACACGCATGTAGCAGAGTTGTTTCGTTCGTGCCTATCGCGTTCGATAGACATTGTCTCGTTCGTGTCTACTACACGCATGTAGTAGAGCTTGTTTCGTTCGTTGATCAACTCAATCAAGAGATCAACTATTGACTTGTCATTGTAGCAGACTCACTATCGAACGTGTCGTTCAAGCAAACTAGCTATCGAGTGATTGACTCGATCAAGAAATCAATATTGAACGCGTCTTTGAAGCAGACTCACTGTCGATTCGTGCCTTTCAAGCAGGCTAGCTATCGAGTGACTGACTCAACGACGAGATCAATTCTTGTCTGTCATTGTAGCAGACTCACTTCTGATTCCTGTCTGCAACGCGTCGCAGAGCTTGTTCTGTTCATTGATCGTCTCAATGACGAGATCAATATCAGACGCGCTCTTGAAGCAGAGCTTGTTCTGATCGCGTCTATTGCATTCGATAGCGCTCTCTGTTTCTGTCTATCGCATTCGATAGAACTTGTTTCGATTTCTGCCTATCGCGTTCGATAGAGCTTGTTCTGTTCGATGACGAGCTCAGTCAAGAGATCGATCGAAAGATCGATTCATGTCTGCGACGCGTCGCAGAGCTTGTTCGATGACGAGCTCAGTCAAGAGCTCAGTCGAGGTTTTCTTGCCTGCAACACGTGACAGAGCTTGTTCGATTCGATGACAAGCTCAGTAAAGAGATCAACTGTTGTCTTCACGTCTACTACACGTCTGTAGCAGAGCTTCTGCTTTCGATCGTAGAGCTGCAAAAATCGACTCAACTAGAAAGCGAATCACTGTCGTGTGATATGTACGAAGCTTTGAATAATGTTAGAACCATGCCTAGAGCAAGTCATAGAGATACGTGTAAATCAAATGATATACGAGTAAACGAGAATTCAAAGCTAAAGAGCGAGAGCTACGAGGTGCGAAGACTATATGTACAGAAGAAAGATGAGCGCTAAGCTCGATAGAGTCTTAGCCTAGCTCAAAGGACACGTATCTCAGTAGAAGGCTGAGCACGCTCGTAATATTCAGATGATGTATAATCACGTTCTTGTTTCTATTTTCTTTCTGCAGATGCGTCTGCATAATCTTCAATGTGATATTTGTCTTGTTGACATCTTCTAACATCTGAATCATGTCATTGTGAATCTCGATTTCAATGTCGTGCTGTTGACACATGTACTTGATAAAGACAACAATGTCGTCTGCTTCATGAGCACTTATTCAAGCATTCAATTCAGTGCTGATGCTGATCTTGATTATTTCGTGATCAAAAAGCAACGCGTTCGTGTTTTCTTCTTCTGTATTCGACGACGCATTCGTGTCTTCTTCTTCTGATGCTGTTCAATTCTGTGATAGAAGTGATTCTTTTCTAGCATTTCGAAGTTCATAGCGAGCAATGCTCACTGATTCTAAGCTTCTAATCATGATATGAGTAGAAAATTGCTGATCGAGATTCTGATGTTACTCTATCGAACTTTCTGAGTTCGAGCAACGACTAGTACTCTATCGAACTTTCTGAATTCAAGTACTGCTGAAATTTCTGATTTCTGATGACGAGCTCAATAAAGAGTTAGTTAAGAGCAACGCGTTCGTGTTCTTCGATTCTGATTCTACCGAAATTTCTGGTTCCGAATCAAGGTTCTTCTTTAGAAATTTCTGGTTTCTATCGAGCTTTCTGAGCTCGAGTTTTGATTCTGATTGTGTAGCTTGTTTTTATATCGTCTACACGTCGATAGCAAGGTTAATGAGCTTTGAACTAATGTTATGAGTCTGCATAGAGCGAATCATATGAATGTATTCTAACTAGAAGTTCAAAGCTAAAGAAGGAAGAAGATGCAACACGTCAAAGATTTATACTCACGAAGGCACGCTAGGTCACTAGCGTGTCAACATCAGCCCTATACTAGTCTATGATAATCTAACATGATCTATGTTAGGCTAACTCAGAATGCACGCTCGCAACAACTTCTGCTGAGAAGCTTAAGCGTATTAATGATGCTTTGAAGTCGACTGCTAAAGAGACATGAGAGCTGAAAATCTTCATGCGAAGAATGAATCTTCGAAATAAAGAAGATTCAAAGTCTAAATGAAAGTGAGATCAGAAACATGATAAGATGATCAGAAAGGATAAAGAAGGCATTGATTGATATCGCTATCAGAAGGAAATTCTGCTGCCCAAGCTCATTTCTTTCGCCCGTGAGTGTATGATCGATCGTTCGAATACAATGGTGCAGGAAGATAAGACACCAGCTCATGCATCTCATCATCAAGATGTCATCTTCATGAATGCGAGTATTCTACGTCTTCTATGACCAGCCAATTCGCCTGATCTTAACGCTATCGAGCCGTGCTAATGATGAATGAAGCGTCAAACAATTCGAAAAGAAGCATCTCGAAGTCGAATTGCAATGACGAAGGCTTGAACGACGTGCTGAAAGCAGAAGTTAACTCAGGAGCGAATTCAGAAGTGAATCAGAAGAATATCGCGTCACATACAGCAGATTATTGAAGTAGGAGAAGGTAATGAATATAGAGAAGGTAAATCCGAAGCAGGTGACATACGGCTCTACAATAGGACCGAACGGAAGAAGCGGTATCAACGCCGTAAGGCAGGTAGGAGGCCTGGCGGTAGCGAGCTATTTCAGGGCGATGAGGTAGAGGTCGATGAGGTGGAGGCCGAAGAGGAGGTCGATGACGAAGACTGGTAAATTTGGTGCTGTGGCTGGGACTATAATCTTCCTCGGCGCTAGTTATTTATTACATACAAAATTGTATGGGGGTGCAGTAGCGCAGTTCGAGAACTTTTGGTGTCAATTTCCGTACTCGGTACAAGCGAAGATCTGGCTTCATTTCCGAGTGCTCTTTGTGAGAATCTAAAGTGTCGATATATATGGATGTTCAGAGAAATACTCAGAACCTGCACTATCCTGTGAAGCTCATTATCGTGATACTGTTGAA
>JAABUY010005914.1_pt1 | contig 12120 bp, 10 predicted proteins | sample 5560271 | NCBI WGS metagenome assembly JAABUY01 (sample SAMN10711886, study PRJNA513374) | rock metagenome | isolation source: Antarctica rocks | place: Antarctica: Victoria Land, University Valley
CTGTGACGGTTACACCGCCGCGCCAAGGCCCAGCCGCGCCCGTTCGGCGAGGCGTCGCTGGAAGTAGATCTGGAACATGCCGACACTGAGGACAAGAAAAATCGAGTAGGTAATGAAGACCGCCATGTATGAGTCGGTCGCGCGGATGACGCGGCCCGCGATGATACTCGTCACCGCCCATCCGCCGTTCCAGAGAACGGAGCGGATACTGAAGACGTATGCCCGCTGCCGTGCCGGTAGGAGATCAGCAATAAACGTCGAGTCAATTGGCCACGACATGTTGATGCTTGTGACGCGCAGCGCGTGGGCCGGGATCGCCAGCGCGAGATGGGGCACAAAGGCCATCACGACAAACAACGGCAAAGGGGAGCAGCGTAGGACTCCGACTGTCCTCAGCGCGCCGAATTTCGCCGCGACGACCGGCCCCGTCAGCCCGATGACTGCCGCCACTAACGCCGCAGCTGCGTAGATATAGCCGACGACCTGCGTGCTCGCGCCGAGCCGCGTGAGGTAAACATTGTAAAAGGGTATGACCGCGCCGGAGGCGACAGCGAGCAACCCGCCGGAGATGATAAAGACATAAAAATCGGCGCGCCGCGTTCCCAGATCCTTCTTTGCCTCGACGGGTATTTGGCGCCGAACGCCCGCCATCTCGCCACGCGGTTCACCCATCGTGGGACGCATGCGAAGAAGGGGGATGAGCGCCAATCCCGCTACCACAACGCCGACCATCAGCGTCGCGCGGTACGACCCGACCGAACCCGTCGTCAGCGCCGGAAAGACGAGAAAGAACAGTTTCGGCAGCAAGCCGCCACCGAGGTTGCCGAGCGTGCCACTGAACGCCTGCGACGAGTAGACGATGGACGAGGCATGCTGCCGCGTCTCATTCGTCGTCCGTTCGAGAACGATCAGCATCGTTGGGTTCGAGAAGAACGAGGTGCCGATCCCTTGCAACCCGGCGAAGACGAGCAGGATCAATGGGGTACTCGACAGGGTCAGGCCGACGCTCGTGATGCAGAAGATCGTGAAGCCGAAGACGACAACGATCCACGGGCCGTATCGGTTGATAATCGGGCCAATCGTTAGCGCCGCGCCGGCGATGGCGATGGTGTTGACGGCCGTGAAGGCGCCGATGAAATCTTCATGCAAGCCGATCCGGTTCAGATAAAGATTGTACAGGACCTGAAAGACCCCGATATTGAGGTAGCCGATCAGCGTGAAGAGAATGTAGAGGCGCATGTCGTGGCTAAAGGCACGGACAGTGCGCGCGTACCCCGTAATGCCACCGGGCGCTCCTACCATTCGTTCGGGCTCCCCTCCCCACGCGTTGTCCAGGCCATCCCCGCAGTTGCACCGCGCGTCACGCTACCATCTCCACCGGACGCGCGCAATCAGTCGCCCAGCACGCTACACTATGATGAGAATGTGATGAACAGATGTGCATGCATCCGGGAAGGCGAGGACGCGGTGGCATTGAGCGAGTGGGATGCGCTCGTCCGCCTGGTGGTGGCGAGCGGACTGACGGGACTCCTCGGCGCGGAGAGAGAGGTTCGGCGCAAGGAAGCGGGACTGCGGACCTTCACACTCGTCGGCATCGGCGCAGCGTTGTTCACCGTTGTCGGGCCACTCGTCACCCCGAACGGCGGCGATTTCACGCGGATTGCCGCCCAGGTCGTCTCAGGCATCGGCTTCATCGGGGCGGGGGTAATTTTCCGCCAAGGATCGCACACGAAAAATCTGACTACGGCTGCAGGAGTCTGGGCGGCAGCAGGCATTGGCATGGCGGCGGGCGCGGGGTTGTTTATCCTCGCGTCCGGCGCAACGGTGATCATCCTGGTCGCCCTCACGATCTATGGCGCTATCGAGCGACGGGTGGAGCATCCCGACCAGACCCCGCAGCCGCTGGACACGGAAGAGTTGTGAGTCGTAATGCCACCTCACCGACACCTGCGAATGCCCAGAAGAGCGCCGCCATATGCGGAAAGCCGAGATTGAAGAAGTAGTGGTCGAGCGTCGCCGCGACGTAGGCCGCGACGAGCGCCGCAGCGATCGCGAGCGTTAGTTCCCCGCACGGTTCATCCATCGGCGCCCGGAGCGCGCCACGGATGAGCCGCGTGAGGAGAGAGACAAGCGCGACGAGAAACAACGCTAGCCCGATCAGCCCCGCGCGCTCCGCGACAGTAAGATAGACGCTCGACACCCCAGTCTGGAGGTCAATGCGCGGCGCGTCCCCGAAACCGACGCCGAGGACGGGATAATCCCGGATCAGTTGCAGGGCATTGGCAAATTCCCGGTAGCGCAGTTGCGTCGCGGCGTCATGCCCACGCAATCCACCCGTCAGGCGCGACAGATAGCCCGCGCCGACACCCAACACGGCAGCCGCGACGACAAGCGCGACGAGTGGCACGATCAGCCGCCGGTAGCGCAGCAGCGCCAGCATGCCGACGCCGACTGCCGCACCGAGCCACGCTGCCCGCGACTGCGTCAAGAGCAATGCTAACCCGGTAATTGGTACAGTCACGATGCTCAATTTCCGGGCGATGAGCGGGCGCGCTGCCATCGCTTGTCCAACAGCGAGGACGAGCACAAGCATTAGGAAGCCGGCAAAGGCGTTCGGGTCCACGCCGGTACCCGTCGCGCGTCGGGCGAGCGCCGGGTTGTCCTCGATGTAGCGGACAACCCGGCTCGTCGGGTAGCCGACGACACTCAGGCGTGTCAGGAGCCGCGTCGTCAGCGCGACCAGCAGCCGCTGAAGAATGATCGCCAGCGCCCCGGCGACCGCCCCTCCCGCGACAATCGCTGTCGTGAACCGCGCGACATCCCGCCGTTCCCGCAGGAGATTGACGACGAGGATGATCATGCTGACACCGAGCAGCAGTTTCAGGTAATCGTGCGCCGTCTGCGTCGTCGTATTCCGGCCTGCACCGAGGAGAAAGGCGACGAGGGTTGCTATCACGAAGAAGCCCAGTGGCAAAAACACCGGCGTCGTAACGATTAATTCGTTACGGTCAAAGCCGAGCCGGAGTGCCCAGACGGCAATGGTCAGCAGGATCGTCGCTTCGAGCAGCGTGAACGTCAGGCCGACCTTGACCGGCAGCGTCGCATAGGGCAGAAGCGCGATCACCGCAACCGTTATCGAGAGTCCGACCCGCGCATCAAGCAAAATCGCGACGCCGCCGATGACCGCGACGAGGAAGGCCAGCGGCAAAACCGGGCCAACCCCGATTGCCAGCGCGCCGCCGAGCACTCCCGCAATCACCGCTCCCCCGGCAAGGAGACCAGACGATCGTAGCCGTGGGCGCCATCGTCCGTCTATTGCTATTGGGATATGTTCCTCAGATAGCGTTGTTGCCACTCGCTACCCTTTCCGGCCCCACCCGGCGCGCATCCGCACCTGGAACGGGCCGAAGTCGTAGAGGTCATAGACACGATTCTGCCCCGCTTCGTGGTTCCACTCGACAAGCGCATCCGCCGCGTCATTGTCATGGATGCGGTCGAAGGCATCCGCCATCGCGACCAGTAGTTCCGGCGGCATCGGCGTATTGTCGTGCGACGGCAAGACTGCGCGCATCTGCGGCGCGAGTTCCGCGAGACGACGGAGGGAACGGCGGTAGATGTCTGGATCGGCGTCCGGCGCGTAGGCATAGAGCGGTGCGGCGTAGGCGGTATCAGCAGAGAGCAACAGACCATTCGCCGCATCCCAGAGGCAGAGGCCGCCCGGCGAATGCCCCGGCGTGTGCAGCACGACAAATTGTCGGTCGCCGAGATCGAGCAGATCGCCCTCATCGAGCAGGTGCGTGACAGTCGCGGGCCGGATCGCGTAGGTCGTTGGATCGAATCCGGTGGGCAGTGGGCCGAGCAAGGAATCCGGTTGGAGCCAGTGCGCGCATTGATCGGCGCTCAGCCCGCGCGCGATCCGCTCCGCCTCCGCCGGGTGCGCATAGACCGGCACACCTGTCGCCGCAAACCGCCAGACATCGCCGACGTGATCGAAATGGCCGTGGCTACAGACCATCAGCAGCGTTTCGGGCCGCACCGCCACGAATCGCTCGACTTCCTTGCGCATGTCCGCGACGCCCATCCCCGCGTCCCAGAGCAATGACCGCTCCGCCCCCATGATGAGGTACGAGCGCACTTTCTGCTCGTGCTGATCCTCCGCGATGCAGATCACGCCGGGTGCGACTTCCCATGTCGTGAACCACTCCTGCGAGAGTCTACGTCCATCCTCACCGTACGCCGTCATTTCGTCCCTTCCTGTCGCCCCGCGCTCTGCCCGCCAACCGTCGCCCGAAGGCTCTCGAGGTGGATGCGCGGGTGGTCAATCATCGCTTCAACGATCTGTTCGGTGCTGATCGGCTCGTCTCCCGCGAGCGGAAAGAGCATTGTGCGATCAAAGTGCGCGTCGCTTAGTTGGCGGACAACAGCTGCCGCCTCATTGCTATCGTGCCGGAGCAATGCAAGCGTCTCGTCCTTCGTACAATTCGCCCATTCCCGTGCGTGCTGCGCATTGCTCTCGTGGACGGTCTCCCACGTATGGCCCGTCAGCGGCTGGCCCGTCACCGCCCGCCGAATCAACTCCGCATGAACCTCGAAGCCACGCGCAATGTGTCGGCAGACGACACCCGCCGGCCACCGTTCATCTTCAGTAATGATCCGCCAGTCATTCACCGAACACCGCTCAGTAAAGACGATAACGGCATGGCTACTCCGCTCAAATTGCGCTGCCAGCGTCTGCGCGCGTTCGCTCACGTCTGATCTCTCTTCCGCTCCGATCGAAGTAACCAGCGAGATGCTTTCAGAGGAGGGCGGCGCTCGAACCGCCCCCTCTGGAATTACCCGGTTTTCTCCAGTTGAGAGAACACCGATGGGTCGGGGAGGGCGGTTCGTGCGCCGCCCGTACGAAAGCATCATGTCACCGCTATCGCGAAAGCGTATTATTTGCTGCTCCTGCCCAATGCCTGCTCTTGTTTCAGGAGCGCCTGAACGGTGATCGGCAGGCCGAAGAGGTTGATGAAGCCAAGGCTGTCCGCCTGATTGTAGACTTCGTCCTGCTCGAAGGTCGCGAAGTCCTCGCGGTAGAGCGAGTAGGGCGACTTCCGGCCAGCGATGATAATGTTCCCCTTGTACAACTTCAGCCGCACGGCGCCAGTCATGTTCTTTTGCGTGACATCGAAGAAGGCGCTCATCGCCTCCCTAAGGGGCGTGAACCACTGACCGTTGTAGACCACTTCCGCGAACCGCGCCGCCACCACGTCCTTGTAATGCATCGTGTCGCGGTCGAGGACGATGCTTTCCAGTTCCTTGTGCGCCGTGACGAGGATCGTGCCGCCGGGCGTCTCGTAAACGCCGTGCGATTTCATGCCGACGAGCCGGTTCTCGACCAAATCCTCGCGGCCAATGCCATTCTCGCCACCGATCTCGTTCAGTTTGTAGATCAAATCCACCGGGTCCATCGCCGCGCCATCGAGCGAGACGGGAATGCCCTGCGCGAAACCGATCTCAACATAGGTTGGTTTGTTCGGCGCGTCTTCCGGGGATTTCGTGATCTCGAACATGTCTTCCGGCGGCTCGTTCCACGGGTCTTCGAGCACGCCGCCCTCGGAGGAGAGGTGCCAGAGATTGCGGTCATGGCTATAAATCTTTTCGAGCGTCGCTGTAACGGGAATGTGCCGCTCCAGGCAGTAGTCAATCTCGTCCTTGCGAGATTTCAGTTCCCACTCGCGCCACGGCACGATAACGCGCAGGTTCGGGTCCACACTTTTGAAGGTCAGTTCAAAGCGGACCTGATCGTTTCCCTTGCCGGTGCAGCCATGCGCGACGGCGTCCGCACCCTCCATTTTGGCAATCTCCGCCTGCCGTTTGGCCACCGGATAGCGCGCGAACGACGTGCCAAGCAGGTACTTCCGCTCGTAGATCGCGCCGCTCTTGAGGGTCGGCCAGATGTAGTCCGTCACCAACTCGTGGCGCAAATCTTCGATGTAGCACTTCGAGGCGCCCGTGCGTTTTGCCTTCTCTTCGAGGCCGTCCAACTCTTCTTCCTGTCCGAGGTTCGCGCAGAAGGCGATCACCTCCGGATTGCCGTAATTTTCCTTGAGCCACGGGATGATGCACGATGTGTCCAGGCCGCCGCTATAGGCGAGTACGACTTTTTTCACCGGTTTGCGCTCCATGGATTCTCTCCTTCATACGTGATAGCGATCCTCACCTCCGGCCCCTCTCCATCGCCCCGAGATCACAGCATGGATCAGGTTTGTTCGGCGATGGAGAGGGGAGGGAAAGATTCTGTTCGACGTCTTAACACAAAACGGACGCTTGCTATCATGCCACCTCCCGACGCCCCGCGAGACGTTGGAGGGACGAGCAGCGCGCCCGTGGTACCACCCTCATTGCCGGATTTCGTCCGGCCACTCATTCGGCGATTTGTCTGCGTGGGCGCCACCCACCTCCACCTACTTGCATCGCTGCTCTCTTCGGCGGGCCGCTCCGGGGCGCGTTCCACGCAGGCATTGCCGTGGGGCTTCCACCGTCCCCCACTCGCTTTCGGCTGCCAATCGCGTACTCTTCCCCATCATCGCGGGCGTCTTCGATTGTGCAGCGGACGCTAGCACCCACCGTTCTCCCTGTCAAGGAGAAGATTTCAGTAGGGTGTGCCTCACGTTTTTGCGGAGCGGGAAGGCAGGGGATATAAAGAGGCATCGTGGGTCGCGCGTGTGACGCCCCCGCACCGAGAGGATGCCCCGATGACGAGTTAGTTCCCCGCGCCGGAGGACGAATGGGCTGTGCTGTTGCACGATGCACACGCCGCCGTGCGGCAGTGGCGTACCGGCCATCCCCGTGCCACCTTCAGCGAGATCGAAGGGGCCGTTGACGCCGAACTCTAGCGCGTGCGTGCCCGGATGGTCGCGGACGCTGCGAGTGACGGTGCCGTCGCCGCTGCGGATGACGCACCGCCGCGTTGCCCGACCTGTGACGAGCGGCTCCGGGGGCGGGGGAGGCGCACCCGGCAGGTGACGGTGGCGGGCGATCAATGCGTCACCCTGACACGCGCCTACATCGTCTGTCCCCGCTGCGGCACGGGGCTTTTTCCCCTTGACGAGTCTCTGGCACTCATGCCAGGTCGGTTTGCGACCCGGCTGATCGACGGGATGGTGCGGCGAGCCGCCTGCTCCCGCGCCCTCCCCCTGCCGATGGATGCGCCCCCTGATACTCTACCGCCCGCACCGGTGGTCACACCACGCAGGCGAGCGAAGCGGCGGTTGGTTGTGAACGGACGACCGCCAGCCGATCACCCATGGCGCAGGCGGTTCCTCCCGCCCCGTCCACATTCTTCCTCCGGCGCAAAATCATAAGGCGCACCCATTTCGGCACGGAGGACTACAGAGGACACAGAGACCGCAGAGAACTCATCTGTTGGTTTTATTCTCTGTGCCCTCTGTGGCCTCTGTGCTCGACCTTTCTTTTTCTTGGCAGCATCAGTCGCCCCAGAGCGAGCGGACGAATTGGGCGGTGCGGGGCAGGATTTCGTCGGCGCGACCGGAGAGGTTGCATTCCAGCGCGCAGTAGCCGTTGAATTCGATGTCACGCAGTTCGCGGAAGACGGCCATAAAATCGGTGATCCCTGTGCCCGGTTCAAGCCGCGTGTTGTCGGCGAGATGGACACAACCGAGATATTGCCGCGCCACATGGAGCGCGGTGATGGGATCGCGTTCCTCGATGTTCATGTGAAACAGATCGCCGAGGAGGCGCATCCGCTCGCTACCGATCCGCTCGCACCATTCGACGCCCTGTTCGAGCCGGTGAATCAGATGGGTTTCGTAGCGATTGAGCGGTTCGAGAATGAGCGTCGAACCGACGGACGCGGCAAACTCCGTCAGTTCTTGGAGTGCGTTGGTCAGCCGTTCCTCGTCCGCGATAGCATCCCGCTTCTGGGGATAGGGGAGCCGCGCTGAATAGCCGTAGATCGGCACGACGATGACACCTGCCGCCTCGACTTCCGCCGCAAACGTCAGTAATCGCGCGATGTCCTCCAGGCATTGCAGCCGCTCGTCCGGGTCCGCTGCGACCGGCCAGCCGCGATACCCGCCGACGATCCCTGCCACCCGCGCCGTCCCCCCCCGGACGAGTTGTGCAATCGCCCGATGCTCAGCGCGCAATGTGTCGCCGCGCACCTCGATCGCGTCATAGCCCCAATCCGCCGCCTGCGCGAACTTCATGTCGAGCGATGGCGCGGGCAAGAGAGTTTCCTGTATCGCAAGACGGAGTGGCATGAACGATTCCTTTTCCCTATGCCCACCACATCCCGCCCGTGCTTTCGGTGAAAATCGCGTCCTTGAGCGTACCGACCGCCTTCAGGAAGCCTTCATTCGGGGAGGCAAGGGCATCTTCATGCTCGATGGAAAGCACGCCATCGAAACCGATTTCCCGCAGGGTCGAGACAAACTGCCGCCAAAAGAGCAGATCGTGGCCGTAGCCGACGGAACGGAAAATCCACGCCCGGTTCGGGATGTCCGAATAATGCTTCGTATCGAGCACGCCATTGATCGCGACATTATACGGGTTGATCGCCGTGTCCTTCGCGTGGACATAGTAAACGATGTCCTTCAACGCGCGCAGCGCCTGGCAGGGATCAATCCCCTGCCAGAAGAGGTGCGACGGGTCCACATTTGCGCCGATCGCCGGGCCGACGGCGTCGCTCATCTTGCGCATCGTTTCCGGGTTGTAGCAGATGAAACCGGGGTGCATCTCAAAGGCGACGCGGACACCGCGCTCCTCGGCATACTTCCCGGCGTCCCGCCAATACGGGATAGCGACGGTGTTCCACTGCCAGTCAAGGATTTCAAGGAAGTCGGGCGGCCACGGACACGTCACCCAGTTCGGATATTTGGAGCCTTCCGAATCGCCGGGGCAGCCGGAGAAGCAGACAATTGTCTGCAATTCCAACTTCTGGGCGAGCGCCGCCGTCTTGCGGAAGATGCTATCGCTCTTTTGCGCCTGCTCCTTGTTCGGGTGCAATGGGTTGCCGTGGCAGGAAAGTGCGGAAATTTCCAGCCCGCGCGACGAAAAGAGCGCTTTGTATTCCCGCACCTTGCCATTGTCCGCGAGCAGAGCGTCCACATCAATATGCGGTGTACCGGGATAGTGTCCGGTGCCGATCTCCACGGCGGTACACCCCGCCTCGGCAATGAAATCGAGCATCTCCTCAATCGGCTGGCTGGCAAAGAGCGGGTCGAAGATACCGATTTTCATAAAAACCCCTTTCGTCATTGTCGCGTGGTCTTCTCCCCATCATGATGCGCGCCGCTGCCGAGGGCGTCAAGGATGGGGGAAGGTCGGAGTTCAGGGTTCGATGAAACCTGTCCCCAAACATCGAACCCCGAACCCGCTACCGTGTATACTGCCACACATGACAGAGACGGAGGAGCGAGCATACTGGGTCGCATGGGCATGCGTGCCGGGGATCGGGCCGGCGCGGCTCCGACTGCTCGCCCGCGCTTTCGGAACGCTGAAGGCGGCGTGGAATGGCCGCGCGCTCGATCTCCGTAGCGCGGGGCTGGATGAACGGACGACGGCGAGCGCGGTGAAGGCGTTCGGTATCCTCGATCCGGCGACGGAATGGGAGCGGACGGTGCAAGCGGGCATCACCGTACTCACCTGGAATGACGAGGAGTACCCCAACCATCTCCGTTCGATTGCCTCCGCGCCCGCAATTCTCTACGTTCGTGGCACGATGACGGCAGATGACGCACTCGCGGTAGCGATTGTCGGGACGCGCCGTGCGACACCGTACGGCCGCGAGGTGACACACCGGATCGCGACCGATCTCGCGGCGGTCGGCGTCACCGTGGTCAGTGGGCTGGCGAAGGGCATAGACGGCATCGCGCATGACCGCTGTCTCGCTGCTGGGGGCCGGACGATCGCGGTACTTGGGCACGGCATGGATATAATCTACCCGCCGGAACACCGGAGCCTCGCCGCGCGGATTGCGGACGGTGGCGGCGCGTTAATCACGGAGTATCCGCTCGGCGCGCGTATTGACCCGGCGAATTTCCCCGCCCGCAACCGGATCATCAGCGGCCTCGCCCTCGGCGTCGTGATCGTCGAGGCGGATCGCAAGAGCGGCGCGCTGATCACCGCCGATTTCGCCGCCGATCAGGGCCGGGAGGTCTTCGCCGTGCCGGGAAGCATCCTCAGCTCGATGAGCGCGGGGACGAATGCATTGATTAAGGACGGTGCACGCCTCGTCACGAGCGTGGATGACATTCTGTCGGAACTGCGGCTGGAAATTCGTCGCGAGCAGCACGCTACCCAACAAGTGCTGCCGACGCTGCCTGGCGTACCCGGTGCGGAGGCACTCCTGAGCGCACTGAGCGCGGAACCCGCCCACATTGATGATCTCTGCCGCGCCTGCGGCCTGCCGATCAGCGATGTGAACGGGCTGCTCGTGCAACTGCAACTGACTGGCGCGGTGCGCCCGGCGGGGCCGCATTTGTACGTACGCGCGTAGTGCATCGTGCAAAATTCGCGTCACAGGGTGAGACTTTCCGCGTTCAGATGGAGACGATCGGTGCGGGCCGACGGTGGGACAGGGGGCAGGAGGACGACATGAATCTCTACGGCATCATTCTCGCGGGCGGAGGTGGCACGCGGCTTTGGCCGCTCTCTCGCCAACATCAGCCGAAGCCGCTCCTCAACCTGCTCGGCGACCGGAGCATGCTGCAAGAAACCGTCGCACGGCTCGCGCCGCTCATTGCACCGGAGCGGCTGTTTATCGCCGTCAACGCGGTGCATGCGCCGGAAGTCGCACGCCAGGCGCCGGAGGTTCCTGCTGATCATATCATTGTCGAACCCATCGCGCGGGAGACGGGCCCCGCCCTCGGCCTCACCGCGATCCATCTTGCGCACAAAGACCCGGACGCGACACTCGCCTCCTTCCAGGCCGATCATGTGATCCTCCAACCGGAGATTCTGCTGAACGCGGTCGCTCTCGCCGCGCGCGCCGCGCAAGACGGCTCGATTGTCACGATCGGCATTACGCCGACGTTCGCCGCGACGGGCTACGGCTACATCGAACTCGCTGGTGTCACGCGGCAGGAAGGCGATCTCTGCGTGCGCGAGGCGGTGCGCTTCGTGGAGAAGCCGCAACGCGAGACGGCGGAAGCGTACCTCGCCACCGGCAACTTCGTCTGGAACGCTGGCCTCTTCATCTGCCGGGTCCAGACACTGCTCGACGCCTTTGCCATGCACCTGCCGGAGACGTATGCGGGCCTAATGCGGATCAAGGAGGCGATTGGCACTAACGCCTACGTGGAAACGCTCGAATCGGTCTTCCCGACACTCGGCAAGGTGAGTATTGATGTCGGCATCATGGAGAAGTTCCACCCGCTCGTTACGGTACCGTGCGATCCGGGGTGGAACGATGTCGGCGACTGGGACACGCTCGCGTCACTGATGCAGAGCGACGCCGACGGCAACGTCGCCATCGGCACGACGCACCTCGCCATCGAGACGAAGCGCACGCTCGTCCACGGCCGGGACCGCCTGATCGCCACCATCGGCATCGAAGACCTCATCATTGTGGATACACCCGATGCTGTTCTCGTTATCCCCCGCAACCGCGCGCAAGATGTAAAGATGCTCGTCGAACTGCTGACGAGCCACCATTGAGAAGAGAAGTGTTGAGTGCCGAGATTGAGAGATGTTTATGCATCGACGGAAACGGATACTCGTCAATCAATATGAAGAAGCAGTTGATGCTGCATTGATCGAATCTGCTTCTCGATGCAACGTCCGAGTCTTCCCCAAGGTGCGCATCGCCGACACATTGGATATTCAGCAAAGCGGCCTAACGAACGACGAATACAGTTACGCTCTAAAGGCGCATTTTTGACTTCGTTGTTTTTCGTGATGAATTTGCAGAGTTTGCTGTCGAATTTGATGGTCACCATCATGACAACGACGCGGCTACTATTCGCCGAGACGTCCTGAAGAATTCAATACCGTGATTGCTAGCAGGCGTTCATGCACAAGAGGGCGAACAAGGACGCCCACACCTTGAGCATGAACCCTTCGTGCGTGCGCGCGTGCAGCCGCTGCATCCCCCACGCTTCCAACTGGCTGTTC
>JAABUY010005915.1_pt1 | contig 12120 bp, 12 predicted proteins | sample 5560271 | NCBI WGS metagenome assembly JAABUY01 (sample SAMN10711886, study PRJNA513374) | rock metagenome | isolation source: Antarctica rocks | place: Antarctica: Victoria Land, University Valley
ATGCGCTAACGCGCGAGTTGCAGCGATTATGGGCGCACCCGAAGGTGGTGACGCGGATGACGAACTATCCGTGGTGGCGCAAAGGAATCAATGCCATCACGCCATCTCTATCGTGAAAGAGTCTAATACGCTTTCACGATGGTCATGTCGTCATTGTTCACGAGAAGATCGCTGCATGAGTAGGGGCGCAGAGCATGCGCCCCTACCGACAAATCACGACAGACCTATCGTGGAAGAGTAGAACGAGCAATGAGTGGATTTCGATCCCTTCCTCATTGCTCATCGCTCATCGCTTCGTCATCGGTCAAAGGTGAGGGATTCAGCCTCTTCGCGGAGCCAGGCATCGAGTCTGCGCCCAACCGCACAGGGATGCACGGCGCAGGTCAGGGGGCGGGCGTTCTCGCCGATAATCCGCTCGGTCTCCGCCGCACGATCCACCCAGGCACCGTCAATTAGCGCGATCGGATCAGTCTGTACGACCGCTTCACGGGAGAGCGCGAGATGCTCCGCCCAGAGATTGATCCGCATATCACGCGCGAGCGCGGCGTCGCACATCACCGCGTTGACCTGGCTGTTGAGGATCAGCCCGCGATTGTTCAGATTTGCTGAGCCGACGGTTAGCCATTCGTCGTCAATGATCCCGACTTTGGCGTGAATGTAGATCGGCCGATAGGTGAAGGGATAGACGCCGATGCCCGGGCCGGAGGCATAGAGCGAGTACGCGGTGAAGATTCCCCGCCCGTTGTCCATTTCGCGCTAGGTTTCAATGTGGCGATCATTGTCCCACTTCCCGTCGTGGGCATTCGCGGGGAGAACGATAACAATACGGAAGGGTTCGACATGATCCCGGTTCATCGCCGCGATCAGCGCGTCCACGATATCAGGAGACCAGAGATACTGGTTCTCCAGGTAGATGAATCGCCGCGCCTGCTGAATCGCACGGAGATAGGTGTGGTAGATGCCGAACTCGCCGCGCGGGGCGAACGCATAGGTATCCTTCGCGATGGTGCGCACGATCTGCACCGGGTGTCCGCCAGGATGGGTCACTCTCCGGCTCGCGATGCGGGAGCGCGCCATCGCCGGTCGTCGCCTGCCATCGCTGATGGAATGTCCGCTCGACATCAGCGACGGCCTCTCCCTCGATTTGCACCTGCACATCGTGCCAGTTCGGGCCGTGCCGCAGGGGATGGCGCTGCGTATCCCAGCGGTCGCCCCCGAGCGTCGTCAGGTCCATACCGCCGACAAAGGCGATCTGACCATCCACGATGACCACCTTTTGATGGTGGCAGTGTCCGAGATGCGCGCTTTCGTCGAGCGCGCATTGGATATCGCCGGTGGCTTCCTCTTTGATGAGGTCCCGCACATCCTTCATCGCTCGCTTCGTCGGTTGCACGACAGCGGGGGCACCGCACCACAAGAGCACGCGCACGGGGATGCGTTGCGCTGCCTCAGTGAGGAGATCGAGCAACTGGGTCTGTATTAAGTCATCTTCGTTCCGGCGCAGCAGCGGAATCCGGGGGGTCAGCGACCAGCCACTGATGTAGATGTAATGCCGCGCGTGCGTCAGCGCTTCGTGGAGGGCGGTAAAATAGTCCTCCCCGTCAATTAGCAGCGTGATGCGATTCGCCCGGCGCGGCGGTGTGCCACCGGGAAACCACCGGTCGTCGTCGCCCCACCAGGTCTCCCGCGCCCGACGCATGGTCGCCGCATCCACTTTGCCGTGATCGAGCGTCCGTTGATGACGGGCGCGGTGCAGCGGCCCAATGGCGTGATGGAGCCGCCGATTGAGTTTCGATAGCGATCTAAACACCGACACGCACCGGTCTCCTTCCATTCGGCTGGTTTATCAACACATCCGAAGAATATGCATTGCACGCCGGGTGCCATCCCCGACGCGGCCCAATCGGGCGGCGAGAAAGAGTACCTGCAATACTTCATCGAATCTTCATCTTGACGCGGTACGCTCATAATGAACGTGAGAAGGAGCAGGCCGGTTGCGTATTCTGGTTGTCGAGGATGAACATCGGATCGCCGCCTTCCTCAAGCGCGGACTGGTCGAAGAGGGGTACGCGGTGGATGTCGCGTACGATGGTGACGAAGCGCTGGACTGGTATGCCATCGCTCCCTATGATCTCATCGTCCTCGATGTGCTACTGCCCGGACAGTCCGGCATCGCGGTCTGTCGTACCCTGCGTCAGCGTGGCGTCCACACACCGATCCTCATGCTGACCGCGCGAGATGCGATCGAGGACCGGGTCGCGGGGCTTGACGCGGGCGCAGACGATTACCTGACCAAGCCCTTCGCCTTCAGCGAGTTGCTCGCCCGGATCCGTGCCCTGCTGCGCCGCGAGCCGGGCGCGCGCGCACTCGTGCTGCGGATCGCCGATCTCACGCTCGACCCGGCGACACATGTGGTACGGCGCGCGGGCATAGTCATTCCGCTCGCGAACAAGGAGTATCAAATTCTTGAGTACCTGATGCGCAACGAAAATCGCGTGCTGACACGGACGGCGATCGCCGAGCACGCCTGGGATTACGAGTTCGACAATGCAAGCAACGTTATTGACGTGCATATCCGCGCGCTCCGGCGCAAACTGGACGACGAGTATCCGGTCAAACTGATTCACACCGTCCGTGGCGTCGGTTACAAACTCGCCATCGGGGGCGAAGGGTAGATGCGCAATCTCCGGGCGCATCCGTACTGGCAGTCGTTGCGCCTGCGACTCACCCTCTGGTATGTCGCATTGCTCGCGGTCATTCTTCTCCTTTTCAGCGGTGTCCTCGCGGTCCGCCTCAATACCACCCTCCACGACAATCTCGATGACACCCTCCGCAATCGGGCGAATCTCCTTGCGGGGACCATCACGAGCGATACGGGTATCCCGCGACTCAATTCCAGCCGCCTCCCCCTCGACTTCAATCAGGGCCCCCAGTTCATCCGCCTCTACGACGCGGCAGGCAACCTCGTCGCGGACATCGCCGCAGTCAACGGGCCGACGGGCGCCGCGCCGCCCCCCGCGCTCGTCGGCGATGTCGCGGCGGCGCTACGCGGCATGACATCCATTCGCTCCGTGACGGTGGACGGCGAGCGCCAACGGGTACTAACGATGCCGCTCCGTCCCACCGCGCAAGGCGTCCTGCAAGTCGGCCTCTCGGAAGATGACATCCGCGAGACGGTGCGGTCGCTCGTCACCATCCTCGCGACCCTTGTACCGCTCATGCTGCTGATCGCCAGCGGTGGCGGACTCTTTCTCGCCCGCCGCGCGCTCGCTCCGGTAGACCGGATGACACGGGCGGCACGCGCCATTGAAGCGACTGACCTCCATCAGCGTCTCCCCGAGCCGCCGACGCAGGACGAGATCGGTCGCCTCGCCCGCACCTTGAATGCGCTGATCGCCCGCCTTGAAGCGGCGTTCACGCGGCAACGCCGGTTCACGGCGGACGCCTCGCACGAACTGCGCACACCGCTGACGATCATGCGCGGCGAACTGGATGTGACCCTCCGGCGGGAGCGCGACGCGAGCGAGTACCGCGAGACACTGCTGACGGTCCATGATGAGGTGGCGCGCCTGCAAGACCTCGTCGCGGGCTTGCTTCTGCTTGCACGCAATGATGAGCCGACGCCACAGCCAACGACCATAGTTGATCTTGGCGCTGTCGCAACGCTGGTCGCGACACATCTTCAACCCCTCGCGCACGCACGTCATCAAACGGTGACATTGGCGGCGAACCCCGCAACAGTCCGCGGGATCGCCGGTGATCTGGAGCGTCTCGTCCGTAATCTTGTGGAGAACGCGATCCGCTACACACCCGCGCATGGCGCGATCACCCTCACAGTGCGGCAGGAGGGCGAACGCGCGCTCGTCACGGTCGCGGATACCGGCCCCGGCATTGACGCCGCCGCGCTCCCGCAACTTTTCGACCGCTTCACGCGCGCGGATAGCGGACGCAACCGGGCGGCGGGTGGCGCCGGGCTTGGCCTCGCGATCGCGCAGGCTATCGCCCGCCGTCACGGCGGCGCAATCACCGTCACGAGCGTCGTGGGTAAAGGGAGTGTCTTCACGGCCACCCTACCCGGCGAATGAACGAGATGAATTTCGACTTCATTTCCAGTTCATCGTCATTTCAGTTCGCCACGGCATACTGCACGCGGTGAACGATCGCACCATAGGGCAGATTCATACAGTATCTGGTTTGCAAACCTGAATCGTGTGATAGCCGCACATGGTGTGCGGCACAAGATGGATAAGGAGTAACGGTAATGACGATGCGACGAAAGATCGCCGCCGGTCTCGGTGGCTTGACCCTAATGCTCGGTACGCTGGGTGGCGCGGTTGCAGTCGGTGCGACGAACAACCACCCCGCTACCCCGGCAGCCGCCGTACAGTCCGGGCAACCGGATGGCGAGACGGCGGATGGGCCGGACGCGACGAACGGCCAGGACGTGCAGGACGCTTCGGGCGCGCAAGATATACTTGAAGCGGGCGATACACCCGACGCCACCAATACGGCGACCGGAGAGGGCGCCGACAACGCCCAGGATGGTTCCGGCCCAGAGGTGGAAGACGGCGAATCTGACACGCCGGTAACGGTGACAACAACCCCGTAACAATACAACGGTGGGAGAGGTCAAGTGGCCTCTCCCATTCTGCTGTCGGTCGTCCGACACACAGCTGCGGTCTCGTTTTCTACTCATCGCATGCGCGCACCAACGGTTGGCGGAGTAATAGCAGTGGGGAGTGGCAAAGCGAGAGGAGAGAGCAGCAGACTGCCAGAGAAACATGACCTCGGCATGGTTTCTGCAACGACGCGCTCGTAGTCATGGTATCCGGTTCACCGTAAAAGGAGAAACACTCTCATGTCACCCACACGCCTCCGTACACTGCCAATCGTTTTCACGCTTGTATGCGCCTTCCTCCTTACGGCATGTTCGCTCGGTATAACCTCCAGTAAATCAACACCCGCGAACACATCCGTCCCTACAACGGCAGCGACGACGCAGGCCACAATCGCCGCAACGAGTCCGGCGCAGTCAACTGCTGTCGTATCCACCGTCTTAGCAACCAACGCGGCGAGTAACGCGACGACAACCACCGCAGGGGCGAGCGCCACGACAACGATCGCGAATGCCTCTGCCAGCAGCACACCGGCCACGAGTTTGATCAGCGCCCCCGTATCGGCCTCCGGTCAACCCCTTTCCGTCGCGCAGATTAATCAGAAGGCGCGCCCAGCGGTTGTGCAAGTCACGAATAACCAGAAGGTGCAGGGGCGGTTCGGCGCCGCTAATGGCACTGCCATACCCGCTGGCGTTGGCACCGGATTCATCTTCGACAAGCGCGGCTACATCCTAACAAATAACCACGTCGTCGAAGGCGCGAATTCTCTGACAGTCGCGACCACCGATAACAAAACCTTTGATGCCAAGATTATCGGCGCCTACCCACAGGGTGATCTCGCGGTCATCCAGATCACCGGTACTGGCGATCTCCCGACGGTCGCTCTCGGCGATTCCAGCAAGTTGCAGGTAGGCGATCCGGTTGTCGCCATCGGCAACGCCCTTGCCCTTCAGGGCGGCCCGACGGTCACGGCGGGCGTCGTCTCGGCACTCGGCCGCGTGGAGCAGGAACCGAGCAGTGGCTCAACACCGGGAGCGTTCCTGGTTGATCTCATCCAGACCGACGCGGCAATCAACCCCGGCAATAGTGGCGGCCCGCTCCTCAACGCGGCCGGGCAGGTCGTCGGTATCAATACCCTGGGCAGCACGCAGGCGCAGGGTATTAACTTCTCCATCGCGATCAACTCCGCCAAACCTGTCGCGGATGCGCTCATCGCCGGCCAGCCCGTGCCGCGCCCCTTTGTCGGTATCACGACCGGCTCGCTCAATCCGCAGCAGGACGCGCAACTGAAACTGCCCGCGAACACCGGTGTCGGCATTGCCAGCGTCCAATCGGGCACTCCCGGCGATAAAGCAGGATTGAAGATGGACGACGTCATTATCAAGTTTGACGGTCAGGATGTGCATGGGGAAGAGGGCTTCGTCGGTCTTCTCCTCACCCACAAACCGGGCGACACGGTGACGTTCACCATCCTACGGAGCGGACAGCAACAGGACCTGAAAGTGACGCTCGGGCAAGCGCCAAAGCAATGAGGAGCGTCCGAGAGGCATCCTCGTTCAGCCCCCTTCCTTTGAGGGAGGGGACTTTCCTTTTTCGCCTTCCCTCCGTGAAAAGAGGATTTGGCTATACGAAAAAGCATGCTGGCACTTTCCATGCAATAGGTGTGTCATGATTGTGTCTCATCAGTTACTCGATGATGAATGGGGGCACGAATGACGGCCACGACCTCGGCACCCACGAGCGACACACCGCAGAATGATCCGGCACACCGGACTGTTGCGGAGCATTATCAGCGGCAGATCCGGGGAACGGGCCGCGAAGCGCGTTTCCTCATTGCGCTGACATTCTTTATCACGTTCGGTATCGTGCGGTTTATTACCTACGCTATCCGCTACCACTGGCTTCCCTTCCTGCACGATAACGTCACGAAGAGTGGCCTCCACGTCCATCATTTCGTCTATGGGATCATCATTCTCCTCGTCGTCGGTTATGTTGCCCTCGCTTTTCCGGAGCGACAAGGCAAACGGCTGATCGTCCTCTCCCTCCTCTATGGCATCGCGGCGGCTCTGACGCTGGACGAATTCGCGATTTGGCTCAATCTGGAGGATGTCTATTGGGCGAAGCAGGGGCGCGAGAGCCTCGACGCGGTAGCAGGCGTCGCAACGCTCTTTCTGATCGCAGGCACGGGTGCACCCTTTTGGTCCGCTCTCTGGCGTGACGTCACGCGCCGCGCATCATAGCCCTTTTGCCTGCTGGGCATCACCCGTTTTTCCTCTTGGCATGCTGCTTGCTCAAGACACAGTGATTCATAGGTTGCGCGTGATAGTACATCATGCGCAACTGACTTGTGAGAGCAGGCAACGACACAAACGTTCGCATGCTCATACGGGAAAGGAAAGGCACAGGCGATGACGATTTCTCAGCGCCCGCCCACGTTGCCCGAGGAAGAAGAAAAGGAGAAGCCGGGTCTGACGGCGAGAGATCCCGCATTCGAACCCTCGATCATGGAAGGATCGTTCGAGGACTCGATACCGGACGCGGATGGCCGCCTCGGTGATCGACGGACGAGTGACCAACCGAAGGGCATCAAGAAGATTTTCAGTGTCCTCGGCCCGGGCCTCATCACCGGCGCGTCTGACGACGACCCTTCGGGCGTCGGTACGTACTCAACCGCCGGTGCGGCGACCGGATACCGCTATCTCTGGACAGCAATCATTACCTACCCGATGCAGGCTGCCATTCAGGGGATGTGCGCGCGTATTGGTCAGGCGACCGGCAAAGGACTCGCTTCGACGATCAAGCAGTATTATCCGAAGGGGGTCCTGTATCCCATCGTCATCCTGCTCATCTTTGCCAATACCTTCAATGTCGGCGCGGACCTCGCGGCCATCGCCGCCGGTATTAACTTACTGGTCCCCATTCCAATCATCACGCTGATTCCGCCGATCGCGGTCGGGTTGATCCTGCTTCAGGTTTTCGCCAAATACCAGATGATAAATCGTGTCTTCAAGTGGCTCTGCATCGCGCTCCTCGCTTACGTCGCGACAGCATTCGTCTCGCACGCCAATCTCGCCGATGTCGCCAAAGGTACCTTGATCCCGAAACTGCCGCGCACCAAGAATGACATCACGTTGATGATCGCCATTCTTGGTACGACGATCTCCCCCTATCTCTTCTTCTGGCAGGCAGGGCAGGAGATTGAGGAGCAGAAGGCGGAAGGGAAAACAACCGTCGCTGAGCGGCAGGGCACGACCAGCAAGGAGATCGCGAACCGCAAACTCGACGTCAACCTCGGCATGCTCGCTTCGAACCTTGTCATGTACTTCATCATCCTGACGACCGCCGCGACACTCCATGTGAACGGCAAGACCGACATAAGCAGCGCGACGGACGCGGCTTCCGCACTCCAGCCACTGCTCGGCCCGTACGCCAAGATACTCTTCGCTATCGGCATCATTGGCGCCGGGTTGCTCGCCATCCCGGTTCTGACTGGCTCAACAGGCTACACCGTCGCGGAGGCATTCGGCTGGCGGCACGGGCTGGATGAGAAAGTGACCAAGGCCAAGGGCTTCTACGGCATTATCATCGCCAGCACCGTCGCTGGGATGCTCCTCAACTACCTCGGTCTCGATCCGATCAAGGCGTTGGTGTACAGCGCGACCATTAACGGTATTACGTCACCGCCGCTCCTGCTCCTGATCGTCATGTTGAGCAATCGTCGGGCGGTAATGGGTCTATACACGAACCGCCCGTGGAGCAATATCTTCGGCTGGTCAGCATTCGTCCTGATGACCGTGGCGACCATCGCCTACTTCGTAACACTCTTTATCTGAAAGGGAATACCGTGGCAGAAAACACGACATCCAGCGGAATTGATGGCAAGATCGCGATCAGCGAGGGTGCTGAGGTCTACGGGAGCGACGGCAAGCAGTGGGGCCGGGTCGAGGCCGTCGGCGCGAAGTATCTGACGATCGCCGAGGGGCTGTTCGGTCAGCGCGAGTATTTCCTGCCTATCGGATTCGTCGCTTGTGGGGATTTGGATCGCGTCGAGCTGAATCTGCCACTGGTGGACGCGAAGGCACAGGCGCTAACGGACGCACCTGAGGACGAGCCGATTTTTGCGGGCAGCGTGCCAATCCCACGCGAGGAAATGGAAGCAGTGGGCATCCCCGAGCCGAAACGCGCCAACATCGGCATTGGCGAGAACGCAGAAGAGATGGACAGAGTACGCCGAGAAAAAGGCATGGGGTAATGCCGCGCGACGCGTGAACCAGAGGCGAATTATCGTGTTGCGCTGCCTGACTGCTCGTGCTATGATCGGGGATACGCCGGGGAGTGGCGCAGTCTGGTAGCGCACACGGCTGGGGGCCGTGTGGTCGCAGGTTCGAATCCTGTCTCCCCGACCAGCACGCAGGTACTGAGTGCTGAGTATTGAGGACGATTTTCCTCCACTCGGCGCTCAGCATTTTTTCCTCAGCATTCTTCGCGGAGGGAAGTCCCGTGAGTAGGGAACGGATCGTCATCGCCGATGATGAATCCATCATCCGTATGGACTTGCGCGAGATGCTCGGCGGCCTCGGCTATCAGGTCGTCGGAGAAGCAGCCGATGGGCAGACGGTACTTGAACTTGCCCGTACCCTCCGCCCGGACCTCGTTATTATGGACATCAAGATGCCCGAACTGGACGGAATCACCGCCGCCGAGACGCTGACGGCGGAGAAGATCGCGCCCGTCCTCCTGCTGACCGCCTTCAGCGAGCACGAACTGATCCAGCGGGCGACGCAGGCCGGCGTTTCCTATTACCTTGTCAAGCCCTTCCGTGAGGCGGAATTACTGCCCGCCATCGAGATCGCCCTCGCACGTTACCGCGAGTTCGTGGACCTCCAGCGCGAAGTGACCGACCTCAAGGACGCCCTCGAAACGCGCAAGGTCGTCGAGCGCGCCAAGGGTATCCTGATGGAAACACAGGGTCTCAAAGAGTCCGACGCCTTCCACCGTATCCGAAAGGCGAGCATGGATAGTCGCAAGTCCATGCGCCAGGTCGCGGAGGCGATCCTCCTCACCTACGAGATGAACGTCAGCACGATAGGTATGCAGTAAGGAGTCACGAGTAACGAGAAGGCACAGGGATGGCACGGATCCGGTATGGAACTGTGGGCATAAGATGCCAGCAGCATGGTTGCCGATTTCGCTACCGAAACCGACGCACTCGCGGGACGTACCCGACACGCCGACATCAGCGCCGCATAATTCCGCTTTCCCGGTGGCGGCAAGCTTATTCGGATGCTTCTGCCACTGCGCCGCGTCGGGGATCCTGGATCAGCGCGAGCGCAACGAGGCCGCTGGCGAACGCGAGCAGGGCGCATGCGAACATCGCCCGATGAAACGCGATCGTGTAGGCGTCCGCGATGGCCGTGATCGCTTCCGGTGGGGCTTCCTTCGGGGTGATCCCGGAACCGGTCTTCCCCGCGTCCTGAACGAACGCGGCGGCAGTCGGCGGCAGCCCGTGCGTGCGCTCGTTCAGCGCCGTGGTGAAGGTGAGCGAGACGACGACCCCCAAGCCCGCTACCGCGAGCAGTCCCGCGACGCGCGGCAACATTGTTGATCGCTGAGGCAATGCCGCTGTTGTGGGCCGACACGCTACCCATCACCGTGCTCGTCAACGGCGCCACCGTGACGCATAACCCCGCGCCGAGGAGCATGGCGGCGGGGAAGAGCGCGGTCCAGTAACTGACCCCCGGCCTGAGCAGGAGCGCGAGCAGAAATCCGACCGCCATGAGCATTGGCCCGGCGCCATGAACCGCCGCGGGCCGTATCGCCCGGCGAGCCTGCCGAAGCGCGACGCGAAGAGCAGCATCATTGCCGAGATGGGCAGCAACGTCGCACCGGCGGCCAAGGCGGAATAGTGTAGGACATTCTGCACGTAGATCACGATCAGGAACCCCGCGCCCGCGAGCGCCGCGTAGACGCCTAGTGTGGCGAGATTCGCTGCGGAGAAGTTGCGTACCGTGAAGAGCCCGAGTGGCACCATCGGGCTGCGCACCCGTGCCTCCGCGACGATAAAGCACCCGAGCGCAACCGCGCCGCCGATCAGCGCGGAGAGGATCGTCAGGGAGGTCCAGCCGCTATTCGGCCCCTCGATCAGACCGTACGAAATACCGCCGAGGCCGAGAATGGCAAGGGCCGCTCCCAGAAAATCGAGCCGCTTCGGGGCATCCGTATCCCGCGTCTCCGGCACGAAGCGGCCGACGAGCAGAAGGGTGACAAGAATCAGCGGCACATTGATAAAGAAGACCCACCGCCACGCAGCATGATCGACAAGCGACCCGCCGAGGAATGGCCCAAGCACCGCGAGGATGCCACCCCAGCCTGTCCATGCGCCAATCGCCTGCCCGCGCTCCGCGTCATCGTCGAAGACCGCCGAGAGGATCGCCAGCCCCTCCGGCACCAGTAGCGCTCCCGCCACACCCTGCGCCATCCGGGCGACAATCAGGGCAGCGGAAGAGGGCGCGAGACCACACCCGACGGACGCCACCCCGAACCCGATCAGACCGGCCAGGATCATCCGCCTGCGGCCGAAGTGGTCGCCCAGCAAGCCGCCGACGATCAGGAGTGCCGCGAGGGTGAGGGCGTAGCCGTCCACGATCCACTGCAAACCGGAAAGCCCGACCCGGAGATCGCGCCCGATGGCGGGCAGGGCGACGTTGACCACGGTGCCATCAAGAAAGACGATCCCGCTGGCGAGGATCATCGCCACGAGCGTCCCGCGCTTCGTGGTATCGCCCACCGGGGCGGTCGGGGCCGCAGTGTCGAGCGCGTTCGTTGCGGGCGTCGGTGGGGTGATCATCCATAGCACAACCTTTCAGATCGCGATGACGCCGTCACTGAATGCCTCCAACCACGCGGTCTCCTTCGCATCGGGTACGATGGATTGCTCGCTGTCGATCTCCGTCTTTCTCCTGCTGTGGTTCGATCCTCAGCGCGGCGAATGCGTTACGCAGGCTCCATCATTACCTCATCCACCTAGTGCTAGAGCCAGTTCTTGCCGGGTTGGAAGGGCTGGATAATTGGGTGGCAGGTGGCGTGGAAGCCCTTGGTCGCGTGCGTGTTTCTTGATGAATCGCAGCGGCCGATGTGGCCGCACATGCGACGAGTCAGGATGCGTGCGGTGAACTCCGCGTATGATGACGTATGATAGAGTACCCGTCTAGGAGTACCCTTGCCAACAGGACTTATGCGTTCTCGAAGGAACCTAACTCCCGGCCCCTTCCGTTCCTCGGCGTGGGAAGGGGTGACTCTTCGTAGAAGTATCGCCGACGCAGCGGCTGCCGATCACGCCATCTGGCTCCCCTTCCTCGCGGGAAGGGGGTCAGGGGGTTAGGTCGTTTGACAAGACGAGAGAACGCATAGAGCGGTTTGCAAAAATATAGAGACGGTGCGATGCTAAGGCCATGAAAGCATATTCTGAAGATCTCCGCCAGCGCATCGTCCAAGCCGTCGAGGA
>JAABUY010005921.1_pt1 | contig 12111 bp, 10 predicted proteins | sample 5560271 | NCBI WGS metagenome assembly JAABUY01 (sample SAMN10711886, study PRJNA513374) | rock metagenome | isolation source: Antarctica rocks | place: Antarctica: Victoria Land, University Valley
GAAGTTATCAACAAACTCAGATGCTCCTGCTAAAGAAGGACCAGAAAGAACTAGAGTCAACTTAATGTAGTTTCAGGAGAGTATGTTTTACTCTTGTTTGATAAAGTTTTGTAAAATATAATGGTAAATCTATGTAAATATCCATCTGCATCTGGATTTCTTAAACTTCATGATAAAGCTTCAGCAGAACATATAAAAAAAAACACGAAGAATTTTAAAAAAAACACTTTTAAATATGATCGATACTGTGATCCATGATCTAAAGAACAACTAGAATAATGCAGTAGAAGGTATTTAAAAAGGCCAGTCGTGCGGTTGTAATTGAATAGAGTTTCGGATCTTGTCATTTGCTGGATCGACAACTGTCGATCGCAAATGTCCATGCCAGACAAACGCTCGATTATGGTTACAAAGAGCCGCCTGCCGTTGTATAGCTTCTGCTCACCTCCCCAGTGCTCCCACAACACTCCCCACCATAACCGCCGCCTCCCTCTCCCACGCGCCTTCTCGCCCTTTCATTCCCCCTGGCCCCTGACTTCCTCTGAACACGCACTCCCTCATACTTTCCCTTATCTTGTCCCTCTGACTCCTCAGCGTCCTCGAACCAGCCCCTCCTCGTGCCACGAAGTCCAATACCCGCCCGGCCAGTCCTTCCGCCAGACTGCGCCAGAAGTAGGAGGGGAGGGACGAGGTATCCAAGGCTGCCAGAAGTGGCTGTAGTAGATTGGGTGATTGCTCAGCACTCTCTGACATTGTGGAAGGAGAGTCGATGGTGGTATGCACGGGGGGTTTGACGGTTTCCAGCAGAGATTCGAGGGCGACGATGTTCTGGCAGCGGGCCGAGACTTCGAGAAGGGTGCGTTCAAGAGTGGGAAGGGCGGTCAAGGAGCGGGCGATGGAGGCGAGGGACGAGGTAATGGAAGTACGGAGATACGACTGCAAAGCAGAAAGCAGCAGCTGAGGGGAGAGGGCCTCGAGTGTGAGGAGCGCGGAGGTCGTTCTTGATTTGGTTTCCTCGGACTGGGCGTATGTAGTCGGGCCACCGGCAGTAGCGAGAGACGACAAAGAGAACTCGCGAATTATTTGCTGGGAGCGATTGCGGAGGGCGCTGTCCGAAGGGTTGAGCAGCGAGCTTTGAAGGTCGGTGACAAGATCCACACGGGAGAGGTGCTCGCCTTCTTCATCAGGGCCGGAGGCAGAGAGAAGCTGGCGGATGGCCAGGAGGATATGAGAGGCCCGTATCATGGCTTTGTGGTCCTCCTTCTTCGTGGCGGTTCCACCGCCCACCTCTGCCATCTGACCTTCGAGTTGGCGGCCAAGAAGGAGACAGCGTCCGACGGCGCGGCCAATCTTCACCGTCTGCCACAGTCGCTCTACGGCGATGCGGACTTCATTGGCAGCTTCGTAGCGCTGGATGACTTCATTCTTGAGCCTTTGGTAGCCATCCGTCAGGGAAGCAATTTGAGCTTCGACCTCACTGACAATGCGCTGGCCGGCATCTGCTTGGCCTTTGGTGTGCGTTAGCAGTGGTAACGCGGACTTTGTAGTCAAAGTATCTATGTGGGTGTCGATCTCTTGTATATCAAACAAGACTCTAGAGAGAGGTGTTGAGAGATCTAAGGGCGTGTCAGAAGGATTGTTAGTCGCTATGACGAGCGAATTGGCGAAAGACGTGGGGGAGAAGTCTGGGTCGAGGAAAGCCTCATAGTCGATGTAGGACGGCTCGTCAGCCATTTCTCCAACCTTCTTCAAGGCATGGCGACTATCAGAACGGTCATGGTCGGGCCATTGATGCGGTTGTCAATCGTGCAAAAGATCACTTTCCGATTTGTGCTCTTCACCTGCGGATCAAGCATGTTTCAAGCTTCTGAAGGAACAGAAGTTCGTTTCAGGCACGCTTCAAAGTCTCTGAGGCGAATGCAGCAAGTGACTGCTCCCATCTTGTTTTCTCACGCGCATTGATCCATACTGTTAGCGTGACTTGGGTTTAAAAGCGATGCTGCTTGCTTTCCTCCCAGTTTACATTCCTAATGTTTAATGTCTTAGGGCTAGGGCTTACGCATTCTTACACCAGCCATGCGGGCATGAACGTTATGCGGATGCAGGCCTGAATATTTCTTTAAAGTGGTCTTCAATATCTCTTCTCTCGACCTGCAGCGCGGGCTGGATGATCGAAAGAGCGCCATGTATCTATCGAACAGTCTCCTCCTGATTTGCCTCCTTTTCACTGTCTCCCCAATCTCAGCGCAGCCGGTAAGACACACAGGCTTGCACTCATTGCATCAGCATCACGCACATCGCCATCATCGATCTTGGTACAACCTTGCCGATGCAATATCGCAGCTTCAGAAACCAATCCAGGACGCAAATCTCGAGGCCGCCCTTCCGTCCAAACTCAACCTAGTAAACACGCCAAGCTCTGAACATTGCAAAGGAGATGCCGGCAATTCCTCGGGTAATGATACATAGTTCAGGTATGTCCTCTCAAGACATCTCTTCCATTGATTACGACTGACACGCGATCAGCGCATCGGAGTCTGCATCCCAAAGAAGTGGACCTTGGGAAAGCCTCGGGGACGATATCCTGGGCTGGTAGAAGCAATGCCGGCATTATCTGGCGTTCGGTCGACGGCAACTGGGTATTTCCCCCTGATCCGTCATCGTAGCGGTGCTCGCTCTTTCAATAAGGTAGCCTCCGGCTTCTTAGACATATAACTTCAGCTCCTCATCCTTGACTTCGTGGGTATCTCCAAGAAAGGTTCTTCAGATATTTTCACACTTGGAATTTTCTCCCTTGGCCATTCCTACCCCCTACCCTTGCTTTTAGATCCTTCATTCATCCCAACCATCTCATACACCCCACCCCCATCCCTCCCTCTCCCACCTCTTCCCCGCCCGTACCCCACATCCCCATCTTCTGCTCCTCCTTCCAATTCCCGAGTATTCTGGGCCTCGCTATCCCTACCTCCTGTACCTCTCCCAAAATTTATAGGCCGCAACTCCCGCCACTGACAGCTCCATATGCCCAGCGTAGTCATGAAACCGATACTAAAAATCTGCAGAGCCCACCAGAGGCGATTCGTAGGGAATGATCTTGTGTAGAGCGAGGTGACGATGAGATGGATAAAATGAGTTGTGAGGACGAAATCAAGGACGAGTTTTGAGCGGGCGACGAGAAGGAGGAGGAAGATGGCACTGCGAGGGTCGAATGTTAGCCATAGCTCGAAACTGACTATGCAATTCTAGCAAGCTCTATGCCATTTCCCAAAGATGAAGGAATTGCAGTACGACAAGCACCAGAACAAGCCGGAGACGTGCAAATCCGACTTGTTGGCGAACAAGAATCCCAGCGAATAGACCAAACACACGACCAAAACAGCCTTGACGGAAACAAGTACCATTGACATACCCTGCGCAGCGGCATCGCAGGGTCCTGTCCCAGAACGAACAAAACTCCAAACTCACCCCACCATCCCATCCAACGCCCAACACCCCCCCAACATCCACCCCACCGCCGTATCCCCCCTCACGCTCCGCCAGCTCAGCACCACCTCCAGCGAAAACGGTCTCCCAGCCACCAGCACCGTGAACAGGATCAGCACCACCGCGCCGCCGTAGTATGCTGCTTGCAGCAGCAGGATCTGCCTGAGGATTCTGAGGGGGGAGAGGGTGCCGGCGTAGGGGGGACGGGGGCGCATTGTGGGTCCTAGGGGGATGGGAAGGGGGGGAGGTTATTGAAGCAGCATTTGCAGGGCGAGTGCAGCGTGGTGGAATGCTGGAAGAGGAAATTTGGTGGTTGGATGGGGCATTGTTGTGTGATGAAGCTTTGTCAAGTGATGCCTGTGAAAGTTTCCAAAGCATCGGCGGACGAGTCGGGTGATCCCGAGCCGCGCTAGTGCGAAGGGTACTCTAGCTTCGCTTTCCTCTGATTCCATTCCTATCCAAAGACTTTTCCCACACTTGAGCCCGCCAAGTCGATTTCTTCCATACCTTTAACCACGATTCCACCGACCGTCCCCACCAACAACCCCCCCCCCGCTGCCCCATCACACCACCCCCTTTCGCCCCCCAAAATGGGCCTCTTCACCACCCCCCCGCAAACCTCCCTACCCCCTCCAACCCCCTCCCCCGACGGCGCCTTCGAAGCCCCGAACCGCGACCGCCGCGCCCACTGCTGGCAAGCGCGCGACGCGTTCTTTGCCTGCCTGGACAAACACCAGATCGTCGACAGCATCAAAAATAAAGATGCGGCGGAGAAGATGTGTGGGGAGGAGGGGAAGGGGTTGGAGAGGGAGTGTGCTAGTAGTTGGGTAAGTCGGTGGGGTTTTTTTGGTTTGGGAGCGAGGGTGGGTTGTGGTTTGGTGGGGAAGGGGAGGTGAGTGGGAAAAAGTGTGCTGATGGGTGTGAGGGTTTAGGTGACGTATTTCAAGCAGCGAAGAGTAATGGAGTACAGCAAGAAGCAAATGCTGGAGCGGCTAAAGGCGGAGGGAGCAAAGGGGGTGCCGGAAGGTATTGCGCCGCCGGGATTGCAACGGAAGCCGTCGTGATGCTTGAGTTCTGGGGGAGCAGGAAACGGGTGAGATCGGGAAAAAGCGACCGAAGGTGGTGCTATCTGGGTGCTCTGTCGAGGAGCGCAAGCACAATGTACATTATGCATTGGAACATGGAGTTTAGGAAGAGTTGAGGGGAAATCTCCACGATACGCGCTACGGAGTAAGGGGAATCGAAGTTTCCAGTTCGGGCTGTACATATTGGACAGAGGTACTGGGGTTGATAATGTAAAAGTCTGGCATTAGGGTACATGGTTCGGTATTTGACAATCTAGTGGTTACCTCCTCCAGTCAGCTGCTATTTTGCTGATGGCCCTAATCAATTCCTCCCGCTAAAGGTGCAAACAGGATCCTCCAAGAGACGCAGAATAAGCCCCCTATCACATGCCATAACCTTCTCATACAACATATGCGTCATGAACAAAGCCTTGACGGGTAATCGTGCAGTTTACTTGCCATTGACTAACCGCCGGCTCCTTCTTCACAAGGCTCTCCCGACATCTGCTTCCCAGAAATCCCGTGATCCCCCCGAAAGCCCTCAGGTCTTGAAAGCCCGATCCAACACCCTCAGCGCCCTCATGTCTTCGCCGAATCCGAGCTTATCGTTTGGGATGTCCTTTGGTCCATCTTCTTTTTTAGTCCCGCCTGGACTTCTACTACTGGATCGATTGCTCACCTCACTCTGGGCATCTGCTTTGTCGGCTGATGAGCCATTCATCAGAGAACCAATGCTTGGAATCGTGCTGGCGCCGTTGCCTTGAGTTGGCGTTGTACCGTTTGAAGTATCTTGCTTCGACGGCGGAGGAGAAGGCGATCTAGACTGAGTGTTGTTTTGGGTCAATGGCGATGGAGCCATCAGTCGGGGGTCTATCTTGGACATCGGCGGTGTTGACGAAGGGTTCCGTGCTTGGGTCTGCTGCTGGGCATTCATTACGGCCTGCGCTACGCCCGGCGAGGGGTTCTGATTATATTGCTGCATTCCGCTCCCAGAATGGGAATTTCGGTGGTGCTGTGACGGAGGCGGGGGGAGATTTTCGGCGGGCGAAGGAGGTGCAGGGGATCGATCATACTGGGCATAAGCTTGGAGCTGCGACAGCGGCGTGTGAGCTGGCTGTACGTGAAAAAGAGGCGAGTGGCCGTTGCTTGGTGGAGGTGGACCGCCGTTGGAAGTGTATTGATAACCATATCCATGATGTTGCGCTTGCATTTGGGGCTGGGAGGTCCAGCCATAGCCAGGCTGGGCATAGCTCATGGGATGTTGGGGAGGCCCTGAGCGAGCATATCCTGCCATGTGAGGCACCGTCGAGTATGGGGCACTTACCATTGGCGCTCTTGTCACGGCGGGAATATTTTGTTGCTCGTGCACCGTTGACTCGGGATACATGCCCTTTGCCGGGCGAATGTGGCGTAAATTTGGATCGCTTGTAGGGTTGTTTAGCCCTTGTGCGGTTGGATGTGAACGAGCATAATAACTGATGAGGTGTAGGTGGTTCCCTTGTGATGTTGTAATGCTGAATGATTGCTTCATTAGCCCATCGGGTTTATACCGATAACCGTCAGGCCCGTCTTCGCCGGCCATTTCTAGATCTGAATCGCTGCCGCGTGTACTGTCCGGAGTTTTCCCTTGACCTCTTGATGCGGCGAGTGGTGGAGCGAAACCGTTGCCGCCACGTTTTCCCTCCATTTCTCGATATGTAAGAAAGCTTCCTGATACCCTGCTGGCGCTCCATGATTTGCCATCGGTCCACCTTCTCATGCCTGCTTCCCTCTCGTCCCAAACGAACACAGACCCAGATTTGATTGACTGACGCTCCTTCTCCGAGAGTCGTCGCTGAACACGGGGGAGGAGACCCAAGCGGCACGCTTCGAATAGAACGATGGCATCCGCCGGCGTTCGCACATGACCATTGTAAGTGTCCATCTTCAGATCCTGAATCGGACGTTTGTTTGTGTCCAGACAGGCGGTACTGAGATCACGCCTGACTCTCAAACAAACCTGCAGGCCATCAACAAGTCGCAAGCTTGGAGTGAGATTCGCGGCACTGCGTCAGGACAGTGTTTCTGAAGATGGCTTCTGGAACCGTTGTCAGCTATACCGTTGGGAAAAGGTGAATCATACATAGGTAGTGAAGACAAGTGTGGAGGCATTACAGTCGCCGAATTAAATCCAAGTCAGTACTATAGGTAGTAGGACTTGGGTTCTGTTGATTCACACAAGTGAAGTAGCATCGATCCTGTATTCTTCGATGATACAATCACGATCAGACCAGATCTATGGTAATACAGCAGTCTGTATTTTTATGGAAGATACGCATAGTTGACCATAGAGGTCATACACACGGAACTCTTGGACTTACCACAATATTGCAAATGAGCTCATGTCTCAGTTGGACAACCGGGTATTGAGTGCGTATTATTGAGTGCGTCTAACAATGATGATCTTACAGTTGCAGGATGCAGCCAGTGGCAGCGGAGTTACCGGATAGGCAGAAGCCGCTTGCTGAACGCTATTGAAGAGGAGAGCGCAAGCAATACCGCAAATGTTTTGGGCGCGTTCCAGAGACAGCGGCTCGTGGCAAAGAAGTCGGTGAGCCGTCAGGGTGAGACGGGGGGGAACGTGTTATCAAGGAATTAAGGTTGGTTGGAGCGATGAAAGTGACGTTTGAGGGGGGCCAAGGAGGTGGACGAGGAGGAGTGGGAGGGAGGGAGAATGATAATCGTGGTGTCGCTTGCCTTAACTGGGGGACAAACCCAGGCTACAGTTGGATGATTGAAAGTCAGTTTCATGCGGCACATACATAACTCACTCACACACACACACATACACACACATACCCATGGCATAGGAAAAAGTGTCCTTTGACATTTCATGGATTATCCATAGAACTATATTGTTCTTGACTTTCCGAAACACCTGACATGGAAAAATGGAAATTGGGCTGTACGGTAAGGTGGTAAATAAGGTACTTTAAGCTTTGGCTTGCTCGCCCTTATCCAGATCTTTAATCAAGCTTGAATTGATGTCACCTCAATATTGGGCCACCGATCGACATCGAAAAGTACATATGTACTCCCCAAGGGCTTTTCTTTTTCCGGCGTGGAAATAACATGGATCAAGATATCCCCATTTGCCTATTGAGTTAAAATAATATAACCAATTCGGAAATCCCACTGCCTTAAATCCGGTGTTGTGATTTGTTATTACTGTTACCTTGATTAAAGAAGGAAAGGTAAGGTACTCCCTGTACTTGTAGGCTTGACGACAGGAACTCTTTTTGCGAATGCTTGTCCGATTATAAGCGTAAATTGCGCCACGAACTCTAATCTCATCGCTCCAAAAGGCTCTGGACTCGGCCGCGAATCCCCGCCAAGGCCCGTCTCCGACCAATCACAGCCACGTATATGCGAGTCTTGCATCTGCAAACATCCCAATGTCATCAGTGTCCAGGGATGGGCCCTCAGTCAGCCTCTTTTCGTGTTCTATACGTATCCGTAGTACGGAATACATACCTTAGGTGTGAAACGGTAGCCGTCAAGCCTGCACGCCAACACCAACGTTACTGTTACTACTAGCTACGTACACTAACTAGAATAGCAGTGGATGGACTCGATCCTTCGTGTGCCGCATGCCTTCACAACAGACGTTATTCGCAGAGATGCCCATCAGTTGGAATCGATGTCCAAGCATCAACCGTGTCAGCCCCGTCAGCTGGTGGGATCGACCGACGACTAATTCCGATCTGACACACCTTTTCCCTGCATGCGCCGCATCAAGGAACAAGGAGAAATGCTCCAGAACGGGGACGTGCGGACCATGACAGTTCCAATGACCGATGCCAAGCGTGGATGACCAATCGAACAACATTCATTGGCAGGCTCCATCGACAATGATGAATTTACTGTGTATGCTACACAGTAAAAGAAATCCTCGGTCGCGAAGGCTTGGGCGATAGCATTGCTTTGTGGTTGCTGGTTTTCCACTAGATATCATCATCACTACAAGTTCTTAATGTGTAATCCCTACACCTGCACATCGTCTCAAAGCAGAAGCAACAGCAGGGATGTTGGAAGAGCAGTCGGGATCAAGAACATTAAATACGAGAGTCCCATGGTTGGAGATACCTTGATAGTTGATGCTGTCAAACTCTACCTTGAACACTTGCCCCATTGGGGAGGCTTCGGTTTAAAGTGCGCCAAGCTTTGGTACGCTAGGGTATGCATAAACCAGTGAACCCGGAGTCGGAGGAGGGGGAGAGAGGCCCAAGCACATCCGCATCACGTGAGTCTTACGAGTTTGCGGTTCTCTACTGAGAGTTCAGGCTCGACAGTGGTACATCTTAGACGGTGGTCGACCTTCCCCTAAGGTGCTTGTGAGAGAGAAGAGTGCATCGCATGATAGAACGTAGAAAGATCGTTTCACGGACCATATCCCCACCGAAAGCAAATGGTAGATAGCTGGCCAAGGTTCACGTATCACAGCCTCGAAAAACTGTGTCGGCTTGCCATTGATACCTTCCCACCACCAAACGTATCGTGGCGGTTGTGAGAGTAGGACCCCGTCGACCGGTCAGCAGTCGCAGCGCCCATAATATCGAGGCCAAGGAATAACATCTTTTATATTGCGGATACCGGCAAGATAACCCAATAACCGATCGAACCCGAGCCCAAACCCACCATGGGGAACACTTCCGTATCGACGGAGGTCAACATACCAGTCAAGGCTACCGGCTTCCATCGATGGAGATGCGCGTAGCTGCTCGTTTTCCTGGATCGTTTTCCCTCCAGTAGATGATATAAGGCCGTGTTGGTGCATGGAGTGAATCAAATTGTGGAGGCGATGCTCACGCAAAGACCCGCCAACCACCTCACACATCTCAGGTAACAAAAGGTCGAAACACGCGGCAGTGTCTCGTTTACCAGTGGGTGGGACATCGATGTGACATGCCTTGGACGGGAGCATGTAGAACGGCTTGATGTCTCGGGGGTAATGCGTTACAAAAACAGGACTTCCACGCCCAATGTCTGCCGCAATAAATTTCTCGTGTTCTAGTTGCAAACCCGAGTCCCAAGAGGGCTTATACTGAAAAATCGACGGATTCGATAGAGCAGCATTATGGAGTCGGTGCAATGCTTCTTCGTAGGTGATACGAGGCCATGGTTTTTGCTTCAACCCATCCCATCGCCCATGGATCATGCCAGGAACGGGATAGGAGTTCCCATCCTCCTCGGTTTCTCCTCGGTTTTTGATAGACATAAATTGCTCATAAAGCCCTGAGTCTGATAGTTTCATGACAAGAGACCGAATCATAACCTCAACCATATCCATGACATCTTGCAGACTTTCAGTCCGTATCTCTGCCTCCAGCATCCAAAACTCACTCACATGGCGAGGAGTATCACTTCGTTCCGCACGGAAAGTTGGAGACAAAGTCCAGACCTTCTGGTGCTCATGGACGAAAGCTTCGAGGTGAAGCTGAGAAGAAACTGTCAAGAACTTCGGGTCTCGGAAAAATTGTTCCCTATCAACGCCGCTCGGATGTGGCGACATTGGACGAGGAGATATGGTGAAAACATCGCCAGCCCCCTCGCAGTCGGATGAGGTAATGATTGGTGGTTGCAACCGGACGAATTCCCTATCATGGAAAAACTGTGAAAGGAAAAAATCACACTCAGACCTGAGACGCGCAAGCAACGCATTCAACGGCGTCCGTAATCTAAGATGTGGAATACTCCGGAGGTATTCGGCGCTATGAAACTTCTTTTGTATCGGATAATTCTGTAGACCGTAATGTTTTCAGCTTTCCCAGATCAGCTGAAACAGGTATTTCACATGTGTATAATGCTCTCAAGGTAAGGACTGACTTCTGCATCAGCTGAGCCGATTATTCGGACATCCTCTGCCTTTAGTTCAAATCTTTGTTCTTTTCCCGGTGGCGAAGGCTGCCATGTACCGCTGATAGCTACCGAAGTGCCTGTGCCGAGACTGGAGGTGTACATTGGTCAGAGGCAGAAGAATGGGCATGGTGGAGCAAAACATACCCTTCGGCCTGTGGAGGCTCAAGTATGGCTTGCAACGTATGAACTGTAGAGCCATCTCCGACCTCAACAAAAGCACGGTGTTTCTGCTTCCGGACGGTTCGCACAGATCCAAATGCTGTTACCTGATTGTCCGCGGCCGACGGAGCAATAGCCAGTACATTAGCTATGCTTCGATTGGAAGCTCGCAAGGCAGAAGACGAGTGTCGCAACCACATCCGGCTGGGGATCGTACATCCTGATAGATGGCTTAATAGACGGATGGACCGCCATATCATGACTACCTAGGCAGGTGGCAGCGTACTTGGTGATGGATCGTGTTACCTTACGTTTGTTTTGCTTTGTCGGAATGTTTACCTTAGTACAAAACCTACCTTAGGTAAGCAAGCTTGCTTAGAACTACGTAAAATAGACGCCTCCCAAGTATCCACGGCACTCCGAGGAGTCATAACGGCAAGGTACTACATAGTGTAGCACACGAAAGCCGCCCGCAGGTACACATACACGTCTACCGAGAGTATCACCATAAGGCTTTGCGCCTACGATGTCCGTAGCAATGGCACCATCCGTGGTGCATTTATTATCAAAGCCACAGAGAGCAAGACTTGGACGTGTCTCTGACGGGCGCCGGCGAATGTTCTACGATTACTACTGACTGACTCTGGTAGTGAAAGATTATTACTCTCTACTGTACAATCTATGTCAAGCGACGCCCACTGGCTGCCGCCGGCTCCTCGCTCCCACATTCCAACGGCAGTATTGTGCAACATTAAATTACAGTTGCGATCATCCTTCCATCATTCTTCTCCCCTTCTGCCCTGTCGGAAAAACCTCGCATGTAGCCCGCCCAGCCGACCTGGTTGAGTGACACTAGCTGATCCCAAGCCATACATTCAATACCGCCTAACCTGGTTCTGGGGATGCACGGGTGGGTTGTACAGCCATACCTCAATGGCCGAATGTGAAGGTAAGTGATAACTGATATCTGACTGGACCGGCCTATTCCAAGAGAGACCCACTCTGCACGATCCAGCAAATGTCTCTCTAGTCTCTACCGTGTAAATCCGCACTCGTACTTCCCGTACCTTAGTTTCTCACGTACCGTATGGGAGTAAGGTAAAGCGTAAAGTACATCGTCCGTAAGGTAATGGGACTTGACGGCCGAGATGCGCTTAGACCGATTAGCGCATAAAAGGGGTCCACGATCTGAGACGGCGAATTGAAAAGGTTGAAAGGATAGCGCGATCTTGAGAATGGACAGATCATGCACCTTACAGCCACACAGATCCAACTAGATCTGTCTTCCTTAGTCTTCCCACGCTTCCAGAAACAATGTCCCATGCGGTGTCGTTCAAGGCGTGTCCCGTGATTCGACCGTGCTCCATTCGTGGCTGTCTGCACCGGAGGATCTAGGCGCAGAGTCTTCCCACCGCAACTGAAATGTTGGCGGAAAAGGCTTATATCTCCCATGTCTGATGAGCCGAGTCCGAGAAACCCCATCACCTGTCCAGACACTGGATAGGCC
>JAABUY010005922.1_pt1 | contig 12110 bp, 18 predicted proteins | sample 5560271 | NCBI WGS metagenome assembly JAABUY01 (sample SAMN10711886, study PRJNA513374) | rock metagenome | isolation source: Antarctica rocks | place: Antarctica: Victoria Land, University Valley
GGCCAGGGCGCTCCCGCCGGTGATCTCGTGGATCGGAAGTACTTCCCCATCGATTGGTGCAGGAATGACCATGGCAGCAGTCTACCTTCTAGAATCATCATTGTCGTGGGTAAATCTATGCGGAACTGAGAAGGGTTAGTGCGCGATCGCGCACTCATTCCCCTGCCTTGTTTCGTGCGCAAAAGGGCGATTTACGGTGCCTTTCGAGGTCCAGCTCCACTTTTTGGATCTGCTCCTGCCGCTGCTGAGCCCGGTTGCGCTTCCCTGCTTCGGTCAGACCAGCCAGGAGATCAGGAGGAGGGGGCCGCTGCGCGACCTTGTGGCGTTGCTCGAATTCCATACACAAGCGGCATGGTGTCGGCCTTGATTCCATCTGGCCAAGGATAACCCGCAGCCAGGGTCTACTTCCCTGCCCTGCTGTCCCGAAATAGCGGCACCGGCGTCGGCGGGACGACTTGCCACCGAAAATCAAGCGGAGTCTGCTCGTGGCCGCGGGGGTGAAGCTCCCGCCACAGCTCCCGCAGGAGGGGAGGCATTGCGGACAGCACCGCCCGGGTGCGATGGATCCGGGCATGGCAGCTAGGACAGAGCGAGATCATCAGATCCAGCCGTGATCGTCCCGGCCGGCGATGATGGACCACGATCGAGCGCTTATCACGTCCGGAGGCACCGCAGCCTCGGCAGGTGTGGCCGTCCCGTTCCAAAACCCGCTCTCGGAGGCCGCCGAAGTGCCGCTCATCCTGACGCCGCAGCGTGTAGCAGGTGGCGCAGTGGCCGTTGGCGATGATCTTCTCTCGCCCGCACCGGCAGTAAAACGCCCTCTGAGTTCCTTGCTTCATAGGCTAAACACCAGCTGACGCAGATTCATGTCGCTTTGGGCGGCCACCCTTGCGCCCGTTTGTGCGAGCAGCCATTGTCTTCGCTGCGCTTCTGGAGCTGCCGCCGCGCATTCCCATACGGCTCGCTACCCATCGCTCTGATCCGAAGACACCTTCCAGTAGCGCCGGCAAATAGAGGTCCGCATCAAGCTTTGGGAAGTGAATGCCGTAACCCGAGGGGGAGATCTCAATCTCATCCAACTGCGCGGGCGTGGCATGCTCCAGCCCTTCCGCATCCCGTGGAGAGAAGAAGATCCCCAGATTGGAGCTGAGCTGAATTACTACGCGTCGGATATGACGGTCGTACCTGGCAGAGACTGCCTTCGGAACCCGGGACCCGAGCTCCTTTGCCCTCTCGTTCGCCCCTTCAAACTCCTCACACGTGACCATGGATGCCCTCCCAGGCTTTGCAGAGCTGCTGTACGTGCTCGCTCAGCGCTTTCTGAATCGAGGTCAGCTCGTGCTGTGCGAAGCCAAAGTTCTCCCGAAGACTCACCGGACCGTCTGGGCGGTTCAGTTCATATATGGCCTCGTGCCCGTTTCCGATCACGTGGACATGCGCTGGTCTGTGGTCGTTGGGATACACGACGACGCGCAGGCCAGGAAGCCGCAGGACGGTGGGCACAGCATGATTGTAGCAAGCAACCCAAACCCTTGGGTTATTCAGAATCAGTTGCTTGGCGAAGTGAAACCTAACGAGAGGTTGGAAAACCAGTTAACCGTGTAGGCACCCAATCGGTTAAGCGGACTGCCGGACCAGCGGTTCAGCGATATTCTCTTTCCATGATCATCACTATGGCGTCCTTTAAAGGCGGGGTTGGCAAGAGCACATCTGCTGTTCACATAGCGGCTTACCTCGCCAAGTCAGCCAAGACGCTTCTGGTGGATGGAGACCCCAATCGAAGCGTCACGCGGTGGGCTGCGGAAGGGCGTCTCCCCTTTACCGTAGTCAGTGAGGCGCAGGCCACCATGCATGCTAGGAATTACGAGCACATCGTTATCGATACAAAGGCGCGTCCTGATCCAGACGATCTACGGGAGATCGCGACTGGCTGCCACCTCTTGGTACTTCCCTGCACACCTGACCCCCTTTCAGTCGACGCTTTGCTAGCTACAGTGAAGGAGTTGAAGGGGCTCGGGAGCGAGCGCTTCCGAGTGCTATTGACCATTGTCCCCCCCCGACCTAATAAAGACGGTCCAAAAGCGCGGGAAGCTCTGGTAGAGGCAGGTCTGCCGCTTTTCAAGGCGCAAATTCCAAGAGTAGTCACCTTCCAGCGATGCATCCTTGAGGGTCAAACTGTCTACTCACCGGAGTACAACGAGGTAGGCGAGGAGATCGAATCTCTAGTAAACCAACTAGTCGCTTAACCGCTTACGCGGATACATAGATCTTCGAATACTCAATCAAAGGAATCCCATGTCCACTAAGCCCAATCAGTTTCGTTCTCTAATTGCTGCCAGCGGCCAGGCTCCAGTAGTTCAGACGAATTCGCATGAAGTAGCCCCAGAAAATCACGCTAATCGCAGGCGATTAGGCAAGCGAACTGCACCTGATTACGTACAGGTGGGTGTCTACATTCCTAAGCAGCTGCATAACCAAGCCAAGGTTCTTCTCATCCACGAAGGGGTTGACCGGGATTTCAGCCAACTGATTGGAGACCTGTTATCCGCTTATGTGAATCACCAGACTACCGGAACATCGCGTAACTGATTAATCGGGGGCAAATCATTCCCTTGTACGAACTTGGTGATCGATGGTCAAAGCAAAGAAAAAGGTCTCGCGCGACTACTCCCTGGAGCGAATCAAAGCTATCAGCAAGCGTGCGTACGATGTGGCTGAGATACGCGAGTCTCGTGACAGCGGCGCCTTGGGTGATGAGGTGTTTAAGCTTGCTCAGGCCATGATCCTTTGCACATTGCCTTACCGCCCGACTACCGAGGTTAAGATCACACGCAAAGCACGCCTCGGGGACGGCTCGACTCTCATCGTTACCTTCATAGCCGCTCGTGACGGCATACCCATGGCCTTTGGGAGCGACCGGAAACTGCTCACTTGGATGTTTGATAAGGCAATCCAGTGCGATTCTTCGTTTGTTCCATGGAACAAGGCGGCCGAGTACAGCCGGGAGACCGGCATTAATGACAGCGGCAAGAACTTTCGGGATCTACGTGATCGCTTTCGGCGGCTCTCTGGTTTGGTGATCAGCATCGAACGTCGAACTGCGACCGGAGAGAAAGGGAAAACTGTACCCGTAATCGAGGAGTTCAACTTGCCCCCGTCTGTGGCCTCCGTCCAAGCCGAGGAAATGGGCCAGGGAAGGCTACCGGAGTTGGCCGAGGTCTATGGTTTCAAGCTGAATGAGAGCCTTTGGAAGGATATCAAGCGCCACAACGTCGCAATTCCTAGAGAGCTGTGGCTCAGGACCAAGGGTTCAGCTCAGCTGCAGGACATATTGCTCTGGATGTTTTATCGCTGCTACTCAGCCCAAACCGAGAGCCTCATTCCCTGGGAAGGAATCAGGCAGCAATTGCCCCAGGACGACACCAACCCCTGGCGACTCAAGAATTTGGTTAGAACTGCAGTTGTAGAACTCCGCCTCATATGGCCGGAAGCCCGTCTCGAGGTCCTCAAAGAGGGCCTTCTGGTCAACCGTGCGCTCGCCGGCATTCTTCCCGACGACGAGCAGATGAACCGACGAAGACGGCTGACTGGGGACCGTACCTCCGCGTAGGAAAAGCAGCTAGCCAGACGTTCATGCTTAGGCGGTTACTTGAATAAGCGGCGATTCAGTCAACGACCGTACCTCCGCGTAGGATTTCTTGATCGTACCGTACCTTCACGATCAAGAAAGATCATCAGCCGTGAAGGTTATACGAGAGCAGAGGGGGTCTGAGATGCCGCCGTACCTCCGCGTAGGAAGTTTTCCACCCAACAGGCTGGAAAAGGGCAAAATTGAGTCGTACTTCCGCGTAGGCTATTTCGTACTTCCGCGTAGGTTCCGCCGTACTTCCGCGTAGGTTGTACCGCACCTCCGCGTATTTCCACCCGTACCTCCGCGTATTGCTTAATAGGAAACAAGAGAAAGCAAGAGATTCATAAGAAACAGGAGGACAGCAGGAGTAGTGCCTGTGGAAACTGTGGACGACAGTAAACACAAATCGGAGCGCCTCTTTCGAGGCGACCAAGTTCGCTTCGGCTCACAATCCCTTGGAGGGCGCTGCGCCCCTCCAAACCTCCCCCTCCCAAAACAACAACAAAAACAAAAACCTACCTGTTGAGGGTGGAGGTGGGTTGAGCTCCTGAGGTGAGGCCTCAGGCTGCTTTGTGGCATAGGCTAGCGCTACAGACTGGGCCGTGGCGCTCCCACAAGCAATCGGGGCAGGGAAGACATCCTCTAAACCCGCCTGAAGCCACCCTGAAGCAAATCCGGTTCAAGCCGATCTACTCAAGGACCTCATCCCTCACCTTCACCGCCTGCAGCCGGCCTTGCGCCGACTGGCTCCAGATCCCTGCGAAGGGTATCGAGCACATATCCGCTCAAATCCGCCTTTTCACGGAGCAGCTTCAGCGTATGGCCCAGCAAGAAGGATGCCGAGAAGACCTAGCGTGAATGCTTTCTCAACATCTCTTTCAATTTGGAAAGATCTCCACCTGGAACGAGGTTACCTTGAGGATCAATCAAGGCGTAGGTGGGCAATTCATGAATGCCCCAGTCTGAAGTCATCCGCGTTGTGGAGTCGTAGACGACCGGAAATGGAGGAACGCCGTGCCAGAGGGTTCTCTCAAGGCGCTCTGTCTTGGAATGGAAAGTATTCCAGTCCCCAGCTTCGTCAACGCTATTGAAGCGGATCGCGACAATCCTGTAATCCGCTCGGTTGTTGGCTGCATCATTCACAAAGGAAGTGAGAGCTGGTATTCCCTCCTCAATGCATGGGACGCACCAGTCGGCCCAGTAGTAGAGGAGTGTCCAATGTCCCTTGAAAGGTTCGATTCGAAATGGCTTGTTGTCCATCCCCGTCATGGGGCTGACCGGCGGCGTGCCCTTGCCATAATGCTCGGCCATCACGGAGGTGTTTTTAGGAGCTTTCTGAGATTCGGCGCACCTTGTCGACGCGAGGCAGTACATGATCAGCACTGATGCGGCGAAGATTCGCAAACGGCTTCCTCCCAGGTCTTCAGATGTCTTGCAGTGTAACGGCGAGGCGCCATCGCATGAACAAGGTTCCCAGCGCTGGTCAACGGATGCTCTATCGATCCAGTAGGAATCTCCTCTTCGTTGCACTTGGGGGCTCGCGGCCCGGTGATCGGCGGATCCTGGGCGTAACATGGAGGGTCTCCGCAGCACAGGAGATTTGTGATGAGCTTATTCGCACCCCTGTACGCCGAGGAAGAATTGCAGCCTCGAATGGAGAGTGCCTACAAGGAGTTGGGTTTTCGCGATGCGAAAGTCAGCCCACCCAAGTTCTCAGTACTCCGGCACAGCAAAGACACAGAAGAGGTTGACGTTGTCATCAGAGTCGAACCCGGGAGCCGCTCTTTTCTGGGCGAAATTCGCTTTGAGAACGAGCAGCAGTTCCCTTCTGATCGACTTCGATCACTCTTCCCCATGCAGGAAGGAGATCCTTTCAACCCGACGGCTGTCGGTGTGGGGTTGGAGGGTCTTCGGAAGCTCTACGCAACCGAAGGCTATGCTGAGTTCGTTGCAGTGCCTCAGCTAGTATGCGACGAAGCCCAGCATCGAATCGATCTGGTTATATCCCTCGACGCGGGGCAACAATATAGCTTCGGCCGGCTCTTCCTTGAAGGAACAGAACAACACGCAGGAGCCGCAAAGGAACTTTGGCACGCTTGGCAAGCCGTCGAGGGTCAACACTACAACCCATCTCTACTCAATCGTTGGCTGCTGGCGAACTTCTCGGATCCCTCAGCCGCCGCCGATCCGCAGCGCATTGTGACATCGTCCCACTCCGAGTCGCGCACCGTCGACATCAAGCTTCTTTTGCCTTGAATCACTACGGGTCGGCGCTTTGGTGGGCACCATCGGGATGACCCACGCCAACAGTCGACGACCATCTAGGCATCAGCATGATCTTCCGCAGAGGACCCTTTAAGCTAGGTCGCCACTCTCTCCGGGAGATTCGGAAATGTCGAGCGAGAAGCGCCTTTTCACCTTCATACTTGCCACTTGGACGATGATGCGCACTGATTGTGCGATATGGCCGCCGCGACCGATAACTCTGCCGCGGTCTTTGAATGCAACCCGTAACGTGAGCACAGTGGTATCCGCAACCTCTGTCACTTCGACGGTAACCTCTTCTGGGTGATCGACCAGTGCTTGGGCGATCATGAGGACCAGCTGAACCATCTCTTCCGTAGAGTCTCCCATGTCATAGATCAACGGCGAGCCTGGTAGGGAGTGGCCGTCCGGCTCTTCCGAATCGCCTGAGCTTTACGAGCTCCTTGCACCAACAGCCACACGCCCCAACCAAGCAGTAGAGCGCCGAGCAGACCCATGGTGATCGCATCGCCATGCGGTCCCAAGTACTGATTCGCCAAGCCGCCCTGCGAAGATCCTGATACTTTTGACGGGTCATCCCAGCCCATCAAGGCGCCCGCCAGGAAAGCGAGGCCCACCAGGATGAGAACCAAGACCAGCTTTACGGACCTTACGGGTAGCGGTTGCCCATCGGCTCCCCTGCTCCACTTACGGACAGTCTCAGCCCGCATAAGCCGCTTCTCCCACTCCGCTTCGCTCACACCTCTGGGCCGGGAAGGTGCAGGCGCGACCGCATGCGGTGCCCCGGAAGGCCACCCAATTCCACCCACAGGCCCGCTTCTTCCGCTGAGCTCCCACAGATTTCCCTCCCTCCGAAAACTGCCGCCGGACTCCCAGATTGCGATCAGGGGTTCGTAGGGGTTGGGGATGCCCTTAGTGATGGGGCATCGCTCCCACGCCAGGAAGAAGACCGGTACTTCGTTCTGGCCATAATGCGCCAAACCCACCTTGCACTGCCGTGCGACTACCTCGTCATGTGGGTCAAACTCGAAGACGGGGCAGACGATCGGCCGGAAGTCGCCAAGGAAAATCCAGTCCGCCTTGAGGCGCGAACGGGCATCGTGCCAACGTTCCACCGCACGCTTACCCTGCGCGATGATCCACTCCTTCTCTTGCTCCCAGCTTCCAACAGGCTGCTCTAATGATCCTGTCGCTAACCGTTGCAGCCGTTCGCGCGCATTGATCGATTCATCCATTCCCAAAGACCTCACGGGGCAGCCCAGTACTTGGATGCGGAACTCGCCAAAAAAAGATCGGCACCAGCACGCCGCAGCTCAGCCCAACGGAGCGCATCCTCATCTGCTACACCGAGGTGGTAGGCATGAATCTCGATGTCCGCCCAGTCGCTAAAAAGGGGTAAGTGCGAAACCTGAACTGAGCCTCCATCCTGGATTCGGGCAGGATCGAGAAGCGGAATTCTACTTTGCGTCCTGATCGGCTGGAGGGACTGGCAACTCGATATGAACGCCTCGCTTCCATCGGTCAACGATCGCGTGCGTCGCGTTCCAGTCTTGTAACGGGTTGCCGCTGAGTACCAGAAAGCTCGCTTCATACCCTGGCGCAAGATGTCCGAGGCCTCGTTTCGGCAGAATGGCTTCTGGAGTGGTGATCGCCCACATGCGAAGCAGTTCAAGGTTTGTCCAGACGCCGAGTGAGTGCAAGTAATCGGCTTCTTTTTGTGAATCGGAGCCGTAGCTATCTGAGCCGATCAGAACGGTCACGCCAGCGGCTTTCAAACGGCGGAGATTATCTTTCTGCACGGTCTGTCTCGCGGAAAGGTCTGCCGAGGGAATAGCAGGATAATAGGCCTGCCGGGCCGTAGCCTGGACTTTGACATGCCTGCGCGCGGTTTCAGCTACCTGCGCATCCGATAGCCGATACAGCGCCGGACTATCGCTTGCTCTCATCCCGTAGCCAGGCAAATGGCCCATCTCGTCCACACTTGCGTCCAACGCAATCTGGTAATCGGTGACCGTGTCCACGTGCGCGGCGACCTTGAGCCTAGCAGCATGGGCCTTTGCTACGACGAGAGCGGCCAGCTTAGGGTCCAGACCTTTGCCGAGGCGGGGATTGGCAGCGGTAGGCGGCATGAAGTGCTCGCTGTCGGTGAGGTAGATCTTGATCAGGTCGGGTTTGGCGGCGAGAATCTGAGGCCAGTCGCGGTCCAGATCCTCAGCACTGGCGACCTGCCAATACGCATCGTTCAGCCTCTTCGTGGAAGCGATGACCAGCGGTTGCTGATCGGGCCGCAGGCCGGTGTAAATGCCATTGGCTATGGCCTCATACACATCCTTGGGATGGCCGTTGGGTGCGGTGATGCCGCCGTGGGCATAGGTGACGTCCACCGTCGTGGGCGTATCCACCAGTCCCGCCGCGACGACTTGCTTCGCACCGCTGGTGATGTCCGTCATGCCCTGCGCGTAGAAGATGCCATCCCGCAAATAGTCTTGAACCACCTGCTTGGTGTTGTAGAGAGCATCGAAATTGTGCTCATGCGCGTCGCCGTACGGCGGAACAACGAAGCCGCCGTGAAGATCAATCTCACGCACGTTTTGACGGTTTGACCGGGTGGATATGAACTTACCGTTCTCCACCCACAGCTCGGTTGGACGAAATTGGGTTCCGTCAAAACAGCTTCCGTGCGTAAAGTGAAGAACCACAGGAGGTGCGGGCTGCTGACCGAATGCCGCAAACGAGAGTGCGAGAATAGCTGCGAAAGCGCGCATAGGGCTGTAGAGGCTTTTCGAGGCCAGAATATGCATAGTTCAATCATGCAGCTGAATGAATTTGTGGGAAAGATCATCACGGAGTTCACTCTCGCCGACGATGCGGTGCTGGGCAGGGAAGTGGCAGTTTCGACGATGGAGCGCATATCTCCATCGCATTTCGCTCCGTCGTTGTCCGCCAGATGAGGCACACCGGGCCGAACGAAGAGATCATCCGTGAGTACCCCGAACGTCCCACGAACGAGTGGGAGGATTCCAAGGAACAGGTCTAGAGCGTTGAGCGATGTCGAGTAATGACGATGTGCTGAAATTGCTCGCCGCTCGGAGTGGACATTTTCTGCTCGAATCAGGGCACCATGGTGAGTTGTGGCTTGACCTGGAATTGCTCTACCGTTGGCCCCGGCGAGTCGAACCCTTGTGCGCGGAATTGGCTCGTCGTATGGTCCCCCTGGGCATCGACGCGGTGTGTGGCCCGCTCATCGAAGGAGCATTCGTCGCGCTCACCGTGGCAGCGGAATTGGACCTTGAATACTCATACGCCGAGCGTTTCGCGCGAGCATTGAGTGATGGTTTGTTCCCCGCCGGATATCGCATCCCGGAAGCGTTGCGGGGGAGTGTACGCGGTAAGCGGGTGGCGATCGTGAATGACGTGATCAACGCAGGCTCGGCAGTGCGCGGCACCTACGTCGACTTGCAGCAGTGCGGTGCGACCGTGGTTGTCATCGGTACGCTGCTCGTACTCGGAACCTCAGCGTATGAGTTCGCCGCGCGTGAGGCTATTGCGCTGGAGACACTGGCGCGGCAGCCGAACACACTGTGGACGCCACAGGAATGTCCGCTGTGCGTCGCAGGTATAGTGCTTGAGGACCCGGGAGGGTTCCGGGCTGAGCTGCTCTCCACATAAGCCGCAAAGGCGCGTCTCAATGTCCAAAGCTAAAGGAAACGCCGCTTCGCGTCGGGAGGAAGTCTGACACATCACCCCCAAATGGGAACTGTATGTAAACGCAAAGGGCTTCTTTGTTAACATATGTGAACGTGTTTGTAATGAGCTACTTAGCTAGATCGCGTTTACATATGTATACGCGCGGTTCCCGGCGGAACCGGATTGGCTACTCTGGCGTAAACACGTTGAATGCAAAGCTACTTAGCCCAAAGATGCGATTAGGGCGCTTGACGGCCTCTGACGGTGCGGTCTAGGTTTCCAGCAGGGCAATTCCCACTTGAGCACTCCCGGCACGAGCACTCCCCAGACCGATCAGACGCCCCGAAACGCCTCCGCAGGCGTGGAGGAGAAACCCGGCTACCGCACCAAAACCGTCGCCACGCGGATCACGCCGGAGGAGCTGCGGGAGGTCGAATCCGCCGCCGAGGGCGACGGCAAAACGCTGGCCGAGTGGCTGCGCGACTTGGCGCTGAAGGCGGCGCGGCAGGGTCCGGCGGACCCGATGGAGCTGCTCCTGAGTGAGCAGTCGGCGACCCGGTACATGCTCCTGAATCTCTTCCATGCGACCGCCCAGGCGAACGCGGAAGGGAAGCACTTGCTGGCCGAATCGGTGCTCAGAATCCGCGACCAGGCGGACGCCCGGAAGCTGTCCGACGCCCGCAGGATGATCGAAAGTTTTCATGCTCAGGATGCCCAGGAGGGGCAAAAAGGGGGCCAGCCGTGAGCCGTCCGATGCGGTTTCCGAGTCGTGGCGGGAGGGTGTTGCTGCTCCTGTTCGGGATCACCCTGGGACCGTTCCTGCTGGTTCTCCCCGTCTCCGTTTGGCTGGCCTGGACGCTCACGCCGCTCGAAAAGTTCTATCTTGGCACCTACGTCGCCAGCTCCCTTGGAGCGACCCAGCCGCACAGTACGACCGGCTTGCAGTGGGTGCTGAAGACCGCTCCCGGACGAAAACCGGCGCCCATGCTTCCCGAGGATGCGATCGCCGGAACCAGCCGAAAACTGCCGGTCAGCCTCTCGGCTCAGGCCGTCGCGGAGGGCTGGCGGGGAGTGGAGTTGGGTCCCCGGGAGCAGGATTTTTCTTCCGAGCTGGCCCCGTATTTGCGCGAGGCGGTATACGGAGGCAGGAGTGCGCCGTGGCTTCTGGGGATGCCCCTGATCTATGGATTGGTGGGGTTGATCTTCGTGTGTCTCGCCCTCCAAAAGGCGAAAGACGCCTGGGGCTATGGACTGAGTTCCTGGGCGCAACGGCGGCAGGAAGAGCGTCATGGACGGAGGACCAAAGGGCCGGAGTTGACTCGCCCGGCGTGGCTGAGGTGGCGGGGGGACGCTGGCATTCGGCTTCGATTACAGGGCGAGAGCATGGGGTCGAAGCTGCTCCCGTGGGGCCGGAGCTACGCGATTCCGAAGCGTCTGGAGTCGAGTCACATCCTGCTCATGGGCGACACAGGGAGCGGCAAATCGTCGGCCATCCGGCAGATTCTGCGGCAGGTGAAGGACCGCGGTGACACTGCCATCGTCTACGATCCGGCGATGGATTTTGTGGGCGAGTTCTACTCGCCCGAGCGCGGCGACCTGATCCTCAACCCGCTGGACGCCCGCTGCCCGTACTGGAACCTCCCGGAGGAGATCTTCCGTCCCGAGATCGCAACCTCCATCGCGGCCGCGATGCTGCCCGAAAAGGAGTACGAGAAGCCTTACTTCACCGACGCGCCGCGCCGGGTTCTGGCCCATCTGCTGCGCCGGGGGCCGCAGGTGCGCGACCTGTTGGGGTGGATGAGCGACCCGGAGGAGATCGTCGCGATGGTGAAAGGAACGCCTCTGGCCGCCTACCTCGATCCCGGCGCTCCGGCGCAGCGAGGGGGGATCGTTTCGAGCATGAACATCGAAGTTGATCCCACTGTCTATACCATTAAACTGAGTATGGTTGAACGCATTTGACCCGACCCGCTTATCTAAGCCAGAAGTCATTGGGGATTTCGGCTTGTGACCCGACCCGCTTATCTAAGCCAGAAGTCATTGGAGATTTCGGCTTTCATGGTTCGGTTCGGCCCGTACTGACGGGCGGATTTGCAGATACTGTAGCTCAAGTGAGTACCTCAAGCAAGGACGTTGAGAGGAGTCGAGGTACATGTCCCGCAGCTAGCTGCGGGACATGTACTTCGGCGGCAGCGCAGGTGGCGGCGAACTCGGCCGGTGTGCGGTCGTCGACTGCCGAGTGAGGTCGATGGTGGTTGTAGTCGCGCCTCCAGAGGTACAGCTTCCGGCGTGCATCGGCCTGGTTGAAGAACACCTCTACGTTCAGGTATTCGTCGCGCAGTCTCCCGTTGAAGCTCTCGATGTAGCCGTTCTCGACAGGCCGGCCTGGACGGATGAAGTCCAGGTGCACACCGTGTCAGCGGTATCTTAAAATTCCCCGGATTGGTCGCTTGAAAAATCCCCAGTTGAGGCTGAACCCGATCATTCTGACCCTTGGAGGGTTGGGATGGTGCGACTGGAGGGTTTT
>JAABUY010005924.1_pt1 | contig 12109 bp, 9 predicted proteins | sample 5560271 | NCBI WGS metagenome assembly JAABUY01 (sample SAMN10711886, study PRJNA513374) | rock metagenome | isolation source: Antarctica rocks | place: Antarctica: Victoria Land, University Valley
GGCGTTGCACTGTCCACCGCGAAGCGTGAGAGCTCCGGGGCGCCGTGACGGCGCGGCACAGGCACCACCAGCCGTTCACCAGCTGGTGTGGGTACAGCATCGGCTGCTCGGGTCGGCTCGACCAGGGACGCGCCGGATGGTTCTGCCTGTTGCTGGTGCTCCCGGGCTCTGTGCGGGGCGCCGGTCCTGGGTCTACCGTCGGCCCACCGCGCCCCTCCGGTCGACATCGCGATGTCGACCGCGGCCAGCGCGGAGGTCCTTTCGCGGTTGATCCTCAGGGAGTGTTAATGGCACGTTTACGTTTGTTGTCTGGTCGGGCGGGGCTGCTGTCGTCGGTCGCGGTAGGCGCATTAGTGCTGACGGGTACCGCGGCGAGTCCTGCATCGGTTGCTGGGGCTAGCACGTCCTCAGGTGGCGCGAGCGCTGTCACGCACACCCACGCGATGTCGCTGGGTCGCTCCACACCCACGGCCGGGCCGATCCCGGCAGCCGCGGGGGCCCACCGTCGGCTGCCGGTGCTGCGGCCCACTGCTGGTTCCGGCAGCCGCACGCCCAGCACACGGACCGGCTCGGCTGCTCCCCGGGCGACCTCCGCCGGGGTGGCGGCCTCGGGGCTGCTGCACACCTTCGACGGGGTGAACGCCTTGGACAACAAGGCCGCCTCCGGTTTCGACCTTGAGCCACCGGATCAGGGCCTGGGCGCCGGCAACGGCTACGTGGTGAACTTCGTCAACGTCACCGGTCAGATCCAGAGCACCTCCGGTGCATTGCTGGTCCGGCCGTTCTACCTCAACACCTTTTTCCACGAAGCACCTCAAGCGAACACCTCCGACCCGCGGGTGTTCTACGACGCGGGTAGCCGACGGTGGATCGCCACGATCTTGGTCTACTCCTTCGACAACAAAACCAATCTCGTCAGCGGTTCGCACATCGACGTCGCGGTCAGTACCGGTAGTGACCCACGTGGCGCCTGGCGGGTGTTCCAGTTCGACGCCGCTAACCCCAATCACGCTGGCTGCCCCTGTCTGGCGGACTACCCGATTCTTGGCGTGGACCGCGACAACGTGTACGTGTCAACGAACGAGTTCGACAAGACGCTGACTCAGTTCAACGGCGCGCAGCTCTACGCCATCTCCAAGAGCCAACTGGTGTCCGGTGCCGCCACCCCGAAGATCGTGCTGTACCAGAACCTGTCGGTGGACGGGACGTTGGGCTACCACGTCCAGCCCGCCAACACCTACGGTTCCGCGCCCGCGGAGTACCTGATGAGTTCGTTGGACCCCAACAACACCTTCGACAACCGCCTGGCGGTGTGGGCGTTGACGAACACCGCCGCGGTCAGCAGCGGTGGAACCCCGGCCCTGTCCGTTCAGGTCATCTCCTCCGAGGCCTACTCGGCGCCGCCCAACGCCCAGACACCACCCGGGATGTGCACCGGCAGCCTGTGTGGAACCAGCGGCGCAGCGACCACCGGGGTGGTGGCCACTGACTTCGACGCGATGCAGGAAGTGCAGTACATCAACGGGGTTCTCGTCGGCGCGCTCAACACCGCGGTGAACGTGCCGGGTGATGCAGGGGCCCGCGCCGGGATCGCCTGGTTCGTGGTCCGGCCGCAGGTCAGCGGCGGCACCGTCTCGGCCATGACCCGGGTGGTGCGGCAGGGTTACCTGGCCCAACAGGGCGAGTACCTGCTCTATCCGCACCTGAACATGACCGAGGACGGCGCTATGGCAATGACCTTCGGGTTCGGCGGCCCAGGCAGCTACCTGTCCGCTGCCTACGCCACCGCGCCGGCCGGCAAGGGCTTCGGCACCATCAAGCTTGCTGCTGCCGGGGTGGCACCGGACAACGGGTTCACCGGCACCAAGAAGTTCGGGGGTGTCGGCCGATGGGGCGACTACTCCAACGGCCAGATCATCCCCGGCACGAACAAGGTCTGGCTGGCCACCCAGTACGTCCCGAACAACGGAGACGGAAACGCCAACTGGGGCAACCGGATCTTCGAGCTCACGCTCAGCTGACAGGACCCCAACGAACGAGGGATCTCGCGCGACCCGCCGGGGTCCCTCGTTCGTTGACTACTGCTAGGACAGCACCCGCGCAGGGCTTGAGCTGCACCTTGACGTGTCCGTCGCGCTTCTCGCGAAGGCGCGGTAGGCCGCCGGCGCCTCGTCCAGGCCGATGCGGTAAGTGGCAAAGGTTTCCACACCCAGCGGATCTGCGTCGGCGATCAGCGGCATGCTGTCCGCGGACGCCGTTGGCTGGGCTGGCAGCTCCTTGCAGGCTGGTGACAAGCCGTCGCGCCGGCCCCAGGAAGGCGCCGCTCAAAGCCCTCCCCCAGCCTAAAACGACACGCCGATAAGCTCCCTTATGTCACAAGTGCCTGCTTAGGCCTTATCTGCGGCGAGTGTCTGGAAGCTAGGTTCCGCGCCTGCGTCGGGAGCCGATCCGGGAACAGGTCGAGAGCATCGCTACCCTGCCTTGCTCCTCCAGCGGCTTCCGGAGCAAGGCCCAGCACCGGCCATTGTGACCTTGGCTAACGCATCACTTGGTCGCAAATCGAGCATGGCTCTGGGCGCCGGCCCAAGCGGTGTAGCCAGCCGTAGCTCTGAGGACTCGACCTCCCGTCATGCGCCCGGGGACGACCACCCCGGTGCCGCCTTACGGCCCGTCCGGTCCCAGCTTGTTCATCAAAGATGGGCTGTTCGGGCTACAGACTCCATCCTGTAGCTGGACGCACACTCTACGTATCGGCAGATGCCGGATCTAGCCCGACAGGCATGGAAGGAGAGAAGTGACCACCGCCCGTCGCACCCATTGCAACCGACGCTCCCTCGTCGCGCTCAGCTCGGTCCCCAGCCAGGTGCTGCTCGTCGGCGCCGGCGTCAAGTTCTGACCAACTCCCACCACTGCACGGAGGAATGTCATGATCAGCTCTATCCGCCGGCACGCCCTGACCCGTCTGCTCGTTGGCGCGGGTTCCGTCACGACCGTCGTCTTGGTCGTCGGCGCAGGTCACAAGTTCTGAGGTGACTGCTCGACCGGATCGGGGACGGACGTCAGACCCTCCCCGATTCCGGCACGGCGTGCCGCGCCCGACCGGGCTCGTCGTGTACATGCTGCTCGTCTGCGCCGCTGGAATCCCGGTGGCGTCGTACGCCGTGATGAGGCTGTTCACGACGGCACACCTCGACCAGCCGGCGGACGTGACCGTGCTGGTCGCTGCGCTGGTCGTATCGGAGCTGCTGCCCATCCATATCTCCCGCTCCGGTCGCACGGACGAGATCACGATCTCGAGCACCTTCGCGTTGGCACTGTCTGTCGTCGCGCCGCTCGGCGTGGTTGTGCTGGCCCAGGGGCTCCCGCTTGTCCTGGACGACCTGCGCCGGGGCAAGGACCCGCTGCGTCCTATCTTCAACGTCGCGCAGTACACGCTCACGTTCGCGGCCGCACGGGCCACGTTGCTCCTGGTCGCCGGCGACCTGCCTGACTCGCCCCAGCACTTCGCCCACCGGCACCTGATCGGGCTCGGTGTGGCAGCGCTCGCCTTCTTCCTGATCAACCATGGTCTGGTCGGCGCAGCCGTCTCCCTCGCCAGCCACGAACCGCTGCGGGAGCACCTGCTCGATGATGCACGATTCCAGGTCATCACGTCCGGGCTGCTCCTGTCACTGGCGCCACTCGTGCTGGTCGGCGTCGCCTTCTCCCCGGTGCTTGCACTGTTCGTCCTGCTGCCGATCGACGCGGTACGGCGGAGCGCGACCGTGGCCCTGCGGCGCGAGCACGAGGCGCTGCACGACTCCCTGACCGGCCTGCCCAACCGGGCGCTTCTGCGCAAGCACCTGGAGGCAGAGCTGCGCGGGACCTCGCGCGGCGGGAGTGTGGTGCTGATGATGCTCGACCTCGACCACTTCAAGGAGATCAACGACACGCTCGGCCACAACGTCGGCGACAGCCTGCTGGTCGACGTCGCGCGCAGGTTGCGCAGCTCGATCCGGGCCGAACAGGCCTTCATTAGCCGGCTCGGGGGCGACGAGTTCGCGGTGGTCGCCGCGGTCCGCGCTGGCGACGACCTGCGCATCACTGCCCGTTCCATCGCCGAACGGCTGTCCGCGGTGCTTCGCGAGCCGGCCCTCCTGGCCGGGGTGCGCGTCGACATCCAGGCCAGCATCGGCATCGCCCTGAGCCCCGACCACGGTGACGACGTCGATGAGCTGATGGCCCGTGTCGACGTTGCGCTCTACAGCGCGAAGGAGGAGCGGGGCACCTTCGCGTTCTACGACGCGACGCGTGACCAGCACACACCGGAACGGCTGGGGCTTCTGGCCGACCTGCGCGACGGCATGGAACGCGGTGAGCTGCTGCTGCACTACCAGCCCCAGTGCGAGGCACGCTCGGGCCTCGTGGTCGGCATGGAGGCGCTCGTGCGTTGGCAGCATCCGACCCGCGGCCTGCTCTACCCCGACGACTTCGTCCCCGTTGCTGAGCAGACCGGCCTGATCGCCCCGATGACGCTGGTCGTGCTGAACGAGGCTGCCGCCCAGCTGCGCCGCTGGCTCGACGCGGGGCTGCGCCTGTCGCTGTCGGTCAACCTCTCGGTCCGGCACCTCACCGACCTCAGCCTGCCCGACCAGGTCGACCAGATCCTGCGTTCGCACCGGGTGCCGGCGGAACTCATGACCCTCGAGGTAACCGAAAGCACGATCATGAACGACCCGACGCGGGCGGTGACCGTGCTGTCCATGCTGCGCGCCCTCGGCGTGAAGCTCGCCGTGGACGACTACGGCACCGGCTACTCCTCGCTCGCCTACCTCAAGCGGCTCGCAGTCGACGAGTTGAAGATCGACAAGAGCTTCATCATCGGGATGCTCGCTGAAGACGAGAGCGCAGTCATCGTACGCTCGACGATCGAGCTCGGACACAACCTCGGGCTTCGGGTGATCGCCGAGGGGGTGGAAAGCGCCGAGATCTGGCAGGAGCTGCTCCCGCTGGGTTGCGACCTGCTGCAGGGCTATCACCTCAGCCGCCCCATGAAGGCCGAGGACACGATCGCCTGGACCGCGGCCTGGACCACCGCCCGTGCGGCGGACAGCGCCTGGCCCGTGGAGATCCCGAAGCACGACGTGACTGTCGACCCGCCGTGCTGATGGGGGCGGTGGTCCTGCTGCTCGTGGCGCTCGTGCCGCCGGCAGGGGGAAGTCTGCGCCGGCTCGGCGACCTGCGGCTACGAGCCGTGGGCCTGCTGATGGCGGCCCTGCTCGCCCAGGTCCTCATCACCGACGTCGTGGTCGAGGGACCGCGACCGGTGCTGGTGGCGGTGCACCTGCTGACCTACGTCGTTGCGGCCGTCGTCCTCTGGCTCAACCGCGGCGTGCCGGGCCTGCTCGTGCTTGGGGCGGGGGCCGGCCTCAACGCGGTCACGATCGCCCTCAACGGCGGAACCTTACCGGCGTCGGCGTCGGCGCTGCGCCGCGCCGGGCTACCGGTCGACCCCGCGGGCTTCAGCAACTCGGGCGTGCTCCCGCACCCGGCACTGCCGTTCCTGGGTGATGTCTTCGCGGTGCCGGCCGGCGTGCCGCTCGCTAACGTCTTCAGCATCGGCGACGTCCTGATCCTGCTGGGCGCCGCCTGGTGCCTGCACCGCACGTGCCTTCCAGTCCGCCTGGTCGAGGTCATGGCCGTCGACGAGCGGCGGGACCTGGCGGTGTTCGATGAGCTCGTCCGCGAGCGGGACGCCGCCCTGGCCGAGACGGCCAGGCTGGGGCGACGCAACGACGAATTGGCCCGGGAGACCGCCCGGCTGCGCCTCGCGCTCGCCGAGCGGTCCCGACCGGCGCCGTTGAGTTCCGCCGCGGAGCCGAACAACGACCGCGCGCCCGCGGCCCTCCCTGCACGAGCCGGCATGCGCTGACGGCAGGTCCGGACCGGTCGGCCCACGCTCCGAGGATGGACGAGAGCGGCTCCCGGGACGCAGGCCCAGTGCTGGTGCGACCGGTCGGCGAGTTCGACGTGTGCGGGCCCGCGGCAACCGAGACAATCGATCAGACCGCGTGGACACCGATCACTAACCCAACGCAGTCTGGGACGAGGACGAGCAGCGCCTGATCAGCGACGCTGAGGTCGCCCAGACCAGCCGCACCGCGTTCAGGGTGGGCCCGCCCGGCGTCATCCAGTCGTACCGGTCCCCCGCGGATCTACGTCGAGCGCAGCCCGCATCTCAGCGATGGCGTTCGGGGAGTCCTCGGTGACACCGGATCGTGGTTTTGCGCCTCTTCGGGTCGAAGCTCGCGCCCGCGAACACAGCGAACGTGGAGCAGAAGAGCGGCAAGCGCTTCCCAATCGCTTGACTCGATCACGCCGCAAAGGCTTCGCATCGTCAAGTCCACGTTCGATAGGACCGTGGAGAGCCGCTCATCGGCCCGCCGCACCAACCCGCCGGCAACCGGCCGAACCACTCCGATTCGACGTCCCGCCCCCAGCCCGCCGGGAGGTCGGGCTGTCACGCGAGCGCGCCCTCGCGTGACACGGTGCGCCACGACAACGATCGTCGCGGGAATCAGCAGCCTGACGGCCCCGATCAGGCCAGGGATTGAACCGCTGTGGTCTTCTGCTGCCGACTGACGGAACGCAACAACCAACACCGACGAGCTGTATGACGCCCCGGCGCCGCGAGACCAGTCTCGAGCGCGACGCCTCGGGGGGCAGCAGATGCACCGGCCGACCGCCGCGCTGGACAGGACCGGGATTGCCCGGCCGTGCCTGGTCTGGCTGTCGGTGGCGTGCCGGTGCTTCGGGGGCCACTGTGCGTGTGGCAGCGCCGTACAGGCAGTGATTCACCCGGTTGCCGCAGCGTGGGGTTGTCCGCCGGCCGGTAGGACACCGTGATGGAGGACAGCACGCCAGGACAGCCCGATGAGGTGAGTCCCGGGCCCGCAGCGGTGTCGGTCGGGCGGTCCCTGGGCGCCGTTGCGGCGTTCACCTCCCCTGCTGCGGCGGCTGGGGCAGTGCTCGAGCTGCTCCGGGCTGAGCTCGGGTTCCGCTGGTGGGCCGTGACCCGGTTGACCGGCGGCACCTACGTGGTGCTGCACGCCGACCCCGGGTTTCCTGCCGCGGCCGGTCAGCAACTGCCGTGGGCCGAGACGTTGTGCCACCGCATGGCCGAGCACGGGACGCCGTGCATCGCCCCGGACGTGCAGGCCGTGCCGGCCTACCGCGACCTTGCGCTCACCCACCGCTGGCAGGTCGGTGCCTACCTCAGCGTGCCGCTGAGCGTGGACGGCACGTCGCTGTTCGGCACCCTGTGCGCGGTGGACCCCGACCCCCAACCGGCCCAGGTCAGCGACCGGTTGCCGCAGGTGGAGCTCCTGGCCCGGCTGCTGTCCACCATCTTCGCCACCGACCTGCAACTCGACCTGGCCCGGCGCCGGACCGAGCGGGCGGAGGCTGATGCGCTGCTCGAGCCGCTGACCGGCCTGGTGAACCGCCGCGGCTGGCAGCTGCTGCTGGACCGGGAAGAGCAGCGGTGCGCCCGGTACGGCTCGCTCGCCAGCGTCCTGGTAATCGACCTGGACGGGCTCAAGGCCGTCAACGACCAGCACGGCCACGCCGCCGGGGACACCCTGCTGCACCAAGCCGCACAGGTGCTGCGCGGGGCGTTTCGCAGCAGCGACGTGCTGGCCCGCCTGGGTGGCGATGAGTTCGCGGTCCTGGCCGTGCAGACCGACGCCGACGCAGCCAGCCGCGAGCGGGACCGGCTGCAAGCCCGGTTCGACCACGCCGCCGTACCCGCCTCGGTCGGCGTAGCCACCCGCGACAGCACCAGTGGTCTGACCGGCGCCTGGCACCGCGCCGACAGCGACATGTACCAGGTCAAACAGAGCCGACGCCCCGAGCCGAACCCGTGACCCGGCGCCGCTGACCGGCTGGCGACCGCGGCCGGCGTCACACGGTCGCCTCGACAGAGTTGGCCGTGCCCTGCGCGCGGTCTACCGCGCTCAGGTGCAGCACAGGTCATCGTGCCACGGTGACCGGTGTTCCGGGTGGCGACGGGAGCCGGTCGTGCTGATCAGGTCGTTGTATGCGCCGGCCGCGGCTGTGCAGCGAGGGCTGACGGACTGGGCTGGAGCAGTTGACCGGCTGCCCCAACCGGGCGTAGCTGGTGACCCACGTGCTTCGGGGCGGCCAGCGACGTCGGGGTCAGGCGTGTTGCCAGATCGTTGGGGTGTGTGCTGAACGGGCTCGTCCCAAGCGGACCTGAACACCCCCGCGACCGCGCCGGCGCCTTCGTGCGCCCGGTTGGCGCCCTGGACACCGTGACTGCCTCAGCGTTTCGCCAGGACGTGGGACGGGCCGTGACCAGCGGAGCCGGCTGGTGGTGGTGGACATGGCGAACGTGACGTTCCTGGACTCAGCCGGGGTCGGCGTGCTGTTACAGCTGCATCGCCGCTTGCCAGGCGGGCAGCGGCTCGCCTTGGCGAACGTCCCGTTGGGCATGCAACGCGCCCTGCAGATCACCGGCATCCACACCCTGCTCCAGGTGCACCAGCAGGACCCACCGTGGCCTTGGCCAGACCAACCTGACACAGCCACCCCTGACACCGCCTGAAGGGAGCAACAGGCCTCACCCAACGGTGGCCGGCCATCGCGGCGGCCCCGCCCAGGCCGATGAGCAGGTGGGACTTGCCGGTGCCCGGGTCGCCGATCAGGCAGACCGGTTCGCCTTGCTCACCCAGCCGCAGGTAGCGAGCTCGGCGATGACGGCGGGCTGGATGTGCGGGTTCGCCGCGTAGTCGAAGTCCGACAGCCTCTCCCGCGGGGACCCGGCGCCGGCGGTCCGTCAGGTGGAGCTGCGCGGTCCCGGTCGTCGTACTCGGCCATCAGCAGTTCGGCGAGGAACCCGCGAGCAGGTCAGCTGCTCGCGGTGCCCGCATCGTCGGTCGCCGCAGCATCGGCAGGCCTGGTCGACGGTGGCGTACTTCGACGACGACAGCTACTGGCGGCGTCCGCCTCGCGGCTTCCCCGACTGGGCAACCCACGGGCGGCTACTTCTAGGCAGGTGATAAGCCACCATCGGGCCCCGGGGCGGCGCGGTGCGCCGTAGCCGACGGACGCTCGTACGCCTCCGGGACCTGCCCCGCGGTGAGCTGCTCGCGACCTGCGCAGCCTTCCGGATCCGCGCCGACGACGACAGTCTGGCCGCCATTACCCGCCTGACCCTGCGAGAGCTCGCGGCCCGAATCGCGTTTCTGGACGCGCAGCTCAAGAGCACCGTCGCCCGGCTCCGCCGGATCACTACCGAGTTCGCGCCCGACCTGGTCGCCAAGCAAGGCGTCGGCCCGGACACCGCCAGCACGCTGCTGCTGACCGCCGGCGACAACCCCGACCGGCTGCACAGCGAACGGGCGTTCGCCAGCCTTGTCGGTAGCTCACCCGTGGCCGCCAACAGCGGACAGAAACAGAACCGGTTCCGACTCAACCTGGATCCACCGTGGTGGTGGGGCGGCTTGGCATGTCGTAGGCCGCGGATGCCCTGCTGTGTATGGAGAATGTGGCTTGCGACGGTCACGTTCACCGACTCAGAAGGAGCATCCGCGGGATGCGAGTTTCTCACACGCTCGGCAACGTCTCTGCGGTGTTCGATGATCCGAATCTTGTCTCGTGCGCGGGGCTGGCACCGGTGGTCGCTTTGGCCCAGCGGTGTGGCCTGACCGACCTGGTCGCGGACAAGCTCACGCTGCCGGCAAAGGGTGGAGTGAACGCGCACTTGAAGGTCTCGGCCCTGGTCGCCGGGATGGTTGCGGGTGCGGACAGCATCGATGACATAGACGTGCTGCGGCACGGCGGGATGAGCCGGCTGTTTGGTGGGGTCCGGGCCCCCTCGACGTTGGGGACGTTCCTGCGGACGTTCTCCTTCGGGCACGTCCGACAGCTCGACAGCGTCGCCGCCACGCTGCTCGGCGAGCTCGCCCGCCGGACACCGTTGCTGGCTGGTGCCGATCAGGTCGCCTACGTCGATGTTGATGACACCGTGAAGGCGACCTACGGCTACGCCAAGCAAGGCGCCGGCTTCGGCTACAGCGGGGTGAAGGGCCTGAACGCGCTGATCGCTACGGTCTCGACGCCGCTGTCGGCGCCGGTGATATGCGCGACCCGGCTCCGCAAGGGCAGCACCAACTCCGCCCGTGGGGCGGCCCGACTGGTCGCTGACGCGCTGAAGGCCGCCAAAGCCGCCGGGGCCGCGGGCCCGGACGGCACTGGCCTGATCCTGTTGCGGGCTGACAGTGCCTTCTACAGCTACGACGTGATCGCCGCGGCCCGCCGGGCGATGGTGCGGTTCTCCATCACAGCCCGGATGAACCCTGCTGTCACAGCGGCGATCACCGGCATCAGCGAAGACGATTGGACGCCCATCAGGTATCCAAACGCAGTCTGGGACGACACCGAGCAGCGCCTGATCAGCGACGCGGAGATCGCCGAGATCCCCTACACGGCGTTCACCAGCCGCCGCAAGGTCGACCACATCGAAGGCCGGCTGATCGTGCGCCGCGTCAAACGCCTCAACCCCACCACCATCAAGCCCAAGCCGACCAGCGCGACGACCAAGGCGACCAAGGCGACCAAGGCGACAAAGGTGAAGGACAGTGCTCCTGAGCAGCAGGAGTTGTTCTCGCTCTACCGCTACCACGCCGTGTTCAGCGACAGCCCCCTGATCCTGACTCAGGCCGAGAAGACCCACCGCGGCCACGCGATCATCGAGCAGGTCCACGCCGACCTGAAGCACGGGCCGCTCGCCCAGTTGCCCTCCGGGTCGTTCCAAGCCAACTCGGCCTGGCTGGTGATGGCCGCGATCGCCTTCAACCTCACCCGCGCCACCGGCTGCCTCGCGTCGGCATTCCACGCCCGCGCGACCACCGGCACCATCCGCGCCCAACTCATCAACGTCCCAGCCCGGCTCGCCCACTCCGCCCGCACGCTCCGGCTGCACCTGCCGACCAACTGGCCCTGGGAACCAGCCTGGACCCAACTGTTCGACGCGACCCAGGGACCACCCGCGACCGCCTGAACCCCGCCCACCGCCGCAAGGCCGAAACTGAGACCTGAAGTGGAAGAGCCGGACAGACCGGCCGATCACCCACGCCCGACCGCCGACCAAGATCATCAAACGCCGTCAGCGCCGCTCAAGAATCGGGGCGGTGGATCCAGGCTCAACCGTGGCGGTGATCGCCAGGCCAACGCCGCGCTCTGGCGCATCGCGATGGTCCGTCTCAGATATGACCAGCCCACCCGCGACTACCTCGCCAAACGCCAAGCCGAGGGCAAAACCAAGAGCGAAGGCATCCGCTGCCTCAAGCGCTACATCGCCCGCGCGATCTACTACTCGCTACCGAAAGCGGCCCTCAGTTGACAGTAGGAGCATCACCTAGTCGCTAATCGGCGAAACGCGATACCCTGGCCGAGTGGAGTCAACGGGTGAGGTGCTGCGGGAGGCTCGGACACGCGCTGGCCTCTCGCAGTCGGAGTTGGCTCGACGGGCGGGGGTGCCGCAGAGCGTCATCAGCGAGTACGAGGCGGGCAAGCGTCAGCCCGCTGTGCCGACCCTCGCTCGGCTCGTGGCCGCCACAGGCCACGAGCTCACACTCGGTCTGGAGCGCAGCGACCCGACGGTCCGGGGCCTGCCCGACAGCCCGCTTGGACGGCGGCTGCGGCAGCACCGCAGGGCGTTGCTCGAAGCGGTCGACAGCGCGGGGGCTAGCAACCTTCGGGTGTTCGGCAGCGTGGCCCGCGGAGAGGACGGCCCGGACAGCGATGTGGACCTCCTTGTCGACCTTCCCGAGGACACGAGCCTGTTCGCGGTCCTGGCGCTGGAAGGCACGTTGGAACGCATTCTGAAGGTGAACGTCGACCTGGCGCCCGTCACGAGCCTGAAGCCGCGGGTGCGCGCAGATGCCCTTGTCGACGCGGTCACGCTGTGAGCCGGCGCGATTCAGAGCGCCTGCAGGACATCCTTGATGCGATCGAGGCCATCAACAGCCATGTGGCACGGGGCGACCTTTCCGATGGCCTCATCTTCGACGCCGTCCGGGTCCGCCTCATCGAGATCGGAGAGGCG
>JAABUY010005926.1_pt1 | contig 12107 bp, 13 predicted proteins | sample 5560271 | NCBI WGS metagenome assembly JAABUY01 (sample SAMN10711886, study PRJNA513374) | rock metagenome | isolation source: Antarctica rocks | place: Antarctica: Victoria Land, University Valley
GCTGGTGTCGATGACAGCGACCGCCTCGGTGATGAACCCGCCGTCGGACATGACCTGCCAGAACTGCTGCAACAGATCCGGACGAATGAAGATCGAATACTCAGCCACAGACAACACCCAATCAGTATGTGTTGCGATCACCGCGAGAACCCAAGGATCCTCATCCGACACAGCGCGCCGGCTGTGCGATCAGGTGCGTCCTACGGGACGGTCAAGATCATCCGGCCAGTCACCAGGCCTGCATCCGACGTGATGAGGTCGCGATGGTCCGGAGAGCGTTTACCCAAGCCGCTGCTGAAGGATCGACGCCCCCGGACCAGTGAGCTCGCGAGCCACGCCGCGGGTGATCAAACGGTATTTCCCTGGCAGCAAGTCGGGTCACGCTGCGGCTATGCGTGGGTGAGGTGCTGGGTGCCGATCGCGGAGAGCATCTGTAGCTTGGAGTGGTCCTGACTGCCGGGTATGGCGGTGAAGACCAGCAGGGCTTGACCCTGGTCCTGGGTGAACAAGACCTGGCAGTTCAACTGAATGGGTCCGAGCTGTGGGTGCACGATCGTTTTCGTTTCATCGCTCCGGCCGGTCACGTCGTGGCGATCCCAAATGGCTTCGAACTCCGCGCTCGCCTTGCGCAGCCGGTCGACCACTGTGGCCGCGCGACTGTTCGGACCGCCCCGCGTCGCGGATACCCGCAGGTTGGCTACCAGGACGCCGGGCCTGGTGATCCTGCTCGGCATCGGGGTAGATGAGGCGCTCCCGCGGATCGGTGAACCACCGGTAGGCGGAGCTGCGCGCGAAGCCCTCGAACCGGGTCTGGTCGCCCAGCAGGGCAATCGCGAGCCGGTTCTGCACGAGGGTCTCGGCGATGTCGGAGATGACCTGGGCGGGGGTGTCGTCCAAGCGGTCCAGCACTCGCATCAGGCCGGGGCTGACATGGTCTGACCGGATGATGCGGGTGGGTGCGGTGTGACCGGCGAGGCGAAACAGATGGTCCCGCTCATCCAGGGTCAGCCGCAGCGCTCGCGCGATCGCGGCGACCATCTGCTCCGAGGGTTGTGGCGCCCGCTGCTGTTCCAGGCGCGCGTAGTAGTCGGTCGACATGGCTGCCAGGGTGGCGACCTCCTCCCGCCGCAGGCCCGCCGTGCGCCGCCGCAGTCCGAGGGGCATCCCGACGTCACTCGGTTGCAGCGCGTCGCGGCGCCGTTTCAGGAAGTCGGCCAACCCGGATCGGTCCACACCCTCGATAGTCCCCGCTTATCGGCGCACCAGCCAGGGACCGGCAATCCGTGGATCGGCGCACCCTGTCCAGACGCCGGCGCCCGCGTGCATCCCGGACAACGGTGGGCACCAGGCCCGCCACGATGAGGAGACACCATGCGCATGTCCGGAAATACCATGCTGATCACCGGAGGGACCTCGGGGATCGGTCTGGGACTGGCGAGTCGGTTCCACGCCGAAGGCAACACTGTCATCATCGCCGGACGGCGTCAGCAGCTGCTGGCCAGCATCACCGCCGAGCACCCCGGGATGGACTCGGTAAGCCTGGACATGGCCGACCCCACCTCGATCGGCGACGCCATCGCCGGGGTGTTCGCCACGCACCCCGACCTCGATGTCGTCATCAACAACGCCGGGATCATGCTGCCCGAAGAGCTGACCGATCCGCGCCACCTCGATGTCGCCGAACAGACGGTGATCACGAACCTGCTCGGCCCGATCCGGCTGCTAACCCACGTCGTGCCGTTGCTGGTTGCCCAACCCACCGCGACGATCATCAACGTGTCCTCCGGTCTGGCGTTCGTGCCGCTGCCACTCACCCCGACCTACTGCGCCACGAAGGCGGCGATCCACTCCTACACCCAGAGCCTGCGGGTCCAGCTCGCCGATACCGGTTGTCCAGGTCCTGGAACTCATCCCGCCGGGGGTGCAGACCGACCTGATGGGTCAGGCTGCCCGCGGTCAGGGGATGCCGCTGCAGGCGTTCCTGACCGAGGTGATGGACCTGCTGCGGGACAACCCCGACACCGAGGAGATTTGCGTGCAGGACGTGTTGCTGATGCGCAACGCTGACGCCGAGGGCCGCCACGCCGACGTGCTCGCGATGATGAGCGGTGCGCACTGATGGCGGGCACGGGGTGGACCGCGGCGGACCTGCCGGACCTTTCCGGACGCCGCGCTGTGGTCACCGGTGCATCCGGTGGCCTGGGGGAGATCATCGCGGCCGAGCTGGCCGGCGCCGGCGCGGCGGTGACACTGGCCGTGCGCGATGTGGCCAAGGGCCGGGCGGCCGCCGGCCGGATGAGTGGGCGTACCGACGTGCGTCTGCTGGACCTGGCGGATCTGGCCTCGGTGCGGGCGTTCGCCGCGGCCTGGAGCGGCGACCTGGACATCCTGGTCAACAACGCCGGGATCATGCAGGTCCCCCAGGGCCTCACCCGGGACGGTTTTGAGCTGCAGATGGGCACCAACTACCTGGGCCCGTTCGCGTTGATCCTCGCGCTGCTACCGCACATCCGCGGCCGGGTGGTGACCGTGTCCTCCCAGTTGCAAAGCGGCGGACACATTCACCTTGACGACCTCAACGGTGAACGCCGCTCGTACAACGCGCTGCAGGCCTACCGCGACGCCAAGCTCGCGAACACCCTGTTCACCCTCGAGTTGTCCCGCCGGCTCGCCGCCGAGGGCAGCTCGGTACGCGCGATCACCTCCGACCCCGGATTCGCTCGCACCAACCTCGCAGCACACGTCGGTGGGATCGCCGGCGGCCTGCAGAAGCTCTCCGTCCGAATGTTCAACGACGCCGCCCACGGCGCGGCGCCCACGCTCTACGCAGCGACCGCGGACATCCCCTCGGGCTCCTACGTCGGACCCGACGGGTTGCGCCACCTGCGCGGAAACCCAGAGGTCATCGACCCGCCGAAGGCCGCGCAGGACGCGGACCTCGCCCGGAAGTTGTGGGATCTCTCCAACCACCTCACAAAGACCGCCGCCGACCGCGCGCACAACTGACGCCCGACACCCGGGGGATGTTGGACCGCAGCCCGTATCGCACAGGCCGAGATGGTGCCCGACCACGACGCCCTGAACAGACTCCCTACATCCCGCTCAGCGATCCCATGTGATACAGGTCGGGACAGGCAGCGGACAGCCCGCCAGCTGCCCCGCTGACGGTTCGTCAACTGAGACGGAGGTTGGAGGGTTCGGATCATCGGGCTGTCCCGTCGGGTGCTGTGCGTAGCCTGGCCGGCCGCGCGCGATGGTCCGCCCTGTGGATCGCGTGCCGTGGGGTGGGTCGAGGAATGCATTGTTGTGCAGAGGTTGGGCGAGGTTTGGTCAGTTTAGTGTTGTGCTTGCTATCTGTAAGTCGTTCAAGGCGGCCAGGGTATGCGGCGCGAGCTCGCCGTCGGCCGCAGGATTTCCCTCCGACCATGCGGCGTAGCCCTGTTTAAACGCGAGGACACCCATCTCGCTTGCGAGGTGCGCGACCGGGTCGGGCACGCCGCGGGCGAGCAGGGCGGTTGTCATGGCGGCGGCGAGGCCAACGCTTTTGAGTGCGTCGCGCTCTTGGAGTTCGGTGCTGGCGGCGACGGCTGCCTTCAGGCGGGGACCGAGCTCGCGGTTCGTTGGACCCATCGCGCTGGATGCGCGCTCGAGTCCGGCAGCAACAGCTTGTAGGGGACTCGCGGTTGCGGGGGCCTCGGTGATCCCGTCGGCAAGCAGGGTGCTGAGGGTCTCTTGGCCGGCGACCAGGAGTTCACGTTTGTCGGAGAAGTGTCGAAAGAAGGTGCTCTTGGTGACCCCGGCTCGCTCGGCGATCTGCGCCACGGTGGTGGCGTCGTACCCCTGTTCGGTGAACAGGTCAACGGCAGCGACCACGAGCCGCTGGGTCGCTCCCGGTTCCCATCGAGCCATGAGCCACATCATAGGTGATGGGACATGTGTCTCGTCGTCATATACAGTGTTGGGATAACTGTCCCATCACGGTAGAAGGAGCACTTCATGCATGTTTTCGTCACCGGCGGTACCGGCACTATCGGCTCCGCCGTCGTCGCCGAACTGCTCGGGCACGGTCACACTGTTCTCGCGCTGGCCCGATCCGACGGTTCTGCGCAGGCCATCAAGGACGCTGGCGCCGAGCCGTTGCGGGGAGGGCTGGGCGACCTGGACATCCTGCGCGCCGGCGCAGCGCAGGCCGATGGAGTGATCAGTTTGGCTTTCGGGCGCGATTACAGCAGTGCCGAAGCCCTCGCGGCGTCCATCGCCGAGGAGGGCGCGGCTATGTCCGCCCTCGGACAAGAACTCACCGGCAGCGACAAGCCGATCGTCACAGTCTCCGGAACACCGTGGGTCGCGGGCCGTACCTCCACCGAGGCAGATCAGGTGCCAACCGACGGACCGGTGGGCGCACGAGGCCGTTCGCAGATCGCGCTGCTGGAGCTGGCTTCGCGCGGTGTGCGCGCCTCGGCTGTCCGCATGCCGCGCACGGTCCACAACCAGGGCCAGGGCGGATTCGCCGGCCTATTGACCGACGCAGCGCGCCGCACTGGGGTAGCCGGCTACCCCGGTGATGGCTCCCAGCGTTGGCCGGCGGTACACGCTCTCGACGCGGCCGTCCTGTTCCGGCTGGCCCTGGAGTCGGCCCCGGCCGGCACCGCCTGGCACGCCGTGGCCGACGAGGGCGACGCGGTGCGCGACATCGCAACGGTCATCGGGCGGCGGCTGAGCTTGCCCGCGCAGTCCGTACCCGAGGAGACCTTCGGACCGTTCGGCGCGATTTTCGCGATGGACCAACCGTCCTCCAGCACCTACACCCGCGAAGCGCTGAGCTGGGAGCCGACGCACCCGGGCCTGCTGGAAGACCTAGAAAACCTTCAGCCCTAACTCTGCAAGCCCGGACTCGGGGCACTGCAGACGGCCTGACCGCGAAACGCTTGCCGATCCCGTTACGGGTGGGAGTTCCAGCTGGCGGCCAACGTCACGAGGCGATCGGCGATTTCATCGACGGCGCATCGAGCGGGGTCCAGACCAAAATGATCCTGCACCATCGCCGGCCTGGTATTACCGCAACTTTTAATGACCCGTGACACGCTCACGACCCAGGTGGGGTACCTGTGCTTGCCGTGCGACTCGTGTTGGGCGCGTCAGTTGTCAGCTGTGGTGTTCGGGTGTGCGGGTCGGGATGCGGTCGAGCTGGGCAATCATGGTCGCGTCGAGGTGAATGTCGCCGATGGCAAGGTTGGCTTCGAGGTGGTCGACGGACGCGGTGCCCGGGATGAGCAGTGTGTTCGATGAGTGCTGCAGCAGCCAGGCCAGGCCGATCTGTGACGGCGTAAATCCGAGTGTCGTGGCGATGGCCTGGACCTCAGGTTCGCTCGTGACTTTAGGAAGACCGGGAAAGGCGCTACCCAGTGGGAAATACGGCACCCAGGCGATGCTCTCGGTAGCGCAGAGTTCTGCCATCGGCTCGTCGCTGCGGTTGACAAGGCTGTAAGCGTTCTGTACGCAGGCGATGCCTGCAGGCAGGGCCTGACGAAGGATGTCCAGCGTGGTGCTGCTTAATCCGATACCGCCGATGAGTCCTTCGTCGCGCATGGCGGTCATCTCAGCTAGTTGGTCGTCGATATTGACCGTCTGCTCGGGCCCTCCAGGAACGGTATGGGCGGTGTCCATCCGACGCAGGTTCACGACCGGGATCTGCTCCAGACCCAGGGTGCGCAAATTCTCCTCAACACTGGCTCGCAGCTCTTGCGGACGTTGCGCGGAGCGCATCGGCATGGGCCCGTCCGGATCGGGGTCGGCACCGATTTTGGTCACCACCATGATGTCGTCCTTGGCTCGAAGCGCATCGTGGATGACGCCGTTGACGAAGCCGTAACCATAGAACTGGGCGGTGTCGATGTGATCGACACCGAGTTCAACTGTGCGGCGGACCACGCGGATGGCGCTGTCACGGTCGTCTTTGAGTCGATCGAGTTGCATCGCGCCGAAGCCGATTCGCGACACGGTGCGTCCTGCAAAGGTCGCGGTCCCCCCGGGATGAGGCTCAGTTTGAATAGCACTGGACTTGGTCATCGGTGTCCCTCTGGTAGTAGTTGTTGTAACAGCAACAGGGCCGTTCTACACCGTAGGGGTGTCGGCAACCTTGTGTTCGTCCTGCCGCTGCCGGCGTGGGAGTCGCTCTCAGCGTCGGCGCTGAGCCGCGTCCAGAGCACGGGTGCCGTATTCCCACATCGCGTCGGCGATGTTGACGGTCGACCCGGGTGGGACGATCTCGTCGATACGGTTGAGTACGTCCTCGGACAGCTCGACGCCGTCGGCGGTCAGGGACCCTTCCAGCTGCTCCAGGGTCCGCGGCCCGATGAGCACGGTACTGACTGCCGGGTGCCGGGCGACGAACGCCGTGGCGAGCTGCGGGAGGGTGAGGCCCGCCCCGTCGGCGAGCCCGCCGAGTGCATCGGCGGCCACCAGCTTCGCCGCGTTGGCAGGGGTTGTTGGGTCCATACGTCCCCCACGTGTGCGAAGGCTCGAGCCGGACGCGCCCACGTCTGACCCTTTCCGGTACCGGCCCGACAGCCAGCCGCCGGCGAGCGGTCCGAACGCGAGGACCCCGATCCCGAGACGGTGACATGTGGGCAGAAGGTCATACTCGACGGCGCGGTTCAGGAGCGAGTACGGCGTCTCCTCCGTGCGGAACACGCCATGCCCGCGTCGCTCGGCGAGTGTGCGGGCCTCGGCGATCTGCGACGGTGGCATCTTCGAGGTGCCAAATGATCGGATCTTGCCGGCGCGAACCAAATCGGTGAGGGCGTCGAGGGTTTCGTCGATGTCGGTGTCCGGGTCCGGTGCGCCGAGTTCGTAGACGTCGATCCGGTCGGTCCGCAGGCGCCGTAGCGAGCCCTCGACTGCTTGTGGGATCCACCGACGTGATCCACCGCCGTGGTTCGGGTTTCCATCTAGCTTCACCCCGAACTTCACGGTCAGCACGACCTCCGCCCGCCGGCCGCCGGAAAGGGCCTCACCGAGAATCTCCTCCGACTCCCCTGCCGAGTAGCCGTCCGCGGTGTTAACGGTGGTGATCCCTGCGTCCAGGGCGCGGTGGATGATTCGCACGCACTCCTTGTGGTCGGGGTTGCCCAGTGCCCCGAACATCATTGCGCCCAGGGTGAGATGGCTGACGGTGATCCCCGTACGGCCAAGCGGTCGGTACTCCATCGGAAGCTCCTTTTTTCGCCGCTAGCGGCGGTATGATCGGGTCCACGAATAAACGAATAGACTGTACGTTTCGAAGGTATACGTTGATCGGAGGGGCTGTCCACTGTGGTGCCAACGCCGGATGGGCCACCGCGTCGTCGCTCAGACGCGGAGCGCAATCGCGAGCGGATCCTCGTGGCGGCCCGCGGACTGCTGGCTGATCACTGCGGCGACGTCTCGATGGCACAGGTCGCGCGTCAGGCGGGCGTCAGCATGGCGACGCTCTATCGGAACTACTCCGGGCGCCGCGAGCTGCTCGAGGGCCTCTACGCGAAGGAGGTCGATGACCTGTGCCGCGCGGCGCAGGAGACCTCCGGACCCGCGGGCGAGGCACTGCATACCTGGCTGCACCGCTTCGTCGTCTTCCATGAGAACAAGCACCCGATCGCCGCTGAGCTGCTTCGGCACGTGGACACGGCGGACCCGGTGTTCGGGAGCAGCCGTGACCGGGTGATCACCGTAGGGCGGCCGCTCCTCCTCGCGGCGCAGCGGGCCCAGGAGGCCCGCACCGACCTCACCATCGACCAGGTGCTCGACCTCGTGCTCGCGGTCATCACAGTGTCGGCCGATCGCTCCTACGTTGAGCCGATCCTGCGCGCCGCACTGGACGGCCTGCGCGGTGAGGCACCTCTCACCTGATCAGTCGGCGGACGCCACGGTCGCCGGCGAGGGCTTCGTGACCGTTCCCGATGAGCAATGGGGCTGCGTTGTTCTGGGGCAGATGCGCCTTAGAGTCTGGGTCTCAGGCCGTCAGCGAGGGGAATTTCCTAGCTCAGGGATAGGACGGGCGGTCTGTACCGCACCTCAGCGAGACAAATATCGCACCTTGATACAGCATCAGCCCTGAGGTGACGCCCACCGCGTCGACTCCGAAGCATTGGTGGGATCGCAAATCTTCCGGACCGACAGCCGTTCCCACTCCGAAAGGCTGTGACGGTGATTGCCCGGTCACGCCGAATCGAAGCGACCGCGGGCGGCTTCGACCTCTGGGAGGTTGTCCAAGCCCCACTGCGTGAGGTTGGCGAACAAGTCCGCCAGACCATTGCCGAGTTCGCTGACCTCGTACTCAACCCGCGGAGGCACCTCAGCGTGGTAGGTACGCACGACGAGCCCGTCGCGTTCGAGCTGTCGCAGACGCTGAGTAAGAACCTTCGGGCTGATCGTAGAAATTCTGCGCTCGAGTTCAGAAAAACGCTGCCGGCCGAACGTGTTCAATGTCCACAGGATCGGCGTGGTCCACCGACTGAACAGCACATCGACCACCGGCGCGATCGGACACGCGTTCTCCGGTTCTACCTCGACAACGTCCATCAGTTGCTCCCATCCATCAGCGGGCGCCGCCACCCGTCGCCGGTCCTTATTGGCCGCCGGGACGCGAGTCGCTCCTTGTTGTGATCCCGCACACATTCGAGCGGTGAGCAGTCACTTACCTGTAGGTAACTACTATCTCAATGATAGTAGCGTGATTGTTGTTCGGCCACCTCGGTTCCCCGGGCGCCAGCACCGCCCCACGGGCATCGTTCGGAACGCGTCATCCTTGGGCGGCCGTGGCTGGTGCGTCGGCGCGTCCACAGCAACCGATGTGCGTGAGCACGGTGCTCACCTCGTGGCTGAGACCAGTGACCTAGGAGGGCACGGCATGCGAGCTCAGGTATTCGATCAGTACGGCGGTCTGGACGTCTTGGACCTCAGGGAGGTGGCCGCACCCGTCCCAGGGGCGGGCGAGGTACTCGTGCGCGTCGCGTTCGTGTCGGTGAACCCCATCGAGTGGAAGATCCGGTCAGGGGCGTTCGCGGCGATGCTGCCCATGACCTTCCCAGTAGTTCTCGGTAACGAGGTCTCCGGCGTCGTGACCAGGTCGGCGCAGACGTCGACGAACACAGCGTCGGTGACCGCGTCGCGGGCTTCGTCCGCGGCCGCGGGGACGCCGAATACGTGGTGACCACACCCGACCGGCTAGCCGCGGTGCCCGACGCGCTGCCTCTTCGCCGGGCCGCGACCATCCCGCAGGGTGCGGAGACCGCGCGCCGTTCGCTCGATCTGCTCCAGGTGAAGCCGGGTGAGACGGTGCTCGTCAACGCTGCCGCGGGGTCAGTGGGCAGCGCGGCCGTGCAGATGCTCGTCGGCATGGGAGCGACCGTGATCGGCACCGCCAGCCCGAACAACCACGACTACCTGCGCACCCTCGGTGCAACCCCGGTCGAGTACGGGCCCCGCCTGCTCGAGCAGGTCGCCGAGGTCGCCCCGCAAGGGATCGACAAAGCCCTCGACGGGGGTGCGCGCGGTTTCGTCGATCAGGCACTGACGCTCCTGCCGCCCGACCGGATCGTCACGATCGCCGACTTCGCAGCCGTCGAGAAGGGTGTGCAGCTCGCCACTGGCGATCCGTTGGACCTCTACGCCGACTCGTTCCGGGCAGAAATCACCCTCGCCGCCGAAGGTCGCTTCGCTACCCAGATCGCTGCCGAGTTCGGTTTCGAGGATCTGCCGGCAGCCCAGACAATGAGCGAGACCGGACACCTACGCGGCAAGATCCTGGTACGAGTCGCAGACCTCGATGCGGCGTCCCCCTCACACCAAGTCTGATCTGGGCTGTCAGCCGGCACGCGCTGGGCCAGTCATTAGCTGAAGTCAATTACTACGGAAGGAACCATGATGTGCGATGACATGACACCTGTGCGGCAGGGGCGGATCATCACTGCCTCCAGCACGCCCGGCCCGCCCCACGCCCGAGTGGTGGCGGCGTGATGTCCGGTCTGGCACTCATCACCGGGGCATCCTCAGGTATCGGCTATGCATTCGCCCAACGACTAGCCGCCGATGGGTATGACCTGATCATCGTTGGACGACGCGAAGAGCGGCTGAGGTCACTGGCCGCGGCCACCAGCAATGTGTCCGTAGACGTGGTCGTGGCCGACCTGGCCACCCGTGAGGGCATTGACGCGGTGGCCAACCTGTGCGCGAGTAGGCCGCTCACGATGCTGGTCAACAATGCCGGTCTTGCCCATTACATGCCGATGGTTGACCTTTCGGCTGCCCAGGCCAGTGAGCTGGTGCATGTCAAAACGCTGGCACCAATCTTACTGACGCGTGCCGCGTTGGGCGGCATGCTGGCGCGCCAGGCGGGCACCATCCTCACCGTCGCGGGGATGATCGCCTTCTCTGGGCCCGCGCCTGCCGCGCCAGCACCAGGGCAGCGTGCGGTCTACACCGGCACCCTGGCCGGGGCAGTGGCCATGTCGCAAACCTTGAACGCAGAGCTGGTCACCACCGGCGTCAGCGCGCACGTGATCTGTCCCGGCATCGTCGCCACCGAATTCCACGAAGTTCAAGGCATGGACCTATCAGCGATCCCTCGGATGAGCCCTTCCGACGTCGTGACCGCCGCCCTGACCGGCATCATCCTCGGCGAAGTCGTCATCGCCCCCGGCGTGGAAGACCCGACGTTGTTAGAAACCGTCTTCGCAGCTGATCTCGCCGCGTTTCACAACCAAAGCCCGGAGCTGGCATCACGGTACCGACCCACAACAGCACCCCCGACTGAACGGGACCGCCCCGTGCGCGGTTGACGACCCGGTGCAAGAAGGTCGTGCCCGCCCTGTCAGGGGAGGTCCACGCGGTCAGCCAAGCGCGGCCGAGCTGGGCGTCTCGTGGCCGACAGTGGCCCGGGCCCTGACCACCGCCCGGGCCAGATAAGCCGCTCGGGCCGTTACGCGACCAGTGTTGGTGTCCCGCGGACCACACCAGCTCGTTCCCAACTTTCATCGCCGTGTACGGGGCCCACCGGGAGACTGGGTGGGTTTACTGCCGACCTCATCTCATCCGCATCACCCGCCCGTGTCCTGGCCTGGGACTTGAACACCGATCCCTTCGCCCCGCCGCACGCCCGCGACGTCGCGAACACCACCCACTGAAAAGGACGCCCAGCGATGACCTCATCCCGACCACCCCGTCGCGCTGATCAACGCGTTCACCGTCCCTGTCGGAGAGTCCCCCCTGCTGGATCGCTGGCGCGACGGTGCCGGCGCTGATTCTTGTTATGGCCTCCTGGGCGGGGCGCTGTGGTGTTGGCGGTCCGGTTGGTGGAGCACCCCGGAGGGCAGCAGCACTGCGGTGAGGACAGCGCCGACGACGAAGATGGACCCGGACACGAGGAACGCGGTGGTGTAGCCGTGCACGGCGGCGAGGACCTGTACCCCGGCGCCGGTGTGCGTCCGAGCGAAGCTGAGGGTGGAGCTCGCGGCGACCGTGGACAGCAGGGCGGTACCGACAGAGCCGCCGACCTGCTGCATCGTGTTCACCATCGCCGAGGCCACACCGGCGTCCTGACCGCCCACCCCGTAGGTGGCGCTGCTGATCGCAGGCGCGAAGATCAAGCCGAAACCCAGTCCCAGGATGAGCAGCGAGGGCAACACGCCTGCGGCGTAGCCCGATCCGGGGGTGAGCCGGGCGAGCAGGAACATGCCGATCGCGCCGAACGTCATCCCGGTGGCCACCAGCGGCCGGGGTCCGGTGCGGGGGAGCAACACGATGTTCGCGGAGGTGGACGCGGTGACGATGCCGGCGGTCAACGGTAGGAAGCTGATGCCGGTAATGATGGGGCTGAAACCTTTGACCAGCTGCAGGTAGTAGGTCAAGAACAGGAAGACGGCGAACACAGCGACAGCGGACATGCCGACGGCCAGATAGGACGCGCCCCTGACGCGGTCGAGCACGATGCGCAGCGGCAGCAGCGGTGCCGCGACGCGTTGCTGGGCCAGCACGAAGCCGACGAGCAGGGCGGCCCCCAGGACAAGCACGCCGATCGTCAGCGGGTCACTCCAACCGCTGGTCGAGGCGCGGGAGAAGCCGAATACCAG